>Ga0105245_10001602_pt1 | contig 20584 bp, 19 predicted proteins | sample KBSM54metaG_FD_81523 | JGI IMG/M metagenome (GOLD analysis project Ga0105245, IMG submission 81523) | Miscanthus rhizosphere microbial communities from Kellogg Biological Station, Michigan, USA - KBS M5-4 metaG | ecosystem: Host-associated > Plants > Roots > Rhizosphere > Soil | place...
GTTGCGGTCAAAGCGTTCGATTTGCGGCCGGAGCTCCGCGCGCCGCTGGAATCCGTTACCACGCAATTGCAATTCGATGAATGGGAATACACGCACGCTACGGACACGGGCCAAGGCTGGCAATCGATACGGGTTGTGACACCGCTCACCTGGGTGATCACCTTCGCTAGTTCTTACTCGCTCGCCACGCTCCGCGGCGTGGTGACCGGCAGCGGCCAGCGCGACGCCGACGCCGTCCGTGCATTCGTCCTGCGAGCCTGCCTCATGAGCGAGCTATTTACCAAGCTGCCGGCGATGAAGGAGTTGTTCGAGGCGCTCCGCTATAAGGTCGAAGTCCGCAAATCGCCGCATTTGGGAGAATTGCCGCTGGTCACGATTTCGGCGCCGTTCCGGACGTTTCGTCCAGCCGATTCACTTGTGGTGATGGCTGCCGGCCTCTCCGGCGGCTATTCCTTCACCGAGGTTTTGGACGTAGAGAGTGTGCGCACTCTCGCGGACCCGTTGCGGGACGAGGCCGTCGAACTGATCCGGCGGCATAAGGTAGAGATCTAACGCTATGAGGCGCCAGCCGCGCGTCGTTTGGACCAAGGGGATGTTTCTTTCCCCGCAACACTTTCAGGTCCAGGACCAGCATTTCGAGGATTTAATTCAGTTTCGTTTCGCGTCCTCCAACTACGCGAACTACGGCGTTACGGATCTCCAACTGGATGCCGAAGCGGTTGCCAACGGGATGGTGAAGATTACATCCGCGCGAGGCCTGCTGCCGGATGGCGAGTTATTCGATATGCCGAACTCGGATGAGCTCCCCCCCAGCCGCCAGTTCGCGCAGCATTGGCCCACCGGCACCGAGGCTCTGGATGTCTACCTTTCTCTTCCGGAGCGGCGCGAAAATGCCCGCAACGTAACTCTGGCCGTGGACGAGACGAACTCCGCCGCTACGGACACGCGCTATACCTCGGAAGTACGGCTGGTCCCCGACGATAGCCAGGGCGGTGATGAAAAGGCCGTACAGATTGGCAAGAAAACGTTTCGACTGCTGTTCGGAACCGAATTCAGGGACGGCTATTCGTCCATCCGAATCGCCCGGCTGGAACATAGCGCCACGGGGGTGCCCATGCTGCGATCCACCTTCGTCGCGCCAACTCTGGACCTCGCTTCGAGCGACTATCTGATGGGTTTGCTCCGCCGCCAGGTTGAGATTTTGCTGACGAAGAGCGCGTCGCTATCCGGACCTCGGCGCGAGCGGGGCAAGGCAGCCGCAAGTTTTTCCGCGTCCGAAACCGACAAATTTTGGCTGCTCCACACCGTCAATAGTTATCTTCCCGAGTTGAAGCATATTTTCAAGACGCGTCATGGGCACCCCGAAACTGCGTTCGTCGCGATGCTGCGTCTGGCAGGGGCGTTGTCAACATTTTCGCTGGAAGCCGGACCCGGCGACTTGCCGGACTACGATCACGAAAATCTGGGAAATTGCTTTACCTTGCTGGACGCGCGCGTTCGCGATTTGATGGAGACCGTGCTTCCGTCGAAGTACCGGGCGATTCCATTGACGTTGACGGATCGTTCTATTTGGTCGGGAACGGTGGACGACGACAATCTCTTCAAGAACTCGCAGTTCTATCTGGCGGTCAGCGCGAACATGGGCGTTGGGGATCTGATTACGAAAGTGCCGCAATATATCAAGATGGCGGCATCCGACGATCTTGATCGCCTGGTGCGTTTCGCCATCGGAGGCTTAACGCTGCGCCACACGCAGGTCGTGCCGTCGGCGATTCCGGTCAAACTCGACAATCAATACTTCCAGATCAACCAGAGCGGCCCGCTGTGGGATAAGATCATGCTCTCCCGCCGGATCGGTGTCCATGCGCCGGGAGAGATTCCCGATCCGAAGATGGAAGTTGTAGTGGTGTGGGAGTGAGCTAGGGTTATGCCGGGAACAGTGGAGGCTCCTGCAACTAGGCGGATGTCGGGATACTTTACGTTATTCGGCTTCCTCCGGGGACAGTCGTTAACGCAGCTTGAGCGTCGAATCGGTTATCGTGAAGGGCGATTGTCGTCAAAAGGCGCACTGATCTACAAGTTTCTGCGCCTGCCTCAAATTTCTGAGTTTGAGGTGCGAGGAATGTCCACCTTGACGGACGATCGATGGAGGGCGGAGGTGGCGCCGAAGCGGGCAGCCGATCTCGCCGCCGTCGCCGCTTACCACAGGAACACAAAAGTTCCATCGTTCGACGAAATACAAAGACGCAACGCACTGGAATCGATGTCGCTCACGGGCGGTAATATGTTGGTGAAGGTGTACCCAGTCGACTGGCAGAAATTCGATGACACGCCCGCAGGGTATCGCGTTGGATCAGGCATCTATCAGTGGCGGCTCAAAGATAACATCATGATTTCCGGAGCCCTCTTGGCCAGATTGAACCCAGGTGGCCTGGTGCCTACCGCCTTGTGAGGACGCCAATGGCCTGACTGATTCAGGCCGACAGAGCCGGATTCGTTGCGAATACAGCATCCCACGCGTCAGTCGTAAACTCCTCTGTCTTCAGCCACCCGCACCACCCCAGCCGTGGCCCCGCGGGACTTTCGTCCCCAAGGGCACACCACGGCACTTCATCGGCTTTCAATATCAACTGAAGATCGAACTGTAAAATCTGTCCGACATAAAAGCGTACCAGCGCCTGAAACTCCCGAATCGCATTCCCATCCGGCAAGAAGGCAACGTACCGCTCCAGGGAAACGGGCCCCACGCGGACGCGGAAACCGGCTTGGGGGTCCCAAACGGCGTCGCCCGCGATCGCACCTTCCCCCAATTGATTATTCATTCCTGAGCCCGTCAGATCGCACTGGTCCTCTTCGCTCAAACGATACCAGGACCCCATGAACTGCTCGACCTCCACCGGCACTTGAAAATGATCGCGCAGAATCGCCTTCAGCGAGACGGCGGACGGAGGAGTCTGCCCCAGCAAACCCGCGTACCGGAGCAGGGCGCGATCCGGAATCGCCATCCGGCCGCGCAGCTTCGCCGTGCCTAATCCGATCCAGTCGAACAGGTATTGGGTAAACTCATCGGTCTGGCCCTTGGCCGCCGCCAACTCATATCGGACCGGGAAATGATACTTTTCCCAGGCCCGGTAGAACAAGGAAATCAGCCGGTGATTGAACAGGTCGAAGAACTCGCTCATGGCAAAGTCCTTGGCCTGCGCGCGAGCAATAATATGCTCCGTATAATGATGCGGCAGAGCTCCTTGGACACCCGTGAGCCCGATGAATGCCACAACCATTCTGGGCGGGTCCCCTTCGTCGGAAAGCGAATGGATCGAACTCGCCTGAAACTCCAGGCTCTGGCGGGCTTTGAAACGGACAGGCTCCTCATCCGGCTTCGCGATACGCCCGACACCGGGCCGGTCATCCAGCATCAGGTGGAGGAGCTTGACGGCTTGAAAAAAATTGTACTCGAACGGGTTCTCGAAGAAATGCTCACTGAGCGGCATGTCCAGGTAGCTCATAAGACCTTCTGCGATCCCACCTGCGCCGGCCAGCGTTTTAGAATTCCCTGCCGCTGGCGCGAGCGTGCGGTCAGGCGGCTGAAGGAATTAACGGCGCTATACAAACTGAAGAAGCGTTCGAGCACCGAGGCCAGCAGGAACACCCCGGAGCCGGAGAATTGCTCCTCGTCGAATTCAATGTCCACATCCACGCCGCGGCAAAACGCCACGCCGGAATCGAATAATACACGGCTCACGGAAGTCTTGCTGCTGAGCGCCGTGATTCCGGCAATCCGCTGACGCACGTCTTCGTCCCCCGCGAAAACATAGAGCCGCAGAATCTCCCGTAGCGCATCGAGCCCCCCGCTTTGCGCAATGGAGAGATGATTCAGCGAAAGGTGAGAGATCAGCCGCCACTGCAAGGCGCCGCTGGCAGGCGGGCGTACGGTTTTCGCCGGCGGCACAAGACATCGGGCTTGGACCAGCGGCAGACCTTCGCCCTCCAGCTCCTGCCACTGTCTGTTCCAGGTGAGACGAGACACCAGATCCCGGTTGGTACAGGTGACCCGCGGCGTTAAAAGCTCCGAAGCAGGATCGGTAGCCTTAAAATCCAGGTCGACCAGGGAAAGATAAACTTCGGTGCCCTCGTCGTCCGGACGCAATGATGGCCGGCGGCTGGCATACCAGAAGCACTGGGACGCTTCATCCTGTTCCCGGTAGTCATGGCGGAATGAATAAAACGGCTCATACACCCGCGTCGGCTCTTCGTTGGCCGTTGTGGACGTGACGCGATCCACCGAGTACACTTCCATTGACGACTGGCGATGCCGGTCCGGCACCACCCGGTACTCGGTGAGGGCGTGCGAAATACGAATCGTTTCCGCGGATCGGTCGAACAGATTCACAATAGGCGTGCAACCCAGTTGAAAGGTCTCGGCGCCGACGCCTTGGGCGATCGAGGGCATCTGTTCCCGCAACTCCGAATCCCGGAAGAAAATCAGCGCTTCGAATGACGTCCCCAGGCGATCCAGTGGCTGCGAGGCCAATCCCGCCAGGTCAAAGAAGAAAAACTTTTGCGGAAAGTGGAAATATTCCTGAAGCAGGCGGTATCCAAGGAAACTACGGTCCGAATAGGGAAGAAGTCCTTCCTCGAGCTTGAAGCCAACCGGCCGGATAGCATCGGGACCAAGGAGGAGCGTTTCGTTCCGTTTCTGGGGATCGCGCGAACGCAACTGGACGCGTACCGAGTGCACGAACAAAAGCTCGTAAAGCAAATGATGCGCCGTGCCGTCGCCATTGAGGAAGAATCTGAGATCGGGGATCTTCAATTGTTCCGGAGGCAAATTCCCGAACATCTCGAGTTGGATGCGCAGAACGTGCGACGCGTTAGCGGGGGCGTCTACGACTTGTGCCGACGCTGTCGATACCAGGGAGGCTCCGGCGACCCGGATCGGCCAGACAGTGACCGGATAAGACGTCCGGAACGTGCACTCAAGACCCTCCGCCGCTCTCGAAAAAAGCGTCGATCCGGAGGGAATCACGGCTGCCTCCGTCGGCCGGGATTGCTGGGGCTCAAATCGGAACTGCGCGATCGCCATCGGCGGCACGGGCCGCAGATAGTGCGGATACAAAATATTGAGGAGTGATTCGACGATCTCGGGAAACTCATCGTCGACCTTCCTCCGCACGCGCGCGGCAATCAGCGCGAACGAATCGATGAGCCGTTTGACATGAGGATCGCTGCTCTCCTTGGTTTCGTCTAATTGCAGGCGCGACGCCACCTTGGGATAGCGCGCGGCGAACTCACCGGCCATTTGCCGGAAGAACGTGAGCTCCTGTTCGTAATATTGGTAAAGTTCGTCGCTCATCTTCCCGTCATAACCCGGAAGCGCCTGGACTCAATGGGCAAGCTGGCGTCGAACACCACTGGCTCGGCGGACACGTCCACGCGCAGCACGGCGGAGATCCGGAAAGAATAGGTGAAAACATTACTCTCCGTAACGACGACTTGTACTCTGCTCAATCGGGGCTCGAACCGCCGGATTGTGCGTTCCACGCCTCTGCGGACGCCCTCGCGGTCCACGGGAGCGGCCATAAAGTCCTGCAGGCCGTAAGCGAGGATGGAATCTCTGGTAAGCTCGAACTCTTCGGGGATGTCGGCTTCGTTCCGCCGTGTGTTAAGAAGGTTCGTCAAATCCCGTGCGACGCTAAGCCGGTAACTCTCTCTCTGATCCCATTCGGGAGGAGGAACCTCGTGTGAATTGCCAGGTTCGCTGTCTGTCAACCGGTCGAACACGGAGGCGACAATGGAACGTCTCTCAAGGGGCCTCGGCATGCTTATCCCATCAATCTTCGCAGTCGAGGTAGGCCTGCCACGGGTCCAAGCGGCAAATCTGGTTGTACAACACGCTGGCCTGATCCTGATCCGAGGTGTTCTCGCTGATCTTATAGGCCCTGTAAAGCCGCGACCAGACGGCGCCGACGAGCGCCGAGCTTTCCCAAAGGTCCAGCTTGAACTCGCCGACTTGCTGATTCAATTCCTCGAGGATTGTCCTCGCCAGCCGGTCCCGGCCAGCCGCGCGGCAAACGTCCACCAACATGAGCTTTCGAAGAAAGCGTCCACGGCCCGATGTTTCCTGAGCCGCCAGTGCCGCCATTTTCTGGAGGCCCTGGTCCACGTTGCCTGACCGCACCATGGATTCCGCCTGCTGCCAGGAACCGGAGTCCGCCGGCATGCCTGCGGTCCAGAACCCAGCCATATTCGTACCCGGCTGTCCCGCCTCCTCGGGTTGTTCGGCGCCGGGGACCTTATCCGGCTCATCTTCACGCTTTTTCTTCAGGGTCGCATCCAGCAAGAACCGCATTTCCTCGAAAGTTTCGCGCGCCTCCTTGAAACTTGGAGAGGCATCGCCAAACTTTTCGTCGATTGCCTTGTCTAATGCCAGAAACTGCTGCTGAGCTTCGACGAAGGGCTCGTAGATTGCCTCAAACGCCTTTCGCCGCGTCGCCTTCAGCGCCGCGTCGAATGCGTCCATCGTGATCCAGCCCTGGCTTCGCAGGCTCAGGATGGTTTCGCGCTTATCGGCGGGTAAACGTTGAATAGCCTCTTCGGTGCCGATTCGCTGCGCTTGCATGTGGCGGCTATAACTGTAGTTGTCCCCATTCCGGCCGGTGATGGGCACCAAGCGGATCGCTTCGGCCATACGGTCGTTAAACCACGCCAGCGATCCGGCCCGATAATCCAAATCGCCATCCTCAACTGCGGGCAGTAATCCTTGATCCCAGAATCGTACCAGCAACTCTCTGGTGAGGCGCAGGCAATCCCGCAACGCCGTGAATCCGTCGAGGTAAATTCCCGCCTCCGTGAGAAAGCAGCAAAGCCTGATATCTTTGCTCACCAGCAACGATTCGAGCGAGCGTTCGGCGACCAAGTCCCACTGAGGAACTTTCCCGCCTTGATCGTCGGCGCGCCGGGCCTCGAGAATCTCGCTGAAGACAGGCTCGAATCGAAGGTCCCGCCCCCCGGGCTGCTCCGGCGTGACTGGCTGGAGCAGCGCTTCGTCAAGATATACCCGCTGGGGCATGGTCTCTTGCCCCGGCTAAGACTTGCCGGCCGTCAGGTCATATTTTGCGGTCACGTTTCCACCGCCAGAGCCGTCCTTGCGTTTTTGCTGCGTGTAGATCCACTCGATCTTGCCGTAATTCAGGGTTACGGTTTCGGTGGGGAGTTCTGAGCCGTCTTTAGTGGAGCCGTGAGAATTCAGATGTACTCCTGAGACCATGACTTCCTCGAGCGTAATCTCGAGAAATTTCACCTGGCTGCCCCCAGCGCGGCATACTTCGATCTTTGCCTTGCTGAAGTGCTTTCCATTCGAGACCGCTTCGTACAGTTTCGGCGACGCTTTGTCCACGAATTTTGTGATGGTGAAGTCGCCATGCTGCGTGCGGCCGGTGGCGGCGCCTCCGGCTGAACTCCTGGTGGACGATACGGGTTGCGACATATCGTGGTTGTAGGACAGAAGTTCGATCCAGTCCTTATGTTTGTCGTCCGTTGCTTCGCCCGGGACGCCGTCAAGTTGCAAAAATGTGTCGAACATTTATTGAACCTCCTGGTTGAGAAAACATCACCTTGTGCGGCTGGGTCCCGGCCGACAGCTTATCGGAAGCGGGACAAATCTCCGAACACAGAAAAAGCTGAGCAAATCCGCACGCTTCGCTCGTTTTCCTGCCCTCGACCGGTAATCTTAGCCCTTCGGCTGGGGGAGCCGTGCCACAAGCCGCAACGAGACCGTGATCTCGTCCAGTTGGAAATGCGGCCGAAGCCTGGCAACCGCCTTGTAAACACCGGGCTTTGCCGGATCTTCCGTCACTTCGATCTGGGCATCCCGCAAGGGGAATTTCGACTTGGCATCCTGCGAGGCAAAATCATCCAACAGGACATAGTGCTGGATCCATTGGTTCAGGAACTTCTGGCATTGCTCGCGGCTCATGAAGCTTCCGACCTTGTCGCGCATCATGGCTTTCAAAAAGTGGGCGAAGCGTGCGATCGCGAATGTATATTGGAGCTGCGAGGACAGCCGGGCGTTGGCGTTGGCATCGGCCTCGAGGTACTTGGTTGGTTGATTCACGGATTGTGTCGCCATGAACACCGCGTTGGTGGTGCCCTTATAGTGGCACAGAGGAATAAAGCCCAGACCGGACAATTCATTCTCGCGGCGATCGGTGATCGCCAGTTCCGTGGGGCACTTTTGGGCGAAATCTCCGTCATCGGTCAGAAATGTATGCGCGGGGAGACCCTCTACTAAACCACCGCCTTCGACGCCGCGAATGGCTGCGCACCACTCGTGCTTGGAGAACGCGTCGGTAATACGGGTTGCCAGCGCGTAAGCCGCGTTTCCCCACAGATACTTGCTGTGGTCCCGTCCATCCACCTTTTCTTCGTAAGCGAATTCCTCTATCGGAGAGGTCTCCTTGCCGTACGGCAGCCGCATCAAAATATGCGGCAGACACAGTCCAACATATTTGGCGTCATCGCTTTTACGGAAATCTCTCCACGCGACATAAGCATCGCTGTCAAAGGTCTTGGCCAGATCGCGAGGACCGGCTAGCTCCGTAAAACTTTCAAAGTTAAACAGCGCGGGGTTGGCGGCCGAAAGGAACGGAGCGTGCGCCGCAGCCGCGACATTGGACATATTGCTGAGCAATTGAATGTCCTCGGGGTGACGCGTAATTTCGTAGTCGCCCACCAGGCAACCGAACGGTTCTCCGCCGAGGACCCCAAAACCTTCCTCGTAGATCTTCTTGAACGTTGCGGCCGCTTCCCAATCGTTCTGTTTGGTGAAATCCTTAAGAATATCCTTTTTGCTGACGTTTAATACCTTGATCTTCAACATGGTCGAGGTATCAGTATTCGCCACCAGGTACTGCAACCCGCGCCAGGACCCTTCCAGCTTCTGGAACTCCGGGGCGTGCATGATTTCATTGAGCTGAGTGGAGATCAAATCGTCTAGTTGGCTGATCCGGTCACCGAGCATGGCATCGGTGTCGGCGTCCACCTTAATTTGGCCTTCCAACACCTGGTCGGCGAGCTCTATCAGCCACCCTTTGCCTTTGGCCTGTTCTTCCTTGGTCTGTCCGAGCCGGCCCTGTTCGACAATGGCTTCGAGCAGACTCGCTTCAGGCGAAGTTTGCAGGATGGAGACCGCCTTTGCGCTCGCCTTGGTTTCGTTTGCCATGGAAATTATTCCTCCTTGCCTGTCTCCGGGCCTGCCACCGGAGCCGCATTCCCCGCTTCGGCGCCAATCCGTCGCAGTGCCTCGTGGTTAGTCATGATTTCCTGCAGAATCGATTCCAGTTTGTCGTTGCCGTTCAGGCTGGACCTGAGGTTGTGCAGCGAATTCCGCAGCTCCAACAATTTCCGGAGGGCGGGCACCTGTTTTGCCACGGCCGCAGGCTCAAAGTCCGCCATGGAATTGAAACGAAGCTCCAGCCCCAGGCGCGTATCGTCTTCGCTCAGCTTGTTGTCCACCTTTAAGGCAAGGCGCGGATTGAGTTTCCCCACGACCTTATCGAAATTGTCCTTATCGATGCTCACAAAATTCCGGTCCTTTATAGGAGGCAGGGGTTGTTCCGGCTGGCCCGTCAGGTCCGCCATCACTCCGACGACGAAGGGGATGTCGCGCTTCTCGATCGCGTCTCCGGTCTCGACATCATAAGTAATGTGCACGCGGGGCGGGCGTACACGACTCAATTTTTTCTGCAAACCATCTTTGGGCATGGCGTTCCTCCAACTCCTTGTCGCAAGCTATAGCTGCCCCAATAAACCTCGGCAGCATTGGCGGTGCTAATGAATATATCACGAATGGCCAGCCACGGAATCGGGAATTATAGAATCCCGGTGCGGATGTGCGGAGACCCTCTTTGCTGCGCCGTTTCCCGTGCACGGCGCATCTGGTTAGAGCAATTTTTGCCGCGGTATCTCGGAACCAGGCACGCGCGTTCGACGTACCCCAGCGGAGGTGTACGAGCTGCTTCGAGTTAGTTGGCTGCTACCGCCCTGTCGGGGCAGCGGAGTGTTTCGAAGAACTTCGGATTCAGCAGGTCTACGCCGCCAGGAAACTCGACGAGCTCCACCTTCACCGGCGGGTTGAGCCGTTGCGCCACCGCGCCGCCGCGGCCCCGAATCTCGCTCCATTGCACGAAGCGCATGCCGTAAGGACGTTCATCCGCACTCTGGAACAGGCGGAACACGCCCCAGATGCCATCAAATTTCCCGAATCCGCTGGAGAATGCTCCCGCTTCAATGGTGCCTTCGGCTCCCGCCCGCGCGCCGGCCGGAGCCGGCCAGAAGAAAGTCTTTTGTAGTGGATTGGCGGACGTGAACTCTTCTCCGTCGAGCAATACTCGAATCGTGATGGATTGCCCGGGACTCGGCCGGAGAACGTATCTAAGCCGCGGTTGCATCATTCCGTTTTCTGAAAACATCACACTGGTAAGCGATTGAGCGCGATTGAGAAAAGCGATAAGTTCGGGGGTAACTTTGAGACCTTGCGCCGCAGGATTCGGCTGCCACTCCTGACCGTTACGAGCGACAATATCGGAAGCGGACTTCTGAACATATTTCCAAACCAGTCCTTCGCCGGGCGCAAATCCCCGGGCAATATCCACTAGCGCCGCATCGTTATCGCTTTGGCTAAGAGAATTAAATGGATACTTCCGCAGGATGGGAGACATTTCGGAACAAAACTGTTTCAAGGCGCCATTCTTGCCGCCCACCATATCGCGGACGTTATTCGATGGAATCACGGCCTCGGCCAGCTGTATTGGCTGTCCGAGAAGATTCGACACTTGGCGGCTCAAACCCTCGTTTCCAACATCGGTGAACTTGTCCGAAAGCCCCTGTTGAGCCGCCCTAGCCTGCTGAAGCGCGGTTTGAGCCTGCGGAATCGCTGTGGCTCTTTCCTGCGTGGAGGCTCGTGCAAGGACTTCGAGGCTCTGTTGGAGCCCTCTCATTCCTTGCACGTAAGCGCCATCGTTGTCGTTTACCAGGCGGTCTAACTCCGGCGGAGTCGTGAAAGCCACGGGTTGAAACAGGCGCGCTATATCGGCGGAAGTCATCAACAAGGAGTCGTCTGCAACAAATTGCTTGATACGAGCAGCGACGTCGGCCCCTTTAGCCTTGGTTTGCACCAGACTCCCTAGGCCGACATTGGCCGCCCCTTTTTCCCACCAGCTCGGCTCGCCGGGCTTTGCCGGAGTAAAATTCGTATTGACCGCCGCCATTTTGATAATGCCGAGGAGTGGCGACCTGGGCCCGTCCAGAATATTCAGGCGGTGGGCCGCGTCGTCAACGCCGGCAAACCGAACTACGTTGAAAGCCCCGAGAAACTGGCGCCATTCATCGGCGTACTGGCGGAAGTAAAGAGATTTCAGCCGGTCCTTGACCTGTACGTCGGCGACTTGCTGTACCGCTCCAGCTCCAATGCTATCGCCCGTGACGCATCGCTCTCCCCCGTTCCCGAAGTCGCCTTTTTCCAGACGGTCCGTAAACGCGGCCAATCCTTGTTTGGTAAAGGCGGCGGGGAATTCGGCGGGACCGGTGAGAACGCTGCGGTAGTCCTCGGCATAATCCGCCACTTTGAGCGGTTTGATCTGCTGGTTCAAATCACTGACCAGCGCTCGTAGCTGCTGCTCCAATCCCGACGAACGACGCAGATATGCGCGGGCCTTGGCCTCGGCCGCATTATCTTCATCCAAGGCAACCGGCAGGGCACTCCCGATGCCCAGCTGCGAGGTGTAATAGTCAAGCTGCACGCGCAGCAGTGCCGCCTGTTCGTAGGCAAGATTGGGATGGGCTGCCGGTATTGAATCCCGGAGGACTCTCGACACCAGGGGCATGTCGACCGGACAACCACGCGCAGTGATGGTGCGATGCGTCTTCAGCAAGTCATAGACGACGCCTGGGCCGTCGGGAACTTCGCCCTCACCGGCGCGAAGGAGGCGCGTCGCGCTCGACTGATTGATGCGATCCAGGCTCAATTCCTTTAGCCTCTGGAAATAAGCCCGCCGTGCGAGAGGCTTCAGCCGGTCGCCGCTGTATAGTCCCCAATGCAGACTCCAAGAATTATCTTTATCCAGTTCCTCAAGTTGAAACCGTAGCTGATCCAGCGCCCTTAGGTTTGCCAAATCCAAGGCTCGGGAACCGCGCTGTGCCGCTCTAGCAGCCCCTAAGACGGACGACTCGAGTTGCCAGTTGCCAATCCACGAATACGTCCAGATCAGCGCTGCCACGGCACAAATACCAGCCGCCGCACCGACGATGAGCCGCCCCTGCGATTCGAATCTGGAAGCCTTCACCGTCACTCTGGGAGCTGGCGTATCCTGCGGCAAAACCTTGCCAAATAGATCGCGAATAAACATCCACTGGTCCACCAGCGGGCCAGAGCGGCCGGCGGCGGCGATCTTTTGGAACGCGACAGTTTGGTCCGTTCGAAGGATCTGCGTCGCGGCCATTCCGCCGCTGCCAGGGCTGCCCGCCAGCTTTCCGTAGAGCCCGGTGGCTCCGCCATCTCCCAGCATGGAGGCTTCCACCTTGCGCACGCCGCTGAAGAAGAATCCGCGCAAGCGCGGATTGGCGCGCAAAGGATCCGGCCGGAATGTGTCGACCAGAAACTGCACGAGCGGAGTTCGAATTCTCTTGAATTCCCTCGGGAACTCATAGACGGCCGGCTTCTTGGATGCGTCGGACTCTTGCGCCAATGCCGCGAGCCGCCGATCGTTTAGTCGCACCGACAATGAATTGAACTCGCCGATCAGCCGTTTGGTCTCGGCCTCCGCCCACACGCGATTCGCAGTGCCTTGGGGTTCGCCGCCCACCAGCACTCCAAACACCTGGCCTACTTCGCCCTCGCCAAGCCGGGCAAAGTAATCAGAGTAGTGAGGCACCGCGTCTACCTTGGTGAAGAGAACGTAGACCGGCAGTTCGGTCCCGAAGACTCCCGCCGCGGCGGCCAAGCGCTCACTGGTCTGTTGGGCGGCGCGATCGAGCTTGGAAAGCTCGGGGATACCAGTGAATTGACGGGCGTCGATCACCAAAAGCACGCCTCGCATGTCCACCGGCCGGGCACCGGACAGCAACTTGCTCAGCCATCCTCCGCTGGCGCCTCCCGAATGAAGGCGGCCCAGAAATTCGGCGAAGCGGGCCGGCTCACCCGCAAAAACACGCCCGCTTACCTCCAGGTACACAGCTTTCTGGCACAGCCAAACATTGGCCACTCTAGTCGGACTGACCGAATTGCCGTCGCCTACCGCCTGGCCAGCAAGCAATGCAGGATCGCCTCCGCCGAACCGGGTGACCGCGGTCTTGCCGGCGCCTTCAGGGCCCAATACAAGATAGAGCGGCAAGTCTGTAAGCCGCGCAGGCCTTGCCCCTGGTTGGGACGGCGCTTCGGCGAGCCGCCGGTCAGCTTCCCGCAGCAGGGCAAGCAACGCCGCATCATCCTCGTGAACCTGCTTTGCCGTACTCGGCGTTGCCGCCTGCTGAGGCGTTCTCGCACGGCGGGCCCGGTACCAATCAATCACCCGTTCCAAAATGAGCCAACCCAGCAGGCCCGCAACTCCGATCACGGTCCACAGCAGTCCCCGCTCCAGTATCTTTCCGGTATCGCCCAAGAAAAGATAGACGATGATGAGCCAGACCAGCAGGATGTAGAGGAACAGTATGAACAAGAGTCGGCGGATCACGATAGAACTCCTGTGATCCTGATCGCGTGGGGACTATTCAGGAACGATTCCAGACGATCGGTTCGCCATGCGAGACTCCAATAGAAGAGCAGGAAAAGCAAAACAGTGGCGGCGATCATGCCGCCAACCCACCAGCGCCACATGCCCGTGGCCTTGGCAACCGCTGCGGGCGATTTCGCGGCGAAATCCATTGGCGGGGACAACCTGTAGTCGCTCCCTCGAATGGTTTCGACGCGATGTCGAATCCGGTCCATGATCCGATATGCTTCGCCTCGCAGGGGCGGTGCAAAGCGCCCTTCAAAACCCAGCAGGAGGCACAACAGATATACTTCCAGCACGTCGGCCAGGCGAACCGAATCCGGCCTGCGTTCAATTTCAAGCAGTCTTTCGAAGAAAACATCGCCGGCCACGGCCTGGCCAAACAGTTCGGTATTGAGCGGCCGCTTCCGCCAATCGTCCGCTGCCGGCTCCCTCGATGAGAGAATCGTTTCGTCCAGGAAAGCGACCACTGCGAATTCGGCTTCCTTGATTTCCGCCGATCGGTATCCGGCTAAGCCCGCTTCCCGTTCGACCTCGGCTAGCGCCGCTTTCATACGCTTGCGGAAAACTTCCATCTCGGTGAGCGGCTGTCTCCCGGATTGAATCCGAACCACACTCGTCAATATATTTTGATACAGCAAGGCGAGGGAGTCCGCTTTAAGGACTCCGGGGCGAACTTCCGTGGGCGGCATCTTATTTAAGGTTGACTCCGGGAAAGTAACAGTTCCTAGGCTATCTTTTCCACTGGAACCGCGCAAGCATAATCATAGCGGCAGATGCGAGGTCACGCTCATGGCGCCCCGGTAAGCGGATCTTGGCGCGATGAGAGTATGAAAGCTTAAAAGAACCGTCAATGCCAAGCCCGGTGTCGATTTGGCGCCGCTCCGCGACGTAGAGAATGCTGGATGTTTCGCCATCGTCCGCGGACTCGACCAGGACCTGGCCGCGACGATCAAAGGTTTCTACGCACCTCAGACCAGCGCTCACCAATTGAGCACACACCGTGGATCGGGCAGCATAATAATGTAGGCAGGCGTACCGATGTCCAGGGTCGTTCAAGAGCGCATACTCGGATGTCGTCGTCCGCAATGGAGCCACGTGAAGGTAGTTCCAAAGGCTCAAAACGTAGCCAGCGCAGTTTACGGCAAGCCGCACGGGGTTCGTAGACCACCGCAATTGGGGGTCTGAAAACGCCTTCTTGTAGCGGAGGTTATGACAAGAAAAAACTAGAATGCCACTGGGCCGCAGCACCCGGCATGCCTCACTCACAGCGCGCAGCGTGAATTTTTGCCGGGAATGTGCACTCTCGAATTGGGAATTGCAAATCGCGTAAGAATTACCTCATTCCGGATTGATCAAGTAGCCTGCTGTTGAGGACGGAAAGCAATTGGGCATCAACCTGCTAGGTACGCCCGGAGGCCTCAGGCAACGTGGTTTCGCACATTCCAGCGGCAAGAAGAACCCGACTTTCTCCGATGTTTGGAGTCCTGTTGGCGATTACCGTTCTTTATTTGGCGCGGGAAATCTTCATCCCGCTATCGCTGGCGCTCTTGCTCGGCTTTCTCCTTTCGCCATTAGTAAGGCGCTTGGAGCGCTGGCACGTTCGGCGAAGCCTGGCGGTGGCGATGGTTGTGGTGTCTGCCCTATTCGCGGTGGGTTTAGTGGGATGGGTTGTGAGCCAACAGTTGGTCGATGTCTTTAACCAGATACCCGCCTACAAGGACAACATCCGCGATAAACTTGCGGCTGTTTCAGGCAGGCACAACCCCAGTCTCAACAAAATGAAGAATAGCGTTCAGGAGCTGGGGAGGGAGCTATCCGCTTCGACGCAGGACCCCCCGCCGAGCCCGAGCCCTACGGAAGATCAACCGAAGGGTGTCGCCGCGCAGAGCCGACCGCTTCCCGTCCCGGTTGAAGTTGTGGAGCCTCCCGCCACCGTTTTGCAAGCCGCGCGCGCGATCGTGGGACCGCTCATTGTTCCGCTTGGCACCGCACTCGTTGTGATCGTGTTCACGGCATTCATGCTGCTGCATCATGCCGATTTGCGAAATCGCCTGATCCGGCTGACAGCGCCGCGCGAGCTCAACGTGATGACACAGGCGTTAGACGACGCGACCGAGCGAGTGAGCAAGTTTCTTTTGACACAATTCATCGTGAACACCTCCTTCGGCGTGTTGGTCGCCGTTGGATTGTACTTCATTGGTCTGCCCAACGCGCTGCTGTGGGGGGTGCTGGCCGGTCTGTTCCGCTTCGTCCCGTACCTGGGCACCATTACCGGCGGCGCGTTACCGTTAATCCTCGCGTTGGCGGTATTTCCCGGGTGGAAGCAGCCGCTCCTCGTATTGGGTCTCTATACAGCCATCGAGGTCGTGACGTTCAATGTGATTGAACCTTGGGCCTACGGCGCGCGCACTGGAATTTCGCCGCTGGCGATTTTGGTAGCCGCGGTTTTTTGGACGACTTTGTGGGGGCCAGTGGGGCTCATCTTGTCGACTCCGTTGACTGTCTGCGTGGTGGTTCTGGGACGCTATGTCCCGCAGCTTGAGTTCCTGTTTGTCCTTCTAGGGGACGAGCCGGTGATGCCGCCGGCGGCTCAATTCTATCAGCGGCTGCTCGCCATGGATTATCGCGAAGCGCAGGCGATAGCCGTCGATTTTCTAAAAGCCAACGATCTGTTAGCCCTCTATGACGGCGTGATCGTTCCGGCCCTCGCCATGGCGGAAGACGACCGGCACAAAGGCGCGCTGGAGACCGGCCGGGAAGAATACATCGTCCAAAGTGTCACCGAATTCATATTGGAAGTTCCCCAAATCAGTGAGGACTTTGCGGTTGAAAATGGCAAAGAGGCTGGCAAGACACCAGCAGAAAAGCCGTTGGATATCGTATGCATGGCCGCGTCGGACCAAGCGGACGAGATTGTCGCCACTATGCTGGCGCAGTTGCTTGAAGCAGCCGGTCACAGAGTGACCTCCCTCCCCGTCGCGGAATCAAGATCCGAGGATGAGCGCGTCCTGCACGCCTTGGACCGGCCGATAGACGTTGTGCTCATTTCCGCCCTGCCTCCGTTTGCCCTCTTGAGTGCGCGGACCATTAGCAAGCGGGCACATATGCAATATCCCAATTCCGAAATCATTATCGGCTTGTGGCAGTTCTCAAGCGATGCCAAGAAAGCGGCGGAGCGATTGGACAAGATCTTCCCGGACCCGGTCGTTACCAGTTTGGCCGATGCCATCGCCCACATTAAGGCAGGAAGTGGAGCGCCTGAATTCAAACGCGATGTTCCCATAGCAGTCTAGTGTCATAATTCCAAAGGTGAAGATGAAGCTAAAGGGCATTTCCAGCCAATCGCCGGAACGAACGTTGCCTAAGTGTCCAACCGGTATCGCGGCAGGCCCATGAACTGGAGCGTTCCAATGGCGATCTGCGGCAGTTCGCCTATGCCGTCAGTCACGATTTGCGCGAACCCATTCGCATCGTAACGATTTATAGTCAGTTGTTCGAGAAAAAGTATAAGGGCAGCCTGGACGAGCAAGCGGACGGATTCATTCAGCACACGGTGGAGGCGGCCCAGCGGTTGGAGGCTCTCTTGGATGACCTTCTGGCTTATACCCAGACCGCTGAAGGGCCGCAGACGGTTGACTCCCCGGTTGACGCCAACGCTTGTCTGGCTAACACCCTAACCGTGTTCGAGTCCGCAATCGCGGAGAGCGGCGCCACTGTCACAAGCGACTCTCTGCCGGTGCTTCGCGTCAACGAAGTTCATATCCAGCAACTTCTTCAGAATCTCATCGGAAATGGTCTCAAGTACCGGAGCGAAGCGCCTCCGCGGATCCATATTTCCGCGGAGAAGGATCGCCAGATGTGGAAGCTTGGTGTTATAGATAACGGGATTGGGATCGATGGACAGTATCACAAACAGGTGTTTGGTCTGTTTAAGCGCCTTCACGGAAGCGGCAAATATGCCGGGAGCGGAATAGGTTTGGCGATCTGTCACAAGATCGTGGAGCGCTACGGAGGCCGCATGTGGGTCGAGTCGGAACCCGGCCAAGGCTCCAAATTTTTCTTCACACTTCCCGGTGAGTAGATTGCTCCCGCCGAAGGCGTCCCGGGCCGCCATTACCACGACCCGGGAGCGCACTCGGTCCTCTTAGCGTCCGATTTCAGCTTCGGCGGCCAGACTCGTTCGACTTATCCCCACTGCCGCCTTTTCCTTGATCGTGCTGGCCGGTCTTGCCATGCTCATTCTGGCCAGTCTTGCCGCGATCCATCGGCGCGGTATTGTCATGCCCGTGCTGGCTCTTACCGCGGTCCTTCTGTTCGGACTCGGTCGTCGTCCCGTGCTTTTGTTGGCTCATTTTGCTATTTACTCCTTATGAGATCTACGGACTCATCTCATCCGTCATGCAGTAGACGGGGCACAGAGGGCGGTTGTGTCAGACTTTTGCTCGGGAATACTGCGAGGGCGGGGAGCGGTGCGGAGAGCCGCCGGGGGTCAGGTAGCTTTGAGATCTTCGGGGATGACGCCACGGCTTATAAAATCGTTGAGCCTGCGGTGGGCTACCATCATTTCCGCACGAGCCGTGGATAGTTCGCGCGAGGCCTGCGTGATGCGAAATACGCCATCTGGATGTGGCACATCGCTGGGGATGCGCTCGATGATTGAGCTGAAACTTTCGGCGGCCGCATTCGCGCGATCGGTTGCTTGCCGGACCTCTTCGAGGAGCGTTAATTGAACGCCGGATGAGTCCTGAATGGTGCCGTCCTTCGCCACCGCACACACGAGGCAGATGGGCGCACCGTTCTCATGTAACTCGGTCTCGGCCTTGCAGTAAGAGCATTCAGCCATCAAACGTTTTTCTTCGGAGACTATTTTTGGAATCTACTGCAATTCGCTTTCAACTTTTCAATTGCCCGTTGGCGCGCTAGATTGACCCGAGACGCCTTGCGTTCACGCCGCTCTCGCCTTTTTTGGCCTTTTTCCGGCACTGTTGCGAGCCTTTTTGCCGGTGTCGGGAGTCGCTGCCAAACTCCGCTTCAGCGCTTCCATCAGATCGATCACGGGGGCCCGCTTGGGCGGAGCGGTGGCCGAGAGCGGTTTGCCTTTCTGCTTTTGTTCGATCAGGCGCTCAATATTTTCACGATAAGAGTCGTGGAATTCCGAGGGCTTAAACGGGGCGGCGAGATGTTGCACCAGGCTCTTCGCAAGTTCGACTTCCTTGGGTGGCAGTTTCGAGGCCGACTTCGGAGCCCGGTTGGCTTCGTGCAATTCATCCGGGTAATACAGGGTGTGCAGGACCATGGCTCCGTCAGAGGGGCGAATGAGGACGATGTGTTCGCGGCCGTGCATCGCCAGCTTGGCGATAGCATGGTATTTCGTTACGGCAAGTGCCTGGAGAAAAAGCTGATAGGGCTTGGCGGCGTTTTCCTCCGGCCCGACATAGTAGGAACTTTCAAAGTAAATCGGATCCACTTCGTCGTTGCGCACAAACTGCACAATATCCATGGTGCTGGCAGTAGGCGGCGCGATCTTTTTCAACTCTTCATCATCCACCACTACATACTTGCCCTTGGAAGTCTCGTACCCTTTCACCATATCGGCCCGGTCGATCGGTTTGTTTTCGTTCGCGCAATACCAGACTTCCTTCACGCGGGAGAGATCCTTGCGGTGAAGCATGTGAAACTGCACATGTTCCGCTCGCGCCGCGGCGAACAAGCGCACCGGGAATGTAACCAATCCGAAACTGACGAAGCCTTTCCACACTACTGCAGCCATACATGAAGGATCTGTGCCGGACGAACTTCGTTTCTCTTCAAAGTTTCCGGCATCATAGGAGCCGGTGGACGACTCGCAAGTCCTCTACGAATCGCGAGTACGCAGCCCGCCGGCCGGCAGCGTCCGGCACCCGCAAGATTGCTGAAGGATGGACCGTTGCCACCACGTATTCCGCTCTTCGATCCTTGACCGGCACACCGCGTTCCCGCGTCAGCCGAAACTTGTTACCCAGCAATGCCTGTGCGGCGGTGGCGCCCAGGCAAATGATCACCTTCGGTTTCAAAACCTCCATTTCAGCTTCAAACCAGGGCTGGCATGCGCGGATTTCCGCCATAGTGGGCTTCTTGTGAAGCCTCCGCTTGCCTCGCTCCTCGAATCTGAAGTGCTTGACAACGTTGGTCACATAGGTTGTCGAGCGATCAATCGCGGCATCCGCCAGCGCACGGTCCAGAATCCCGCCGGCAGGGCCGACAAAAGGATGGCCTTGCAGGTCTTCTTCATTGCCCGGTTGTTCACCGACTAAGACCACTCGAGCGGTCTTGGGTCCCTCGCCGAAAACCGCCTGCGTCGCATTCGTGTAGAGATCGCAACCGTGGCAAGCTTGTGCGGCAACGCGAAGCAGCGGGAGCGTCCGGCCATTCGGAAGGAACCGCTGTGCACCCGGGAATCGAACCGCCGATGCCATAACCAGGGGATTCGCCGCCGGCGCCGCCCGTTTCCATCTCGAAACAGATTCGCCGCCGCGCGATCTATTTTATGAGGAAGCATCATGCCTAAAACTGCAACCAAAGGAAAAGGTAAGGTCGAAAAAGTAATGCACGAATTTAAAGAAGGCACGCTTAAGTCTAGTAGCGGCCAGAAGGTTACGAACCGCAAACAAGCCGTGGCCGTCGCGTTGAGTGAGGCGCGTCAAGCGGGCGCTCGGATCCCCAAGAAATCTTCTGCTAAGTCCTGACGAAGGTGCGTCCGCGATCCGCCTGCCGGATTCGTTCTCCAATATCTACTACCACTGTAGTGGCACGCTAGGGATCTAGTCCCCAGTTCA
>Ga0105245_10001606_pt1 | contig 20561 bp, 15 predicted proteins | sample KBSM54metaG_FD_81523 | JGI IMG/M metagenome (GOLD analysis project Ga0105245, IMG submission 81523) | Miscanthus rhizosphere microbial communities from Kellogg Biological Station, Michigan, USA - KBS M5-4 metaG | ecosystem: Host-associated > Plants > Roots > Rhizosphere > Soil | place...
ACCCCAAGCGCACTCATCAGCCGCTTGCCCAGCGCGTGACCGACGACGCTCGACGTCGGATCGAGCGCGGCCGCATGCCGCCCGACTTTGTCCAGCCACCGTCGCGGCCACGACGGGTCGAAGAAGAGCGGCGCGCAGCCCAGCATCAGCCAGGGAAACATGCCGATGTGAAACAGCAGCGCGGTCAGGCCGTGAAACAGCACTGCGAACAAGTAGGCTGCGGTACGCGTGCGGCGGTACAGCAGCGCGGGCACCACGCCCAGATCGAAGAGCGCGCCCGCCCAACTGAACGCGAATGCCAGCCAGGGCTTCGTGAACAGCGCGCCCAGAACGGGGAGTTCCACGTTCGCGGCCAGCCACAAGCGCAGCGGTTCGGCATGAAACAGCCAATCGGCGCCCAGTTTGCCCACGCCGCCAAAGACGTACACGACGCCTACTTGAAAGCGGAGCGCGTACAATACCCAAGCCCGAACGCGCGCCACTTGCTGCTCGGGTCGTCGCCAAACGCGTAGGGAATATTGGCGATCGAGGGGCAACACCGCGCACCATCCGGCGAGCAGCGTGATCAAGTAGTAGTGGTTCAGGTAGTTGGCTTTGTCGCAAAAGTGCGCGTAGCCGAAGCCGAGCGCAAACACTGCGGCGGCCAAGCGTTGACGCACGCCGAGCGCAATGCCGAGCGAGCACAGCGTGAGCACGCCGTACAGTAGACGCATCCCCTGCCCGGGCAGCGGCCGAAGCCAGGCGAAGCCCCAATAGTGAAAGAAGTATCGGGGAGCTCGAAAGTATTCGTCCACCCAGCCGTGCTGCATGAAGCGCAGGCACGAGATGAACAGCAACAGGCCGAAGATGACGCGGAAAGCCGCCACCGACGCGCCATCGACGGGGCGCTCGAGCTCGGCCTTCAGCCGTCCGACGACCATGCGAAGGTCGCGAAAATTTGCCTAAAACCCGCCGTAAAGATGCCATTCGGCAGGCGATCGGAGATGTACACGCGATCGAGCAAGCTCTTCACGCTCAGGCCGAAGCTCACGCCGCTCGGCGCGTAACGATAGCGCGCGCCGGCATCGACCACGGTATATGCCGGCAATTGCCCATCGAGGCCCGTAGGCCCGCCTTGAATGGAATTTTGCTCGTCGCTGTATTGGGCGCCAACGTAACTGAGAGCGACCTGCGCACTCACGCCGCTCGAGTGAGCCGCGTCGAGCGTGAAGCTCGCGCTTTGCTCCGGCGAGTAAGGCACCGTGCGACCATCGAAAGTGCCGCCCACGAAGCGGGCTTGGACGAACGTATATTGCGCACCGAAGTCGAGGTCGACCGGGAGCTTCAGCCCCTTGCCCACGCGCAACGAGGTGGTGGCCTCGGCGCCCCAATGCCGCGTCCGACCGCCATCGATGAACTCTGAGGTGTTGCCGGACAGCGGATTGTTCGATACCAGCTGATTGTCGAAATCGATCAGAAAGCCATCGGCCTCGGCGCGCAGCCAGGCACCCAGGCGCCCCCGGACGCCGAGCTCGTAATTGCGACTTCGCTCGGCGTGCAGGTTCGCATCTTGCCCTTCGGAGGTGATGGCTTGGCTCACACGTGGCGCCGAATAGCCCAAATATGCGCTGGAAAACGCGTTCAACCGAGGCGTACCGACGACCAGGCCAATGCCGGGCATGGCGCCGCTCGCGTGACTACTCGCCTCGACGTGCACGGCCTTGGGCACGCCGTTGGTCGAATCGTCGTCTTCGAGGCGGATGGTCTTCCGCGACGAGGAGTGCTCATAGCGGATCGCCGGCGTGAGCAGCACCTGATTGGCGAGCACGATTTGATCTTCGAGCCACGCCGACAAGCCCAAGATGTGTGTGGTGTCATCGCTGAGCGCAGCGCCCGTATCGGCCGTGGGCGTCGCGCCACGCGAAAGCCGGCGACGAGCGATGTCCTCGATGGCGCGACCACCGACGCGGAAACGATGCACGAATGGCCCCGTCGCTAGCCGCTGGTCGAGCTCGACCGACACTCCCGCGACGTCGTAGACGCGGTCGCGTAGCGCGGAAGTGCGTTCCAGAAATAGCCCGAACGGATCGGGGACACTGGCGTAGCCGACGTTCGGAGACTCCTGCCGGTCTGCCTCTTGCGTGCGTTGCGTGAGGTTCATCTGATACGCGAAGAGCGCGCTGTGAAGCTCGGTCTCCTGACCCAGGTGAACGTCGTGGACGACGGCTGCCTCGTACCGGCGCACTCCGAAATTGTCGTTCGGCGCGATGGTGTCGCGGCGAGGATCGGCGCGATAAAGCGCGTCCGTCAGGCCCGTGTAGGTCGTTCGCGACAGATCGTCGTGGAAGCCGATTTTGACCATCAGCTGACCGAGATGAGCCCCCGACATTACCGCTTTGCCGAAGGCATCTGTGGCTCGAAATCCCATATTGCGGTAGCCGTCACCGCTCTTCCGCAACACTTGCACGACGTAGCCTACGTCATGCGAGGTATCCGAGTAACGACCGAGCAGCGCGCCGTAGCCGCGTGAGCCCACCTGCTCCCCCGCATACCAAGAGCGATGTTCGGTGGGCGCAAACGTGTGCAATTGAACGACCGCTCCGACGCTCTGCGGACCGTAACGCAGCACATCGCTGCCCTTGATGACGTCGACGCTCTGCACGCGTTCGACCATGGTCGTATAATAAAGCTCGGGTTCGCCGTAGGGGCTCACCACGACGGGCACGCCGTCTTCTTCCATCAAGATCAGCCGGCTGCGCGCCGGGCTCAAGCCGCGTACCCCCAAATTCAGCCGCAATCCCATCGGATCTTCGGTGCGAACTTGCAAACCGGGGACGCGCCGCAAAAGCTCCGAGTTGCTTTCGGGTTGGGTATTTCGGATCTCCCGCTCACCGATGGTGGTCCCGGAACCAGAGGCGCGTTTCAGTGCTTCGGCCTTGTTGCCCTGAACGCGGATCTCCACCGGAGCCGCCTGCTCACTCGGCGCGGGCGCTCCTTCCGACACTGCGGACGTCGGCGCGGGCGCCGCTGACTCGACCGGCGGAGCAGAATCAGGGCTCGGCTGGGCGCTCGCAAGCGACGGCCAAGCGATGCCCATGAGGACGACGAGTGCTCGCGACAGGAGAGACGGGCGATACGGCGAGTGTCCAGCAGGGCGAACGGGCGGCTCCGTCCGCTCAGTCGCCATCGTTTTCGCCCACTTTGGCGGTGGCTCCGAGCGCGCTAGCTGCGTCCGTGTTCCAGGTGGTTTTCAGCTCTTTCGCGCTGTCGTAGGCGGCTCGCACGGGCGCGGCATCGCCGGCCAAGGCACTCGAAAAGGGCGCCGGGATGGCAGCGCATTTGCTCTGTGCATCGCTGAGATCCGCGCTGATCTTCTGATCGAGCGCCGGATTGCTGGCGGTGATCGATGCAAAACCCGAACCGGTATAGAGCGCGGCAAACCCGCCGAGAGTGGCCGTGATGTCGGCCACCGCGTTGTCACTTCGCCCGGTGGGATCGAGCGAGGGATCGGGGGTGCCTCCGTTGTGCAAGCCGAGCGGCTGCGCCAGACGCACGCCGACGACCAATTCCAACGCGTACCAGCAGCCACCGAACAGGTTGTCGACGGCAGCGCGCTGGGTCGGGTAAATTGCGCCGCCCTTCCCGGCAAGTTCGATCTCGGTCACGTAGCCACCGCCAGTAGGCTTCGGTTCCCACGCGCTATCGAGCTGCTGAGCGGAGGCGGCGATCTCGCCCGCCATGCCCTGAGCTAAAAGCAAACGGCGCGCCGCGCCGGCGTCCGCTGCGAGCACGGGTGCGGGGCTGCTCGCGTCAGACGGAAACAGCAAGTACTCCAAGCCCAAAAAGCCTTTTTTCTGGCCGCCGAGCGCGCCCACCGCTGCCGTATCGACGCCGCCCGTGCCGCTCACCACGCCCTCGATGCCCAGCGCGTCGGCGGGCGATGCGTCGATGCGTTCCGTAATGCCGAGATCGTAGCCCGGACCAATGTGTAACGCGTCGAGCAAACGATAGGCGCCGCGCGCAGCACGCCAAGCGCTTTGCGCGTTCGCCAGGGTATCGGGGCTCGGATTCGCTTGCAGAGCCTCGGTGGCGGCCACGAGTGCGTTCGACTGCGTGACGAACGCGCGGTGCTCCGGCAGGATCACCCCCTCACCCAGGTTCTGCAGCAGCGGACCGTAGTCCCGATTGGGGCTGCCAGTATTGCCGCACGCAAGCAAGCCCACGGCGGCGAACGACACGAGTAAGGAGCGGGTTTTCATAGCGATTCGAGGAACCTGAGGAGGGCGCTGCGGTCATCGGAGCTGGCCAAGCGAAAGCGCTCCCGTGCGGTAGTTCCTTCGCCGCCGTGCCACAAGATGGCTTCGGCAATTCCCCGCGCGCGCCCGTCGTGCAGCAGCTGAGAGTGGTGATTGACCGTCTGCAAAAGCCCCACTCCCCACAGGGGTGAGGTCCGCCACTGACTGCCGGTCGCCTGAAAATCGGGGCGCCCGTCAGCCAGCTCCGGCCCCATGTCGTGCAACAACAGGTCGGTATACGGATGAATCGTCTGGTTCGAGAGAGTGGCGGACGCCTCGCTGATGGCCGTGTGCAGGGTGGGCAAATGGCAGGAGCTGCAGCCAAACCCCTGAAAAAGTTGCTCACCGTGCAACGCGACCGGGTCATCGACCAAGCGCCGCGCCGGAACGGCGAGTGTCTTCATGTAGTAGGCGACCCCCTGCAGCTTCGGATCATCGAGCTCGACATCGGGATCCCCACCCGACGGCGCCTCGAGGCACTCGGTCATGCCGGCGGAGCAACTGCCGTGCGGAAAGAGCGAGGACGTGATGCCAATGTCGCCCACGAAAGCACCCGCGGTTTGTTGAAGCGTGGAGGGTTGGTTGGCTTTCCAGCCAAAGCGGCCGAGCGCCTGCGCGTGAGTGGTCGCGTCCCAGACATAGTTCGGCACGCCGTGTACGCCGTCTGCATCGGGCTCGTGCACGTTGGCCAGAATCTCGGTTTCGGGCACGGCTTCTAGCAGCCCGAGGCCCATCACCGGAGGGCCCATGCGCGGCGACACGTAGAGTTCCGCGCTCGGATCCCCGTAGTTCCAGCCGTCGAAGGTGTAACTCGGAACTTGCAGCGAGTACGCGCTCCCATCCCCGTAGCTCCCTGCCATTTCCTGATAACTGATGTGCGGGGTGGCGTCCCCCGGAACACCCAAGATCCCGAATGGCCGGAGCTGATCGCCGTAAACGGGCTCGGGATTCGGGCCGCCGGTGCTGCTTTCGCCGGGAATGCTCAGCCGAAACAACAGCGAGAGCGGCGCGCCAGAAACGGCGAGCGGCGGGCTGCTGCCATCTTTCGAATGACAGCCCGAGCAAGCGCGCGCGTTGAAGAGAGGGCCGAGGCCATCCATATCGCTGGTGGTCGCGGGCGCGGTCACCCAATTGCGGCTGAACACCGCATGACCAAAATCGAAGCGATCGAACTCGTCACTCGAAAGCCCGTCGATGCTGTTCGAGTACGCATCCGAAGTGGCGTCGAACGCGGTGGCTGCCCCGCCCGATTTCGCATCGGCGGGGACGGGCTTGGGCGTCTCCGTCATCGAAAGCGTGCCACCGTTGCAGCCGCTCACGGCGAGCAGTACCCACGCGAGTTCGCTCGTTCTTTTCATGGGGCGGCGGGATCGTCGACTTCGATCGTCAAGCCCAGCGCAGACGCGGCCTGCCCGAACAGATCGCCTTGCGCGCGCAGAGAATTGACTGCCGCGCGGATGGCGACGCGACCCGGCGCCGTGTCGTCACCGACGATCGATGCCTCGAAGGGTTTCGGAATGGCGACGACCGCGTCGATCGACGCTTGAATGGCGGTCTTGATCTTCGCGTCGAGCTCCGCGTCGACGGCCTTGACCAACGAGTCGAGCCCCGGGCCCGTCGTGTTGCTGCCGTAGACACCGAGATACAGGTTCTGCACGCCGCGCGCGTCGCGCTCGTAATCGATGAGGGTGTCGCTGCTGAAGCAATCATGCTGATCGCGGCGCGCTTTCGACACGTAAGCCGCGTTGATGCGCTGCCCCGCGAGCTCACCCTTGCTGAATTTGGCGAGACCCGTGAAAATCTTGGTCAGTGCGCCATCCGGATCGGCGTTGAACTTGCTGCGATAATCCGCATCCTTCGCCCACGCGTCGTTGACGGCGTTCAGGTGCAGCAAAATGCCATCCACGGCCACGCGCAGGAAGGCAGTCCGGCGGTCGACGTTCTTGCGACCGCCATCGGTGACGTAATCGGTGAACGGCCGCTCACCCGGGCCAACGTCCTTCAGCGCTTGGCCCCAGAGCAAGAACTCCACGGCGTGGTAACCGGAAGAAATGCTGGTGTCGCTCTCCGTGGCGTTCAGCAGGTCGAGTCCGTCGCTCGTGATGTCCTTCAGCACATCGGGGCGATTCACGATGCCCACGGTTTCATCGACCGCGCCGGTCTTCGCGTCGGTCGTGTAGTCGATGTACGATTCGTCGAGCGGCCAGGAGTTGATCAGCGCCTCGTGGTTCGGCGGATCGACGTCGATCGGACCGTCGTAGAAGCGCGCGCCCTCCGTCAACATGTAGTGAGCCCGCGTGTCGATCCACGACTTGCGCGCCGCCGCGAGCGTGTCGTCCGAGGGGCTCGCCAGGAAGGCATCGATACTGGCTTTGAACGCGGTCTCGTCGGTCACTGAGTCGGCGTAGGCAGCGGATAGGTTCGCCGAATAGTTCGCCACGACAGCAGCGCGCGTGGCCGTTGCGCCGACGGACGTGCTGTCCGAACTGCACGCAGAAAGCGCCGCAGCGAGCACCAGACAAGTGGACAATTTACCAATAATTCTCAACATATAAGCGAGTCTCCGGATCCGAAAATCGCGGGCGTGACGGGGTTCGAGCCTCTGCCGCAGCCATACTCGTAATTGAAAACGAAAGTCAATATCATTCTCAAGAAACGGACCACGGGCCGACGCGGCGAACGAGCAGCGCACAGCCCCGTGCACGCTCGTTCGACTTTTGGCGCGCGCGTGACGCGTTGCTTAGAAGCGGCCGACTAGGGAGAGACCACTGCGCTCGCCGCTCACCTGCGGCACGACGGACACGCTGGCGGTCTCCCCTTCTGGAACGCGTTGCGAGCCGTAGATGACCATCGGGATGCCCGCAGCGAGCAGCACCGCGCCGACGATCAAGCTGCCGGTGATCGTGTCGTCATAGCCCGTGCAATCCGAGCCGTAGGCGCTCGAGTAACTCGCGCCGGTCAACGTGTAATCGTGCCGATCGGTCTGGCAGCTGACCTTTTCGGTGTAAGCAACGAGCGCGGTGAGCGCCGCCACCGGTGCAAGCGCGCTCATCACGATGCCGCCCGCCATCATGCCCGTCGAGCGGCGTGGCGGTCGTGGGCGGAGCGGCGTGGCCGTGCCGTAACTCTGAACCGGAACTGACGGATAGATGTAACCCGGCGGGGCAAGCGGAGAGCTCACTGGCGGAGGGGCGCTAGGCGGAGGCGGCGGCGCGGCCGGAGCAGGCGGCGGCGCGGATGGCGCTTCGCTCTCCGGCACGGGCGCCGGCGGTGGCGGTGGCAACGGCGCGGCGCTCGACGCGGTCGTGGGCGGCGGAACGCACTGCCCGGCGTCGCAAATTCGATCGCCCTTGCACTCGGTGTCCTTCGTGCAGGCGGCGCGGGCCGATGCCGAACCGAAGAGCAGCAGCCCCAGCGCCAACGCACCCGCGAAAACGCGACCCATCCCTTCGAGGAATAACACGCGAAAAGCCGGCCGTCTTGCCCTACGTCGTGGCCCGCCTACACCGGCCGCGCGCTTTGTCGCAGCCAAAATTTAGCGCAAGGGGGCGTGTTTATTGGGGTTGCAATCAGCGGCGAAACGACTACGCTCCGCGAGCCCTTCGGTCGGCGAAAGCCGGTGCGAGGAGCGGTCCGGGGCGTAGCGCAGCCTGGTTAGCGCACTTGACTGGGGGTCAAGGGGTCGGCGGTTCGAATCCGCCCGCCCCGACCACTTTCTCCCTCTCGACACCGTTGAACTGAACGACGGTGTTTGCGGCTCGAGAAGGCGGTTCGGAAACGGACCAAGAGCACCCCGGTACAAACCGGGGGCAGCTCCTAGAGAAAACTGCACGACCATCGAGAACCTTACGGCTCATGGCGATCAAGTCTCTAAGACGGAAAGCGCTCCCGCGGCAACGCGCGACCGATGCATGACGTTGGCTGTGGCGCCGGGGGTCGCCGAGTCATGGCCATCATTCAAAAGCTCGCGGACGCGTTCGAGCTCAAGGATCCGCTGGAGCAACTTCGTGCCGGTGTCGCTGCACCAGTACGAAAACGGAAATCGGTCAAGGCAAAGACTAGCAGGGTCGTCTACTAGAAGACAGGCACTCTCTACAAACTGCGCGAGCGTCAAAAATCACCGCTAGGGCTGCGCACGGGCTTGAACTCGAGCAAGTGCCGCGCGCGCGTCAGGAGCCAGCATGGAGTGAGGGTGCTCTTGGAGCAACCGCGAGAGCAGAACGACCGCTTCTTGCAAGTGCCCTTGATGCTCCGCCGCGAGACCTTGGCGCAAGAGTTGCGCTTCCTCATCCAGGTTATCTGCACCCGGCTCGGGCCGAGGTTGAAGCATGCGTTTCGGTGCCGAGGAAACCGATGACGGAGCTGCGGCGGGCAGCGGCGGCGCCACGCTACCTGGGACTGCTGCTACCTGGCTCGCGCTCGTCCAGCGATTCGGCGCATGCACGACCGCTTGACCGGAAGCGTAGCGCACCATCACCTCGCCCTCCTCGACTGCGACTTCGGTCGCGTGGTTGGCTTCGTTGATACTGACGGTGAAGACGGTGCCGAGGTCGACGATGGTGGCGTCAGGCGTGGCCACCTGAAAAGCAGTGCCCGCGTTTTGGTGCGGCACGGAGCAGCGAATCAGCCCACTGAATAGCCTGATTCGTTGCCCTCCAGCGAGCGGTGATGCGACCGCAACTCGGGTTTGGCTCTCGAGTTCGACGCGCAGTCCGCCTTTCGCGCGTAGAGTCGCTTTCGAATCCCTCGCGGTGGCGAGCTCTCCATCGACGATATGCACCGGCTGCTTCACCGTCAGCGCAGCACGACCTGAAGCATTCACCTGCGTGGCGGTGCCCAGCGTCACCTCGACTTCGAGCGCCGCACCAGACGTCCCACCACCCCAACGCCAGAAACCTCCGGTCAACAGCACCGCGGCGGCCGCCGCGAAGTATAGTACGCGTTGCAAGTTGCGCCTCCGCTTGCTCGCGTTGCGGGCGGCGGCCATGCCCGAAAGAACACGCTGACGATCGACCAAGTAAGCATCGCCCTCGATCTCGAGTTTGCGCTCCTTCATCACGTTGAAAAGTTCGTGCACCTCAGGCGGTTGGCTCATCTCACACGCCCCTTTGCGCGCTTTTCGGCGCGCCGCTTGAGTTCCAAGTGGCCCCGGGACAGCCGCTTTTGGGCGGCCGACTCTGAGACGTGGGTAAGGCTCGCTATTTCGGGCAGCTCAAGGCCTAGCACGTGATGAAGCATCAGAGCTTCGGCCTGCTCCGGGTTCATGGCAGCGAGTTCACCCTGCAGCCAGTTGAGCTCTCGGCGCGCATTGACTTGCGGCTCGAATTCTCGTTCGGGCACAGCCTGTGCGATATCCGCACTGCCCGCATCGCGATTGAACACTGCTCGCTCGCGAATGCGAGCGCGCAGTCCATCGAGCGCGACGCGAACCGCGATGGCGCTCGCCCACGCGCCCAGGTTCTCGATCTCCAACGCGCTCGGCTTTTGAAGACTGCGCACGATGCGTTCGAATGCGGCTTGAACCAGATCTTCATAGTCCGGAGGCTGGTGAAGTACCTTTTGCAGCGCGTGCGCCACGATTGGGTACAGCGTCTCGTAGAGTGCGGCGTCAGCCCCCGGGTCGCCTCTCAGTACCCCACGCAGCAGCTCGGCTTGAGTCTGGGTCAGCGACGCCGGAGCCTCCGGAGCAACGACACTCAACAATGGTTTACGGCTCGACGCGGGCATGGACACAGTTCAGGGCAAAAAACGAACACCCAGCGAGATGGCGAGGGCGACCCGCGCAGCCTGCACGACCTCTTGCCCCGCGACGGCGACGTGCACCCGTGGCAAGGTCGAAGTGGCATCCAGCCCTACGAAACCGGAAACGTGCCGAAAAGCCCCCCAAATCGCGTCGATGCTGACGCGCCCGCCCCAACCGTTCAGTGACGCGCTGTCTGCAACACTGCCCCGCAGCGCGCCCGCGTGAGTATGCTCGAAGACGAACTCGCCACTCAGTTCGAGATTGAAGCGCGCCGACCGATCAGCCAAGCGCGTGCCGACGCCCGCCGAGAGCGCCAACCACGAGAGATCCGGATTGCCAGCGTGCAAGCTATAGCGTGTCGAGGCGAGAGCGAATGCTCGCTCGCTGAGCCCCAGGTGGGCGCCAGCAGAGCCACCCCAAGCGGAGGCGCTTGTACCGAGTGCGGGACTTACTAGGGCAGCGACATCGAGACCGACATCGGGCGATGAACTTCCCGCGGGAGATACTACGACCGACGGCGACGCGATCGAATTCGTTGGCAGGGCGGGCGGCGCTGGCAAGGCGGGCGCTGGCGCAGGCGGCGCTGAGACGGGCTGCGGGTTGGGCGCCCCCTCACGCGCGGCGGCCAAGGCGGCGATGACGCTCCCGATCGAAGCGAGGCGACTACGCTGACTCGTTCGCGCAGAGAATGTGAGCATCCGGCGTTCGATCAGCACGCCATCCGCCGATCGGTCGCGAAATTCGATGATCACACTCGTGAGCGCCGAATCATTGGGGTGCACCACCGCATACCAAGCAATCACCATGCCCGGCCCGAGTTCACTAGCTAGTGGGCAGTGGTCACCGATCACCTCTTCGCAGGCGGAAGAAATGACGTGAGCGGCATCGGGGCCGTAGTCAGTCGGGGGATCGACGGTAATGGCAACGCTAAGCATGCGCGAGCAGTGCGCCCTCGGTTGGGGCGGGAATAGTTGTGTTTATCTCAAATTCGTCGCGTTCGGGATAGCCCCTGCGATTTTCGGTCTGCGCGCGGGCCTAAGTGCGACTCTAGCATCGACCATGTCGATCTCTGTGCGCGGCCCTCCGGACCTTCCAGGTTGGCCATTGTCCGCTTAGCGGTAAGCTTCCTCAGGTATGCGTATCGGGCTCATCGTCGACTCATTCGTGCGCACGGTCGTCCGCCGGCAAGCACTAGGTGCAGCGGCGTGGGCTCACCTGATCCTCGCGTGTGTAGCTCTCGACGCACTCTCAGCTTGTGACACCGACGCCACTTTGCAGCTGTTCCCAGTAGTCGTTCCGGTCGCTGTGAGCGACGGAGGCGCGGCAGGAGGCAGCTCGGACGTTGACGCGGGCGAGCCGATCGAAGCAGGGGCGGCGGGAGCTTCTCCCGGCGTGCCGTGCCGAAAATTGGGCAACGAAGTGTGCAACGGTGGCGACGACGACTGCAATGGCGGTATCGACGAAGGCTGCGGCTACACCATCACTTGGTCATCGGTACCTGACGGTGCCGCCCTGGGCACCGGACCGAATGATGTCCCCTTCGATGAGCCGTGTCCGGATGGATCGGTCTTGGTTGGTTTGCGCGCCGGGTTTGGCAACTGGCTAAATCAGATCTCTGCAGTGTGCGGCCAGCTCCAAATGACAGCCGATACCACAGGCGGGACAGCGAATTTCAATCTCGCCTTCGGTCCCCGTTTCAACAAACCACTTGTGCCAGCATCGCCAGAAGATCCCAATAGCAAGGTTCAGCCTCTCACCTGCCCCACCGGTTTGCTTGCATCGGGCTTCGATGGGCAAACTGACGCTCAGCCCGCGCACCACATCCTCGCCATCCGCGTGCGGTGCGCGCCGCCGATTGTAAATAGCGATGGCTCACGCCCGGTGATCGCGCTCGATCAATCGCAAGAAACCTCGCTCGGCCCACTGGTTTGCGCGACTTGCTCAGTGCCAACCACCTACGGTTTCGAGTCATCCGTACCCTCGGGTCAAGTGGCCACGGGCGTGTTCGGCGCCGCGGGGATCTGGGCGGGGCGCGTGGGCTACGACACGGCAACGGCAACGATCACCAGCCGCTGAGCGATCGCCGTACGCGTGGTGATCGGTTACCGATTGTTGGTCTGACTCCTCTGGGTGGGCCGACGTCCATCTACACCCATGCGACGATTCTCGATTGGCCTCGGACTATTTTGGATTGCTGCAACCACTGCCAATTGCGGCCACTCGGCAATGGACTCAGGCGAAGTCGCCATTGGCGGCGCCGGATCCGGGATCGCCGGCACAGGTAACCCAGCCGCGGGGGGCGCTGGCCAGCCCCAATCAGGCGCCGGTGGAACGCCCGCCGACGGTGGCGGCAATGCTGTGCCCCAAGGGGGAGCCAGCGGTATGCCGAGCCAAGGAAACGGGGGCGCCCGTAACGACGGAGGAAACGGGGGCAGTCAGAGTGAAGGCGGGAATGGCGGCGTCTCGAGCCAAGGGGGCATGCCCAATCATGCAGGAAATGGAGGCATCTCGAGCACGGGCGGCAACGGCGGCACGGCAGGCATCACGAGCGGTTGCGAACCGGCTCCGCCTGGTGGCCACACAAACATTGCGATCGCCAGCGTGTTCAAGCGCGCTCTGATCAGCCGCGCCTACGAGCAGCAACAGTGGGTGTTGCGCGATCCAGTCAGCGGCACCAGTCGCGAAAAGATCGCCGCGGTGGCCACCGCTCTAGCTGGCTTGCGACCGAGCTACGTTTCTGGGCTGATCTATCTTCAAAACGGAACCGTGGTCACTCAAAACATGATCGACGATTACGCCGCGATTCGCACGGCAGTCCGAGCCGCAAACGCCAACGCCAAGCTCGACGTCGAGATCAGCCTCAATCCCAAGCCCCCGACACCAAAATTGCCGTTCGCCAGCGCGGCTGCACTGGTCGCCGAGATGACCGCCGTCGATTGCCAGCTTCATCCGGACGCGTGGATGTTCGACTTTTACTCCGACGCTCAGAAGGTGAATCCGGGTTGGATTGTCGCCGCCATCGCTTATGCGCATGCACACGGCCAGCTCGTTGGCGGCAACGTCTTCGGGCAAACGATCCCTCCAGGTTCCGACTTCGCCGCGTTCGTAGACGACCCGACTAACGGCGGGGCCGGATTCGACTTCAACACCAACGAGATCACCGCGCTACGAAAGTCTTCCCCCGCTACGTTTCTCGTCGGGCACCTTCAAAGCAACCCCCAGAATGGCTCGACGACCGAGTCGTGCGTCTACTCGAACCAGTGGGACGAGCCGACTCGCGCGGCCTACCTGTCCCATTGGGCAACGAGCCAAGCGAGCGCGAATTTCCGCTTCATCTACCCGGTATTCTATCCACTCTGCCCGGGCGCGATCGCATTCGACTCGACGCTCGATCCGGCGCCGGCCGGAGGCACACTGTATGACGACGTCAGGACACTGATGGCGCAGTACAACCCGTGAGTCAGAGTGTGGAGTGATGCCGACGACGGGTAAGCAGCGCGAGGACGAGCATCGTTGCGATGGCTACGCCGCTCGGCGAGCGGCCGTGGCTTCTCACTTCAAAGGCGCACCCGTTCGATGCGCTGCCGTCGCTCGCGGGCTCAGTGCGTGTGAGTTCCGTGCCCGAATGCACAGCCCACGCGCTCAGCTTTGCACCGTTGGGCGAGCCAACGCCTGACGGCCCATCCCAGCCAAGCCCAACATTGCATAGAATTCCGCATGAGGAACCGGCCGGCGCGTTGCTATCCGAAGTCCGCTCAGGGAGCGGGTAGGATCGCGAACCAATGTCGTTGAATGACGAGCTGTGTTGGTAAATCAACGACAGATCGCTCGACACCTGCGTCGTCAACTCCAGTCGAGTGAAGATTCCGGCTACGAGCGGCGCAGAGGCGCTCGTCCCTTCGGTCACCAACGGCTGTCCATCAACGATGACTTCGAGGCCAAGCTCGATGCCGTCGGAGAAGAACGTTGCCATCGCGGATATGTCGGCCGTGGCCCGCCCAGTGCACGAGCTTCCCGAGAGCAATGGGACTTGCCACGGGGGCGACCCGAATTCCGTACTGCAACCGCTGGTCGTGCGGTTCCAAATTCCCTCGCGGCTCGAAGCGGCGCTCCAATAAAGAGCTGTGCCTCCGACCGCCACTACGTCGGGTGACGATGCTGGGTAGCTCGGCGCCGCGCCGCCCACGGTCGGCGAGAAAGCGTAGTGCACGCTGTCGTAGCCGTAGTCGCCCGCGGCAGCGAAAACCAGATGCCCTGGTGTCGAGAAGGGGCCTCGTGGGTCCGATGGCGAATTGGCTTCGGCTGGGCAGCTCGTCGCAGCGCTTGCCGCTCTCCCGCCAGCAACTGCGATCGCGTGTGGATCGGTGGCCTCTGGTCCCGCGAAACTAATGCTGATGGCCGACGCGCCAAGCCGCGCGGCGGTCGCGACCCCCTTCAGCAGGTCGCTTTCGCAAAGTGTCGGCTCAAGCTCCACCAAGAGGATACTGCAATCCGGACAGGCGAGGCTCACCATCGCCGCATCGAGCGACGTTTCACCGTCGTATGCGGGGAGCGGATCGGTGTTCGAGCTCGGCCCCCCATCCTCGGCGACTTGCGCGAAGCAAGCGATGCCGTTCCCAGTGGGCACACCGCCGCAACGCTCCAGCGCGGGCATTCCGAGCATCGCGCGATACGCTGCCAGATCCGAGAAGGCATGGTTGTCAGGTGTGTCGACGATTGCCACCGTCCTCCCTTTGGCTCGTGCCGTAGCGGGAATGCCATAGACAGAGTCAATGAGGCTGGGAGAAATGGGCGATGGCTTGGCTGCACCGCCATCGGCGGTTTCCGGGAGCAAGCCCGAAGTGGCTTCGTTGGGCTGCCAGCTCGGTGGCAACCATTGCTTCGCTAAGCAACGGATCTGGCGCGCGGCAGGGTGCGCGCAAAGCTCTCGAACATAGCGACCATTCGCCTTGCGGAAAACACCGGGCGGCAGCGACGAACCGATCGAGTCATACGCTCGCCGCGAAGTCGATTCGTTCGGAGACGCATGCGCGCTTCCTGCGCATTGCAGCGCCCCCAAGATCACCACGGAGTGCAGACTCAGCGCGACCCATCGAGTGCGCAAGCGCATCGGAGCGATTCCCACCATCCCCGCCGCTCGACGACAGGCTACGGCCGCCGAGCGCAAGAGTGGTGGGATCCTGCCGGACTTCAGCCCCGGCCATGGTTCGCTGCCGCGCACTAGTACTGGCAGAAGTCGTGGGGGGAATGGATCCGAAAGGACGTCATCCGATCATTGAAGCCCGAGGGGACCGCCGCAGACGACGAGGATGACTTCGCGCACATCTCGACTCCCTGGTAGTTACTCTCTTGAAAGAGGCCGTAAAAGTTCCTCGTTCGATTCCAGTAAGACGTCATCCGGTCGTTGAACCACGACCCGATGTTCGCGTTGCTGTTGGTGTGGGTGAACATCAGGTACAGGCCCGAATAGCTCGAATTCTGCCAAAAACAGATCCATCCGGCGTGGCACACGCTGGAGTCTTGCGGTTGCAACTTGCTCACGCTCCCCACACCGAGGGCGACCAACGAGTCGCTAGGAAGGTTCGAAAGCGCATTCGCGTAGCCAGGCACCGACCTTAGAAGATTCTGAGTGCTCGCCGTCTCCACGAGAACCCAGGCGGAGCCGCTCAACTCTGGCAATCCTTCGTCCGTGTCGGAGGAGTCCCAGCGTTCGAACACGCCTCCACCTTGATTGAGAAGCTTGGTCGTCAAGAAGCCGTCTCCCGACTTCGTCCGAATAGCGACGTCCGCGACCCCGTCGTTGTTGATGTCGCGCACTAATACGGCATCGGGCACGACCGATTCGGCTGCCGGGGCGGCCGATCCGGCAGAAGCACCGTCTGACCCCGTGCCACTGCAGCCTACGCTCGCTGCGCCAATAACAAGCAAGCAACCCCAGAACGTATCAGCATGTTTCATGTCTGTCCTCCTGCGAATCGTTCGCGTTCGCGCGCTGCGCACGAACAGCGACTGATTCGCCATGTAGGGAGTCGAAAGTGAATCCCAACGAATGGAGAATCAGCAACATGTGTACCAAGAGCCGCTCGCGCGTCGCTCGCTTCTCGCGGGCGAAGGCGCGGCCGCACAATGCACGATTCCTGGGCGCGAACATCGCGTCGCATATGGCGCTGCAACCACGAGACGTCACGCGAAGGTTGCGCTGAGACAGCAAGTGCTTTGCGCAAACGAATCGATGTCTCCCCCTGAACCGCCCATCTCGCATTCGCGCTGCGGCGCGATGTCTTCGCGGAGCGACGCCCGGGGCACGCGCCGCACTTCTCGGTGTGCAACCGCCTGCGCGCGCGGCGATTCTTGGTCTGCTTTGCTCCGCTCGACCGACACTTGGGGATATGCTTCCCTACCTTGGCTCACGCCTCGCTGTCCTTGGGTCGCTGCTCGTTTTGGCTGTTGTCGCCGTGTGTAGCCGATCGGACGCCGGAGGCACCCGAGGCGGCACGGGCAGCGGTGGAGCAACCATTCCGAAGACGGACGGCGGCGTGAGTCCCGCGAGCAACGGCGGGGTGTCAGGGTCTACACCGGATATCACCCATCCGGATGCAGCTTCTGCCGACGACGCAAGCGGGGGCGCGAGCGGGGCGAGCGACGCCGGCGGTAAGAGCAGTATTGGCGGGGCGAGCGACGCTGGCGGTCCCACTTCCGATGCAGAAACAGCACGCATTCCAGGCGATCGTTGGGTTCGCGTAAAAGCTCTCGGACCTGATTCGAAATGGAATCTCCCGGGATACACGCCTGCCCAGGTGATTGCGCTGATCACCAAACTCCAGCCTGACTTTCTCGATCGTCTCACCGATGGTCCGCAGGACCCAAACGCCCTCCTCAATACCTCCGGCCCCACCGTTGGCACCTTCCTTCAACGGGCGCTCAACGCGGCGCGGCCCGGCGCCACATTCTCGTCCCGTGTAGACCTCGTCGCCTATGACAACGATCCCGCCTCCTGGATGCTAATGACGAAGGCGTTACTGAATCTTCCGGTCACGCCGCGGCCGTACGCGCTCTCGGTAGACGATTGGGTGCTTTGGCTGAACAACGGACACACCCCCGCCGAAGGCGAGGCGATTATTCGGGCGCTCCACGCCCAAGGCTGGCACATGGTGCAAGTCACGCAGTGCGGCGTCTTCGACATGAACGGTTACGGTGACTACACGGAGACGTGCGTGCACGACACCAGCGGCTGGGCGCCCAGCGCGAGCCTCCTGACGACGCTCGCGCAACATTATCAGCAGATCCAGTTGTACATGGATTTCCCCTCACCTATGGCTCAGTACTGCGCTCTGAGCGCAGATCAGCAGCAGTCTATCGTCGATAACATCGCAGCCAAGCAGTCGACTTGGGGAGTGACGTACGTCTTCCCCTTCCTCGAGCAGGGCGGCATTGGTAACGGCAACACTTGCTATTTCGATAGCAGTAAGATCGCGCTCGCTGGCGGCGGCACCCTACTCGATCATCAACTCGCGCTCATGACAAAGTACAACCCATAGAGTCCGACTTGGTTCACCAACGCGGGGCATCAACGACTATGTCGGACCCAATCGACTTCCATCACCTGATTGTCCATGCCTGTCGGGTCGCCTCCGAGCTCCCCTCCGACCGCCACGTTCAGCAACATGTACATGGCGTGCTGAAAAACATTGCCTGTCCCCGCGTGCGGTAGTCCCGCGGAGCCGACGCTGTTCCCATCTTGAAAGAATTCGAGTTGGTCGGCGTCCCACTGCACGGCGTAGTTGTGCCACACCGAGGGGTCCGAGCTTGCGCAGCTACTCGGCCACGCAGGCCAGTAATTTCGAGTGCAGCCATAGTCACCGCAGCCATCAGCGCCGATGATGTTCGCGGTGATCTTTTTCGGCTGCCATGCGGAAGAGGTCTCGAAAATGTCGAGCTCTTCGGCGCCCGACTGTGGCCAACTGGCTCCCCCAGGAGCCGGGGCCTGGTTGATGTTGGTTCCCAGCATCCAGAAGGCGGGCCAGACCCCGCTACGATTAGGAAATGTCGGAACTCGGATGCGCGCGGCGACCCTGCCGTGCACGAATTCGTATTTGTTCTTCGTGATCAGTCGGGCGGAGCGCCATTGAGAAATACCCGGGATCCATTTGGCCCGAATCTTCAGCGTCCCATTACTCACCTCAACGGTGTTATACGTGTTCGCCGTGTTGACGTTGTCATACTGCTGGACTTCGTTATTGAAGTGAGCCTCGCTATTGTAATACCAGTTGGCTTTGCACAGCCCGTTGATGTCTGTGCCGCCGCCACTGCCACTGTCGCAGGTACCGTCGAACTCATCCGCCCACACCACAGACAGTGGCTGCTGCGCGACTGCCACGTTCTCGGCGTTGGAGGAGGCAGTTTCGTGCTCATCGGTCGCTCCAGTGGATGAGCACCCGGCGAGCGCCAGGCCAAGTGAAAGCAATAGGCAAGTGACGGCAATGCGGTTGGTTACGATGATGTTCATGGGCGGGGTGATTACGGATCGAGGCGCGGCGTTTTTTTTTGCGGACGGGCGTTCCCCCCGCGAAGCAGCCACCCGATCTTCCTTTCCTTAGATATTTAGTGGCGAGATCCGCGCCCCTTTTATGGTTCGAGTGATCATCGCCCCTAAATGAGTGAGACGGAGGCTCACATCACCGACAGATATGCAGTGTCTGATGTCCGCGATCATCAACAGACCACTACGCAGCTCGAATCAACTCGGACGCACTTGTGCCGGCGCGCTTTCTTGCGAGCACTTTTACACTGATCGCGAGTCGCTCAACGTGAGTCGGTGAACAAGAGGGTGACCTCGCTACCGCTGCTATTGAGTGCCGCAGTTCAGGCGAGCGTCACGAACGTCGAAAGTGATGACCTGTCCGTCCTTCGCGTTGCTCAACACGGCGCAGTACTTCGCCGAAGTGTTTGAACTCGGTCAAGACTTTCGGTTACGGCAGGGGATCGGTCTTGTTGGCAAATTCCGTGGCGTTGTCCTGTCCGTCGCCATCGACGTCGTCCGTGCCGGAGTATTTCGTGGTCAAGAGCTCGCGAAACTCCCAGTCGTCATTCAGACCGTCTTTGTCGACATCGGGGAGTTGGCCTTTGCCGAAACTGGGATTGAGGCGCGGCATCGGTGCTTGCACTTGCTTCAGATAGTCGCGCAGGGCGCGGCGCAAGCTCCGCACTTGCTCAGGCTGCGCTTGGGCGAGATCTTTCTGCTCCCCGAGATCGGTCGACAGATCGAACAACAGATCTTGCCCGGTCTCGTAAAAGTGCACGAGCTTCAGGTTGCCGTCGCGGATCGACGACATGGGTTTCGAGCCCTTCTCGACCTGATAGTGTGGGAAGTGGGCGACGAGCGCCGTGCCGCGCCCTGCCACGCGAGTGTCAGCCCCGCGCGCCAGCCGCGCAAAGGAACCGCCGTCCAATGTGCCAGCATTCAGACTCGAAGTAGCGCCGAGCCACTCGGCGATGGTCGGGAAGATATCGTATTCGGTCACCGGAACTGTAGAGCGTGTGCCCGATAGGATCCCCGGGCCCGCAACAACGAACGGGACGCGGATCCCCCCTTCGTAGGTGGTGGCTTTGCCTGCAAAAAGCGGGAAGTTGTTGGAGATCGAGGCCACCGCTCCATTGTCAGCAAGCAAGACGATGTAGGTCGTGGCAAGCAAGCTATCCGAAAAATCACCATCGCCGTTCGGATTGTGAAGGGCGTCGAGGGTTCGACCAATGGCAGTATCGAGATCCTCTGTCATGCCAGCAAAGAGCGGATCGCTGTGGACGGTGCCCGCAGGCTTGGCGCGATATTTGGCCACGGTCGCGGGCAGCGCGAAGGATTGTTCGTGCGTCGCATAGTGCGAGACTTGTAGATAGAAGGGCTGATGCGCCGCCGCCCGCTTCTGGATGAACACGCGCGCTTCTTCCGCCAAGCTGAAGACGAGCTTTGGATCCCCGCCACCCACTTGCCCATCCTCGTTGCCGGTAGCGCCGTCGCTTTCATCGTAACCGTGCTGGGCGGGGCCGCCGCCGTCGAGGTGCCATTTGCCGAAGTGCGCCGTCGCATACCGAGGCGCGAACGCCTTGATCATCTCTGCGATGGTCTGGTCAGTCGTCGGAATGGCGTCAATGCGCCCAGCAGGGTTATCCACTTCGCCCGGTGGCAGCAGTAGGTGCCCCTCGTATTCCGTACCTGTGGCCCGCCCCACGATATCGGTCATTTTGAGGCGTGAAGGGGTCTTCCCCGTCTGTAGGCTGAGGCGGCTGGGTGAACAATTGGGCGCGCCATAGCCATTGCCGAAGGTCATGCCCATCGCGCTCAAGCGCTGGATGTTCGGTGTTTCGTAGTAGTCGCTCTTCGAGTCGGAGCGTCCGGGCAGCATCTCCACAGACGTTCCATTCCAGCCCGTATCGTCGGTGAGAATGACGACGATGTTGGGCATCCGCGGAAGATCGGCTGGTGCACCGCCGGCGAGCGTGCTGTCCGTACCGCCCACTGCACCGCTGCCACCACTACCCGCGTTGGA
>Ga0105245_10001607_pt1 | contig 20549 bp, 18 predicted proteins | sample KBSM54metaG_FD_81523 | JGI IMG/M metagenome (GOLD analysis project Ga0105245, IMG submission 81523) | Miscanthus rhizosphere microbial communities from Kellogg Biological Station, Michigan, USA - KBS M5-4 metaG | ecosystem: Host-associated > Plants > Roots > Rhizosphere > Soil | place...
GCCGAACACCGACCTGTTCAAGGGCCAGCTCGACATGGAAGACAACGGCTACCTCGTCACCGGCCTCGGTGAAGGGGCCACGTCGACCAACGTCGATGGCGTGTTCGCCTGTGGCGACGTCCAAGACCACACCTACCGCCAGGCCATCACGGCCGCCGGCTCTGGTTGTATGGCCGCCATCGACGCCGAGCGTTGGCTCGAGAACCATCACTGATCAGCTCAGGAATGTCAGCGCCCACTCGGGCGTTCCATCACCCGTTCGCAAACCAATCCCAATGGAAACGAGAGGCAACCCCCATGGCTGAGGGCATCAGCACCCTTACCGATGCCACCTTCGACGAAGAGATCGGCTCCGCATCCGAGGCCGTCATCGTCGACTTCTGGGCCGAATGGTGTGGCCCGTGCAAGATGATCGCTCCGATCCTCGAAGAGATCGCCACCGAGCAGGTCGGCAAGGTTCGCGTCGCGAAGCTCAACGTCGACGACAACCCCGACGCCGCACGCCGCTACGAGGTCATGAGCATCCCGACCCTGATCGTGTTCCAAGACGGTCAGCCCGTGCGACGCTTGATCGGCGCCAAGGGCAAGGGTCAGTTGCTGCAAGAGCTCAGCGAATTCATCGCCTGATCGGCCGCCCACCAAGCGATTAGGTTTCACGACCCGGGTCGTATCTTCGGCCCGGGTCTCTTCGCGCTGTGACCGACAACCTCCCACTCCGCATCGGCGACGGCGGTGACGCTGTTCGCGACGTCCAGCGGCGACTGACCCGGCTGGGCTTCGACGTGGGCGGCGACGCGCCCGGTTCCTACGGCGCCGCCACCGAGGCGGCCGTGCGCGCCTTCCAAGAGGGACGCGGGCTCCGGCTCGACGGCATCTGCGGCCCGCAGACGTGGGGTTCGCTCGTCGAGGCCGGGTTCCGACTCGGCGATCGGCTGCTGTACTTGCGCGCCCCGATGCAACGGGGCGACGACGTGAGCGAGCTCCAGGAACACCTCGGTGCGCTCGGCTTCGACGCCGGCCGGGTCGACGGGATCATCGGCCCGCGCACCGTCGCCGCCCTCGAGGAGTTCCAACGCAATGCCGGCCTGACGGTCGACGGCATCTGCGGCCCCGCCGTCGTCGCGGCCCTGAGGCGGGTCGTGCGCCCCGCCAGCAGCTCCTCGCCCGTCGCCTCGGTGCGCGAGACGCAAGCGATGCTCGACGCGCCCCGGCAGCTGCTGGGCCGGCGGGTCGGGGTCGGTGAAACCGGCGGCCTGGCCGCGCTGGCTGACGCCCTCGGGCGGGAGTTGGTCGAAGCAGGGGCGATCGTGGCGGTGCTGCACCATCCCGACGAGTCCGTACAAGCCACCGAGGCCAACGCCTTCAAGGCCGAGGCGTTCCTGTCGTTGGCCGTGAGCGACGAACGGCGCTGCTCGGCCGCCTTCTACGCGGCCAGGGCCTTCGAGTCGATCGGCGGACGCCAGTTGGCCGCGTTGGTGCTCGAGGAGATCGATCCGGAGGTGTTCCCGCCCACGACCGGGCCCACCGGGATGCAGCTCCCGATCCTGCGGGAGACACGAATGGCGGCCGTGGTCTGTGAGATGGGCCCCGCGGGGCTCGTGGTGGAACACACTGCCGAGCTGTCCAAGAGCTTGACCCGTGCCGTTGCTCGGTGGGCGCGCGGGCCCGTCAACCCCGAATGATCTGGCAGTACCCACAGGATTCTGCACAGGATGTGGACAACCTGAAGCGGAGGTTCACGTAAACCCTCAACTTATGGTTGAGGGTTGTGGAGGCGTCGTGATGAGCCGATAGATGCGTTCGAGGTCTTCGAGGTCGGCGAAATCGATCACCACCCTCCCCTTTCGGGGCCCGGCGGTCACGCTGACCCGGGTGTCGAGATAGGTGGAGAACAACTCCTCGAGCTCGAGCAGGCCCGGTGCCGGCAACCGGCGGGGCGCGTCCGATGGTGTTGCGTGTCCGACGGGCGCAATCGCCTCGGCGAGCTCGCCCCGGGCGCGCACGGCGTCTTCGACGTCACGCACGGTCAATCCATCCGCTACGGCCCGGCGCGCCAGCTGCTCTTGGTAGGCCCGATCGGGGGTACCGAGCAACGCGCGGGCGTGGCCGGCCGTCAGTTGGCCGTCGGCGACAAGCTTTTGGATCGCAGGGGGGAGCTGGAACAGGCGCAGCGTGTTGGTGACGGCCGCGCGGCTCTTGCCGACGCGGGCGGCGACCTGGTCGTGGGTGAGATGGAAATCCTCGATGAGCTGCTGATACGCGGCCGCTTCCTCGAGCGCGTTGAGGTCGGCCCGGTGCAGGTTCTCGACCAGCGCCTGTTCGAGCGAGGTGGTGTCGTCGACCTCTCGCACGATCGCAGGCACCGACGGCAGCCCGGCGCGTTTCGCGGCCCGCCATCGTCGCTCACCGGCGATCAACTCGTAGCGGTCACCATCGAGGGGACGCACGAGCACCGGCTGCAACACCCCGAGTTCTCGAACCGACGCAGTGAGCGAAGCGAGCGCCTCCTCGTCGAAGCCTTTGCGCGGTTGGTGTGGGTTCGTGGTGATCACGTTGAGCGGCAGCTCGGTCAGCGTCACCGGCCCTGCGTCAGCACTGGACACTTCAGAGGGGATGAGCGCTCCGAGCCCCTTCCCCAGCCCGCTACGGCGTGCCACCGGTGACCTCCTTGGCGAGTTCGCGGTAAGCGATGGCCCCGCGTGACGACGGATCGAACGCGGTGATCGGCTGTCCGTACGAGGGGGCTTCGGACAATCGCACCGTGCGGGGCACGATCGTGCGGCACACCTTTTCACCGAAGTGGGCCTTGACCTCCTGCACCACCTGGTCGGAGAGCTTCGTGCGGGCGTCGTACATCACGAGCACGATCGCCGTCACCTCGAGCGCTTGGTTGAGGTTCTTCTGGACGAGGTTGACGTTGCGCAGCAGCTGGCCCAAGCCCTCGAGCGCGTAGTACTCGCACTGGATCGGGACCATGACCTCGGTGGCGGCCGCCAGGCTGTTGACGGTGAGAAGGCCAAGCGACGGCGGACAGTCGATGAAGACATAGTCGTAGTCGGCCCGGACCTCCTCCAGGGCCCGCCGCAGCTTGAGCTCTCGACTGAACGCGGGGACGAGTTCGATCTCCGCTCCGGCCAGGTCGAGACTGGCCGGCGCCACGAACAGGTTCTTCACCGAGGTGGCTTCGATGCAATCGTCGATCGACGCATCATGAAGAATCACGTCGTACATCGAGGATTGCAGATCCCGCGTGTTCAGGCCGAGGCCGGTGGTGGCATTGCCCTGCGGGTCTAGGTCGACGACGAGGACTCGGTAGCCCTGGTCGGCCACGGCGGCACCGAGGTTGACGGCGGTGGTGGTCTTGCCGACGCCGCCCTTCTGGTTGGTCACGGCGAAGACGCGGGGCAGCGGCCGGATGAACCGACGCGGGTCCGGTTCCGCCTGCGGTGCCGGCGGCGCCGCCGCTGGTGGAGCGGGGGTCTCGGGCGGCGCCTCCGCCTCGGCGACTGGCTCGGGCGGCTCGGGGTCCGGTGCCGCAACGGGCTCGGGCTCTGCTGCGACGGGCTCGATCTCGGGGGCGGGCTCGGCCTCGGGCGGAACCTCGACTGGCGCTTGAGGTTCGGCCCGTAGTCGTTCGAAGATGGCTTGGCCGCGCGAAACGAGATCTGAAGGGGCGTCGCTCACCAAGGTGCGAATCTTGGTGCCTGGTTGGCTCCCGGTCAAGGACTCGTTGAGGGATTGCAATGATTCACGTGAAACACACGCGCCCGTCGCGCGGCGCCCCGATGATTCACGTGAAACACGCGATCACCACAGCGGGCGCTTCATCGGGATACCAACCCGGCGGGGATAGCGCTCCGAGAGCGGCTCGACCTGTTCCAGGACCCGGACCGCGCCCCGGCGCCCACGGTCGGCAAGACCCAGCGACGCCAGTCCCGGTGATGCCCAGCGATCGGCCACGTCCTCCGGAGGTTCGCTCACGACGAGCAGCCCGCCCACGCACAGGAACCCGCTCGCGCATTCGGCCGTGACCGCCGCAGGCCCGAAGCTCCGGGCCACCACCAGGTCGAACGCAGCCCGCAGACCGTCCTCGCGGGCCGCCACCTCCGCCCGCTCCCGCACGACCGTGACCCGTGATCCCAGGTCGAGGTCGGCCACGGCCTCCTCAAGGTGGGCGGCCCGTCGGGCGCCGGCGTCGAGCAACACCCAGGTCGAGGCGGCCCACGTCAGCGCCAACGCGAGCCCCGGAATCCCGGCCCCGCTTCCCAGGTCGAGGGCCCGTGACGGGGCGTCGACTGCCGCGAGGAACCCCTTGGCGTGCTCGAGGTGCTCGTTGACCGGGCCCGGGCCGAGGAATCCCCGCCCTTGGGCCCGTTCCAACACCGCCTCGAGGCGGTCGATCAGCTGGCGTCCGCTCCGACGGGGAGGATCACCACGCGACGACGGGGCTCTTCGCCCTCCGACGTGGTCGCCACACCCTCGATCTCGTTCACGGTGTCGTGCACGACCTTGCGGTCGGCCGGATGCATGGGCTCGAGCGCCTTGGCAACACCGCTCTCGGCCACATCGGCCGCCACCTGCGTGGCGAATCGGGCCAACGCCTCCTTGCGGCGTTCCCGGTAGCCCCCGATGTCGATCCGCACCCGGCCGTGGTGGGTGCCAGTCGCCTTGCGCTGCACGACGGTTCGGGCCAGTTCCTGCACCGACTGGAGCGTCTGGCCCTTCGGGCCGATCAGCAGGCCCAGGTTGTCGCCCACGACCTTGAGTTCGATCGTGTCCTCGTCGACCCGCTCCTCCGCGAACGTGGCCTCGAGGTCGAAGGCCTCGACGAGCCCTTCCAGAAACGACCGCATGATCGCAGCCTGCTCCTCCACAGTGGCGTCCATGCCGTTCCCTTCCTGCTCACCGTCTCGATTGACGTCCCTGGGTGGGCGTGGGGCGCGTTGACCGCCGCCGCCTTGCCCGCGCTCACCCTGCGCTCGATCGCCTTGCTCGCCCCCTGGGCGAGACCCTCGCGACCGGCGTCGGTTGCTCGACTGTCGACCGTCAGGGCGGGCCGACGAGGCCGCGGCGCGGCCCCCGCCACCCTCGGCCCGTTCGGCGCCACCCGTGCCTTCGGCTTTGCGGCCGGGCTCGGGCCGGCGCCGGCGCCGGTTCCCTCGCTCCGTCTTGGGCCGCGGTGAGGTCGGGCGCACCCGGGCCCGCACGCGGGCCTCCCCCCTCGTGCGACCGAAGAGCCCCGTGCGGGGCTCCTCGACGATCTCGATCTCGGCGTCGTCTTCGTGGACACCCAACTGATCGAGGGCGGCCTCTTTTGCTTCGTCGACGGTCTTGCCCGTCGTTTCGACCCACTCCATGTGCGCTACTTCCGCTTCTTCTTCTTACGGGCCGCTGCTGATCGGCTTCCGGCGGGCGTGGTGCGCCCGCCGTTGGCCTTCGCCGCTGGCGGCTTGGTCGTTCCGGTGCCGGGCTTGTCGCCCTTGGCCCCCCCATTGGAGGACGCCTTGTCTCGATTGACTTGTGGAGCCGCATCACCGAGCAACTGCTTGAAGAACCCCTTCTGTGGAGCTCCCGATTTCGCTCGAGCCTCGGCGTCCTTCGCCTGTTGTTCCATCAGCCGTTTGGCCTCGGGGGTGTTGTAGATCGTGCGAGAGATGAGCGTCTGCTGGCCCACTCGATAGAGGTTCGACACCAGCAGATAGATGACGAGGCCGCCCTGGTAGATGATCGAGATGCCGGTGAGCATGATCGGCCCGAGCTTCATCAGCATCTGCTGCTGTGGATTGCTCGCCGCCGCCGGGTTGCGGCCGCTGATCTGCTTCTGCTGCATGATGCTCGTGGCCGCCACCAGGACGATCATCGCGATGTAGGGGAGCGCCTTCGTGAACCCGGAGTCGTGCATCACCGCCGTGACGGACTTCGACAGGTCCATCCCCCACGACTTCATCTCGTGGGAGCTGTGCAGCGCTTGATAGAGCTTGCTCGACGGGTCGATGTACTTCGGCGCGAACACCTCCTTGCAGATCCCGGCCGTGGGGGTGGCGCATTTCTCGCCGGTCGCGATGTTGATGAACTCCGAGCTGCGGGTCAGACCGCGGAGCACGTTGTAGAGGATGATGAACACCGGGATCTGGGCCAGCAGCGGCAAGCAGCCGCCCAGCGGGTTGATGTTGTTCTCTTTGTAGAACTTCAGCAGCTCTTCGTTGAGCTTCTGGCGGTCGTCCTTGTACTGCGCCTGGATCTTCTTCATCTCCGGCTGCAGCGCCTGGAGCACCATCATCGACCGCGTCCCCTTCAGGGTCAGCGGGGTGAGCACGATCATGATCGTGAGCGTGAACAGGGCAATGGCGCCGCCGAACGACGGCCAGAAGCTGTAGAACGCCGCGAGCAGCTTGGCGAACGGCTCGAACAGCGAGAGTGCTACGAACATGTGTTCTCAACCTTTGCATGAGGGTTGGGAGGAACCGGGTCCCAACCTTGGCCACCCCAGGGATGGCAACGGGAGAGGCGGCGGACGGCGAGCCACGAACCGCGGGCGGCGCCGTGCTGCTGGAGCGCCTCGAGGGCGTACGTGGAACAGCTCGGGTCGAACCGGCAGGGCGACGGACGCCCGGCCCGCACGCGCTGGTAGCCGCGCACGAGCACCAACAACGGCCGAGCCGCTAGCGATGGACGTGCGGAGGTCTGCACGGCGGTCATGCCTCGCACGCCCGCCGCACGTGACCGGCCAGCTCATCGAACGAGAGGGTGGCGGCGGCCGGCGCGACCGACACGAGGTAGCTCCCCGGCGTGAGCTCGGCGTTGCGCACGATCGCGCGCAACCGTCGCCGAACACGGTTGCGTTCGACGGCGTTTCCCACGGACCGGCTGACGGCGTACGCCACCGACGTAGCCGAGTCGTCCGCGTCCCGGAGCACCGTGACGGTCACGGGACCTGACCGATGCCGCGCACCAGCGCGGCGCAGCGCGCTGAACGCGCGGCGCCCCCGGACGCGGTCGATCCGCGAAGCAGAGGAGGAAGACACGGCACCACCGGTCGGGCGGCCCTCAGGCCGACAGACGGTGGCGGCCCTTGTGGCGCCGCGCCTTGAGGATGGCCCGCCCTGCCCGGGTGGACATGCGGTGCCGGAAGCCGTGGCGCTTCGCTCGCTTGCGGACGTTTGGCTGATAGGTGCGCTTCACTGTTTCCTCTTCTGAGGGCCGAAGTGGGGCCCCGCCAGGGATGGCGACTTTCGCACGTTCCAGGCGCGCGGACCAGGGCGCGATCCGGTGCCGCGCCGGCCGTCAGGGTAGAGGACAGACCCCCGATCAAGCAATCCGCACCGACCTGTCCAATAGTCAAACTGCCCTGTAACTGCAAGGAAAAACGACGGAATTGACCCCTTGGATGCCTGTGGACAGAGTGCTACGGTGCCCGGGCCACGGTCGGAGCAAGGGGTTCGAAGCCGCCGGCGGGACGATGGAGCGATTGCCATCGTTTCGTCACGTTCAGTGGTGAAATCGGGACGAAGGGGGCCTTGACGGGCCGCCGCTCCCGCAGGGTTGTCCACAGTGTGTGGACGTACTTGTGGACTCGGACGGACTTTGGGAGGCGTTGAGGCTGGTGGGCGAAGCGCAGCTCCTGTGGACGGCATGCGCAGGCGTGTTGCGCGAGCAGGTCTCGGAGGCGGTCTGGCTGTCGTCGTTCGCGGAGGCCAGCGCGCTCCGTATTGACGACGACCGCCTCGTGCTGTCCGTTCCGAGCCCCTGGGTGAAGGAGCGCATCGAGTCCCGCTACCTCGAGATGGTGCGCGCTGCGCTCGTCGACGTCGGGGCGAAGTGCGACATCGAGCTCGAAGTGCGACCCGACGCCGCCGAGACCTTGTCGAATCTCGACGAGGACGCGTTCACGCGTGCCCCCGACGCATCGAGCACCTCCGACGCGCGCCCGGTCGACGCGCCGGCCGCTCAGAGCGACGAGCGCAGCGTCCACCGCGCCGGCGACACGCTGAACCCGCGCTACACGTTCGACGCGTTCGTCATCGGCTCGTCGAACCGTTTCGCACACGCCGCCGCGCTCACCGTCGCCGAACGCCCAGGGCTCGCCTACAACCCACTGTTCGTCTACGGCGACGCCGGCCTCGGCAAGACCCACCTGCTCCAGGCCATCGGGCATTACGTGCACGAGAACTACCGCGGTTATCGCGTCCGCTACGTCTCGAGCGAGACGTTCCTCAGCGAGTTCGTCGACTCGATCCGTACCGGTGTGGCCGACTCGTTCAAGCGCCGCTACCGCGGCGTCGACGTGCTCCTCGTCGACGACATCCAGTTCTTCGAAGGCAAGAAGGAGACGCTCGAGGAGTTCTTCCACACCTTCAACGCCCTTCACGAAACGGGCCGTCAGCTGGTGCTCTCGAGCGACCGCCGGCCCGACGACTGGCCGGCGCTCGAAGACCGGCTGCGCACGCGGTTCAAGTCCGGCCTGGTCACCGACATCCAGCCCCCCGACCTCGAGACCCGGCTCGCCATCCTCCGCAAGAAGGCCGAGGGGCAGACCACCCTCATCCCCGACGTCGTGCTCGAGTACATCGCCACCCACATCACCGACAACATCCGTGAGCTCGAAGGTGCCCTCACCCGCATCTCGGCGTTCACCAGCCTCTACAACGAGCCACTGTCGATCGAACTGGCACAACGCGTGTTGGGCGACCTGCTCAGCGACCGCCAGCCGCGGGTGATCACCGCCGAACGCATCCTCGAGGCCACCACGAAGCTGTTCGGGTTGTCGCGTGAGGAGTTGCTCTCCGCCAGCCGCACCCGCCCTCTCGTGATCGCCCGCCAGATCGCGATGTACGTGTGTCGCGAGCTGACCGACCTGAGCTTCCCGCAGATCGCGAAAGCGTTCGGGAAGAGCGATCACACCACGGTCATCCATGCCGTGCAGAAGATCGAGAAGCTGATGGGCGAGAAGCGACAGATCTACGACCAAGTCAACGAGCTCACCCAGCTCATCAAGAACGCAACATGACTCGTCGCTCCGCGACCGCGACAACACAAGGTGTGGAAAGGTCCGAGGACAACCGGTGGGCGCGTGGGGGACAACATCGCGCCGCGCGGGGGGTAGCGCTCGTGTTGTTCGGCGGGGTCCGCAGCGCATGGCCTTGCCTGCGCGACGCTGGGGACAACGACCGGCAAGTCGCACTTCCCTTGACCTGCAGAAACGGTGGGTCGTCCACAATCCACAGGCCCTACCACCGTTCCTAAGAATTCGAAGACGAGAAAGCGAGCAGCTGTGAAGTTCCGATGCGAACGTGATGTCTTGGTCGAAGCGCTCGGGAGCGCCGGCCGTGCCGTGTCGACGCGTGGTGGTGCAATGCCGGTGCTGTCGGGGATCCGCGCGCAGCTCACCGGCAACTCACTGCAACTGACGGGTAGCGACACCGATCTCACCATCGAGGTGTCGATCACCGTCAACGGCGAGTCCGACGGCGTTGTCGTGCTCCCGGGGAAACTCGCGGGCGAGATCGTGCGGGCGCTGCCGGCGGGTGCCGTTTCCGTCGACATCGACGACGACGAAGCCAGCATCACCTCCGGCCGCGCGGAGTTCACCATCCGGATCCTTCCGGCCGAGGAGTACCCGCGGTTGCCCGAGCCGGGGGGCGATCCACTCACGATCGGCGCGAGCAACCTGTCGGCGGCCCTCAAGCAGGTCGTCACGGCGGCGAGCTCCGACGACGCTCGTCCCATCCTCACCGGCGTGTTGCTGGCGGCGGAGGAAGGCGGGTTGCGCCTGGTGGCCACCGACTCGTACCGCCTCGCGGTGCGCGACCTACCCGGCGCCGCCGTGTTGTCGGAAGGTCAGCAGGTGCTCGTTCCCTCGCGTGCGTTGTCCGAGCTCGCTCGCGTCTTGACCGGGGCCGAGAATGTCGAGCTGCGGCTCGGCGAACGCGACGCGTCGTTCCAGGTCGGCACGATCCGACTCACGACGCGGCTGATCGAAGGCGAGTTCCCCAACTACCGCGGCCTCATCCCGGCCAGCTACCCGAACCGACTCACCGTCGGGCGCGACGCGCTGCTCGAAGCCGTGCGGCGCGTGAAGCTGATGGCGCGCGAGGCGACCCCCGTGCGACTCGTCATGCGCACCGACGGGCTCGAGCTCGTCGCCATCACCCAAGACGTCGGCCAAGCGCACGAAGAGCTCGACGCGAAGTACGAAGGCACCGAGCTCACCGTGGCGTTCAACCCCGAATACCTCCTCGACGGCATCGAAGTCACGCCGGGCGACGAGGTGGTCGTGTCGACACTCGACGCGTTGAAGCCCGCGGTGATCCGCTCGACCGACGGCGGCGACTTCCTCTACCTCTTGATGCCCGTACGCGTGTCCTGACAGCGGCGCTGTTCATTGCTCGTCCGGCGCTTGTGGCTCACTGACTTCCGGTCGTATCGCGAAGCCGAGATCGATCTCGCCGAAGGGGTCACCGCGATCCTCGGCTCGAACGGCCAAGGCAAGACCAACATCCTCGAAGCGCTCGCCTATCTCGCGCGCCTCGATTCCTTCCGCGGCGCGCCGCCTGAAGCGCTCATCCGCGCGGGCGCGACGACGGCGATCGTGCGAGCCGAGGGGAGCGTCGAAGCTCGCCAGGTGTTGATCGAGGCCGAGATCGCCCTCGGTGCGCGGAGCCGCATCTACGTGAACAAGCAGCGCCTGCCGCGGGCCCGTGATCTCCTCGGTGTGTTGCGCGTGAGTGTGTTCGCGCCCGACGACCTCGAGTTGGTGAAGGGTGGGCCGTCGGGACGCCGGCGGTTCCTCGACGACACGCTGGTCGCGTTGCATCCGCGCTACGACCAACTGCGATCCGACGTCGAGCGTGTGCTGCGGCAGCGCAACACACTGCTCAAACAGTGCGCCGGCGGCTCCCGCCTCGACGAGTCAGCGGCCTTCACGCTCGACGTGTGGGACACGAAGCTCGCGGAAGCGGGGGAGGCGCTGGCCGTCGCCCGTCGAGATCTGGTCGAACGCCTCGTGCCGAAGCTGCGCGACGCCTACGGCGCGGTCGCGGGGCTGGAGAAGGCCGACATCGACGGCGTGTACGACGCGCCCTGGATGGCAGAGGGTCTGGCGGCCGCTCTCGCGCGGTCGCGCAAAGACGAGTTGCGGCGCGGTGTCACGTTGGTCGGTCCGCATCGTGACGAGCTCGACCTCCGCATCGATGGTCTGCCGTCGCGCACGCACGCGTCACAAGGCGAGCAACGGTCGCTCGCGCTCGCGCTGCGACTCGCCGCGCACGAGGTCGTCACGACCGACACCGGATCGGCTCCGGTGCTGCTGCTCGACGACGTGTTCTCCGAACTCGACCCCGATCGCAGCGACGCGTTGCTCGCGCACCTCCCCGCGGGACAGACCGTGCTCACCTCGGCGGCCGGCCTCCCGCCACGCGCCGCGCCCGAGAAGATCCTGCGCATCACCGAAGGCGCTGTTCATGCCTGACGACGGACCGCGTCCCGTGAGCGAAGGGCTCGATCGCGTGCTGCGCGGGCTCGGCAATCCGGGCGTGGCCGCGGTGCGCACGGTGTTCTCCGAGTGGGAAGAACTCGTCGGCGCGCACACCGCGGCACACGCGAAACCGGTCTCGCTCGATGGTCACTGTCTGCTCGTGGTCGTCGACGAGCCCGGGTGGGCGACGCGATTTCGGTACGAGCAAGCCGGGCTCCTGAAGCGGTTCGCGGAGGAGCTGGGGGAGGGTGTCGTGACCCGCATCGACGTCCGCGTGCGACCCGAAAAATCCCCTCGAAATTGATGGTCGAGAAGGCCGCTCGATGGCCTTCACTGTCACTCCCCGCTGGTAGACTTTCCCCCATCGTGTTTCGGTCTTTCTGCCTGCAAAACCCCTGGTCAGGCGTATCCCGAACACCCACAGATCCACCCGTTCGAAAGGCGCGCGTTGCCAAAGGGAAGTAGCACCTACGGGGCTGGGGACATGCAGGTCCTCGAAGGCCTCGAACCGGTCCGGAAACGGCCCGGTATGTACATCGGCAGCACCGGTCCGAGCGGGCTGCACCACCTCGTCTGGGAGGTCGTCGACAACTCCGTCGACGAGGCCATGGCGGGCTACGCGACGCGCATCGACGTCACGATCCTGCGCGACGGTGCCTGCAAGGTCGTCGACAACGGCCGCGGCATCCCGGTCGACATCAACAAGCAGTACAAGCTGTCCGGCGTCGAGATCGCGCTCACGAAACTGCACGGCGGCGGGAAGTTCGGCGGCGACGGCTACAAGGTCTCGGGCGGCCTGCACGGCGTCGGTGTCTCCGTCGTCAACGCGCTGTCGAAGCAACTCATCGTCGAGGTCGATCGCGAAGGCAAGCGCCACCGGATGGACTTCCACAACGGCGGCGTGCCCAAGGCGAAGTTGAAGGTCGTCGGCGACGCGCCGCGCGGCCGCACGGGCACCACCGTCACGTTCTGGCCAGACGACACCGTGTTCGAGACGATCGACTTCTCCGCCCGCACGATCCTCGAGCGGTTGCAGATGATGGCGTTCCTCAACAAGGGCCTCGAGATCCGGTTCAAAGACGAGCGGCCCGAGCACGAGGCGCAGGAGACCACCTACAAGTACGCCGGCGGCATCATCGACTTCGTCAAGCACGTGAACGAGTCGAAGGAAGCGCTCTTCAGCCGCGTCGGTTACTTCGAGCAAGCCGAAGACGGCCAAGAGGTCGAGGCCGCGTTCCAGTGGAGCACGGGCTATCAGACCGACGGCATCCACTCGTTCGCCAACGGCATCAGCACGATCGAAGGCGGCACGCACGAGGAAGGCTTCCGTTCGGCACTCACGAGCATCGTCAACAAGTGGGCCCGCGCCAAGAACCACCTCAAGGAGAAAGACGAGAACCTTCTCGGCGAAGACATCCGAGAGGGCATCACTGCAATCATCTCGGTGCGTCTGCGCGACCCGCAGTTCGAGGGTCAGACCAAGGCGAAGCTCGGCAACACGAGCATGAAGACGCTCGTGCAGAAGGCCACCAACGAGAAGTTGGGCGACTGGCTCGAAGAGCACCCCACCGAGGCCAACAAGATCGTCAAGAAGGCGATCAGCGCATCACAGGCCCGCATGGCGGCCCGCAAGGCCCGCGACGTGATCCGCAACAAGACGCTGCTCGACGGCGCCGGCATGCCCGACAAGCTGCGCGACTGCACGTCGAAGGATCGTTCAGAGCGCGAGCTCTTCATCGTCGAAGGTGATTCGGCCGGTGGTCCCGCGGTCTCGGCGCGCAATCCGTCGACGCAGGCCATCCTTCCGATCCGCGGCAAGATCCTCAATGTCGAACGCGCCCGCATGGATCGCATGCTGAAGAACCTCGAGATCCAAGCGATCATCGCTGCAGTCGGCGCCGGTGTCGGCGAGGACTTCGACGTCGAAAAGCGGCGCTACGACAAGGTCATCGCGATGTGCGACGCCGACGTTGATGGCAGTCACATTCGCACGCTCTTGCTCACGTTCTTCTACCGAAACATGAAGACGCTCGTGGAGCACGGGCACATCTTCATCGCGCAACCGCCGCTGTATTCGACCGAGGTCGGCAAAGAGAAGATCTACCTGAAAGACGACGCGGCCAAGGCCGTGTTCCTCGCGGAGCATCCCGACCACAAGAAGGACTTCCAGCGGTTGAAGGGCCTCGGCGAGATGGACTGGCAGGAGCTCCAGGTCACCACCATGGATCCCGACCATCGCACGCTGTTGCAGGTGACCGGCGAAGACGCCGCACTCGCTGACACCGCCATCGCCAGACTGATGGGCGAAGACGTCGAGAGCCGTAAGCATTTCATCGTCACGAACGCCAACGACGTTCGCTTCCTTGACATCTAGAGAGAGATTGCATGTCTGATCTGCCGCCCGGCGATGGCGACCAAGCGTCGCTGATCTTCGGCGACTTCGAACCGATCGAGATCCAAGAGGAGATGGAGCGGTCGTTCCTCGACTACTCCATGTCGGTCATCACGCAGCGGGCGCTGCCCGATGTGCGCGACGGGCTCAAGCCCGTGCACCGCAGGATCCTCTGGGGTATGTACGACATCGGCGCCCGCCCCGATCGCAGCCACATGAAGTGCGCACGGGTGACAGGCGACGTGATGGGCAAGTACCACCCGCACGGCGACAGCGCGATCTACGACGCGCTCGTGCGCATGGCTCAGGACTTTTCCCTGCGACATCCTCTCGTCGACGGTCACGGGAACTTCGGATCCCCGGACTTTGGCCCGGCGGCGGCGCGCTACACCGAATGCCGCCTGTCGACGCTGGCGATGCGGATGATCGACGGCATCGACGAGAACACCGTCGACTTCGAGCCGAACTACTCCGGCGAGTTCACCCAACCGTCGGTGCTTCCCAGCCGTTTCCCCAACCTGCTGGTCAACGGCAGCCAGGGCATTGCTGTCGGCATGGCCACGAACATCCCGCCGCACAACCTCGGCGAAGTGATCGACGCGACGAACCACCTCATCGACAACCCTGAGGCGACCGTCGACGACTTGATGCAGTTCATGAAGGGTCCCGACTTCCCGACGGGCGCGCAGATCATGGGCCGCCAGGGGATCATCGATGCCTTCCGCACCGGGAGAGGCTCGATCAAGTTGCGCGCTGTTGCCGAAATCGAAGAAGGCAAGCGCAACGACCAGATCATCGTCACCGAGATGCCGTACCAAACGTCGATCTCGAACACCGCGGCGAAGATCAAAGAGCTTGTCGAGACGCGCCAGATCGAAGGCATCGCCGACGTGAACGACGAGTCGGCCAACGGCAAGACGCGGCTGGCGATCAAGTTGAAGAAAGACGCGCCCGCGCTCGTCATCCTCAACAACCTCTACAAGCACACGCCGCTGCAGACGAACTTCGCCGTCAACACCGTCGCGCTCGTCGACGGCGTGCCGCGCACCCTCAACTTGCTGCAGGCGCTGCAGGCGTACATCGAGCATCAAAAGGAGGTCATCACTCGACGCTCGGAGTTCCGCCTCGACAAGGCTCAGCGCCGCGCCCACATCGTCGAAGGCCTACTGAAGGCCCTCGGCATGATCGACAAGATCATCGCCGCCATCCGCAAGTCGGCCAACCGCACCGCTGCGAAGGAAGCGATGATGGCCAAGCCCTTCGAGTTCACCGAGATCCAGGCGGAGCACATCATCGATCTGCGCCTGCATCAGCTCACCCGGCTCGGGCAGGAGGAGCTCGACGAGGAGATGAAGAAGCTCCGCGAGACGATCGCCGAGCTCCAGGCCATCCTCCAGAGCCCGTCGAGGCTGAACCAGGTGATCAAAGACGAGCTGAGCGAGATCAAGACCAAGTTCGCGACCGAGCGCAAGAGCAAGATCACGTTCGACACCGGCGACATCGACATCGAAGACCTGATCGACGACGAAGACCTCATCGTCACGCTGTCGGCCAAGGGCTACACGAAGACGATGCCGGCCGACACGTTCCGCACGCAGGGCCGCGGTGGTCGCGGCGTTGCCGGCGCCAAGCTGCGCGACGAGGACTACGTCACGCAGATCCTCACCACCACCGCGCACGCGTACCTGTTGTTCTTCTCGAACCGCGGTCGTGTGTACCGGTTGAAGGCGCACGAGATCCCGATGAAAGACCGCACCGCGCGCGGCACCGCCATCGTGAACCTGTTGCCGTTGCAGCCCGAAGAGAAGATCCGGGCGATCATCGACACGCGCGATTACGAGACCAACCGGTTCTTGTTCTTCGTCACCAAGCAGGGCCAGGTGAAGAAGACGAAGTTCAACGAGTACGACTCCTCGTTGCGCAGCGGCCTCATCGCCATCAACCTGCGCCAGGGCGACGAGCTCGTGAAGGTCATCCCCACCAACGGTGGCGACGACGTCCTCATGGTGTCGAAGCTCGGCCAAGGCATCCGCTTCAGTGAAGACGACGTGCGTCCGATGGGCCGCGCCGCCGCCGGTGTTCGTGGCATGAAGATGCGCGCCGACGACGAAGTCGTGTCGCTCGACTCGTGTCGCGACGACACCGCGATCCTGATCGTCACCGACGCCGGCTACGGCAAGCGCACGCAGCTCGAGCACTTCAACAAGCAGGGCCGCGGCGGGCAAGGTGTGCGAGCGATCAAGCTCACCGCGAAGAAGGGCTACGTCGTGGCGGCGTTCATGGTGCATCTCGACGACGAGATCTTCGTGATCGCGTCGGGCGGCATCGTCATTCGCACGGCCGTGCGCGAGATCTCCTCACAAGGGCGCGACGCCACCGGCGTGCGGGTGATGAACCTCGAGGCCGGTCAAGCGGTCGCCGCGGTGGCGCCGGTGCTCCAGACCGACGACGAGTAGCGCGTCCCCGCGCGGCATGCGTTCCTGCGCGGCCTGCGCCCCTGCGCTTCCCCCGCACATCCGAAGCAGAGGGTTGGAGGTGCACGATGCGCGTTCGCGCGGATCACGCCCAGATCGCGCCGTTGTGCGCGGTCATCGTGTTGGTGGCGGCGGGGGCCATGTTGCTCATCGCGCAGCTCGGTGTGCTGGCGGTGCATCGAGCGCATGCTCGCACCGCCGCTGATGCGGCCGCCCTCGCTGGCGCCGCCGAAGGCCGTGACGCGGCCGATCAGGTCGCACGCGCCAACGGGGCGGTGCTCGAGTCGTTCGTGATCGACGGCGCCGACGTGCAGGTCCGCGTGCGGGTCGGGTCGACGCACGCGTCCGCCCGCGCCCGCCGAGACGGTGCCTGCGGGTCAGCGCCCCAACCCCATCCCGTAGACTTTGCGTTGTGTCCACCGACCAGCCCGGGGTGACGGCCGCGTCCGAGCCGCTGCTCACGCCATCGCTGTTCGACGAGCCCGACCCCAAGACCACCACGCCCGGCAACGGGCACGCCCTGGTCGACGGCGCGCGGCGACACCGATTCGTGAAGGCCGACGACGAAGAAGTCGACCTCGACGCCCCGCACGCCAAACCGCCCAAGCTGAGCAAGAGCGACCAGCGCAAGCTCGGCCGGCTCCGCGCCCGCAAGGTCAAGCGCATCGTGCGCCACGTCGACCCGTGGTCGGTGCTCAAGCTGTCGCTGCTGTTCTATGCCTGCCTCTTCGTGGTGTTCATGGTGGCGGGCACGCTGCTGTGGAACCTCGCGGGCGCGGCCGGGACCATCTCGAGCATCGAGAGCTTCATCAAGGACATCGGGGCCTTCAAGACCTTCACGTTCAACGGCGCCACGATCTTCCGGGCATCGTTCCTAGCCGGGTTGATCCTCGTGATCGCCGGCAGCGGGTTCAACGTGCTGCTCGTCGTGCTGTTCAACCTCATCAGCGATCTCGTCGGCGGCATCCGCATCACGGTGATCGAAGAGGAGAGCGCCCGCCCGATCGCTTCTGAGGGCGACAGAGCCCCGCGCTAACTTTGGCTCTCCCAGATAGGGGGCTATAGCTCAGTCGGTTAGAGCGCATCCCTGATAAGGATGAGGTCGCAAGTTCGATTCTTGCTAGCCCCACCATGAAAACCCTCCGCCGCGCCCTGCTTGCAATCGGTCTTGCGGGCGCGATCGCGGTCGTGCTGCGAGTGCGGGGAACCGGTGGCTCGCCACCGCAGAGCGGCGGTTGGCGCGAGCTTTCCGGCCCTGACCTCCGTTGACCGACCTGTGCGAGTAGCGCTCATCGGCGCCGGCGCGGTCGGCGCCCGCGCCGCGCGTCAACTCGTCTCGACCTCGACGGTCGACTCGGTGCTCGTGACCGACGTCGACCGTGAGCGGGCGCAGGCCATCGTCGCGTCGCTCGCCGACGAGCGCGCCACGGTCGCAACCGACGTTGACGACGTCGATGTCGCCGTGCTTGCGCTGCCGGGCGCGCTGCACGCCGACCTCGCGCGGCGCTACATCGCGACGCAGGTGCCTGTTGTGTCGGTCGCCGACGGCGTCGACGACGTGCGCGCCCTGCTCGAGCTCGACGAGGTGGCCAAGCACAACGGTGTCGCGGTGGTCGTCGGTGCGGGGTTCTCACCAGGCCTCACGTGCGTACTGGCCGCACACGCCGCGGCGACGCTCGACCACGTCGACGAGGTGCACGTGGCCAAGGTCGGCACGGGCGGACCGTCGTGCGCCCAGGCGCACCACCGTGCGCTCGCAGGGGCCGCCCTCGACTGGCGCGACGGCGGCTGGGTGACGCGCCGCGGGGGATCAGGCCGTGAGTTGTGCTGGTTTCCCGATCCGATCGGCGGCGAGGACTGCTACCGCGCCGCGCTCGCCGACGCGTTGTTGCTCGCGCCGGCGTTCCCGGGGGTCGAGCGGATCACCGCCCGCATCGGGGCCAATCGTCGCGACCGCATCACGGCGAAGCTGCCGATGCTGCGCCCGCCGCACCCGGAAGGTGGCCCTGGCGCGGCGCGTGTCGAGGTGCGTGGCCGCCGCGGCTCCGCTCGCATCGTGCAGGTGCTCGGCGCGATGGATCGCCCCGCGGTCGCCGCGGGAACGGTTGCCGCGCTGGCTGCGGTCGCGGCAGGAGGACGGCAGTTGCGACGCGACGGTGCGGCCGGCTTGGCCGAACTCGTCGATCCGCTGTGGTTTCTCAGCCTGCTCGCGCAGCGCGGCGTGAAAGCTGCAGTGTTCGAGGGCCGCTGAGGGTCAGACCGAAGCGGTGATGCGGTTGCGCCATTCGCTGGCTTCACCGATGGCCGTGGCGTAGTCGGCACGGCGGCGAGCCGCACGACCACGGGGGGCCTCGTCTTCCGACGGCTGGTACTGCGCCTCGATGCCGTCCTTCAGCATCAGCAGCGCTTCGCTGCGGAGCTGTGAGATCCGCGACTCGGTCACGTCGAGCAACTCGGCGAGCTCGAGCGAGGTGCGACCCTCGAGGAAGTAGCCGACCACCACGATGCGATGACGCTCGGAGAGCAGCCCGACCGCGTCGCGCAGGTAGCCGAGCAGCTCGCGAGTCTCGAGTTCTTCCGACGGCTCGACGGCCGTGCGGTCGGCGAGGACATCGACGAGGGTGAGACCGTCGTCGTCAGGCGACGTGACGATGTGCTCCAACGCGAGCACGACAGAGCGGAACACACGATCGCGCAGGCGATGCAGCTCGTCGCGGGACATCCCGAGGGCGTCGGCGACGTCGTTCGTGGTCGGCAACTCGCCGCCGTTGTTGGCGAGGTCTTGCTCGACCTGCTCGAGCTTGCGCCCGAGTGTGCGCACCGAACGCGGGGCCCAGTCGGCCGCACGGACGGAGTCGAGGATGGCGCCGCGGATGCGACGGGCGGCGAAGCGGTCGAAGGGAACGCCTCTTGACTCGTCGTAGCGGCGGGCCGCCTCGACGAGGCCGAGCGCGCCGGCTCGGGCCAGTTCTTGGCGATCGACGTAGCGGGGGAACCGCACGGCAACCTGGAGCACCACATGATTGACCAGCCCCAGGTGCTGCTCGATCAGTTCCTCACGAATTCGATCCTCGCCCATTCCGGGCTCCCTTCCAGTGACACGCATCTCCCACGAAGAGTTGTCGGCATCAGTCAATGAAAAACTTGAGGGTCGCGGCCAGAGTCATCCGGTTCATTTCGGGCGCCGCAGATGAACCATGGCACTACCCTCCGAGTGGGCAAAGCCGTCTAGCCCCAACGGACTAGACCGATCGGTGCAGGGCCTTTGACGTCAAGCAGTGCGGCTCTGGCGCCGATTCTCAGGGATCGACATCGCCTCGCACTTCGCGCCGTTTGGCATCACCGGCTTGGTCTATGGCGCGGCCTTCGCGGCGTTCGGCGCGGCCGCTGCGGTCGTGTGCGGACGACGGATCGTCGCCCGTTCCGCGGAGAGTGAACGGGTCACGCGACTGCTTGCCGCGCTGGCCCGCACCGCCCGGTTGCGCACGTTCGACGAGGCCCTCGCCACCGCGACAGAGGAAGTACTAGGCATGACCGGCGCCGCCGCGGCGATGTGCTGTTCGGTCGATGCCCGCGGCGAGTGGGCCGGCATGATCGTCGACGGCGATGGCGCGCGGCGCGCAACGCCCGACGCGATCGCGGCGTTGCGTGAGCTCACCGGTGACTCCGACGAAGCGCGCGAGGTCGACCTGCACGAGAAGTTGCTCACGACGCGCCTGCCGTTGCCGCCAGCGCGTCGCGTCACCGTCGCGTCCGCCGGGGAGACGGCGGTTCCGCTCGTGGTGGGAGCGTTCCGTGACAACCGCTCGGCGCGCACCGATGCGGAGCGCGCCAAGATGCTCGCGAGTTTCGCTCACCAAGCCGCGCTGTCGGTCGCGAACGCACGACTGTTCGAAGAAGTCGAAGCGGCCTACCTCCATCAACTCGATCTCAACCGCCAGAAGGGCGAGTTCGTGGCGACGGTGTCCCACGAGTTGCGCACCCCGGTCGCCGCGATCATCGGAACGATCGAAACGGTCTCGCGCTTGGGTGATCGGCTCGACGACGAGCGCCGCGCCAGCCTGCTTGCGGGGGCGGTCGGGTACGGCGAGCGTCTCAGTCGTGTCATCGAAGAGTTGCTGCTCGTCGCCGCCGCCGAACAGTCGACGTCGACGGTGCACGCTTCACAGATCGACCTTCCCGCGTTCGTGCAACGAGTCGTCAAGGAGAC
>Ga0105245_10001608_pt1 | contig 20542 bp, 22 predicted proteins | sample KBSM54metaG_FD_81523 | JGI IMG/M metagenome (GOLD analysis project Ga0105245, IMG submission 81523) | Miscanthus rhizosphere microbial communities from Kellogg Biological Station, Michigan, USA - KBS M5-4 metaG | ecosystem: Host-associated > Plants > Roots > Rhizosphere > Soil | place...
GATGTGGAGGAAGGAGGTGATGCCCTCGCCTCCCCCGACGACCGGAAACTGGCGCTTGCGGATCGCTTCGAGCTGCTCGCCGCCGGGCGCGATCGAGGTGCCCGGCCCGTAGAAGCCGCCGTAGCGGAGGACGACGCCCTCGGTCCAGTCGGCTTCGGTCACCGCCTGCTCGAGGTGGCGGATCGCCGCGATCGTCTGCCGCGCCGAGGCGGGCGGATCGTCGTCGAGCGGCGCCTCCTCGTCCTTGACCGGGCCGCCGCTGCGCGCGTAGGGCCAGCCGGCGTAGCTCTGCGCCAGAAAGCGCCTGACGCCGGCGGCGCGGGCGGCGGAGAGCAGGTGGTCGGTGCCTTCGGTGCGCAGCCGGTTGGTCGCGGCGAAGGCGCGGTCGAGGTTGCGCAGGTTGCCGAGGCTCCCCGCCAGCCCCGTCAGCTCGTGGACGATCGCCTCCGGCTCGCTCGCGGCCACCGCCGCCGCGACCCCCTCGGGGTCGAGTGCGTCGGCGATCGCCGGTTGCGCCCCCAGTGCCCGCACCTCCTCGGCCTTCGCCTCGCTGCGGGTCATCCCGACCACCTCGTGGCCGCTCGCCACCAGCCGCGGCACCAGCTGCCTGCCGATCGCCCCCGTCGCTCCGGCTACCAGGACCTTCATCGCTGCTCCTTTCCTCGGGTACGCAGATGAGACGAGGTGGGGAGTCCGTCTGTGACAACGTAGCGCTCATGGCTGGGAACGAAAGCTCGGGAGCGATCTCGCCGACCGCCCACTACACCGGTGAGACCTGGGTCAGGAACGGCCTCTCCCATCCCGAGCTCGCGACCTGGCAGGGCCGCCTCTTCCACGGCACGCTGCTCCTGCCGAACGCGGCCAGCAAGCTGCTGGGCGGTCCCACGCTCGAAGGCCTCCTCCTCGCCCGCCACCGGATCATCGACGCCCAGCTCGACGAGCTGATCCAGGGCGGGGTCGGCCAGGTGATCGAGGTCGCCTGCGGCATGTCCCCGCGCGGCTGGCGGTTCGCCGAGCGCTACGGGGACGAGCTCACCTACGTCGAGGCCGACCTGCCGGCGATGGCCCGGCGCAAGCGCGAGGCGCTGGCGCGGATGGGCTCCCTCGGCGATCACCACCGCGTCGACGACCTCGACGTCCTCCGTGACGGCGGTCCCGAAAGCCTCGAGTCCCTGGTCGAGACGATGGACCCGGCCAAGGGGCTGGCAATCATCACCGAGGGCCTGCTCGTCTACTTCGACGACCCCACCGTGGAGGCGCTGTGGCAGCGGCTAGCGAAGGCGCTGCGGCCTTTCTCCACCGGCGTCTACCTGGCCGACCTGCGCTTCGCCCGTCCCGAGCGCACGGTCGCCGAGCACGCCTTCGAGTTGCTTCTCGGCGCCTTCGTCCGCAGCAACATCCACCCCTACCGAGGCGACGAGGCCGACGCCGAGACCGAGCTCCGCGCGGTCGGCTTCGAGCGGGTCCGGCTGCACCGCTGCGACGAGCACCCGGCGGCCGCCGAGGTCCACGGCGATGCGGGCACCGCCATGCTCAGCGTCATCGAGGCCACGGCCTGACCACGGGTCGGCGGTCCTATAGCGCATCCGATTTCAAGCACACCCTGGTGTGGCGAAAATCGGATGGGGTGTCGGGTGAGGTTTGAACGGCGCCCTCTCGGGGCAAGTCTGGTCCGGAAGGCTCTGAGATGGTCGTCAACTCGAATTACACGCGCAGCAGGAAGCTCGTGCTCGCCCTCGTCACGGCCGTCCTCGCCCTGGTGCTCGTCGCGCCTGTGGGGCGAGCGGCTGCCTCGCCGCTGCGCTACGTAGCGCTCGGCGACTCCTACAGCGCCGCCTCCGGGGTGCTGCCACTCGATCTCCTGGCACCGCCCCAGTGCCTGCGCTCGACCCGGAACTATCCGCACGGGATCGCCGCCGCGACCGGGGCGCAGCTGCGGGACGTCACCTGCGGCGCCGCGGAGACCGGTGACTACTTCGAATCGCAGTACCCGGGAGTCGCGCCGCAGCTCGACGCTCTAAGCCCGGAAACCCAGCTCGTCACGATGACCATCGGCGGCAACGACAGCAACGTCTTCATCGAAACCATCCTCGCCTGCGGTGCCGCCGGCCTCTCGACCTTAGGCCAGGGGAGCCCCTGCAAGGACCGCTACGGGTCCTCGTTCGAAGAAACGATCAGGACCACGACCTATCCCTCGCTGGTGCGGGCGCTCGAAGCGGTGAGGGCAAGAGCGCCGCAGGCCACGGTCGCGATTCTCGGCTACCCGTGGATCATGCCGGCGACCGGGGGTTGCTTCGACAAGATGCCGGTCGCCCAGGGGGACGTTCCCTACGTTCGGGGCATTCAGGCGACGCTCAACGACGCCGTGCAGCGCGCCGCTGCGGCCACGGGGGCGACCTACGTGGATTTCAGCGCCGTCTCGAACGGCCATGACGCCTGCCAGTCGATCGGCGTCCGCTGGATCGAGCCCGTCCTCCAGGGCACCAACCCCGTGATCGTGCACCCGAACGCTTTGGGCGAGTCGGAAATGGCTGCTCAGACGATGCTGGTGCTGGGCCTCGACTGAGCGACGGCGGCTCTCGCCTGACCTAACTTCGCTTCGAGCCGTCTGCCGCGCCCTGGCCGACCGCGCAGGCGGGGGTGCCTCCAGGCAGGCGGTAGCGGTTGCGGGCGATCCATCGGTAGGTCACGGCGGCCAGGGCCGAGATCCCCGGCAGCGCGATCGCGCTGCCGGCGAGGCGCCAGGGCCACCCGGCGGTGCCGAGCCCCGCGGCGATCGCTTCGTGCCCGCTGCGGACGGTGCCGTCCTCTCCTACCCATTGCACGGCCTCGGTCGCCTGTGCCGCAGTGATCCCCAGCGCGTCGAGGTCGGCGAGCTGCCAGGCGACTATCTCCGCCTTCGGGCCGATCCGTTCGAGCAGCCGGGCCGAGCTCGTGCAGAAGGCGCAGTCGCCGTCGAAGACGAGGACCGGGCGCGTTCGCGCATCACCGGTCACGGTCGACTCCACGACTCGGTGAGCAGGCGGTCGAGCGCGAGCTGCAGGACCTGGCGCCGGCTTCTGCCCGGATGCTCGGCGAGGATGAAGTTGCTGCCGATGAAAAGCGAGAAGGCGAGGATGCAGCGGGCCTCGACGTCGTCTTCGTCGACGCAGATGGGGCCGAACAGCGAGCGCATGTACTCCATGCGCTGGTTGTCGATCCGGTGCAGCCGCGCTGCGACTCCCTTGTCGCGCCGCGACCAGTCACGCAGCGCCAGCTCGACGGGCAGCAGGTCGGGCGCGGAGGAAGCCAGCTCGAAGAGGTGTCGCAGTTTCGCCCGCGGCTCTTCCGATTCGCTCTCCACCTCGGCGATGACGTCGCCGACGACGCTCTGCTCCCAGGTGTCGAGCATCGCGTCGAGCAGCGCCGCCCGATCCTTGAACTGCCAGTAGAAGCCGCCCTTGGAGACCCCCAACTGCGCCGCCAGCGCCTCGATCCGGATCGCCTCCGGCCCCCCTGCCGCCAGCGCCTGCAGCGCCGCGTCGATCCAGGCGCTGCGGGGAGTCCTAACCTTGGCCATCGCTGCATCTATACGGCACCGTATTGACAGATGCAAGTCGCCCGCATAAGATCCATACGACAGCGTATGGAAAAGCACGACATGAAGCTCCTGATGGCCGAGCACGAATGCCGCCCCTGGCGCATCCACGACCTCGTCGCGGACTTCACCCTGGAAGACGTCTGGGCCCTGCCGACGCAGGGTGGGCCGGACGACTTCCAGGAACTGCTCGACCTCTCCGGGTCATTCGACCCGGCTGAGACGGAATCCCGTGCAACCCGCTTCCTCTGGGACTTCCGCGACCGCCTCGGCACCTGGTTCGGCCTCGGCGAGATCTCGACCTCCGTCGATGACGAGGGGACCGGCGAGCTGCCGATCCCCGGCACCGCCGAGACCTCGCTGCGCGACCGCCTCCCACCCGAACTGCGCGGCACCGCCTCGGACTTCAGCTTCAGCTCGCTCCCGTTCGTGCCTCTCTATCGCCTCGACCGCGAGGCCGCGGCCGAGATCTCGAACAAGACCGTCCACGCCGTCGGACATCTGGCCTGGGTCGAGCGCGACGACGGCCGCTACGAGGGCCGGATGGCCGTCTACGTCAAGCCTCGCGGGTTCTTCGGCAGGGCCTATATGGCCCTGATCAAGCCGTTCCGCTATTGGATCGTGTACCCGGCGCTGATGAGGGAGATGGAGACGGCCTGGGATGCCCGCGCGACCAGGGTGAGTTGAGGGAAGGGCAGTTCAGAGATTGCGCACTCGGCGGCCGATCTTCTGGTCGACCGGATAGCCGGCCCGCTCCCAGAAGCCTCCCGCCGCCTCGTCCTCGAAGGCGACCAGCGCAGTAATGCGACGGGCGCCGCAGCCGCGCAGGTAGTCCTCGCCAGCCCGCGTCAGCGCAAGCCCGATGCCCTGGCGACGGCTGTCGGCGCGGACGGCGAGCCGGTACATGTTGCCGCGCCACCCGTCCCAGGCGGCGATCAGGGCACCGACGATCTCCCCGTCGCGCTCGGCGACGAGCAGGGCGGCAGGTGGCTCATCCACCAGGCGCTCGACGTCGTCGCGGCGATCGGCCGTGCTCGCGTGGCCGCTCCGCTCCCGCTCCCAAAGGTCCAGCACCGCCGCCACGTCGTCCGGTCGGCCTCGCCGCACCGTGATCTCCTCGCCGGCCAAGTGCGAGCTCAGGCGGCGCCGGCCGGGTCGAGCGCTCCGGCGAGCAGCTCGACCGAGCGGAGGCGGTTCGGCACCGAATCCGAATAGTGGACGGTCATCAGCTCGTCGGCGCCGGTGTCGGCGGCGAACCGCTCGAGATAGGCGGCGACCTCGTCGGGGAGGCCGGTGGCGGTGTAGGCGAGCATTTCGTCGACGGCGATGGCCTGGGGCGATTCGAGGAGGGCGGCGATCTCGTCGTCGCTGAGCTTTTTGCCGCGGCCGAAGATGGCCCGGGCGCGGACGCGGCGGGCGGCTTCGAGCTGGGCGGCCGCGCTCTCCTTCGTCTCGGCGGCGATGACGCCGACGCCGGCGATCACGTGGGGCTCGGGCTGCTGCTGGGAGGGCTTGAACTCCTCGCGGTAGACCCTGATCGCCTCGTGCAGGAAGCGCGGCGCGAAGTGGGAGGCGAAGGCGTAGGGGAGCCCGAGCTGGGCGGCGAGCTCGGCGCCGAAGAGGGAGGAGCCGAGGATGTAGAGCGGCACGTGGGTGCCGCGGCCGGGGATCGCGCGGAGCCCGGGCACCGGCTCCTTGTCGCTGAGGAACTTCTGCAGCTCGACGACGTCCTGGGGGAAGCGGTCGCTCGCGTGCGGGTCGCGGCGCAGGGCCATCCAGGTCCGCTGGTCGGTCCCCGGCGCCCGTCCCAGCCCGAGGTCGATCCGCCCCGGGTGCAGCGTCTCCAGGGTCCCGAACTGCTCGGCGATCACCAGCGGCGAGTGGTTCGGCAGCATCACCCCGCCGGCCCCGAGCCGGATCGTCTCCGTATGGGCGGCGATGTGGGCGATCAGCACCGCCGTCGCCGAGGAGGCGATCGAGGTGATGTTGTGGTGCTCGGCGTACCAGACCCGCCGATAGCCGCCCCGCTCCGCCGCCCGCGCCAACTCGACGCTCCCCTTGAAGCTTTCGGCCACCGTCTCGTCGCGGCCCACGGCGGCGAGGTCGAGGATCGAGAGGGGGACCGAGCCGTTTGCCATCGCTCGACACGATAGGGGCCGCTGTTCCCGGTCGCACCTGGGCGCGGAATTTGCGGAATTAGTTAGACGTGCAGGGGGAGAGATCGTCGGTCCCGGAACTTATTGGGGAGATGACCACCACGCTGCAACCGGTCCCCTCCCCGCCGCCGCCCTCCCCGCCAGATGCTACTTTCATGTACATGAACGAGAGCGAGACGGTCGGTATCGCGGAGCTGCGGCAGAACCTCAGTAAGTACCTGCGCAAGGTGGCTGAAGGTGAGCGGTTGGTCGTGACCGATCGCAACCGGCCGGTGGCCGAACTGGGACCGCCCCTGAGGAGTGGGAGCCGCCTGGATCAATTGATCGCAGAAGGGAAAGTAAAGCCGCCGAAACGGAGAGGGCCGTTGCCGCCGCCGTTGAAGATGGACCTAGGGGACCCCAACGCCCTTCTCCGCGCGCTCGAAGAAGTCCGCGGCGACCGCTGAGCCCATGTCCTTTGTTTATCTCGATGCCTCGGCACTGGTCAAGGCGATCTGCGAAGAGGAGGAGGGCACGGTTGCACTGGAGGCGTATCTACATGGTGCGGAGCTGGTCAGCAGTGAGCTTGTGCTGACCGAGGTGCCGCGGGCCCTGCGCCGCGTGGCTGGGGAACTTCCCCATTTCCAGCTCGAGCCGGCTCTGCGGCGGGCCGCGGAGGTGTTCGACTCGATGGCCCTGCGCCCTGTCGACGACGCCCTCTTGATCGGAGCAGGACTGCTCGCCGAGCCGAGTCTGCGCAGCCTCGACGCGATCCACGTCGTCACCGCCATCCACGTCTATCCGATCGACGCCTTCGTCACCTATGACAAGCGCCAGGCCGCCGTGGCGCGCCTCGCCGGCCTGACGACGGTGGCACCTGGCGTTGAGTAGCCAGGCGCCGCTGTAGCGTCTCCCGCGTGGACATCGTCTGGACCGTTATCGGCGTCCTGCTGATCGCGCTGGCGTTGCGCGACATCTTCGACGTCCTCTTCCACCCGCTCGGGCGGGGGTTGATCGCGCGGCGGGTGGTGCGGGGCATCGCCGCGGTCGCGCGGCGGGCGCCGGGCGGCGACAGTCTGGGGCTGCTGGTCGGGCCGCTCAGCTACATCGCCGTGGTCGGCACCTGGGCGGTGCTGCTGGCGCTGGGCTGGGCGCTGGTCTTCCTGCCGCAGCTGCCGCAGGGGTTCCACTTCGACCCCGGCCTCGACCCCTCGCAGCACACCGGCTTCCTCGACGCCTTCTACGTCTCGCTCGTCAACCTCACCAGCCTCGGCTACGGCGACATCTCGCCCGCCTCCGCGGCGATGCGCCTGCTCGGCCCGATCGAGACGATGTTCGGCCTCGGCCTGCTGACGGCCAGCATCTCTTGGCTGCTCTCGATCTACGGCGCGATCTCCCGCCGCGACTCGCTCGCCCACGAGGTCCATCTCGCCAGGGCGGCCGAGGAGCGGCTGGGCGAGAAGCTGGCCGACGCCGATCCGCAGCTGCTGGAGGGGATGCTGGCCGGCTTCTCGGACCAGCTGATCCGCACCCGCCGCGACCTCATCCACTTCCCGATCGTCCACTACTTCCGCACCGAGGACGAGGAGCGGGCGCTGGCGGGCCTGCTGCCCTTCCTCGGCGACCTCGCCGACGAGGCGGGAGAGGAGAGCCGCCCCCACGCGCTGCGGGTGCGGGCCGAGATCCTGCGGATGGCGATCGACGATTTCGCCGAGACGCTGCGCTGGCGGCTGCTGATGCCGGGCGAGAGCACCGACGAGACCCTGCGGCATTACCAGTCCGATCACGGACCAGTCAAAGCTTGACAAACGGTTGTCGAAGACATAGCGGTACAGTTGCGACCGCGTTCGTAACCGAGGGGAGAGCGCTGTGAGGAAACGGCGGCAATTGGTCAGCCGCTTGGGAACTACCGGGATCGTGCTGTTGCTGCTGGCGATGCTCGCGGGCTGCGGCTCGGGCGAAAGCTCCGGCTCCAGCGAGGGCGGAACGCTGACCGGCACCTACTCGGCCTTTCCGGAATCCCTCGACCCCGGCCTCGCCTTCTCGCTGGAAGGACTGACGGCGCTGCAGAACGTCTACCTGCCGCTGCTCACCTACGCGCACGCCAACGGCGCCGCCGGCACGAAGCTGATCCCGGCCCTCGCCAAGGGCCTGCCGCGGATCGACCAGGGCGGCCGCCGCTACACGCTCTTCCTGCGGCCGGGCCTCGAGTACTCCGACGGCACGCCGGTCAAGGCCTCCGACTTCCGCTTCGCGGTCGAACGCCTCTTCCGGGTCAACTCGGTCGGCTCGACCTTCTACACCGGCATCGTCGGCGCCGAACAGTTTGCGAAGACGAAGGAGGGCGGGATCGGCGGGATCGAAACCGACGACCGCAGCGGCAAGATCGTCATCCACCTGACCGAACCGGGCGTCTACTTCCGCTACCTGGTCGGGCTCGAGTACGTGGCGCTGCTGCCGGCCGGCACGCCAAACGAAGACATGACCGCACACCCGCCGCCGGCGACCGGTCCCTACGAGATCACCGACGTCCGCCCCGGCCGCAGCTGGGAATACGCCCGCAACCCGGCTTGGGCGCGGGCCAACGCCGAAGCGCTGTCGCAGCTGCCGGGCGGCCACGTCGACAAGATCGTCTTCAAGGTCCAGGCCAACACCTCGACCCAGGTGCACGAAGTCGAACGCGGCCAGGTCGACTGGATGAAAAACCCGCCGCCGCCCGATCTCTACCCCGACGTCAAGCGCCGCTTCGAGGGCAGCCAGTTCCGCGAGGAACCGACGATCGGCGTCTACTACTTCTGGATGAACACCCGGCGGCCGCCGTTCGACGACGTACGGGTGCGGCGGGCGGTCAACTACGCGATCGACCCGGCGGCGCTGGAACGGATCTACGCCGGCACGATCGAGCGGACGCAGCAGGTGCTGCCGTCGCAGATGCCCGGCTACCGCAAGTTCGAGCTCTATCCGCACGACTTGGCGAAGGCGAAGGAACTGGTCGCGCGGGCGAACCCGGCCGACCGCCAGGTGACGGTCTGGACGCTCAACCTGGCGCCCGCCGGCGAAGCCGGCGAATACTTCCAGCAGGTGCTGGAGCAGCTCGGCTTCGAAGTGACGCTGAAAAAGGTCAGCGGCACCAGCTACTTCACCCTGGTCAGCAACTCGAACACGCCGGACCTCGACGCCGGCTGGAGCAACTGGCTGCTCGACTACCCGCACCCGAACGACTACTTCGAGCCGCAGCTCTCGGGCGAAAGCATCGTTCCCGTCGGCAACAACAACTTGGCCAACTTCGACGACCCGGCGGTCAACCGCAAGATCGAGGAGCTCAAACGCCGGCAGCTGGGGCCGCAGCAGGAACGCGAATACGCCGCCCTGGATCGCGAGGTGATGCGGCAGGCGCCGTGGGCGCCGTTCGGCACCCTCACCCTCGGCACCTTCGTCTCCGACAAGATCGACCTCGACAAGGTGATCGTCAGCCCGATCTTCGGCCAGGACCTGACCAGCTTCCAGTTCAAGTAGCCCGTTGGCTGTCGCAAGGCAGCCGGCAGCTGTCGCGTTTGTTCCCCCAGGAACCGATGCGACTCTGGGTCCCAATCGAACACGCGGCCGTTGCGACCGTGCTTGCTTTGGCGCTGCTGGTTTTCCCCGGCAGCGTTGCCGCCAAGCCGCGCGCGCTCTATTGGGGCGCCTGGATCGGCCCGCAGATCACCGGCGAAGAAGCCCCCTGGGACATGGAAGCGGCCTACCGCTTCGAACGGGCGGTCCGCAAGGGCCTCTCGCTGCTCGAGTTCTCCGCTCCGTTCGCCAAGTGCGAAAGCCAGTGCGTCTTCTACACCTTCCCCACGACCGAGATGGGGAAGATCCGCCGCCACGGGGCGATTCCGTTGTTCAGCTGGAACTCCGGGTCCTCCGGCGGCGACCATGGGGAATTCCAGCTCTCCGACCTGCGTTCCGGTCGCTACGACCCCTACATCCGCGCCTTCGCCAGCCAGGCCAAGGCCTGGGGGCACCCCTTCTTCCTCCGCTTCAACTGGGAGATGAACGGCAACTGGTTCCCCTGGGGGGCGGCGACGAACGGCAACCAGTACGGCGAATTCAAACTCGCCTGGCGCCACGTCTGGCGCATCTTCCAGCAGGTCGGAGCGACCAACGCGACCTGGGTCTGGTGCCCCTACGTCGGCGACGAGCCGCTGGCGCCCTATTACCCCGGCGCCCGCTACGTCGACTGGACCTGCCTCGACGGCTACAACTGGGGGCCGGACTCGCCGGCGCAGGCGCCTTGGCGCAGCTTCGACGAAATCTTCGGCGGCGCCTACCGCCGGATCGCCGGCCACATCGCCCCCGGCAAGCCGATGATGCTGGCCGAGCTGGCCTCGGACGACACGGGAGGGGACAAGGCCGCCTGGATCCGCGACATGTTCGACTCCCTGCGCCTCGGCTACCCGAAGGTCGCCGGCCTCGTCTGGTTCGACAAGTTCGACCAGGGGATCGACTGGCCGATCGAGATCTCGCCGATCGCCAGCGCCGTCTTCGCCCATGGGGTCAGGAGCGGCCCCTTCCGGGGCAACGTCTACTCACGGCTGCGCCGGACGCCGATCCCGCCGCCGGGGCGCTTGAGCGGCGAGGCCCCGCCCGGAGTCGTCCTCCGGGCGGGGCCCCTTGCGTCTGGCCGATGACGTGGATGGAGTGTCAGCGCCGATCAGCGCTTGGTCTGAAGGCCGGTCGCGATCGAGGCGGGGCCTTCGAAACCGGCGAGCGCAACAACTGTAGGGATTGGTTTCTCCCCGCTCTTGCGCCTTCGCATGTCCGATTCCGCCTTGATCTCGAGCGTGCGTTCCAGCACCCGGTCGAGTTCGCTCTGGATGTCCGTCCATCCCTGCTTGTCGAGCCCCATCGGGGTTTGACTGAGGTGGCTGTCGGGTTGGGCGTCCAGCGTCCCCTCCTCGTGGGCTTCTTTGCAGACTTCGAGGAAGTCCAGTAGGGCTCCCTCGCTGACTTCCCGTCGTTCCTGCTCGGTCATCGCCTCGAACTCCCTGTCCGTGATCACTTTGAATCGATCCGCCACGTAGTAGTGGCGTCTGCCCCCGCGCACGGGTTCGGTTCGGCTGACGTGTATCCAGCCTTCCTTTTCCAGCAGGCGGAAGTGGTAGCTGACAGCGGCGACCCGCAGCCCTTCCTGGTCGGCGATTTCTTTCGGCGTGACCTCCCGCAGATGGCAGGCGGCGACGATCCGCACCTGCAACTTGCTGGCGGGGATCCTCTGCCGTTTCCTCCCGCCGCGTTTCTTCTGCGCCATCGATACCTCCCCATGGTGTGCCCTTTTCCCTTGTCTGCCCTGTACCGGGGCTTGCCCTAGGAGCCCCGTGCAACCGACGTTAGACAGAACAAGCCAGACAAGACAAGGCAAACGCGCGGTCTTTTAAATTGATTTTTCTCCATTAATCAATTTAACTTTCTCATCTCGTAACGCGACCCGCCCAGGAGGTGACGAGATGAAAATCATCAGCATTGAGATTCCGATGCCGGCGTTGCAGACCCGGAAGTCCGTGTAGGGGAGGCGGGGGGCGGGTGAGAGGAAAGCCCGCCCCTACCTTCCACACGAAGCTTTTTGTCCGGGCGAGGCCCATAGCATGAGGCCGATGTCCACTGGTGAATTTGCCGAGATCGGCGTCGATCGCCGAACGGGCTTTCGTTTCGCCTCGCTGGCAGCGCTGCGGCCCTACGCGCTCGGGCTCTACTTCCTGGCGCTCGTCCTCTGGAGCGCGCACTACGGAATCCCGGTCCAGCGCGAGCTGGTGATCCTCTGGACCTGCGGGGCGCTCGCCTGCGTCTCGATCGGCAGGCCGCCGCGGGAAATCCTCCAGCTGGCGCTCGACTGGCTGCCGATCGTCGCGGTGCTGTGGGCGTATGACCTGACGCGGGGGGCGGCGGACTCGCTCGGGATCGGCATCCACTACGAGACGATGATCGACTTCGACCGCTTCGTCTTCGGCGAAGTGCCGACGGTCTGGCTGCAGGAACGGCTGTATGAGCCGCACGTCGTGCAGTGGTGGGACGTCGGCTTCACGCTCGTCTACACCTCCTACTTCATCGTCCCCTTCGTCCTCGCCGGTTGGCTGTGGGCGCGCGACCGGCTCGGCTTCAAGCGCTTCACCCGGCGCCTGGTGACGCTGGCGCTCGCCGGCCTCGCCACCTACATCGTCTTCCCGGCGGCGCCGCCCTGGATGGCGGGGGAAATGGGGCTGATCGGGGAAGTCCACCGGACGACCGCGCGCGGCTGGGAAGTGATCGGCGTCGGCACCGCCTCGCTCTTCTCCAAGGGCCAGGAGACGAGCAACCTCGTCGCCGCGGTGCCCTCGCTGCACTCGGCCTTCACGATGCTGGTCGCGCTCTTCCTCTGGGGCCGGGTGCGGCCGAAGCTGCGGCCGCTGCTGCTGCTCTATCCGCTGGCGATGGGGCTGACCCTGATGGCCACCGGCGAGCACTACTTCTTCGACGTCGTCCTCGGCTGGCTCTACGCCGGCGCGGTGATGGCCGGCTGGGCCTGGTGGGAGTACCGGCGCGGAGCGCGGCTGGGGACCGCTAGCGAACCGGCAGCCGCAGCTGCAGGTTCGAGACGGTGATCGGCGCCTGCAGGTTCGACGGCCGCGCGTAGGGCGCGTCGGAGGGCAGCAGCTCCAGCTTCACGGTGTCGCCGGCGGCGAAGCGGTAGCCCTGCGGGTGGAGCTGGAAGACGACCCCTTTGCCGCCTTTGCCGGGGCGCAGGAGGCCGCGGGCGACCAGCCGCTCTTCGCCGCTCGGGAGGACGTCGAGCAGGCGCGCCGCCAGCTCGGAGTCTTCGCCGATCGTGGCGAGGTCGGCTTTGATCGTCGGCGAGCCGAGCAGGGTGAAGCCAGGCGCCGGCACCGATAGGCGGTAGGTGGCGACGCCGAGCTGGTCGGCGCCGGAGGCGGTGGCGCAGGCGCCGCTGCCGGCGATCGGGTCGAAGGCGGCGCCGATCGCCGGGTTGCCGGCGCCGGGGAGGATCGTCTGCGACGTCGCGCTGTTCAGCTGCACTTCGCTGGTGGCGAGCTGATGCCAGCTTTCGGCTTTGTAGGGGCCTTCGGAGGGGCCGCCGCAGACGGTCGTCAGCGCTTCGGCACTTGAGCTCGGTTCCGGTCCGGTCCCCTTCAGGTAGTGGTCGAACCAGGCGTTCTCGCGCTGCAGGAAGAGCGCCTCGTCGGCGGGCTTGTTCTGGCTGCGGGCGTGGCCGTCGTCCATCAGAAAGAGCGAGATCGGGTCGCCGGGGTACTGGGCGCGGGTGCGGTTGTAGAAGCGGACCGCCTCGTCGACCGGGAAGAGGTCGTCGTTCCAGCCGTTCTGGATCAGCAGCGGCGCCGGCGCCTCGGAGTGGTCGATGTAATAGGAGGAGTGGTAGGTGGCGATCTGTTCGACGATCCCGGTCGCCAGCGGGTTCGAGTCGTAGGGCTCGCCGGCGTTGATCAACCCGTACCAGCCGGTCAGGTCCGCTTCGGTGTCGGTCGACGAGTAGTTGCTAGTCGCCAGGCCGGTGCCGTAGAGGCCGCTGACGAAGGAGAGCTTCTCGACGCCGATCTTCGCTTTCCCGTTCGGGCCGCGGTAGGGCGAGTCGGTGGCGGTGTCGAGGGTGCTGCCGTTCGGCATCAGCGAGTAGGCGAGGTCGCTCCAGGGCCACTGCGGCACCGCCGCCGCCAGTTCCATTTCCTTGCCGCCGGGCGATTTCCAGGGGACGAGGGTGCCGTCGGGGAGCATCGTGCGGTTGCGCAGCGCCGCCAGCGCCAGCGACATGCCGCCGCCGTAGGAGACGCCGGTGGCGCCGATCTTCTTCGGCTCGGCGACGCCTTCGTCGGCGAGGACGGAGGTCAGGTACTGGGCGTCGCGGACTTCGTAGCGGTCGTCCATCAGATGGTTGTAGCCCTTGGTGCAGGCGGCGGTGAGGCGGTCGGGGTCGGTGGCCCCGCAGGAGTTGCCCCAGCCGCGGTCGCTCATGCTGAAGACCGCGTAGCCCGCTTCGGCCCACTGCTGCACGCGCGGGTCTTCGAGGCCGATCTTGTGCCCACCCCAGCCGTGGAAGAGGCCGATCAGCGGGTAAGGCCCGTCTTCGCCCGAACTCGGCTGCGGCGGCAGGACCACATTGACGTCGATCTTCGTCGTCCCGTCCCAGGTCGCCGTTTTCCCCTGACAGAGGCGGACGTTCCCGTTTGCCGCCTGTACCGCGCAGCCGACGTCACCGCCGAACAGCGGCGGCGAGACCGCCCGCGCAGCAGGCACCACGGTCAGCACGACCAGCAGCACCGCCGCCGCGCCGCCCAGAAACCACCTCATCCTTTCGATGCTCAACCCAGCGCCTCCTCCGCAGTAAAGACGAGGTGCTTCTACCCCCGATGACCGTCCTTAAGCGAGGCGGCGGGAGAAGCTTTCTTCGAGGGCGTCCTTGCCGTCTTCGCCCGGGACGGTCTTGTCGAGGCGGGCCCACGCTTTGCGGCCGTCGAGGTGGAGGCTTGCGACCTGGTTGTCGAAGCAGGGGCCCTCGAGGGTGCGCCAGCGGATGCCGGGGTCGGGCGCGCCGGCCGCTCGGGCCAGCAGTGAGGCGACGGCGGTGGCGGGCTTGCCGAAGGCGGCGCGCACCACCCGCCGCTCTTTCTCGTCGAGGGGGTTGCGGTAGGGGGAGCAGACCGCCTGGTAGATCGGGCTGCGCTCGGCTGACGCGCCGTCGGACGCCGGGTAGGCGACCTCGCTCAGGTAGGCGTGGTGGACGTCGCCGGAGAGGACGACGATCGAGGCCGGCGCCTTGCCGCGCTGACCGCTCGCGACTTCGTGCAGGAGATCCCGAAGCCTCGCGAACGACTCGCCGAAGGCGGCCCAGTGGTCGAAGTCGACTTCGCGCCGCAGCTTCTCGCTCGCCCAGGCGGCCGGCCTGCCCCAGGCGCCGTCGCAGAGCTGCTCGTTCCAGGCCTCGAGCCGGTCGAAGGTGGGGGAGAGGATCCAGGGGACGGTGGTGCAGATCAGCAGGTGGTCGAAGTCGCCGCTCGCGTGGTCGACGATCCAGTCCCACTCCTCGTCGTCGACGATCGCGCGGCGGTCCTCCTCCAGCACCCGCCCGGCCCGCGAGTCGATGAAGACCGCCCGGGTGCGGCCGAAGTTGCGGCAGAAGCTCCAGCGCACCCCGGCCCCGGTCGAGTCGATCCGCTGCGCCCAGGGGAAGAGCTCCTCCTCGCCCGTCTGGTTGCCGCGCACCCGCTGGTAGAGCTCGTCTTCGGCCAGCTCGCTCGGCGAGAGGTTGCCGAGGTGCTGGTAGATCCAGTAGCTGGCGATGCAGCCGACCGCGCGCCGGTGCCACCACGACTTCGCCCGCATCTCCAGCAGCCAGGAGCGGGAGATGTTCCAGTCGTCGCTCATGTCGTGGTCGTCCCACAGCATCGAGACCGAGACGTTGGAGAAGAGCCAGCGGATCAGCGGCTCCTCCCAGCTCTCCTGGTAGAGCCAGGTGTACTCCTCGAAGTCGGTGACCTCGTCGCCGGGCGGGGTGTCGGTGCCGCGCCGTTCTTTGATCTTCTTGCGCGTCTTCGGCGAGCCCTCGTCGACGTAGACCTGGTCGCCGAGGAGGAAGAGCTGCTCGGGCCACTCCTCGCGGTCGCCCGCGGCCATCTGCTGCGCGAGGACCCAGAGCGCGTCGACCTCGTGGCCCTGGTCGGTCTCGTCTTTCGGTTCGGTGAAGGGCGCCTCGTGCGGCACCGCCACCCGGCAGGAGCCGAAGACGATGTCGAGCTCCCTGCCGGCGTCGGTGGTGCGGATCGCGCTCGGCGGCAGCTCCGAGCCGGGCTCGGGCCAGCGCACCTCGCCGTCGAGCTTGACGTCGTACTCGTAGCGCGAGGCGGGCTCGAGCCCGTCGATGCAGACGACCGCGTAGTGGTGGCCCTCGACCCGGAAAGTGTGCTCGCTGTGCCCGAGGACCTCGACCTCGCAGGCGTCGCTGGCCTCCACCCAGACCGTCGCCTCCGTCTCGGAGACGTGGCGCAGCAAAGGACCGAGGACGAGATCAGCCATTCCCCGGTCCTACCCAGTTGGGCAAATTTTCAGATCCGGCCGAGCAGGAGGAGGACGAGGAGGATCAGGGCGATCAGGCCGAGGACGCCGCCGGCCACGGCCACCTTCAGCAGCACCAGCACGATCGCGACGACGATGAGAAGACCGATCAGCGCTCCGACCATCTGAATCCTCCTGTTTCCGCGGAGGGAAACCCCGCAATTGGAACGAGTTCTTTAATGAAACGGGCGCGCCCCCGATCCGTCAGTCCCTTCCGAAAGGCACTGACGCCCTCGCCCACGCTCCGTTTAGTGAGTAGCGGAAATGTCCATATCTATGAACAGATGGCGCGAGATGGGAAAATCGGGCGATGAGCGAAGCTGCAGCCGCGGTTGGCTTCAATCGCCTGCTCTCCGACGAGCGCCTCACCCGCCGTGCGGTCGGGGGGGACGAGCGCGCCTTCGCGGCGATCTTCCGCCGCTATCACCAGAGCATCTACCGCTACTGCCTGTCGATCGTCGGCAACCCCGAGGACGCTCAGGACGCCCTGCAGAACACGATGATCAAGGTCCTGCGGGCACTGCCCGGCGAGGAGCGGCGAATCGAGCTGAAGCCGTGGCTCTACAGGATCGCCCACAACGAGTCGATCGACCTGCTGCGGCGGCGGCGGGAGACGCGCGAGCTGGACGTCGAGCAGATCGCCCCCGGCTACGGACTCGCCGAGGACGCGGCGACGCGGGAACGCCTGCGGGGGCTGATCGCCGACCTGAAGGAGCTGCCGGACCGCCAGCGCGAGGTGCTGGTGATGCGCGAGCTGAGCGGGCTCGAGTTCGAGGAGATCGGCGCCGCTCTCTCGACCTCCGGGGCGGTGGCCCGGCAAACGCTCTACGAGGCGCGGCAGAGCCTGCGGCAAATGGAGGAGGGGCGTGAGATGAGCTGCGCGGTGGTGACCAAGGCCCTCTCCGACGGCGACGGCCGCGTGGCCCGGCGCCGCGACATCCGCTCCCACCTGCGGGCTTGCGCCGACTGCCGCGCCTTCCGCGACGAAATCGAGGGTCGCCAGCGCGACTTCGCGGCGCTGGCGCCGCTGCCCGCGGTGGCGGCGGCGGGGATGCTGCAGGGCCTGCTCGGCGGCTCGCACGGGGCGGCCGGCGGCGGGCTGGCGGCGACGCTCGGCGGCGGCGCGGCGAAGACGATCGGCGCCTCGGCCGCGGCCAAAGGCGTGGCGACGGTGGCGGTCGTGGCGGCGATCGGCGTCACCGCGGCCGACCAGACCGGCGCCATCCACCTCGGCCTGCCCGGCGAGCAGAGCTCGCAGGCGGCCAAGCAGGCTCCCGCGGCGGGGGAGGCGAAGGCAGTGCACGACGGGGGCGCTGCGTCCGATGGAGCCGGCAAGGCGGGAGCCGCCGCGGGTACGCAGAAGACGCAGGCCGATGCCGGAGTCGCCACGGGCAAGGGCGCTGCTCATCGCCAGGGGAACGCTGCCGGCTCTGGGCGCCACAACGCCGGCGCCAAGGAAGAACTTCCCGGTTACGGCCCCGGGGTCGAACATCCCAGCGGCCAGGGCCACGAAAAGCAGTACCCGTCCGCAGCGGCCGAGGGGCAGGAAACCGCCGCCACCCAGAATCCGCCGTCGCAGGAATCCAAGGGCGGCAGCGGCGGCAAGGGCGCCGAACATCAGGCTGCGCCGAGCAAGCCCTCTCCGCCGGAATCGGCTCCGCCTACCAGTACGCCGCCGGAGGAAGCGCCCGCAAACCCTCCCTCGGCGAAACCGGAACCACCGGCTCCGCCGGCGAACCCGGCAGCCGAAAAAGCGGCGCCTGAGGCCTCGCCCGGCTCCGGCGGCAAACCGGAAAACGTTCCCCCGCCGCCCTAGCGGGCGACGGGGCGTCCGATCCGCAGCGGCAGCAGGTGATTGCCGTGCAGGTACTTGCGCACCAAGCGCTCGACAGGAGCCGGGCGAGGGCGTTTCGGCGAGGGGGTCGGTTTCGTCGACTGGGTCATCTCATTCCTCCGTCGGCCTTCTCCTTCCACCCTCTCGCGGCGCCCCCTGCCGGGCATCCGTGGTTTGCCGCATATCGCGCCGCGGCGGCGCGATCAGCCAGCGGCTGACGCTGGGGCTGAGGAAATCTCAGCCAAGAACGGGGTGAGGAAGCGGCCGATCAGCTTGCTCGGGTTGTCGATCGGCCACGGCGGCCGCTCGCTGGCAACCGAGGTTTCGCCGTGCCCGCCGCCGAGCCAGCCGAACAGGTAGCGCGGCTTGGCGCCGGTCCAGAGGATTCCGCGCAGGACCGGGTCGAGCGGCTTCGCCTCGACCTCGCAGCCGAGCTCGGCTGCGATCGCCTCGACGGCGACGTCGGCCTGCTGGGTGGCGATGCCGCCCTGCTTGACCGGGAAGTTGGTGACGTCGCCGATCGCGAAGGCGTGGGCGGCGCCGACGATGCGCGAGTGGTCGTCGACGGGGATGAAGCCTGCGGGGTCGTAGGGCAGCCCCTCGATGTGCCGGCCCTCGATCCGGGGCAGGCTGACCACGGCGTCGGCCTCGATTTCCTCGCCGGGGACGATCGCGAGGGCGCCGCGCTCGTACTTGACCGGGTGCGCCCCGGTCACCACCTCGACGCCGTGCTCGGCGAGCAGTTCGGCGACCTGCTCGGAGGCGCGGCGGCCGAAGATCTGCAGCGGCCCGTCTTCGGGGGTGACGATCGTCAGGCGGGTGCCGGCGATGCCGGCGCGCTCGAGTTCGGTCGCCGCCAGCAGGGCGAGCTCGTAGGCGGGCAGGGCCCAGCCGTGGCCGCCGGGCATGGTGAAGACGAGGTGGCGCAGGAGCCCTTCCCGCAGCCGGCTCACCACTTCCTGGGTCTCGCCTTCGTCGGCGACGCCCCAGAAGGTGGTCGCGCCCGGCACCGACCAGAGCAGGCGGGCGCCGCAGGCGACGATCAGGAAGTCGTAGGGGACCTCGTTGCCGTCGTGGGTGTGGGCGCAGCGCAGTGCGGTGTCGACCCAGCCGACGTTTTCGAGCCGGAACTCGGCGCCGCAGCGCTCCAACAGCCCCTGGAGTTCGTAGCGGAGGACGCGAGAGGCGCCGTAGGGCTCGCCGACCGCGAAGGGCCGGTAGACGAAGTCGCCCCGCCCGGCGCAGACCTCGATCTGCGCTTTGTCGCCAACCAGGTTGTGCAGCGCCAGCGCCGCCTCGAGCGCACCGACGCCGCCGCCGACGATCAATACCTTCGGAACTCCCGCCCGGTTCATGCCCGAAATTGTCCAATCGGCGGGGCGGCTGCTCATCCGGGGAGGGCCACGCAATCGAATGTGGTTTTCCCCCATCGCGGAGCCTGAGGGCGGCTTAGGTTCTCCAGATGCAGCTGGATCAGTTGGCGATCGCGCTGGCGGTGGTCTTCGCCGTCAACCTGCTGCCCGCCTTCGGGCCGCCGACCTGGGCCGTGCTGGTCTTCTTCAGCCTCGACTTCGACCTGCCGGCGGTGCCGCTGGTGCTGGGCGGGGCGCTGGCGGCGGCGAGCGGCCGCTACGTCCTCGCCTCCGCCGCTCGCCGGCTGCGCCCGCGGCTGGCGGCGGCGCGGCTCGAGCGCCTCGACCGCGCCCAGGCCGCCCTCGGCGCCGACCGCCGCCGCACCGCCGCCGGCCTCGGCCTCTTCGCCCTCTCGCCGGTTCCCTCGGGCCAGCTCTTCGTCGCCGCCGGCCTGATGACGGTGCCGCTGCTGCCGCTGACCGCGGCCTTCTTCGCCGGACGGCTCGTCTCCTACTCGATCTACGTCGCCGCGGCCTCGATCGCCGAGAAGAACCTCGGCGACCTGGTCGTCGACGCCCTCTCCTCGCCGCTCGGGATGGCGCTGCAGCTGGCGATGCTGATCGCCCTCGCGGTCCTGCTCGGCGGCTTCAAGCCGGAGGAGCGCTTGGCGCGGTCGGGCCGCCGGTAAGACCGCCGTCGGCCTTGTGGCCTTGTGCGGATGGCTGCTCCCCGGGGTGGGCGTACGTTCGACCGCAGGCAACTACCGAGGGGATCGAATTGGCCACCGAGAGCAACACCAGCGAGCTTCTTTTGCGGGTCGAGGTGCCGGGAATCAAACCCGAGGAGATGAAGATCGAGGTGAAGGACGGAGTCCTCACGATCTCCGGGGAACACCACGAGGACCACGTGGAGGAACGCGAAGGCTACGTGCACCACGAGACCCACTACAGCTCCTTCTCGCGCTCGATCACCCTGCCGAAGGACGTCGACACCGAGCATTTGGAGACCCATATCGAGGACGGCAAGGTCGAAGTCCATATCGAGGACGGCAAGATCGAGGTGACGCTGCCGACGCCCGAGGATGACTGACGGGCTTCGGCTCCTCGTCGGTTACGACGGCAGCGACGGCGGGCGCGACGCGCTGGAGCTGACTCGCGTGTTCGGCGAAGCGACCGGGGCGGGTGCGCTGGTCGTCACCGTGCTCCCCTACGGGCCGCTGCCGATCCCCTACGAAATCCTCGAAGCGGAGGAAGCCGAACGGGCAAAGCCCCTGTTCGCAGAGGCGAAGGAGCGGCTCGGCGGGCTCGAGGTCGAGACGCGCGCCTTCGGCGGCGGCTCGCCGGCCGGGGTGATCAACGACCTCGCCGAGCGGGAGAAGGCCGAGACGATCGTCGTCGGCTCCCCCCATCGCGGGGCGATCGGGCGGGTGATGATCGGCAGCGTCGCCGACGGGCTCCTGCACGGGGCCCCCTGCGAGGTGGTCGTCGCGCCGAGCGGCTACGCGAAGGAGGAGCACGGCCCCTTCCGCACGATCGCCGTCGC
>Ga0105245_10001610_pt1 | contig 20538 bp, 13 predicted proteins | sample KBSM54metaG_FD_81523 | JGI IMG/M metagenome (GOLD analysis project Ga0105245, IMG submission 81523) | Miscanthus rhizosphere microbial communities from Kellogg Biological Station, Michigan, USA - KBS M5-4 metaG | ecosystem: Host-associated > Plants > Roots > Rhizosphere > Soil | place...
CACTCTCGGCCCCGGTTTCGCGCTCTTTTCTGCCCCGCGCCGAAGGGATTTAATGCGTTCTTCAATTCGCCCAAGGCCTTCTCGCAAGGTACACCCAGCAATCCCGGCGGCACCTTCATCGACAACGGTTCCAGCCCAACAGGAACGGCCACCTTTACGGCCACGCTTGGAGAATTTTCAGACTACCAGGTCTTGTGGGGAATCACCGGCACAGGATCGATCTCGGTTGACAATATCCAGATCGCGGATGGAGTGACGGGCGAGGTGCTCGCCTCTTGTCTGGGGTCCATATAACCAGGCTAAGAGATAGACACTAAGAGGTGTTCGAGACACTGTCTTCGCTCTAGATGAATCCCCTAACAAAGAATGAGGCTTGCGATCCATAGATGTTGCGCAACTGGCCATGTTTACTAATACTATGGCCGCGGCCCCTGCCCTCGTACTGACAATACTTTTGCTGTTTGCGCTTGGGGCTTGCCTTCGCAGCCTGCAGCAACGCAAAGCTAAGGAAATGCTTGTCAAAGCTCAACAGATGCAGGCTAAAGCTCAGCAGCAAGCCATCGAGCGAGAAGCGCATTTAGACGCGGCCGGTAGTCATTTGACGCTGGCCGTCCAGGGAACCCAAGATGGACTCTGGTACTGGGATCTAAAAGCCAACACTTTCCGATTCTCCTCTGGCTGGGAAACCCTGCTGGGATTCACAAAAGGGGAGCTTTTGCAGGATCCCAATGAGTGGTTCAGCCGGGTTCATCCGGCCTATCGGGCTGAACTTGATGCCAGGATAATGGCGCATCTCCGGGGTGAGACGGAACAGTTCCGGTATGAGCATCGCATGCGCCGCAACGATGGGTCGTATTTTTGGGTTTCGGCTCGCGCCACCGCTAGCCGCGACGGATCAGGAGAAGCGTTGGGACTCGCCGGATCCCATAGCGACATTACCGCCCTTATCCCCGTAGAACGGGAACTACTGGATGACGCGTTCCATGATCGCCTAACAGGTTTGCCCAATCGTCATTTCTTCATGGGCCGTTTGGATACAGCCGTAGAGCAGAGGCGCCAGGAAGGCGACAGGAAACGGCTGTTTGCAGTGGTGTTTCTAGATTTAGACCGCTTCAAGCACGTCAACGATACCTTGGGGCATCAGGTTGGGGATCAACTTCTTGCGGGCGTCGCCCGTCGGCTGCAAACTTGCGTGGGCCCCTCTGATATGGTCGCCCGTTTGGGCGGCGACGAATTTGTGATTCTGTTGGACTGTGTGCGAGACACTGAAGAAGCATTGCGTGCGGGGGAACGAATTAGCGCCGCTTTTGTCGCTCCATTTGAAATCGATGGGTCCAAGGTGGGGTGTGGCGCAAGCATTGGTATCGCTCTCAGCCGCGAACGATTTGATGCGACTGAAGATCTGGTTAATCTTGCTGACTTGGCGATGTATCACTCCAAGACCCAGAGGAAAGGCCGCCCGGAATTGTTCCACGAACGAATGAGGGAGCAGCCCACTAAGCTTGCGAGCCGCCAAAGCGAGCTTGCCCGTGCTCTAACAGAAGAGGAATTCCTGCTCGATTACCAGCCGTATTTTGACCTCCAGTCCGGCAAGATCCTCGGCGTAGAAGCCCTCATTCGCTGGCAGTCGCAGAACTTATTACTGAGCCCCAGCGACTTCATACCACTGGCCGAGGAAACCGGGCTGATCCACGGTATTGGCGAATGGGTTCTTCGCACGGCTTGTGCGCAGAGCAGCGCTTGGCAAAGAGCTGGCATACCGCCGGTTCAAATGGCCGTGAATGTCTCTGCCAAACAGTTACACGAAGCAGACTTCGCTCAAAGAGTTGTCGCCATTCTGGCCGAAACCGGGCTCGCGCCCCGATGGCTGAATCTGGAACTCACCGAATCCGCGCTGATGGACACATATGAGAAAGCTCCAGCAACTCTCGAACGGCTGGACACACTGGGGATTGGGACATCCATCGACGACTTCGGAACGGGTTACTCCTCATTGAACTACTTGCGGCGATTCAATTTCCAAACCCTGAAGATGGATCGTTGCTTTGTTTCGGACATCGCCACAAATAACAAGGCTGCGGTCATAGTGAAGGGTCTCATCTCCATCGCCCACAATCTTGGTATCTCGGTGATCGCCGAGGGCGTCGAAAGACACGACCAACTTCGCTTGCTCGTCGCAGAGAACTGCGATCACGTGCAGGGATTTCTGACGGGTAGACCGGTAGCTCCCGAACAGATGCTGACATTACTTCGATCGGTCAATGTCAAGCAGCAATACCTTTGCGTAACCGGCGGGGTGCAGACACGCTTTGAAGACTATCCAGAGGCTATCCCGACCAAACAGCTTGAGGCGATGGCGGAAGCATGTCGTCATCGGATCGAGCCCGGAGTGGCCGCGGACAAAAACTCGGCAGTTACTTTAGTAGGGCGCTGAGCCCGATTACACCCACCCTCACCACGGCATCTGCCGATTCGTGTACTTCCGCCCAATCTCGGCGGCCTGCTGATTCGCGGGCCCCACCATTACGCCTTCCTTGATCATGTCGATGACATTGTTGGGATTCATCGTATTCAGGAAGAACACCTTGTTCGCCTTGCACGCCGCAAAGACTTTGGCGCGCGCCGCCACCATCGCCGGATTCGCTTCGGCGCGCGGTCCGCGCACACCCAGCGACAAAGCCATATCTCCTGGGCCCCACTCGGCAAACCCGATACCCGGAATCTTCAGCGTCTCTTCGGCATTGGCCAGCGCGTATTTGTCCTCCAACTTCACGCCCAGCAGCAGTTCGCCATTGGGATTGAGCGGCCAGGCATCGGCTTTGTCCAAGTACTCGTCCTGCGATATGCCCCAGACCTGGGCCGCTGTTGCCGCGCCGTGAACGCCACGCCGGCCTTCGCTGATTCCCTTGTCTACTCCTTGTTTGTGAAGCGGCAGTCGCACGGCTTCGACAAAAGCCCTCACCGCTCCGGGAGTATCGGCGTGGGTAAGCATGATCCCATGTACACCAGTAGCCAGCACCTGCGTGAACATCCACGCGTTTGCATGCACGGCCGCCTCGTCGATCCCATTCACCGGAACATTTACAATCACCGCCGGCGTCCTGTGCCCGCTCTTCGTCGGACCACCCGCCGCCAGCCCGCGCATATAGTCCGCAAGCCCCTGGATGTCGTAGGGCGCGGCTTCCATGTCATAGCTGATATAGTCCGCGTACGTTTGGGCGTCTTTCTTCCCTTGCTCGAACGTACCGGTGGTGCCGGAATGTGAGCCCGTGTAGTAAATCGGCTGCCCCTGTTCCAGCAGTTCGATCGCACGGTTGATCCGTTTCGGCTTCGGCGCCGGGGTCTGGCCGACAAGGACGGCAACGCCGCCCACCAGCAGGAGGCAGGCGCCTGCGCAACATAGCATGGTCTTGAAACTCATGAGATTGATCTCCTTCCAGGGCGGCAACCAGTATACCGATTTCAAGGGCTCGAAGATTGCCCAAAGCGTCATCGCGGAAGGACCTACAGCCAAACAATGAAACGCGCCGTGGACGAGGGACTTGCAAACCGTCCTGCTCCCGCCGCCGGGACAGGATTCAACAAGGACCGATTTGAGCTGTGGGCCAGAGACAGCAGTTTGCCCATTTCCTCGCCAACCAAGGCGAATCCCGTATCACGCGCAAACCGGAAACTGAGGAGACCTTTGTGGAGTGAAATCCGGATTGTGCCCGAGTGGCGGACCATTCCGTTATTAGTATTTCTTTTGGGTAGCGCCGAGAGATCAAGAAGAGTTATGGAAGGTAGCCCACAACAGCCCGCAACTCTGCCCACCCACTTCAACACAGCCGTTCTGCGAACGTACGTTAGGGGGCTAAGCACAGGTGGCTTTGGCAACGACAGAAAGCTAACGGCCTCCGGGATTACGGTTTTTCGTCTCAGTGACGCTGAGCATGCGCATCCCGGAGCCCGGTGTTGCCGCCGTATAAGTAACTTCTTGTCCGGGAATTACCGCAAGCCCACGTAGAGCATCGCCGGATAGAGGATCCGTCCCGTCATCGGGGACGAAACGACGGGCGGCGGGATCATAGAGGAAGTTCCTCACCCGGCCGCTCTGAACGGTGCGTGCAACCAGATCGCACTCCATAGTTGGCGCATCCAGCGCCCTTGAAGTGAACGCGGTGGAAGCGCGCTGCGTCAAAAGATCGATCCGTGGGCCGGCCGACTGAGCATTGTCGGCCGTGAGCGTGACTTGCTGGCCCACGATCGGCGCCAGATCGCTATCGAAGGCCAGCAGGAACTGCTCGACGTCCTTCTGCGTCGCCGCCGGATTCTTCTGGGGAAACCCCGAGTTAGACGTCGGACGAAACACCGACGCCGACAGGAATCGGAACACGGTATCGGTCGAGCCGTCGCCGGAGAAGCCGAATCCGCGGACCTGATCGCCGGTCGGTCCGCTGTCCGGCGCATCGAAAAAGCTCAACGCTGGTGATCCGAACATGCCGATTTTGGCGTACTGGTTCCGCAAATGCGGAATCTTGACGATCTGCGGAAGGGCCTCGAAACTCTGGTTACCTCCCGTACCGAAAAAGCCTTGGGAGGGATCCAGAACGTGGCAGCCGGCACAACTGAAGGACGACTTCCCGAAGACCTGGTCCGCAACCGCACTGTTGACGCCATCGGCCGGACGGGTCCCGGAGTAGAAGTCCGCGCCACGTTGCTGCGCCGGCGTCAGCGAGTTGTCCAGATTACGAACGGGACTCGGCGGCGGAAACACCTGCAACTGGAAATCGGCAAACTGCTGCATCTCCGCCTCGGAGGGCTGATCGACGTTCCCCAGGAGGCCCTGAAAAGCCACGATGAAATTCTTGAATGAGACGTTGGCGTTGAATGGATCACTACCCAGAGCTCCTGTGGACCGGTCGCCGCGCCAATGCATCGCTCCCGAAAAGCGCAGGCCGCGTAACGTCTGCGTCGTGAACGGCCCCTTCATGGGGTGAAAGTCTTCAGGTTTATTGCTTCCATTGAGCGGTGTGGTGAGACCGCCGGCATTATTCGCGATCAGCAGTGGAAGCAATCCACGGAAGTTAATCGGGATCGTACTCTTGGTCACCGAAGCGTCGGGATTGCCCAGATCCCACGCCAGATCATCCATGTCCCCGAAGATATGGCAGCTTGCGCAGGCTGCCTCGCCATTGCTGGAGAAGCGCGTAGCATCGTAGAGCATCGGTCGGCCGCGGAGCACCGTATCCGGCTCAGGGTTGGGCAAGACGAACCCGGCAACTTCTTGTCCCGAATGAAGATCGATTACTTTCACCGCGTCGTCGAACCGCGTCATCACGTATAGACGGTTGCGCGGCTCATCCAAAGCAAGGCCGCCCACACCTCCTCCGCTGACCGAGATGTAATTCGCGCTCGCCGCGACCGGATCGAAGGAGTCGTCTTCCAGCGACCTGGTGTTGAACACCCCAACTCTGCTTGACCCAAACGCCGCCACGTAAAGCGTGGAGCCGTCCTTGGTCACGGCCAGGTCCAGTGGCATCGATAAGCTGCGGCTCTTGGCGTCCGGATCAAAATTCCTTGTTCCGGCTAGAGCACTGTAGTCGAGGTGCTTGTTCAGGTGGCGTGGAGTCACCCTGGAACCGGAAATGACCGTAATCCGTGTCTCGGCCAGATGACCCTGCACAGTGTGTCCCGCATACGTTCCAGGCCCCTCGAATCGCACGTTATTGATGGATTCGGTGTTGGACACATACAAATTGCCGTTTGCGGGATTCACCGCCATATTGAATAGCGTCGTGCCGACGTGCGCGAAAGAGGCCGTCTGGGTGAGGCTATTGGCGTCCACCGAGAAAACATCGGTATCCGGTAGACGGAACCGGACAGAGCCATCCCACGTGCGATGCAGTTCGTCTTCCCAGTGACCGCTACTGTTGTTGTACTTGACGATGAGGCCGACCTCAGGAGCCGGTTCACGTCGCGCATCCGTCGCTGGCCCGGGGTTGCCGCCTGGGCTGACGCTTCCGTCCGGAAGCGTGCAGGGCTGAAACGGCTCGAATCCCGTACAGATTCGGCCCTGAGGGATAGTTGTGGTCTGGTTGCCGGTCTTGAAACCGGCAACGTACACCGTGTTCTTGTCGGGGCTCACGGCCAAAGCGCGAGGCGTATCGGCAAAGAAACTCATGATTTTAACCGGTGTTCCGCCGAACGTCGTACCGAGCCTTTCCGGATCGAAGACCCAGACATCGGCGCGTGGCACGCCGCCGGTGGTCATTTGTGGATCGCCTGCGCCTGGCACGTTCGCTATGGAGGGATCGACACGCTGTTGCCCGCGATGCGCGGTGGTAATGAATGCGCGTGCGGGCGTGCCGGCGAATACGATGTCCCGAGGTTCATCGCCCACCAGTAGGGTGCGCACCACGTGCGGCGTGCCGGTCAAACTGACGATGCTGACGCTATCCGATAAGTGGTTGACCACCCACACTTCCGTGTCGCTTCGCGCCGCTAGCGCCACGGGCTCCAGCCCTACTGCCACGCGATACCTGAATGCCGGCACTCCGGAGATCGCGCGATATCTGGGTGCCGGCATTCCGGAGGTAAGATCGAATACTTCGAGCGTCCCATTCGGCGTGTTCGCGGCGAGCAGAGTCCGGCCATTCGGCGATATAGCGATGGGCCGCACCGCGCCGCTCTCAAACTCAATAAAGGATGGTCCATTGGATGCCGCGGAGACAGATTTGCGTGTGATGAAGAAGCTGTCGGCCAGGGCCAGGAGCAGCGCAGCCGCTACGAACACGATAAGATGCAGGTGTCGTCCCCGGGACAGACGATAGATACCAAAGGATTTGGGCGTTTTCTTCAACAACGTGTGGGTGGCTGTATAGACCTCGCTCATGCCACCTTTGCCGATGAGCTCCAGAATTTCGTAGGGCCCGAGCTTATCGCCTGCGTTCAGAGGCATATTCCTGATCCAGATAAGTTTACATGATCAAGAAATGGTTTGTGCCCATGTTACGGCGCACGGAAGTCATCAACTAGCTTCACGCGGCTCGTCGACGGAACCCCGTCTCAAACAGCGAGTTCTAGTATTGTCCAGGATGGGCGCCCATCATGGATGGCAGGATGTTTTCGCTCGGATGATATACGGAGTAAATGGCTTTTATGGGTTCGAGTGGCTGCTGTTTTTGCCATCAGCTAGTCAACGCCTTTCTAATGAGAATGTTAGCGGAAACGAGGGCACGGACGGCCCTGTGTTTTCATGAGGCCTGGGGGTGAAACCTTTGACGGCTTGACTGCGCCTCTGATAATGAGATACACGTACGTAGACCTAGTCTGCGGGCTGGAGCGCTGCAGCAAGGAGAGTTGTAGCAACAATGACAAGGAGCTGCGAATGCTGAGAAGTCTGACAAGATCGGCGGTCGTTCTGCTGGCCACGATGCTGGCAGGGCCGATCCACGCCCAAGAAGGCCACCCGCTGAAGGGGTCCTGGATTGGGGTGTGGGAGTCGAATAAGGACGCGGGCGACGACATATTGATGGTTCTGAATTGGGATGGCAAGACGATATCCGGAATAATCAATCCAGGCACGGACAATATGAAGATCGGGAACGCGACGCTCGATCCCAATGGGTGGAAAGTCCACATCGAAGCCGACGGGAAAAACAAGCAAGGCGGGGCGCTCCACTACGTCATCGACGGAACGCTCAAGGATTTAGAACTTCCTTCCCGATCTGTTACCGGCACCTGGCAGAGCCAGAGCGGTAAGGGTAAGTTTGACGTTCGCAGGCAGTAGCCAGCTATGACGCAAAACCAAAGAAATTGGCACGTGGGCGCGGCGGCTGTAGCAGCACTGCTTCTGGGCAGCACTGCCGCGTGGGCGCATCACGAGATCGCCGGCAAGTTCGATCTGAGCAAGACAGTCGACCTGACAGGGATCATCACGCATGTGGATTGGCGAAATCCGCATGTCCACGTGTTCGTCAATGTCAAAACCGGCAAAGATCTTTTGAACTGGGCGATCGAACTCGAGAGTCCCACGATCTTGGAGATGGACGGATGGAACAGCAATAACCTGCGCCCTGGCGACGCGATCACGGTGAAAGGTCCCCGGGCGCGCGATGGCTCGCGCCAGATATGGGGAGGCGATCAGGTTCGCTTCGCCGAGACCGGATTGCAAGTGTTTCCAGCGAAACTACGTCCATCGCGAGCAGCGGTTATCTCCAGGCCGGCTCCCCGCGGGCCCGATGGCCATCCGGCCCTCGGCGGGCTGACGCCAGGGGGTGAAGGCTACTGGACCGATCCGAGCAAAACGTCACTGGTCGAGGACGGCGTGGATGTGAAATCGGACGAGTGGGGACTATTGGCCAACCTGGCAGACGCGGACAAAGTTGCGCCGATGCAGCCGTGGGCCCTGGGAGTATATCGCCACCGCCAGGAACGCCAGCTCCGCGACGACCCGATGTACGTCAGCTGCAAGCCTCCAGGCGGCCCCCGCCAGTATCAATCGCGACTCGGCGTGGAGTTTGTGGAGGACCGGGCTCGCCAGCGAATTTTCATCCTGTTGGGCAGCGGCAACCACAATTACCGGATCGTTTATATGGACCAGAGCCGAAAGAAGGGCTTGGTCACCGGCGACGACGACAATCCCCTCTACTACGGCCGCTCTTCCGGCAAATGGGATGGTGACTCGTTGGTGGTGGATACGGTTGGCTTTAACGAAGACTTTTGGTTTACGAATGGCGGGCTGCCTCATACCAGCCTGCTTCACTTGGTGGAGCGGTTCACCCGCTCCGATTTCGATACCCTACGCTACCAGGTTCAGGTCGACGACCCGGGAGCGTACACTAGGAATTGGTCGGCCGGTTGGACCATGAAGTGGAATGGCGGCACTGTGCCGTTTTACTTCTGCCAGAACAACAGACCTTGAGGAGAAACTGAACATGAAAAGCGCGCTGCTCGCGAGTGGATTGATTCTAGGGGGAATGCTGATGGTTGCGGACCGCGCAACCGCCCATCATTCTTTTGCCGCTGAGTTTGACTCGAAAAAGCCGATTAAGCTGACAGGCGTCGTCACCAACGTGGAGTGGAGCAATCCGCACGTCTGGATCCGCTTTAAGGTAAAAGACGAGTCGGGTAAAGTTACCAACTGGGGAGCGGAAATGGGCCCGCCGCACGGTTTACAGGGGAGCGGCTGGCGCCGTGAAACCTTGAAGATCGGGGATCAGATCACCGTAGATGGCTTCTTGGCCAAGAACGGCACCTCGAACGTCAACGCACGCAGCGTCACTCTGGCAGCCACCGGTGGCCGTCCCGGGCAAACGCTGGACGCCGCGTCGAGCAATAAGACCGAAGAGACTAAGTGATGGGTAAGACGCTAGTTGCCATAGCAGCGGCGGTTGCTCTGGGCTTTGTTGTAACGAGTACGAGTCACGCTCAGGAACAGCAACAGCAACAAGGGAAAGGCAAGGGCGGAGGGAAAGGCGGCGGCAAAGGCAGGGCCGCCCCGCCCGCCGGCCCGACGCCTCGCACACCCGATGGCAAAGTCATTCTCGATGGTGAGACGGCTGGCAAGAACGGCGTTTGGACGCCGCAGATCGGAATTACCGAACCGGCTGCCAAGTTAGAGGATGTTCCGTTCCTCCCTTGGGCAAAAGCCGTTTATGACAATCGCCAGAAGAATGAGCTCGAGCCGCACACCCGCTGCAAACCATCGGGAGTGGCGCGGCAGTTCATGACGCCCTATGGCGTGGAATTTACGGACCTCCCGGAAATCGGACGGATGTACATCTTCGATATCGGCGGGCCGCACACGTACCGCACGATCTTTATGGACGGTCGCGGGCATCCGGCCAATCCTACGCCCAACAACTACGGCCATTCCATCGGATGGTGGGAAGGCGACACGCTGGTGGTGGACACAATCGGTTTTAACGAGGATTTCTGGCTGGACCGTCGCGGGCTGCCCCACACCGAGCAACTCCACACCATCGAACGCTTCACGCGAACCGACAAGAACACCATCCAATATAAACTGACGATCGACGATCCTGGCGCGTACACCAAGCCATTCGACGGCGGATTCAATCTCCGCTACAACGAGAATCAGGAGCTGTTCGAGTACGTTTGCCAGCAAAACGACCAAGCCCCAGAGTTGATGGTCGGCGAAAAAACGGGCGTTAACCGCAGCAGTCCGATCGTTCCTTGATAAACCAGGCGGGATAGGGAGCCGGTCGGCCGAGTCGAGTAGACTGGATACGAATGCGTCGGTTGGCCTCCTTACAAACGTGCTTTTCCTTGGTGCTGGCTCTGTGCCTGGCGCCGTTCCAGCATGTTCATGAGGATCACGATCACGGCGTCCTGGTTCATGCGCATCCTTACGCGCAGGCTCGCGTGCAGGAGCATTCGCGCGGCGCGCAGATCGATGATGTCGACGATCACGCCCGCGTTAAGTCGCTGGACACATTTACGCTCGCCTTCGCTCCTGGCGCCGTTCCCTTCGTTATGCCAAGGGGTCCGGTTCTTGAGCCCGGTTCACTGACTGCTCCCGAGCCCATCAATATCGTTGAGGCGTGCGCGCACGATCCGCCCGACGCCGATCTCTCCATTTCGCGCGGCCCGCCTGCCTAACCTTCCTTAGGACACGCTCTTCGTGTGTCCGCAATAGACTCAATTCTATTTCCTTTAGGAAGGGTGATTTCCGTGAACAGAAAGTTTGCGTGGTTACGTTTACTCTGCACCGGTTTGTGCCCCAGTTTGAGTAGTGCTCAGGCTACGCTCAGCCTGGACCAAGCCATCAGCCAAGCTCTTGAATCCCGCGCGTCTCTTCGGGCGGACTCCGAGCGTGTCGCGGTGGCCGAGGGAATGCGGAAACAAGCCGGGCTTCGCCCCAACCCGGAGTTCCAATTTCAAAACGAGAACCTGCGTCCGGGCCAGACTTACAGTCGCGACGTCGACACGCTGGCGATGATCAGTCAACCCTTGGACCTGGTAGGGAAGAGAAGTCAACGCATGGCAGTCGCCGGCAAGAACGTAGCCCGGACGCGAGCGGAGTACGACCTGTCGCGACAGGACGTGGTACGGCGTGTACGGCTGGCTTACTGGGCAGCCCGGGGATCGCAAGAAGTGCGGGAGATCCTGAGGATCACCGCCGATAACTTCCAAAAGATCGTCGATTACCACGCGGCACAGTTGAGCGTCGGCGCAATCGCCGAGCAGGATTTGCTACGCGTGCGCCTGGAGCAAGAACGCCTGGGAATCTCCGCGAATCTGGCGGTCATCGACGCCAATCGCGCCCGCGTCGAGCTTCTTAAGGAAATGGGCAAGACCGACTCTAGCGAGATTAGGCTCACGGAGCCGCTGACACTGGATCGCGCAATTCAACCGATCGGCGTGAACCAGGCGCTCGCCCAGAGGTTCGAGATCAGGGCAGCTCGCGCGGCTCTGGAAGAAGCCGAGGCCAGCGCGAAACTACAAGACGTGGCGGCTCGCCCGGATCTCAATCTGACAGCCGGATACAAGCGGACGCAGCTACCGGACGCCTTGTCCGGCGTGAACACGGCAATCTTCTCGCTGCGGATTACCTTGCCCACAACGGACAAGAATCAGGGTAATCGCATCGCTGCCCAGGCTGAGGTTCGCCGCCGCCAGGAATTAGTTGCCGCAGTCGAAAACGAGGTGCGCATTGAATACAACGGCGCACTTCAAGAGTTTCAGCTTCGTCGTGCCGAATTGCAAAACGGCTTCCAGCCGCTGCGGGAGCACGCCGCGAATATTGCGCAGATCGCGGGAGCGGCTTATGCGGAGGGTGGTGTCGATCTGCTCCGGCTGCTGGACGCGGAACGAGCACGTTTGGATGCTGACCTGGCATGGGCGAGAGCCATGGCGGATTACTGGCAGAGCGTCGCCAGACTCGAAGCTGCTGAAGGAGTCGGACAATGAAATACTTTGCTGCAGTTCTGATTGTTTCTTTCGCGGGTTTGCCGGGGTGCAATCGCGGAGGATCCAAGGCCCAGCCCGCACCAACGACGGAAGTCAAAACCGCCAAGAACGAAGTGGTCATTCCGCCAGATCAGCAGGCGGCGGCGATGATAGAGACTCAGACCGCCGCGCTCTCGCGCGAGCCCGATCTGCTGCGGGTCAAGGGACACATCGCCATCGACGATAACCGCACCTGGCGGCTCGGCGTCCGAACGCAGGGATCGGTCACAAAGGTTTACGCGGGCTTAGGAGATCACGTCACCAAGGGGCAGATCCTGGCACGCTATCACGCCGACGAAGTGCGCGATTCGCGGGCGATGTTTCGGGCGGCTGGATCGGAACGCGATCGGGCGATGGCTGCGACTGCTCAAGCGCAGCGCAATCTTGATCGAGCCAAGCGGCTGTTGGAGTTGAAAGCGGGTTCCGTGCAACAGGTAGAGCAAGCCCAGCAGGATCTGGCAACGGCACAGGCTGCGGTCAGAAAGGCTGACATCGAGGTAGATCGGACGCGCGATCTTCTGGAAGACGACCTGAAGGTTCCCGCTGCTCCAGCCGCTAATCGTGTGGATGAGACGGAGGACGAGGTTCCCATCCTTTCGCCGGCCGACGGCTTCATCCTGGAGAAGAACGTCACTCCTGGACGCACGGTCGAGCCTGACTCCGTAACTTTCGTGATCGGCGATCTCTCCAGAGTCTGGATGCTCGCTTCAGTGCGCCAGGAAGATCTCGCGAAGCTCCGGGTCGGACAGGGTGCCTACGTTACGGTGGGGCAAAGCCCTCGCCTGCAAGGAAAGATCGCGAATCTGGGGCAGCAGTTCGATCCGGCCACGCGCGTGATGCAGGTGCGCATCGAGGTCGGCAATCCCAACAGCGCCCTTCGGCCGGAGATGCTGGCCGACGCGGAGATTCCCGTGGGCAGCGCCAAGGCTGCACTCGTGATCGGCTCAGATGCTGTTCAGCAGATCAACGGCCAGGATGCGGTCTTCGTTCGGACAGCACCTGATCGCTTTGCGGTGCGTCCTGTCATCGTCGGGGAAACGTCGGGTGGCAAAACGATCATCTTGCAGGGCATCCAGGCGGGTGATCCCATCGTCGTGCATGGCAGCTTCATTCTCAAGTCGCAACTTTTGAAAGCGAGCCTGGAAGAATAATCGTGCTCAATCGCATCATCGATCTCACCCTCGCGCACCGCTGGCTCTTTCTGGCCGGAACCCTAGCCTTGCTGGGAATTGGCGGTTATGCCCTATACACGATCCCCGTTGAAGCATTCCCGGATCTCACGCCCAATCAAGTCGTTGTGGTGACGGACGCGCCGTCGCTGCCCCCCACCGAAGTCGAGCAGCTAGTCACCTATCCGATCGAGCGAGCGATGCTCGGCCTGCCAAACAAGGAACAGGTCCGGTCGCTATCGAAACTCGGTTTATCGATGGTCACGATCGTCTTCGACGATTCCGTTTCGATGTACTTTGCCCGGCAACTGGTGGCGGAGCGGCTCCAGCAGATTTCATCGTCCTTGCCGCGCGGGATTCAACCGTCGCTGGGTCTACCCGCGACTGCCTTCGGCGAGCTGTATCAATACACGCTTTCCGGTCCCTTGAGCCCGATGGACCTCAAGGATTTGCATGAGTGGGTGATCAAGCCACAGTTGCGCACGCTTCCTGGCGTCAGCGAGATCAATGCGTGGGGAGGCCAGACCAAGCAGTTTCAGATCGTGGTCGATCCGGCACTACTCAATCAGTACGGGTTGACGCTCCACGATGTTGCCAAGCGGGTGGAAGACAACAATACCAATTTCGGCGGAGGCTACATCGAGCATGCATCGGAGCAATATACGCTGTTGGGAACGGGTCGCGCGGTTAGCACTAGCGATTTCGGCAACATCGTGCTCACCTCGAACAAAGGCACGCCCACCCTGTTGCGGGACGTTGCGGAGATTCGGATCGGTTCATCTCCCCCCGAAGGCGCCACGCTGCGCAATGGTGAAACGATTTCGGGCATGGTCATCATGCTCAAGGGCGAAAATGGCAAACAACTTATCGAGCGAGTAAAAGAGCGGATCGCGAGTCTTCGGTTACCGGCGGGAGTGAAGATAACGCCCTTCTACGATCAGTCCTATGTGATCGATGGAACCATTCATACGGTCGAGAAGAATCTGTTTGAAGGCTTTGTCCTGGTGACCATCGTCCTGCTGGTATTTCTCGGCAATCTGCGAGCTGCGCTAATCACGGCTGCCGTGATTCCGTGCTCGATGCTTATCAGCTTTTTGGGCATGCGGCTGTTCGGTATCAGCGCGAACCTGATGAGCCTTGGTGCGATTGACTTTGGAATGATCGTGGACGGAGCGGTGGTGATGATGGAGAATTCGGTCCACCGCCTGGTGGAGCAGAACGGTCAGGAATCGCCACTGCAATCCGTGCGGCACGCCGCCAAGGAAGTTGCCCGCCCCATGGCATTCGCCGTGGTCATTATCATTGCGGTCTATTTGCCGATCCTCTTTCTGCAAGGGCTCGAAGGGCGCATGTTCCGGCCGATGGCGATCACGGTGTGTACGGCGCTCGTGGGTTCGCTGCTACTCGCGCTGACGATCGTGCCGGCCCTGGCGTCGTTCAGCTTTCGTAAAGGTATCGCGCACGGGAAGCATTCCGTCGATCGGCACAGCGCGGGCGAGCAAGGATGGTTTGGCCTCGTCAGCAGGGCGTATGTGCGGGTTTTGACCAGCGCAATGAACCACCGCTTCCTGACCACGTTCGCCGCCGTCGCGGCATTGGCTGTAGCGCTGGGCTCGTTGTACTTTATCGGCACCGAGTTCATGCCCAAGCTCGACGAAGGCTCGATCCTGGTCGAGACACGCAAGCTACCCGGCATCTCCTTAACGGAATCTATCGCCATCAGTAAGACCATCGAACAGCGGCTGCGGAAAGTGCCTGAGATTGCGGACGTGGTGATCAAGATCGGGCGTCCGGACTTCGCCACCGAGGCGATGGGAATCAACGAAGGCGACACGTACCTGCTTCTTCGTCCGGTGGAAACATGGACGAGATTCCATACGAAGGAACAACTGATTGAAGCCGTCGCGAAGGAGTTGGATCAGATCCCTGGTGTCGCGTATAGCTTCACCCAGCCCATGGCGATGCGTATCGACGAAACGATTTCCGGAGTCAAGGCAGATCTTGCCATCAAGGTATTCGGAGACGAGTTTCGCCAGCTCGACACGCTCGGCGAGCAGGTGCTGCGGGCTGTGTCTTCGGTGCGGGGCGCAGCCGATGCGCAAATCGAAGTCACCTCGGGTGTCGCGGAGTTGTCGGTGCGCGTGGATCGATCCGCTCTGGCGCGCTATGGGCTGAATGTCACCGATGTCGAGGAGGCAGTATCGAGCGGGGGCTCTGGCGATTTGATCTCGGAAGTGGTCGACGGCCAGAAGCGATACACAGTGGCGCTTCGTGTCCCACAGCAGTACCGAACCGATCCCGATGCCCTACGCAAAATCGCACTACGCGCGCCGGGAGGTGAGCAAGTAACGCTGGACCAGGTCGCGCGCGTCGCGCTAAATCGGGGACCCGAAGTCGTCAATCGAGAGGAAGGTCAGCGGCGCATCGTCGTCATGTCGAATGTGCGGTCGCGGGACTTGGGCAGCTTTGTCGCGGAGGTGCGGTCAAAAATCGACCGCGATGTCGCGCTTCCCACAGGGTACTTTATCGAATACGGCGGGCAATTCGAAAATCAGGATCGGGCGACCAGGCGTTTGATGCTGATTGTCCCTATCGCGATCGCGCTCATCTCGGTCCTGCTCTATCTGACATTCTCCTCGGCGAAGCTCGCGATGCTGGTGGTGGGCAACGTGCCATTCGCGCTGGTGGGAGGGGTCGCAGCGCTATGGATTCGCGGGATGAACCTCAACCTGTCGGCCTCGATCGGATTTCTTGCGCTGTTCGGAGTCGCGATGCTTAATGGCGTGGTCCTGATCAGCTCGATTAACCAGCTAACGAAGGCCGGGTTCGCGTCGCGGGAAGCGGTGCTGGGGGGTGCCAGGCGACGATTGCGGCCGGTTCTGATGACCGCCTTCGTCGCAAGCTTTGGGTTTATTCCAATGGCGGTCGCCACCTCGACCGGAGCGGAGGTGCAGCGTCCGCTGGCAAGCGTCGTAATCGGCGGCCTTTTCAGTTCGACGTTGCTGACACTGTTTCTTTTGCCCGTTCTCTACGATTGGGCATTTCGCAAGGCCTCCCGTACTAACTGATGGAAGCTCGCTCGGCAAAGCAGATGTTGTCTGTCCGTAGGTAACGATTCGCAATCTTCGCGTCTCTATCATAGGGGACTTCAGGAGCTGCCTTGTCAAATGAAAACAGATACCAAGGGAATCTTTCGCGATGCGGGCATGGCCATCGCGTGGTTTAAGGATCCTGCCGCAAATATCCTTTCTATCGTGCGGCAGAAATAGGGGGAGTCCAAGCTGGCCCTTGACACAACCAGAACCCAGGAGTAACTGTAAGTAGCGATGAGAACCAACAAAATGGCCAAGAAGGCACTCAAGAGGTTGGATCGGGTTGAGACACTCTTATCAAAGGTGATTGCCCAGGTCGCCAAGGATGAAAAGGAGGTCCGCGAGTTGCTAGACTCCGCGAGGACCTCTGTCGTTCGCGCAAGCGACAAGGCAAAAAGCTGGGTAAAGGCGAAATCCTCGATAGCAAGAAAGTCGTTGAAAGCAGTAAAACTCGCAACCCAAACGAAAAACCGGTCAAGAGCTGGAAAGCGTAAAAAGGCGCCTCCGAGCGGAAAGGTTAAGTCACAGAGTAAGAGCATCTCGACCCCTCGGATTTCTCATCGGCCCCGTGCCGCTAGGGTCGCCGCGGGTGGCTCAGAGGCCGGAACGGTCCCGAACGAGACGTCAGCGCGATCTAGTTAGATCCGTGCGCGCGACCTCATGCTCCTAATGTTCGTGTACCTTTCGCTCCCTCGTGGGATGCGTCCTCGATTCGGAACAGCGTGACGCGATCGCTCGCGAGATGTTGTTGATCATCTCACCAGCGTGACGGGCCACTACGGTTGCACCAAGAATCTTATCGATGCCTTCTTTGACGTGTATCTGACGAAGCCCTCTTCTTCCCCATCCGCGATCGCACGATCCACGTCATGCATCGGAACGGTGAACATTTTTACCGGTATACCCTTCCGGACGGCCTCCGTTACATATAATCCGACGTGAGCAATTTCGGATCCGTATAGGTGCACCATGGGATCGTCAATGCGCTTAGGCGCTTCCGGCCCAGAGTCAGGCGTTACGAACCACCAGCCGGCGAAGCGTCCTCGATGTGCTCGATCGAGGACTGAGGAAAGAATTTGTGCGGCGTCGCGTTCCCGAACGCGGCGCGCTGTAGCTGATCGAGCAGGGCATCATCCGAGAGTGGATATGTCAGCCATAAGTGATTCTTGGTGGGATGGTATGAAAAAGCCGTAGCCAAAGGGCCTCGGCTACGGCTTTTTCCAGGCGACGTTTCGCCTGCGCGATCAGAAGGTCAACCGGCCCACTAACTGCCCATTTCTGGGCTGGCCGTTGTTGTTCGCATTGACGAACCCGAATCCGCCAGTCAGGTTGCCGGCAGTGTCGAAAGTCGGGGTGGCGGTGGGGGTCCCGGAAGACGGAGCTGCGTACACCGTACGGTTGAACACGTTGAAGAATTCGGCTCGTATCGAGAAGGACATGCCTTCGCGGATCCGGAACAACCGGCCAAGGCTTAGCTGCTCATCCGGAGCTCGCTGCGTGCGGTAGTTGGAGTAAGCCGCCGCCGCGACGCCGAACTTGCCGGGATCCGGATTGACCCACGCCGCCGAATTCAGCAGCAGGTCCTTGTTCGAGTCGAAGCAGTGGCAGTTGAGGTCTTTTTTGAACAGATCCTGCCCCTCGACACGATTGAACACCGTGTTCTGGAAGATCTGGCTGTTCAAAAGGTTTGTGGCGACGGGTACGCCGATAACGGTCCCGCTGCTGTAGCGCATACCGCCGCCCAGGGTCCAGCCGGAAGTGACGTACGCCAGCACTTTGTTGTTGAACCATTTCTGGGTTTGGTAGTTGAACCCAATCGTCAACACCAGGGGCTGCGAGCCCGCGGTAATACGCTTCTGGTTCGGACGGTTGAAGGCATCATTGTATGCCGTGGTGGCGTCCAGATCCTTCGCCCAGGTCAGTACCGTGGTGAAGTCCAGGCCGCGGTTGAAACGCTGCGTGGCTTTGATCTGCAGCGAGTCATACCAGCTTCGGCCCAGCGAAGCGTTGCGCGCGGCCAGCGAGGAGTTGAACTGCGGATAGGACCGCAGAGCCTGCGCCAGCGTGTTGGAACCGGCGAAACCGGCGTACGGCAGCTGGAAACCGCGAGCCACCACCGCCGCGCTGTCGATACGCGAGGTCAGCAGGTCACGGTCGGCCTTAAGCGCAAGATCGAGGCCCGCCGCCTTCAGCTGCTCAAACGAAATCGCATTCGGGTTCGTCATGTTTGGACCGTTCAACCAGGCAGTGCGGTTGGCAACGTAGGCTGCTTCCACCACCAGGCTCCGGTTGATTTCGCGCTGAATGCCGATGGTCCACTGATTCACCCGCGGAGGTCGCGCCCAACTGGCATCCAGGATCACCGCCGGGGCGTTGGTCTGACCCGGCAGCGGTAGCGCTCCTGGGTCCAGACTCGCCCGGTACAGATCCCCGCGGTTGTACTGCAGACCGTTGCGGAGAATCGTGGCTGGGTCGCCCTGTCCCGGCGCGTTCCAAACGATGGAGTTGAAGCCGACACCGTTCCACACCGAATTGGTGATGTAGTTCCAGGGCGTTACGTTGCCGTACGAGATGCCCCAGCCGCCCCGCAGGACGGTCTTGGCATTCAGCTGGTAAGCAACGCCCAGCCGCGGACCAATAGCGTACGGATAGCGCGGCGTGAAATCGCAGTTGCAGCGCCCCGGGCCATAGCCGGCGTACGTCATGCCGCCCAGACGGCCACCGGCGGCCGGATTGGGAGTATGGAAACCAACTGTTCCCACCCGGTCCCATATCTCGTAGCCGGGCGTCTGAAGGTCCCAACGCAGCCCATAGTCCAACGTCAGTCTGCGAGTGACCTTCCAGGTGTCCTGAACATAGAGGCCCCAATTCACTTTGCGCCACTGCGGATCCTGCACCGCGTTCACGGTGGTGGTGTTGGTCAAGCCCATCAGGAAGCTGGCGTAGTTCAGGCCGACGCCCGTACCAGCGGGCAAGGTCAGGCCCTGAGTGGCCGGCAACCCGGTCTGCGCACGGTTAAAATCCAGCACGCCTTGCGAACCGCGGGAATTACGGTCGGTGAGCGATTCGATATGCAGCTCGGCGCCAGCCTTATAGGAGTGGTTACCCCTGGCGTAGGTCGCGCTGATAACGCTCGTCACCTTGTCGTTCCAATAACGGTTCGCGTTCTGCGGACCCATCGTGAGGCTGAAGCCTCCGAAGCTGTTGTTGGTGCCGGTGGACAGGTTGGTGATGCGCGGGAACCCCCCCGGATCGGTGGCGCTGCCCGTGAAGCCGATCTCCTTGGCGGCGTCAAAGTTCATCACGCCCGGAGGGCTGCTGTCCGGATTCAGGTACCGGATATAGCCTGCGCCCAGATGCAACAATAGGGTGGGCGTGATCGTCCGGTCCACGTTGAGGCGCGAAGTGTGCGAATAAATCGCCTGCACGCGCCCGGCCGTGATCGGCTCCGGGAGGCTGTCGAAGCCAAACTGCTGGTTGTTCGTCAAATGCCCGTAGTAGAACGAGGCGCGCGTCTTCGAACCGAAGTTCTGGTCCAGCTTGAACGCCGGAGCCGACATCGATTTCACATACGCGCCATTTTGGAACCAGTTATTGCTGAGCTGGCCGTTTACAGGGGAGGGAATGTACCTCTGTATCGCCACCGCTACCGGGTCCAACTGGGCTTTGGGGATGATGTTGCCAACGAATGCGTCGCGGTAGATCTGGCCGCCCACCGCACGGTTGGTAGCGGGGTCATAGATCGCGTTTTCCATGATCGCCCGTCCCAGCCCGTCCTGGCCCAGGTTGCGATTGGTCAGCGCCGCCGAAAAATCGCCCGCGCGGTATTGAGCGGTTGGAACCGTCTGCGGCGTGCCGTTGCTGGCGATCTTGTTGCGGTAATATTCCCAGTTGAAGAAGTAGAAGGTTTTGTCTTTCCCGTTGTAGATCTTGGGAATCCGGAGAGGGCCGCCCAGCGTGAATCCGAAGTCGTTTTTGCGGGATACCGGACGCACGCGCGTGGTCGCCAACGGCTGAAACGAATTCAGGTCCTCATGGGTAAAATACTCGTACGCCGAGCCGTGGAAGTTGTTGGTGCCGGAGCGGATGGTGAAGTTGAACACGCCACCTAGCGCCTGCCCGTATTCCGCGGAGAAGTTCGATGTCTGCAGCGTGAACTCCTCAATGGCTTCCACCGACGCATGCGTTTCATCCACACGCGCGGTGCTGTTGCCGCTGGTGGTGTCCTGGCCGTCGATAATCACGCGGAACGTGTTTCCCGCGAATCCATTGATGCGGGCGCCGGTACCGGTTCCGGAGACGCCCGGTGACAGGACCGAAAA
>Ga0105245_10001614_pt1 | contig 20518 bp, 17 predicted proteins | sample KBSM54metaG_FD_81523 | JGI IMG/M metagenome (GOLD analysis project Ga0105245, IMG submission 81523) | Miscanthus rhizosphere microbial communities from Kellogg Biological Station, Michigan, USA - KBS M5-4 metaG | ecosystem: Host-associated > Plants > Roots > Rhizosphere > Soil | place...
AACCGGGCCGGGACCGCGCCCACCCTGAAATCCGCCTGATATCTGCGGCTCGTTACCCCAAAATATATCGAAAGTGTAGCCCTCGGCTCCGCCTTGGCTGTCCTCGATCTGAACCACGGCGGTACCGCCGTTATTACGCGGATCGCGAGCCAGGGTCTGCCGGCCGCGGCCATCCACCCCGGCAAACCGGAAGTTTGCAGGATTCGCTGGTAGAGGTCCAGTGCACTCAAAGCGTCGCCACTGAGGTGCCTGCCCGCCCAAATTCTTCAAGGTAGCGTTGTCTCCCCGAATCTCGACCTGAGCTTGGCCGTCCACCATTACTTCCGCCGTACATTTACCGTTATTCGCGTTGCCGCCACCAATCCCGGCGGCTTTGCGAGTCTGGGCGTTTGCCAACCCAGCGGTAAGTGCCAGCGCTCCTATCAACACCGTGTGTACACGCATGTAGGTACTCCTCTATGTTGTGTAAGCACGTGGTGTGCCATTCGGAGTAGATCGCTGCTATGTAAGATATGTGGTTGCGGGCATTGGTGGTAATGCTTACTAGGACTTGTGTAAGGGGAATGGAACTGCGTACAATTGAATGAAGCTGCAGTTCCCCCGCCGCAGCCGCCAACCCTAGAAGGGCGCGTAGCTCAACTGGCAGAGCAACTGACTCTTAATCAGTAGGTTGAAGGTTCGATTCCTTCCGCGCTCACCACTCAGAACAAAACAGTTGTAAGTTTTGGTGAAGCTACTGCGTCAACCTGGCTGCCACTTCTTTTCCGGAACCGTATAGTCGAGCCCCCGAAGGAGCGGCTACGTACATGAATTATTCGAAAACCACCATGTTGGTGGTGCTTGCGACGGCGATTACCCAGTGGAGTTCGAATCTCGCGAACATCCCCTGAATTTCCGCGATGCCGCAATGGTGGCTTTTGCCCCGCCGCGGCGGCTCTCTGGAATCCGACGGACATACCCCTTACCGTTTACCGCGCAGTAGAGTCTACTCCCACCGAGCGAGCCGATTCCGCAGCGCCGCGATGCACTCGCCGGGGGTTCCGAATTGGCCCTTCATCCCGCAGTTCCAGCACCCGTTGAAGGCGTCCTTGGCTGTAGCGTTGACCCTACATTCTGCACTGGCCCGCGCCTGGTTTTGATGGATCGCCCGCGAGTCAGTTCGATGCTCTCCTGGCGAGACGCTGTACCGGGATTCGCGCACAATGCCGCAGAGCTTCCGTAGAAGTTGGGCAGTTTCGCTGCACTCACGCTGTCCGCACGTCACCGGCACTGGAACATTTCGGCGATGGAGCGTTTCGGCCAGAACAGCGAGTTCTAAGTAGCTTTTTCGGGTAACGCCAGATCGCGCGGTTAAATCCCTTAAACAGGAAAACCACAGTCCGGGCTGCTTAGTTCGAGCCCCTGGGAGGTGAGTTGTGCCTCAGATCGAACCGTGCAATGAACATGAAGTTGCAATCGCCAGAAGCATAGACCAGCTGGCGACGAGAGGCCCGCTCGGGGCGGCCGCGATCTGCCAAGCCCTTCAATCGCTGGATTTCATGGTGTGCCACGAGGACTGCCAATTCCTTACGTTCTACGTTCACTGGCGTAGAACGAACCCAATCTTCCAGCCCTGGGCGGCGGCACTCATTGCCCCGCGGACACGATTTCGATAGTCTTCGACCGGTGCGCGAGGCTGTTCATCTTATCCGCCCGATTGCCCCTGATCGCCGAGTCCGAGGTCTTCGGCGTTTGGCGCGTCATCCTTCGGGCGAGTCGGTCGCTGCGCCTCTGGATCCGGCCTATTTGTGTGCAGCTTCGCAGCTCCGAGAATACTCTGAAGAAATGATAGGTAATCCTGTTCGATTGCGGTTGTGATTTCGGCAGCGTGCTCTACGCCCTGGTATTGTAGTTTGTTTGCAAGCACGCCCTGGCGAGCCGCCTCCATAAGCCATGGCCAGCGGGGATCGTCTAGTTTCTCGATTTGCCGTTCACAATCGGCAATCGTGTCATGCGGCCTGGAATCGTCTTCGTTCATGCACTCCTCTTCGCCAGCGCCTTCGGGGCTGTGCACCTTGTCCGATGCTCGCACACTAATTCGGTTTGAGCTGAGACTGGCCCTGGGCGGCCGGGTTACTTATCGGTAGTCGGGATCGAGGTCAGCGCGACTCCGGTGGCACGCAAACCTAATACGGCCACGTTCCCCGAACCAGCGGAGAAAATCGCTGTCCCGCGATTCCCCGCCGTTCCGGCGACAACATCATGCAGAACGAAGGCTGTGTGACCATTCGCCGGCAAAGGAGGAAGCGTGACTGTGCCGATCGGGCTGCCATCCGATTTGGTTACCGTAATCGTCACGGTTAGAGGGGACGCGTTGGGATTGGCGAGGGCCACGGCGGTTGCCGAGATTCTGTCATCCCATAGCAGCGTACTGCTGGTGGTGTTGGCCGAGGAAAACGGCACGACAGCTTCCTGATCGGGTTCGTTCAACGCGACCGGCAGCGTCTGACGGAATACACCGTATCCGATGATGCCCGGTGGCGCGATAAAGGATGCATAGCCCTGCGACAACGGACCGACATTCGCAGCTTCGATGACCGTACTAGCTCCGGGCGCGAGCGTGACAGCAGTCGCCCCGCCAGTGATCAAGGGAATGTTCGTCATTGCGGTTCCGTTGTCGGCGGTGAAGTTCACCGGGAAGGTCACCGGTGCGATTCCCGTGTTAGAAAAATACATGGCCGAGTACCAACCGCCGCCGAATACGAACTGAGGCATGATCTTGCGTGCGCCGGTGGCGAATCCCGCCAGTTGCTGGATCTGGGGCGGGGTGAGCGTGGTGTTCCATATCGCCACCTCGTCGATCAGGCCCTCAAAAGGCGAGAACGAAGATCCCGCGCTGGGTAATCCTCCAATCGAGAGAGCGACGTTGTTCACGATGGAGCTGGAAACACCATTCGGGCCGGAGGTGGAGGCCACCAGAGCACCATCGAGATACAGTTGAACGCCGGTTAGAAGGCCGCTGCCGTCACTTGTGACGGCCAGAAGATGCCAGGCCCCATCGTTGACCGACACGTTGGATTGTACTTGCGAAATGCTCCCTTGTGCCTCCAAAAGAAGTCCGAAGTGCCCACCGCCCTGCGCGCCAAAGGGCGACCCGTTGTTGATGACCAGGGCGTAGCCGGTCTGCGTCGCATCGATCTTGCCGAAAATGGTCATAGGGGAGAGCCCCTGATTGGCCGTCTTGACCCAAGCCATCAGGGTAAACGGCTGCGTGACGCTGAAATTGAAAGTATTGCCCGCTGCGATATTCACCGCTTGGGTTTTAGAGCTGTTGAAAATGCCAGCTTGGCCACCAGGGTCAATAGGAGCTCCGCCGCCAGCCAGAGTAAAACCGATTGGGCTAGCGAGATTCGCATTCGCGCCGTTGTTCTGACGCTGCGTGGCATCATTGAAATTGCCATCGAGTTTCCAATATCCCAGCGGGTTCAGTGAAAGCACTCCCAAGGTAAACGCGCCATTCTGCGCGAAAGAAAATGGCGCCGCAAGGGCCGCCGCGATGATCAGCCGCGAAGCAAAACATTTCATATAGGCGATAGCCTCTGGATCGATTCTGGCATAGTATTCCGCAAATGCCGTTGCGATCAGATACTTAGTTCTGGTGGGAGATTCCCTAGGGCGGTAGTAAGTCGCGGTATAGGCTCAGGGCTTAGGCGTGATTTTCACGACCATTGCCGTGAAGTTTTTGCCTGGTTCCACCAGAAATTGATGCACGGTGTTGGCGGGAATGTAGAGGACGTCGCCGGCGGCGATCGGGTACCTCGTGCCGCCTTCGATCGATTTGCCGCGTACCTCGTCGGGCGCGCTGGGCTTGCCTTCGATCATTTTGCCCCCTACGATGACGACGCCTTCTCCGGACCGGATCAGCAGCAGATCGGCCTGCTTCTCGTGAAGTTCCGCCTCGCCATTTCCATTACGGTAAGCAACAAACGCCGAGTCGAGCAGGCGCTCGGTACCGAGGTGCCGGTCGGCATTCAGCTTGGAAAAAGCGAGCCTGTCGAAATCCTTCTGCTGAGACGAGCTCCAGAACAGTGGCTGTGAGGGATCGGCAGCCGGGAGCGCGAGAGAGAAAGCGAGCACCAACAGGATCGTGGCTTTCATAATGCGGCCAGTATACGCCTTCCCGTCCTACCGTCGGGTGCGTCGACTGGGGATTGACAGGAGACCCCAAACGCGCTACACTCTGTAGCGCTATATCATGTAGCGCATATGTCCAGAGTAAAAACACCGCGGAAATCGCTCAGCGAACTCGAACATCTGGTTATGGACGTGATTTGGAAGCAACCGTCAGCAACTGCCGAGGACGTTCGCGAGGCATTGGCGGCCCGGCATCCGATGAAGGATTCGACGACGAGAACCGTCCTGAAGCGGCTCGAAGAGAAGGGTTACCTCGAGCATCGCGTGGAGGGCCGAACCAACGTCTATCGCGGTCTGACGGCTCCGCAAAACGTGGCCGTTCGTGCGGTACGGCAGATTATCGACCGATTCTGCGGCGGATCCGTTGAGCAGCTTCTGGTCGGAATGGTGAACGACGAAGTGTTGGACGAGCAGGAATTGCAGCGATTGGCAAAACGGATTGGCCGTCTGAAGAGCCGGAAAGAGGAGGCTTGAAATGGGATCGCACGATTTTCTGTGGTACCTGGCCGTCCTGTCTTTCCGCTCGCTAGGCTTGGCTTGTTTGACTTGGCTGGCGCTGGGGGTGTGCCGGGTCAAGTCCGCGTCTGTGAAACACGCTGCTTGGACCGTCGTAACCACGGTGATGCTCCTCCAGGTGGTAGCAAGCTCTGCGCTGCCATCGGTCTCCCTGAAAGTGTTGGCTCCGGTACCAGATGCAGGGCCAACGCTGACCCCTCAACTCGCACTCCCGCCGATACCGGTCCAAGCTTCGAACTTGCATGGCCGCCATTTCGCAGTAGCGTGGGACCAGCTAGTCATGGGCATCTATGCCATGGTGGCCTTTGCCCTGCTGGTTCAACTTGCTTTCGGATATCTGTATGCCCGAAGGATGGTGCGCAACAGCAAACTACTTGAGCTACCCGGAGTGCGCGAATCCTCATTGATTTCAGTTCCCGTGACCGTGGGTCAAATCGCGCCAACGATCCTTTTGCCGACCGGCTGGCGCGAATGGGATTCCGCCAAGCTTCAAGCAGTTCTGTCTCACGAAGACGCGCACATTCGACGAGCCGACTGGGCGATCGGAGTGATGGCTCGCATCAACTGCTGCGTGTTTTGGTTTCATCCACTGGCTTGGTGGTTGAAGAGAGAACTCGCTCTCTTGGCGGAATACGCCTGCGACGATTCGGTAATGGCTCAGATGGGGGACCGGCGGCAATATGCGCGGGCGTTACTCGAAATAGCATGCGCGATGAAGTCCGCGCAAGGACGATTTATGAGAAACGCCGTGTCTATGGCAAAGGGGACCAACGTGGAAAAACGAATGCAGCAGATTCTGGACGATACGAGAACGATTCCGGTCGCCTTCTCGCGACGGGGCTGGGTAACGCTGCTGGTTTGCAGCTTACCCGTGGGATATTTCGCATCCGTGGTTCAGCTAGCGCCGGCGCAGACAAGAACGGTGATCTCGGTACCCGATCGAGCAGCGACGGACCAGCCGGTGCAGGTTGCGCAAGCGAGACCTGCGGCTCCCCAGCAGATCCTAGCGCAGGCCGCTCCTGCTCCGGAAGCCAACCCTACCCAGAAACGTCCTGACGAAGTGGTTTTCATCATTTCCGATGAGGAACGAATAGCGTTCAAGAGCCTCACCAGCGATGAAGAGCGCCGGAAGTTTATCGCGGAAGCGAGGTTGAGGCAAATCCTCGAGACTCCTTATCAGAAATGGCTTAACGAAGAGGTTGTCTACCTCATATCTGAGGATGAGCGCAGAGCCTTCATGCGTTTCACAACTGACGACGAACGCCAGCAGTTCATCGAGCAGTTCTGGCTGCGCCGGGATCCAACGCCCGGCACCCCGGAAAACGAATTCAAGGAAGAGCATTACCGGCGTATCGCATGGGCGAACGACAACTTTTCCGCGGCTATCCCCGGTTGGCAAACCGACCGCGGCCTGATTTACATCAAGTACGGTCCGCCGGGTGCCGTGAAATCGGTTGCCGCGACGCCAACGTACCCGATTGAAAACTGGTACTACCGTTACGTTGAAGCACTTGGCACCCCAGGAGAATTTCAGTTCGTCGACCCCACTATGACGGGCCGGTATCACCTGACTAAGGATCCAACTGAAAAGAATCGTTAGTAAGCGTGTTCGGGTTATGTCAGCGGTACAAGGCGCCAGCGTCCGTAGGCGACGAAGGCCGCAAGGAGTGTGGCTACAAGCGGTAGTACGGCGGTTGCAATCATCCCGCCCATCACCGTGGTTACCGTGGCGCCGATCACGATGATCGTCAGGCCGGCTGCCGCCAGCGGCGTCAGTCCTGGCTTGATGTGCAGGAGTCCCGGGAGGATCAGACCGATCCCCCCGAGAATCTCGCAGGCTCCAATGAAGTACAGGAACGAAATCGACATCCACGGCGGCATACCCTGGGTCATCTGATCTGCCGGCATTAGAAACTTCGCTCCACCCGCGAACAGAAACAGTGCTGCGAGCAATATCTGGATGATCCACAGTGTTCGGTTCATGCGTTCTTCACCCTTTCCAAATGCTCTCCGAAGCGATCCAGTGTCTGGTTCCCACCCTCGATAGCATGATACTTCGTAACCACTTCTTCGCGTTCAGCGGCAGTCGCGAAGAGTGACCGCATGGTGAGTCTGGTCTTGTTGCCCTGCTCTTCAAAGGTCACCGTCACATGAAAGCCGCGCTGGCCGTCGTCGCCGTGATCGTAGACCAGGAGCGCAGGCTTCGTTATTTCGAGATACACGATCTTGTTCGGATAGTCGACACCGTCGGGCCCGTGCATGATGAAGCGCCAGACGCCACCCGGTCGTATGTCGATTTCATGGGTCGTGGTGGTAAATCCGGTTGGACCCCACCAGGAGCCAACGTGCCGCGGATCGGTCCATGCCTGAAACACCAGGTCGCGAGGCGCATCGAAGAGGCGCGTGATGACGATTTCGCGATCGGAAACCTTTTCCAGGGATTCGCCGAGACGATCCAGGCTTTGCGTCCAGCCCATCTCCATCCCCTGGAGATACTGAGCCGCGTAAGCGATCTTGGCCGTGCCGCGTGTTTCGAGGGTGAGTTTCGTCTTGCCGTTCTGATCGTCGAAGGTGACCGTAGTGAAGCCGGCGATGATCACGTTCCCGTCTTTATCCACCGCGTCATTCGTGAAGACCAACCGCTCGGGAGGCACGATCTCGCGATAGACACCCTGAGCGGCATGTTCGGCGCCGTCGGGGGCGCACATCACGATTCGCCATGCGCCCCCTGCCTTCACATCCATTTGTTCAACGCGATTTGTGAAGTGCCTGGGTCCCCACCAGCGCGCCATGTGTTTGGGATCCGTCCAGGCGCGGAACACCAGTTCCCGCGGTGCGTCATAAACACGTGTGAGGACCAGATCCCGTTCCATCGGAAGCGCGGTTGGGTTAGGACTTGCGTTGCTTGCGGCCATGTTTCTTCTCCTTGTTTTGTAATTCCTTAAGGTAATCATCCAGACGATCGAAGCTCGCCTCCCAGAAACGGCGGTAATGCTCCACCCAGTCAGCGACCTCTTTGAGCCGGCCGGCTTCGATCCTGCAAGGCCGCCATTGCGCTTCCCTGCTTCGGGCGATCAAACCCGCGCGTTCGAGCACCTTAAGGTGCTTCGAAATGGCAGGCATGCTCATGTCGAAAGGCCTGGCTAGCTCGGTGACCGGGGCCTCCCCGGCCGAGAGACGCGCCAGGATCGCGCGCCGGGTCGGATCGGCCAGCGCGGCGAAGGTGGAGCTGAGATGATCGGTCGTCATTTGATTTAACCGTGTGGTTACATAACCACTGGGTTAACTATATCCGGTGGCTTCCGGGCTGTCAAGAGCTTTAATGGAGTCATGCCTGAGTCTTTTCGGATTGAACATGACACAATGGGCGAGGTTCGGGTCCCTGCCAGCGCCCTATATGGCGCGGAGACCCAGCGCGCAGTCGAGAATTTTCCGATCAGCAGGATGCGGTTCGGACGCGCTTTCATCAACGCCCTCGGATTGGTGAAATTCGCGGCAGCGCGGGCCAACCAGCAGGTGGGTAGCGTGCCCGCGCCCCTGGCCGGCGCCATCGAAACCGCGGCGAAAGAAGTGATGGACGGACGCCACGATTCCCAATTCGTCGTGGACCTGTTCCAGACCGGCAGCGGGACCTCGACCAACATGAACGCCAACGAGGTGATCGCCACACGGGCGACAGCGTTACTCGGTAAGTCCGTACATCCCAACGATCATGTCAATCGCAGCCAATCGAGCAACGATGTATTTCCAACGGCTCTGCACATCGCGGCCGCGCGAACGGCGCAGCAAACACTGTTGCCCGCGATGGACGCTCTTCGACAGGCGCTCGATACCAAACGCAAGGAGTTCTGGGACATTCTAAAAATCGGTCGCACGCATTTGCAGGACGCGGTTCCTATACGATTAGGCCAGGAGTTCAGCGGCTATGCCCGCCAAGTGGAATTGTCGCAATCGAGAATCAGGCAAGCTCTCGAGGGCCTGTATGAATTACCTCTCGGAGGTACCGCCGTCGGCTCCGGTCTGAACGCTAATCCAGGATTCGCTCGGGCCGCGATCGGCATAATCGCCGAGCAAACCGGGTTACCCTTCCGCGAGGCCCAAAACCACTTCGAAGCGCAGGCCGCTCGCGATGCGGCTGTGTTTCTCAGCGGCGCACTGAAAAGCTACGCGATCGCGCTCACGAAGATCGCCAACGACATCCGATGGCTGGGATCCGGACCACGCTGCGGATTGGGCGAGCTCCAGTTACCCGAAGTCCAGCCGGGTTCGAGCATCATGCCGGGCAAGGTAAACCCGGTGATCGCCGAAAGCGTGCTGATGGTTTGCGCTCAGGTGATCGGTCACGATACCGCGATTAGCTGGGGCGCTGCCGCGGGCGCCTTCGAGCTGAACACGATGATGCCGCTAATCGCTTACGACCTTCTGGAGTCGATCGAGCTTCTCGGCGCCGCTTCGAGAAAGTTCACTGAACGATGCATCGCGGGGTTGGAAGCGAACGAAACCCGTTTGAAGGACACGATCGAACAGTCGCTCGCGCTGGCCACGGCACTGACTCCGGAGATCGGCTATGAACGCGCCGCAGCTCTCGCCAAAACAGCATATGAATCCGGCCGGACGATACGCGAAGTCGGGGACGAACAGAGCGGCATCCCCCGCGAAAAGCTCACGAAGCTGCTCGATCCTATGAACATGGTCGGTCCAGCTTAGTAGCTATATGCACCCCGGAACAGGAGAATCCAATGTTTATCGGTCACTACGGACCCAGTTTCGCGGCTAAAGCGGTAAGGCAGCGGATTCCCTTGTGGGTCTTGTTCCTCGCTGTCCAGTTGCTCGACGTCTTTTGGTCGATCTTTGTGCTTCTTGGGATCGAGAAGGTCCGGATCGCGCCCGGAATCACAGCTGTGAATCCTCTGGATCTGTACTACATGCCCTATACGCATGGGCTGTTCACGGCGATGCTGTGGTCCATCCTCGCCGCCGTGGCGTACCATGCATTTCGTAAGCAGGACGGTTGGCTGTCTGCGGGATTTGTTGGAGCCGCCGTCTACTCGCACTGGATTCTGGACTTCGTGGTACACCGGCCGGATTTGCCGTTGTATAACGATCGCCTGAAGGTCGGCTTGGGGCTCTGGAATTATCCAGTGTTGGCGTCCGCACTGGAGGTGGTGTTTCTTTTCGGCGGTATGTATCTCTACTTGCGGACAACGAAGCCAGTAGCTCGAGGCGGTAGCTCTGGCTTCCTGGTTCTTGGGATGGTCATGTTGGCGGTCCAGGCCATCGTGTTCTTTGGCCCTCCACCATCCTCGGATCGCGCGGCCGCGATGACGGCGCTATTCTCCTATTGCCTGTTTGCCGCGATCGCGTTCTGGCTAGAGCAGAAACGTACTCCGAAGGCCCTCAGGCCTGGAAGTATCCCGCAGCCAGCTCAGGTTTCTGTTGCAAAGCCTGACGCCAGTAGTCGCGCGCTTCCTCGACCGCTCCCTTAGCCTTGAGCGCGTGCCCCAGGTTCAGAAGAGCTTCGGCGAAGTTGGGCCGCTCGGTGAGCGCTTCTTTGTACAACTTGATGGCGTCATCCAGTTGGCCGGATTTTTGTAGGAGCAACCCGGTGTTGTAGAACAACTCCGGAGTGCGCTCGCCGGATTCGATGAGCTTGGCCTGCAAGTCGAGAGCTTTTGGCAGGTCCTCGCGCTCGACTGCCATGGCGGCCAGACCGCGCATCGCATCCAAAGAGGTGGGATCGGTTTCGAGCACGGCCTGGAAAGCCTTCGCGGCCTCCTCATGCATGCCCAGTTTCCAATGCGCCAATCCCAGGTTCAATTGCGCTTCGGGCCACGGAGTGCGCTTGCGGACGCAGTTGTGGAAAGCTTCGGCTGCCCCGCGATGATCGTCGCGCTGCAGACGCAAGTACCCGAGGCGGAACCAGGCGTCTTCCCATTCGGGATTCCGCGCCAGAAGCTTCGCATACAACTGCTCGGCTTGTTCCCTTTGGCCTTGCTGCTCCAGCACGCTGGCCAGGTTGTAAATCACGTCTGCCAAGTCCGGCGCGATTTGCAGAGCGCGTTCGTAATTCTCGCGCGCCGCCTTCAGATCGCCCTTCTCTTGGAGGACGATTCCAAGATTCACGTGTGCCTGCTTGGCATCGGGGCGGATGCGAACAGCTTCGCCATAGGCTTTAGCCGCGTCATCGGCTCGGCCGCACTTTTGCTGGGCCACACCCAGGTTAAACCAGCGCTCGAAATGGTCCGGAGTAAACTCAACTAATTTCTCGCAATAGCGCGAAGCGGCCTCGAAATCATTTGAGTGGAACGCACAGGTCGCCAGACCTTCAAGTGCGGCCTGGGAATGGGGGCGCATGGTCAGCAGCCGTTCAGAATACTGCTGGATCGACGTCGTCTCTTTGCGCGCCATCCCGATGGTAATCAGGTTTACCAGGCACTCTTCCGATTGCGGATTCTTGACCAGAATCTTCTCGTACAGGCTGGTGGCTTCGTCGAACTTCCAGAGCAATTGCAAGGCGACGGCCTTGCCGAACAGCGCGGTCTCATGCTCGGGATTCGAGGCGAGGACTTTATCGAAACAGGCGATGGCCGGCTCGGGCTTTTCCTGGCGGAGCAAGCAGATACCCCACCCCAGATTGGCTTCCTCGCGCTGCGGGTCCACCTCCAGAGCCTTCTGGAAAGAATCCGAGGCTTCCTGCCATCGGCCCAGCTTCTCATAACAGATCCCCAGGTTGAAGTTTGCGGTGGGATGCTTAGGAGCCGCGCCCAGCAACTTCTCGTAGGTTTTCACGGCATCGTCATACTGCTCCAGTTCGAACTGGATGTGGCCTTTGGCAGCGTAAATGTCCGCGCCCTGCTCCCCGTTGTCGATGGCCGTGTTGAGCTCGCGCAAGGCTTCCTTGCGTTTGCCTTCCAGATGCAATGACACGGCTCGCGCCAGAGACGACGATACCGGTTGTGCGTTAGCGGAACCCGATCCCGCGTCTGTTCTTTTCTTTCCACTCATGGTTGCCAGCTCCCGTTTGTAGTGTCGTAAGGCGCCAGGTAAGCGCACAGGCGTCCTAACATGTCGTATTGATGCGTGATCTGCATCCAACGCAGGCGGCTCGCCTCACCGCTTGCGGTAAAGAACCCGACCCCACCCCGAGGTAAACGGGTCTCAGTCCAACTATCGGCAATTTGTCCCTGGACCTCTACCAAAAAGTTGGATCCCTGAACATCCATGCGAACGCGATAGACCGTATCTGCGCGCGCATCCAACCGAAGATTGACGTCGTGCCGGTCCGTCGACTTGCCGTTAATCACGGCATAGCGGGTCAGCCCAATCACTGGCAGCGGTCCCGGTTTAAGCACCTGCAGCTTCACCACGTAGAAATTCTCGAAGTCCGCTGCGCGCACGACCCAACTCAAGGCCTTCTTGTCGATCAGGCCCAGGAATTGCACCTGGTAGTCAGTCAGGTTCACCGAAGGCCGGTAAAGGGCTAGCGGCCCGGGCTGCACAAATCCTGTGGCATCGAATGACCATTCGGTGGTGGAGCCACCAGGACTTGCCCAATTATCCAAGCCGGACCGGAAATCCTCATCCAGCGCCACAGCCGCACGATTCTCCAATGACTGGCGGACGTTCACCCATTCGCCATTCAGAACACGCCGGAAGCTGCCAGTCAATCCGGTTGAGGGTTGCGGAGCGGCGAAGGCTACCCGCGGCCAACCCGGATGAAACACTAGCGCAAGCAGCGCAGGAATCGTGAATAGCAGAATTTTCAGATCGCGGGGGGCGTGGTGCCAAAAACCCGTAGCGTGCGCCCAGGCTGGTTCCAGTTTCGCCAGTCCATTGCCACGGAGGGAGCCCATAACGCTCTGCGGCTTCCGAAACGCGTCTCCGGCGGGCTTACGATCCAGCGGCTCGAGTCCCGAGCTCGGCATCATCGGATGCATTTCAACAGCCTGCGGCAGCAAGCGGGCGCTCGGTTGGATGACGGCGGTTTCGCTGGCGGCTTTGCGTTTCTTGGCAAAAGTCAGCGGCAGCATGCGTGTGAACAGCGGAGCGTCACTCGTGGCAACTATTGAAGCCATCCGCGGGTAGGACACGTCGGAGGAAACTCCCGTCGAAAGGTCGAACGCCAGGAAGTTGCCGGTCTGACACGTGAACACTCCGTGAACCGGCTGCAGTTTCGATAGCAGCCTTTGGAGGCCCGCCGTTCCGACAACGTAAACCGACGCTTGGGGCGATGGCATCGCCAATGTGGAGATCCACGATTGCGGATTGGTTGCAATCTCTGAAATCGGGGTGCGGCTTAGAAGCGCCCCTTTGTTCGGCAGGACTTCAGCTGAAAGCGGCAGCCTTTCTGCGCCCGAAACAAGCCCATAAACTGGTACAGCCGTGGCTGATCCCGCGGAGAACACAGGGCTGGGAGCAGCATAAGATTGCTCCGTCACCTGCCCTGCTGGGGAGAAAGTAAATTGTTGTGCAGCGAAGGGATGGAGCGCGTGCAGCCGATCCGGGTGCGGAACCTGCTGATCGAACAACTCTAGGAGCACGTCGCTCTCTACGGGCACTTTCAGTTCGACCGAAGTTACAGGTACCGGCTCCATCGTGAGAATCTGGAGGTTCGATACCGCTTCGGTCCGGGTTTGCCGGGCTGCCAGAGTGGCGTTGAGCGTCAATCCTACACGGCCAGCCGAACGGATGCCCACGGCGGGATCTTGCGATCGCGGATGGCGAAGCTCCCCGTCGAGTTCGATGCTGCCTCCGCAAGCAGCGTTTGTGAGACTGTAGGCTCGCGGGCCAATGTAGGACCACGCAGTGACCGGCGGGCCTTCCGGCAAGGGCACCGTTGCCAGGCGGCTCACGTGCAAAGGCGGCAGCGGCTGCATCGCGATTTCGTATTCGAACGGGTCGGCGGCGAATAGTGCCCGAGAACCTCCTAACGCAACCAGTTCCGGCCCCAGCAAATTTAGCAACTCGGGCGCGTCTACCGTCGGCTGGCTTACGTCCGGAATCGAATATGAGTCCAGGGCAAAGGAAGGACTCGGATCCGACTCGACACCGCTCTCGATTTGGAGATAGGTCGTCGTCGTGGCCGGCGTGATGGGTTCTGGATCCAGGTACGCAGCACTCTTCTGAGAAGCTTCGGGGGTCGCCTCCAGGGGGCGATAAGAACGCAGCGAGCTGTGGGCTTCATGGAGGCGTTCGAGCGCTAACCGCTCATGTTCCTGCCAGTAGGACTTGCGGTGCGCGCTGGAACAGAATTGCCCATGAGTGATCTTGCGATAGAGCGGCAGCCTGCCCTCGCAATAGAGACACCGGGTGTCATCTGACCATGACATCCTCTCCATTGTGCGGTTGGGAAGGTCAAAATACTACGCAGTGAACGCCTTAGGAAAGACTTAGGGATTCTTCCTAGCCGCGGGCTCAGACCCCCCAGCAGTAGTCTTCCACTGCCCGCTGGATGGTGGGGTCGTTTTCGCCCAACCGCATTAGTTCCAACCGGAGAGCGTCGACTAAGGCGAACCAGCTCGCCTCGATCACGTTTTCCGAGACGCCGACCGTTGCCCAGCTCCGGCGATGATCGGACCACTCTACGAGAACGCGGACCCGCGCGGCTGTGCCCTTCTTGTTGTCCAAAACCCGGACCTTATAGTCGGTCAGGCGCACCCCCGCGATACCAGGATAAAGCGAGGACAAACACTGCCTGAGTGCGAGATCCAAGGCGTTCACCGGGCCGTTGCCCTGCGCGGTGGCGGAGTGAACCCCATCCTGTGCCTTCAGGGTCACGGTGGCAGAGGTGCTTCCGGAGGATTTGGTGGTGGTCTCATAGCTGACCACCTCGAAGAACTGCAACCCGGGCCGCAGCGCTTCGCGCACTAAGAGCTCGAACGTACCCTCAGCGGCTTCCAGCTCGTAGCCTTCAAACTCCATCTGCTTGATGCGATCCAGCAGTTCGCGCCGCGCGGTATCGTCCAGCCGGTCTTCCAGGCCATGCTGTTTGAGCTTGTAGAGGACGTTTCCCTTTCCCGAAAGATCGCTGAGCAGCACGCGTTGGCGATTGCCGACCAGCTTGGGGTTGATGTGTTCGTACGTCGACGAGTCTTTGAGCACCGCGCTGACGTGAACGCCGCCCTTATGTGCAAAGGCGCTGGGGCCCACATAAGCTTGATCGTTGCGGATGGGCAGATTGGCCAGCTCGGCGATATATCGAGCAGCCGTGGTCAGATGCGTCAGGCGCTCCTTGCCGATAGTGGTATGGCCCATCTTCAATTCCAGGTTGGCGATGATCGAGATGAGATTGGCGTTGCCGCAGCGCTCGCCGTAGCCGTTGGTGCAGCCTTGGACGTGCGCGAATCCCTGGTCGATCGCGGCCAGCGAATTGGCTACCGCCAGCTCCGCGTCATTGTGAGTGTGGATGCCCAGAACGCCTTCGAAGTTTTTGCGAACATCGGCGCAGATTTCCGCCAGCCGGCTGGTGAGCATCCCGCCATTGGTATCGCACAGACATAGAACATCGGCGCCGGCTTTCTTCGCGGCTTCAATCGTTCGCAGGGCGAAATCGCGATTGGCGCAATAGCCGTCGAAGAAATGCTCCGCGTCGTAGACCACTTCCTTGCCGTGTGCCTTGAGGTACTTCACGGTGTCGGCGATAAGCTCGAGGTTTTGCTTCTCCTCGATTCCCAGGGCGCGATGTACGTGCAGATCCCAGCTCTTGCCGAAAATCGATACCACCGGAGTCCCGGCAGCGATCAGCGCATTCACGCTCGCATCTTCCTCGACGGTGTTCTTCGCGAAACGCGTGGCCCCGAACGCCACCAGGCGCGAATGCTTCAGTGGCAGTTCACGCGCCCGGGCGAAGAAGTCCTTGTCCTTCGGATTCGACCCCGGCCAGCCGCCCTCAATGTAATCGATCCCCAGTTCGTCCAGCTTGTGGACGACCAGGATCTTATCGTCGGCTGAAAAGCTGACGGCTTCACCCTGAGTGCCGTCGCGCAGCGTGGTGTCGAACGTGAAGATGCGCATGAGGGTTACGTAGCGGCCGGTACGCCGACTTCCTTTTTCTTTTTGAGGAAGGTCATCATTTTGCGCAGCTCCGCGCCGACTGTCTCGATGGGCTGATTCTCCTGAGCTTCCCTCATTGCGAGGAATTTCTTACGGCCAGCCTTGTTCTCTTCCATCCATTCGCGCGCGAACTGGCCGGATTGGATCTCGCCGAGAATCTTCTTCATCTCGGCACGAGTCTGATCGTTGACGATCCGAGGACCGCGGGTATAATCGCCGTACTCTGCTGTATCCGATACCGAATAGCGCATGTAGCTGAGACCGCCTTCATAGATCAGATCGACGATCAGCTTCACCTCGTGCAGGCACTCGAAATACGCCATTTCCGGGGCATATCCGGCATCGACCAGCGTCTGAAAGCCGGCGCGGATCAGTTCACTGACGCCACCGCACAGTACGCTCTGTTCACCGAAAAGATCGGTTTCGGTCTCTTCCTTGAATGAAGTTTCGAGAATGCCGGCGCGCAGGCATCCGATGCCGCCGCCATAGGCGAGAGCGTTAGCGAGGGCGTTACGTGTTGCGTCCTGATGAATGGCGACGAGTCCGGGAACTCCCTGCCCTTCCGTAAAGACCTCGCGGACGCGATGCCCGGGAGCTTTCGGAGCGATCATCGTAACGTCAATGTTCTTGGGCGGCGTGATGAACCCGAAATGAATATTGAAGCCGTGCGCGAACATCAGCGTCTTGCCGGCGGTCAGGTTCGGCTCGATATCCTTCTTATAGATCTCGCCTTGTACGTGATCCGGGACCAGCATCATGATCACGTCGGCTGCTTTTGCGGCATCCGCGATCGAAAGAACTTTCAGTCCGGCAGCTTCCGCTTTCGCTTTGCTCTTGCTGCCTTCAGGCAAGCCGACAATCGAATTCAGGCCCGAATCGCGCAGATTCAACGCGTGCGCATGCCCTTGGCTGCCGTAGCCGATAATGGCGATCGTCTTGCCCTTCAGTAGCGAAGGATCGCCGTCTTTTTCGTAGTATTTAGTGACCATTACCTTTTTAGTTACTCCGTGGTTTTGAGGACCGCGTGGTCCGTTTCTAAGTGTTCTTTGCGCACCGGCGGCGCGAGTTTTACCTTCTTGGCTTCGAGCGGAACCGAAACCAGACCGGACCGGGTTACTTCGATGTCGCCATAACGCTGCATTACCCGGATAAATGCGTCCAGCTTCTCCGGATCGCCGGTAGCTTCAAGAGCGTACCCATCCACCGAACTGTCGACAGCTTTCGCGCCAAACATCTCGGCTTCCTTGAGTACGGCCATGCGATTTTCCTGCGTAGTTCCAACCCACAGCAAGACCAATTCTCGTCGAACGGCAGAGCCTTCGGTCAGATCAGAAACCTGCAGCACGTTGACTAGCTTGTTGATCTGCTTGATTACCTGGACGCGCTGCGTCGGTTCGATATCAACGACGATGCTCATCCGCGACAATTCCGGATCGAGCGTCCGCGCGACCGTCAGGCTCTCGATGTTGTACCCGCGCGCCGAGAGTACACCGGTCACACGCATGAGCGCACCGGGTTTGTTTTCTACTAATAACGAGATCAACTGCAACATTCGTAACTCCTAAACCGCCACCGGCTGGACTGGACCGAGCACCATTTCGTTAATCGCGCCGCCCGCTGGAACCATCGGATATACGTTTTCAAACGGCGTCACGCGCACGTTCAACAAGTAAGGACCCGGCTCCTTGACCGCAGCCTCCAGCGCGCCTCGCAGCTCGCGAACATTCTCTACCGTCTTGCCGCGGAAACCATAGGCGCCCGCCAGTTTTTCGGGATCGGGGAATCCTTCGAGCTGCACCGAGCTCAAACGATTGTTATAGAACAGCTCCTGCCACTGCCGGACCATGCCCAGGTAACCGTTGTTCATCACGATAATCTTGACTGGCAGCGCGTGATTGGCGATCGTAGCGAGCTCGGGAATGGACATCTGGAATCCGCCGTCGCCCACCAGCGCGAACACCAATTTGTCGGGCCGCGCGAACTGCGCGCCGATAGCCGCCGGCAAGCCGAAACCCATCGATCCCAGGCCGCCGGAATTGAGCCACAACCGCGGATGGTTGAATTTCAGGAACTGCGCGCCCCACATCTGGTGCTGTCCAACGTCGCTCGCGACGATCGCTTCCCCGCCCGACAGCCGGTCAATTTCCGCGATCAGGTGTTGGGGCTTGATTTCGTCTGTCGACATTTCTGGCTCCAGCGGATGCTCCTGCTTCCAGCCTTTGACCTGCCCCCACCATGCCTTGCGAGCGGCAGCATTCTTATCCTTCATCGAAGGCGCCAGCTCACGAACTTCGTGTGTCAGGCGTTCCAGAACTTTCTTGACGTCGCCCACGATGGGGATGTCCGCGGCGCGATTCTTGCCGATCTCGGCAGGATCGATGTCCACGTGGATCACCTTCGCGTGCGGCGCGAAGGCAGCCAGGCGGCCGGTCACGCGATCGTCGAAGCGCACGCCCAGCGCGATCAGCAGATCAGTCTCGGTCATCGCCATATTGGCGGCGTAGCTTCCGTGCATACCCGGCATGCTGATGAAATTCGGATGCGCGCTGGGCATGGAACCCAGCCCCATCAGCGTGCACACCGACGGGATGTCGACCATCTCGACGAACTCGCGCAAATCGCTGGCTGCCTCGGCAGCGACAATCCCGCCACCGGCATAGACCATCGGACGCTCGGCTTCCCAGATCATTTCCGCCGCCCGCCGAATCTGTCCCGCATGCCCCTCAGTGTTCAGGCGGTACCCCGGCAGATGAATGGTCGAAACCGGCGCGTAGTGGCCCTGGGCTTGAAAAACGTCCTTGGGAATATCGACCAGCACCGGCCCGGGCCGTCCCGACGCCGCGATGTGAAATGCTTCGTGGATCGCCTGCGGAAGCTCCGACAATTTCTTCACCATGAAATTGTGTTTCGTGCAGGATCGTGTGATGCCGAACGTATCGGCTTCCTGGAACGCATCGCTGCCGATCAGCTTGGTCGAAACTTGGCCCGTGATCGCCACGATTGGAATCGAGTCCATCAGGGCATCGACCAGCGCGGTCACCAAATTCGTCGCGCCGGGACCGGACGTCGCGCAGCACACGCCGACCTTGCCTGTGGCGCGCGCGTATCCTTGCGCCGCGAAGCACGCGTTCTGCTCATGCCGCACCAGGATGTGCTTGATCTGGTGATCGTACAACGCGTCATAGAGGGGCAGCGTCACGCCGCCCGGATATCCGAAAAAGGTATCCACCTTCTCACGCAGCAAACACTCGAGCACGACTTGCGCGCCGGTCATCAATTTGGTCGACATTTAAACATCCTCCCAAAAAGGAAAAGGCCACTGTCCGGGGTTTCTGCCCCCGCCAGTGGCCAAGTCCGTATCCCTACGAATCGGGCCGTTCAGGCGGGGCCGGCTACACCGACCCCGATAATAAGAACGAGCCCTAATACAGGAATGAATTCGGTAGAGACCGCGTTGCCGCGCGAGAGAGCCTGGTTGGGATCTGCAAATGACATCGTCGTCTCTATGAGTTTAAGAATACAGCACAAGAATCGCAAATGCAAGAGGGGTTGCCCATAAGAAGTATTTATGTAGCTATCATTACTCCCGCGCGCACAGGACCCCGCCAGAACGTCAAGGCGATGATAACCGTCACAATCTGCACGCCGGCGATGAATGCCACGCAGGCGGGCCATCCGCCTAAGTCCCAGAAGTATGCGGGGATGGCTGCGCCCAAGCCGCCACCCACATAATAGAACGCCGTGTACAACCCGACTGCCAGTGCTCGATTGTGCTCCGCCGCCACACCGACGAAATTGTTGGCCGCCGTGGTCGCCGCAAAGACGCCGCTGCTGCACAGAGTCAGCCCTAGCCCGACCATCCACAAACTATGGGTCAGAGTGAACGCGATGCCGGCGATACCAGCGCCAATTCCCCACGCCAAAACCTTGCGCTGTCCGATTCGATCGATCGCGCGCCCCGCGAGCGGATTGACGGCCGCGCCCACCAGGTAAACAAAAAAGATCGACCCGAGGGCGGCGGGTTCCAGATTGAATGGCGGCGCAGCCAGATAGAACGTGACGTAGGTGAACGTCGCGAGCAGCGAGAAGAGGACGCAGAATCCGATACAGTAGGTCGCCAGCAGCCGGCGGTTTCTCAGGTGGGTGTGCGCGGCGGCAAACCAAGCCCTAAGGGAGCTGGAGGCGTGCGGAATGTGCCGCTCGGGCTCCAACAACTTTGCGATGGCGACCCCGCCGGCCAGCGTCAACACACCGAGCACGATGAACACCCATCGCCAGCCGAAGTGCGCGGCGACCAACCCGGAGATGAAGCGGCAGGAGAATCCTCCCAGCACGGTTCCACTGACGTAGGAGGATAAGACCGCGCCCGCACCGCCGGACGCCCATTCGTCGTTGATGTACGCGATGGTCACGGAAAACACGCCAGGAGTGCACAGGCCCTGGCAGAATCGCCAGAAGAGAAGCATGCTGAGGCCAGGGGATGTCGCGGCAGCCAGGCTGCAGGCGCCGAGAAGGAACGCGGACCAGACCATCACGCGCTTGCGGCCGATTTTATCGGCCAGTATTCCCGCGATGGGGGCAGCGACGGCGACACCCAGCCCCGCGAGTGTAACCGTCAGGCTGACAGCGATCTTGCTCGCGTGGAAGATACCCGTCAGCATCGGCAGCAAAGGCTGCGTCGAGTACATCTGCAGGAAGGAACAGAAGCCCGCGACTACTACTCCGAACTGACGTGAGGTCACCGGACTGCTTTAGTTTCCCAAGGCCGCGGATGATG
>Ga0105245_10001615_pt1 | contig 20511 bp, 14 predicted proteins | sample KBSM54metaG_FD_81523 | JGI IMG/M metagenome (GOLD analysis project Ga0105245, IMG submission 81523) | Miscanthus rhizosphere microbial communities from Kellogg Biological Station, Michigan, USA - KBS M5-4 metaG | ecosystem: Host-associated > Plants > Roots > Rhizosphere > Soil | place...
AGGCCAGATCCAAAGCAACTCAGGAAGAAGCGGCTAGACACGCAGCCGAGTTGGAAAAGCAGAATGTTGCGTTGAAAGCACAGAACGCCGCGCTGCAGAAGCAGCAGGCGAAATTGGCAGAACACGAAAAGAAGATAGCAGCCAACAAGGCATTAATCGAAGCGAACACTGCGCGTTTCGGTCAGTTGGACGATTACTACATCTACGATGAAGTTACGATTCTTTTCGCTAATGGCAAGACTAATGTGGATTCGAAGTACATCTCGCCGCTGCAAGCTCTGGCAGAAAGAGCAACCACCGTGGAAGGCTACATGGTCCAAGTGAAAGGCTACTCCTCCGCCCCCGGTAGCGCCGCTTTGAACCAGAAATTGAGCCAAGAGCGCGCTGAAGCAGTTTCCAACATCCTCCTTCAGCAAGGTCGTGTGCCTGTGTCACGAATGCTCGCCCCGGGCGCGATGGGCGAGAGTGAGGCGAAGGAGACGGCCGAGTCGGCTGATGAAGCAGAGGATCGCAAGGTTGTCGTCCGCGTGCTGCAGAACAAGGGTATCGTGGGAATTTAAGTGAAGTGATTGCCGGCCTTGTTCGCATGCAAATGCCCCAGTAGGTTCCGTAGGAATGCTCGCCGACCGGCCGCTAGGCATAGTAGCCGGGCTCGCCGATCCTCATTCACGCGGCCCTCCTGGGGCGGTTCTAAAAGCTGTCGGAGCGCTGAAACGAAAGAGGAATTTGGCGATTCTTCCGACGTTGCCGAATGCATGCCACTTTGACGTATAACGCGCAAACCGGACAAGTGGGCAAGTTCCCGCTCGCTCAGGAAGTATTTGCGTGTCCCGTTAATCTTCATTATCGGAAGTCGCTTTGGAGTAACGATAACTACTTTCTCGGGAGTAATCCGGCGGCAGTGCGCAGGGGCTGTTCTCATTAGTAGGGATCATGACCCATCTAAGTCTGCGCATGCGTGGTCTGAGATGCTCGGAGTGGCACCCACGTTATGCTGTATCTCATGATCCGCACTGTCGCCGTACAGGGTTATCGATCATTGCGCGATTTATTGCTGCCCCTTGGACAACTAAGCGTGATCACTGGCGCCAACGGGAGCGGCAAATCAAGCGTCTACCGCTCGCTACGCTTGCTCGCAGATGCCGCGCTGAATTCAGTCGTCGCTTCCCTCGCTCGCGAAGGTGGATTGGCATCAACTTTCTGGGCGGGTCCGGAGACTATCGCGCGCGGTGTTCGCCAGGGGACCTACGCGGTGGAACCCCTAGCGAAGCGGAAGGTAGCGAGTCTCAAGCTCGGCTTTGGCGGCGATACCTACGGGTACAGCATCGATTTGGGCTACCCTCCACCGCCTCCGCCAGCGACTATGTTTGGGCTTGATCCCCATGTGAAGCGCGAGTGCATCTGGCATGGGCCAGTCTTCCGTAAAGCTTCTGCCCTTGTTGATCGCAGAAACAATTTCGTCTGGCTCGCCACGACACACGATGAAGAGCCAGTGATGCTCACCCAGCACCTCTCTGACACCGACAGCATGCTGGCCAGTGTCGCCGACCCGCAGCGAGCTCCAGAGATGCTGGCAGTTCGCGAATCTGTTCGTGGCTGGCGATTCTACGACCATTTCCGCACCGACTCTGACTCGCCTGCACGTGCTGCGCAGATTGGCACTTTTACGCCGGTGCTTAACCATGACGGGAGTAATCTCGCCGCTGCCCTGCAGACAATTCTCGAGATTCGGTCAGACGAAGCGCTCACCATGGCTCTTGAGGACGCCTTCCCAGGCAGCCGGCTTTCAGTAGAAGTGCAGAATGGACGCTTCGAACTGCTGTTGCAGCAACACGGATTGCTTCGGACACTTTCCGCAATGGAATTGTCGGATGGAACGCTACGCTATCTCTTATGGACCGCTGCTTTACTTACTCCGCGCCCACCGGAGCTGATGGTGCTGAACGAGCCGGAAACGAGCCTGCATCCTGACCTTCTTCCGGCCCTTGCAAGGCTGATACTCGCCGCAGCGAAACACACTCAAATCATTGTGGTTTCGCATGCATCGCAACTCATCGAGGAACTGACGACTGCGCCTGTTTGCACTCGCCTCCATCTAGTAAAGGAATTTGGAGAAACGCAGCTGGAGGGCTCCACGCTATTGAACAAACCGAAATGGTATTGGCCTGCCCGGTAGAGCCAGGGCCGTAGTCTCGCCGGGTCCTGTTATCAGCTGTTATCGGTAGCTTGCGAACTGCCAATTCCTCAGTTTGCGGGTTACCGGTCAAAGTGGAATAACTTCCGGATGCGCCGTCATCCAGGCGCAACGGCCAAAGGGTTGCGATCCCTCCCTGGCAAACTTTACGCGGCCACGAAGGTAAAGTGAATCAAGAAACCACCCAGTCCGAAAACGCTCCCGAAATTGCTGCGCACCACCCATGCAATTCCTTTTTCCTTGAATGTACGCCAGCCGTCCACTCGCGTTCGTTCGAAGGTGACTTCCAGGAGGCGAAGACGCGTTCGCAAATCAGAGTTCGCGTTAACCAGTCGCGCCGCAGCCTTGAAGACGATGCCGGCCTGGTCCTTCGCGGCGGCACAATCATACGCTTCAGGGTTGAGTTCGTCCTCCATCAACAGGTGATAGATGGGGAAACCGCCAAACAGGAAGGACTTCCGATTCTGCTTAGCGACCGAAACGAAACCATGCCGGTAGCGACGAAGACCGCTTTCTGGTGCGACCGTGCCGTAGATATCGCGCAGGACTTTTCGCTGCCAGTCCAGCAACCGATGGCCCAACGGAGGATACAGGATCTCCGAGAAGAACCGCTCGACCTTACAAGCTCGGCATCAGCTCTGCTGGTTTGGCGGTTGGGTGGATGCGGTTCGGCGCAGGCTTTTTCTCGCTCCACAGCGTCGACTGGGTCTTGTCGCCGTACCAGGGGTCCTTCTCGCCTGCGATGTGACAGTAGAACATCGGCTCGTGCTGGAACTTGTAACGACCGAAACCCAGGCGAAGGTGTTCTTCGCCCAGATGATCTGGCAACGAACTTCGAAGTCCGCCGACTCCAATGCATTTTGGAATTCGCGCTGCCAAGAAGAGGAATGGCAGACGTACATGGAGGCGCCCGGCTTGACTATGCTGCGGTACGACCGAAACGTGGCCTCCAGGAACTGCTTGAATTCGGCGTTAGACATCCGATCGCATTTGATGGTTACGAGAAACCCGCCGTCACCTGAATCAGCGGTCCTGGAGCGTCGAGAACCACTTGGTGCGTTATAGCTTGACGGACGCCAGGGCGCACGAAGTACCACTTTGTATTGGGGAGGAACGATGGTTTGCCGATGCAGGAGTGCAATATCGAATGCACGTCCAAATGGGAGATACCACCGGACGCAGAAGACGCTGACCTCGGCTTCTAAATGGCGTCCCTTGAACAGCGCTGGCCGGTTCCGTCTCATCCAGGTCGATCACCGTTTGCAACACTACCAGCGGCGGGTCTGATTGCACAAACGAAGTTCGGTACGTAGGACTGCTCACGGTTGGCCGTTCTTCCGGTGTCTCTTCGACCGGTCCTGCCGCTTATTAAAAATAAAATAGACCCTGGCGATTCCGATCCGCATCTCAAGGGCGAGGAAAAAGTTTCCGCGCGTTGGATGTATAGGCCGAAGTAAGAAAGATGGGAGAGACCGCTGAGTGGCCTTCTTGGGTGAGTTTCCCGTCAACGGGCTGTGCCGCGGGAGAGACCCTCCTGAGAACGGGAAGTCGGATTATGAGCAATAATCTGCCCATTGTCTATCTGGCTCGGCATGGCGAAACCGCTTGGACTCTCACAGGCCAGCATACGGGCCGCACCGATCTACCGTTAACCGAGGCGGGTGAACGTAATGCTCGCAGCCTGACAGAACGATTGAGAGGCCTGCTCTTCGCCAGGGTGCTCACAAGTCCCTTACAGCGCGCCGTTCGCACTTGCGATCTTGCGGGTTTCGGCGCTGCTGCCGAAATCGATGGCGACCTGGTCGAGTGGAACTACGGAGATTATGAAGGCAGGCGGACGGCCGAGATCCTTCGCGAGCGCCCCGGTTGGAACCTCTTCCGGGACGGTTGTCCGGGAGGCGAATCCCCGGCGCAGGTAGCCGCCCGGGCGGATCGCGTAGTGAGTCGCGTGCGGGGGACCGAGGGTAATGTGCTGCTGTTTTCGAGCGGACACTTCATTCGCGTGCTGGCCGCCCGCTGGATCGGTATCGAAGCGTCGCTCCATGCAAGGTCCTTTATGTTAAGTACAGCCAGCCTGAGCGTGCTGGGCTATGAAAATGATCTCTCGCGGCCGGTGATCCGGCTGTGGAATGACACGCACCATGTAATTCCGTGAGGCGCCTGGGACTCAAAAGAAACTCGGAAGGAACCGGCAATGCCAATGGCGCGATCACGGTCATTAGGAAGGGGGAGTTATGCCCCGCGCCGTAGAAGCGCGAGCTGCGATATCACCTTTGGCCGGTCATCCGGCGCCAAAAGAGATGCTGGTGGATGTCTCCCAGCTCGAACGAGCCTACTATTCGCGACTGCCTGACCTGGATGATCCCAGCCAATTGGTTAGCTTCGGCACAAGCGGACATCGTGGTTCCTCACTTGGGGGCGCTTTTACCGAAGCTCACATTCTGGCCATCACGCAGGCGATCTGCGATTACCGGAGCGCGAACGGAACCGGCGGTCCGCTTTATATGGGAAAGGACACGCATGCCCTTTCGAGACCAGCAGAACGGACTGCCCTCGAGGTCCTGGCGGCCAACGGAGTCGAGACGGTAATTCAGCGGGACGACGGAGTGACTCCCACCCCAGTGATTTCCCGGGCGATCCTGACGCACAACGAACTCCATAACGAGGACCTTGCGGACGGGATCGTGATTACGCCGTCGCACAACCCGCCGGAGGACGGGGGCTTCAAGTACAACCCAACCAATGGCGGCCCGGCCGATACGGATGTGACCGATTGGATCGAAGTTCGTGCCAACGAACTCCTGCGAAAAGGTAAGGCTGCTGTAAAGCGCATGCCATTCGAAAGGTCGCTCAAAGCACCTACCACCCACGAGATAGATTTCGTTCTGCCGTACGTCCGCGACCTGGGAAACGTCCTGGACATGGACTCCATCCGCAGCGCCCGTCTTAAGCTCGCGGTGGACCCGCTCGGCGGCGCTTCCCAGCCTTATTGGGCTCCGATCAATGCTCTTTACGGATTGGACATCGTTGTTGTGAACCCCGAAATCGACCCCACGTTCTCATTCATGACGGTCGATCACGATGGCCGTATCCGGATGGACTGCTCTAGCCCGTATGCAATGGCCAGGCTCGTTGCTCTCAAAGACCGGTATCAGGTGGCGTTCGCTAATGACCCCGATTCGGACAGGCACGGTATCGTCACACCGCGCGCGGGACTGCTGAATCCCAACCATTACCTCGCGGTGGCCATTCAATATCTGCTTACGCATCGGCCGGATTGGCCACCGCAAGCCGCAGTCGGCAAGACGCTGGTCAGCAGCAGCATGATCGACCGCGTCGTGAAGCGGCTAGGCCGCAGGCTATGCGAAACGCCGGTGGGGTTTAAGTGGTTCGTCGAAGGCCTGTTTGACAGTTCGTATTGCTTCGGCGGCGAGGAGAGCGCGGGGGCCAGTTTTCTTCGCCGTAATGGGACCGTGTGGACGACCGACAAAGACGGGCCGATCATGAGCCTGCTCGCGGCTGAGATCACTGCCCGAACGGGCAAGGACCCGGGGGAACATTTCCAAGCGCTGACGGCGGAATTCGGTACGCCGTTCTACACGCGGATTGATTCTCCGGCGACGCCGGACCAAAAGGCGAAACTGGAGAGACTCTCGCCGGAAGCCGTCCAGGAGGCAAGCATGGCAGGTGAGCCGATCATCGCCAAGCTGACCCGAGCCCCCGCGAACGGCGCGCCTATCGGCGGCCTCAAAGTGGTGACTGCCAGCGGCTGGTTTGCGGCCCGTCCCTCGGGTACGGAGAACATTTACAAAATTTACGCGGAGAGCTTCCAGGATGCCGGGCATCTCAACACAATCGTCACGGAAGCCCGGGAGATCGTTGATCATGCGCTCGCCTCATAGGGAAATCATGTGCAAAGCCGACTCCGCAGCGAAATTTCAGTTGTTGAAGGACCTGACGAGAAGCTCGGAACGGCAGAACGCTTTGCAGCATCCGGATCCGAGAGTGAGCCTGAAATCGAGGTGAACGATGAAAGCCACTCAATTACTTTACAATTTGGGTCAGAGCCTCTGGCTGGATAACATCACGCGTGAACTGCTCGATTCAGGCACGCTCAAAACCTACATCGATGAATTGTCGGTGACGGGGCTCACCTCGAATCCGACGATTTTCGAGCACGCCATCCGAAACAGCGCCTCGTACGATGTTTCGATTCGCGAGAAGGTCGCGGCGGGCAAATTTGGCGAAGCGCTCTTCTTCGAACTGGCGCTAGAAGACATCACCCGGGCAGCCGACCTGTTCCGGCCGATCCACGATCAGACCAATACCGTGGACGGGTGGGCGTCGCTCGAGGTGGCGCCGGTCCTCGCCCATGATGCGGACGCGACGCTACGCGCGGCCAAAGACCTTTTTGCCCGGGCCAACCGGCCTAACGTGTTCATCAAGATCCCCGGCACTAAGGAAGGGCTGCCCGCAATCGAGGAGGCGATTTTCGCCGGTATTCCGATCAACGTGACCCTGCTGTTCTCGCGGGAACAATACCTGGCCGCGGCAGAGGCGTTCCACCGTGGCATTGAGCGGCGCTTAGACGCCGGACTTAATCCCAATGTCGGGTCCGTAGCCTCGGTGTTCGTCAGCAGGTGGGACGCCGCGGTCTCGAAGAAACTGCCTGCAGTCTTGCAAAACCGGCTTGGAATTTCCATCGCCAGGAGAACTTACCGGGCAGCCCGCGCCTTGCTTACATCGCCCGCGTGGCAGCGAATTTACAATGCCGGAGCCCGTCCGCAACGCCTTTTGTGGGCAAGTACGGGAACCAAGGATCCCTCGGCCTCCGACATTCTCTACGTCAAGGCGCTGGCTGCTCCGTTCACGGTGAACACCATGCCAGAAGCGACTTTGAAGGCGCTCGCCAAGTACACAAAACTCGATTCAATCTTGCCGGCTGATGGCGGCGACTGCGAGGAGGTCCTGGCGCAGATTGTAAACGCCGGAGTAGATATCGATGCGTTGGCGGTTCAACTCCAGGATGAGGGAGCCAAGTCGTTCGTCAAATCCTGGAACGAACTGATGGGCGTCATTGCGTCGAAGGGCGCCTTACTCAAGAAGGCCGGTTAGGGTGACTCCGGGCTGAGGAGGATCGATGAGCATGCAAACATCCGCAAAGGTTCAAGCCGGGATCGCCGCCACCGAGCTGCCGGCCTGGAAAGCGCTCGAGGCGCATTATCAGGAAGTCCGGAGCTTGCATCTCCGCGATCTGTTCGAACAGGACTCGATTCGCGGCGAGCGTTTCTCCAGCGAAGCCGCGGGCGTTTACCTGGACTATTCGAAGAATCGGATAACCGGGGAAACGCTCCAGCTTCTCCTTCAACTGGCGAACGAGTCCGGCCTGCGGACGCGGATCGACGCTATGTTTCGGGGCGAGAGGATCAATATTACGGAAGGCCGGCCGGTCCTGCACGTTGCTTTACGCGCTCCGCGAGGGGCGTCTATCACCGTCGACGGACAGAATGTCGTGCCTCAAGTTCACGCAGTGCTCGACAGGATGGCCGATTTCAGCAACCGTGTCCGCAGCGGCGTGTGGAAGGGCCACACCGGAAAACGCATCCGCAATATCGTCAACATCGGTATCGGCGGTTCCGACCTGGGACCTGTGATGGCCTATGAAGCGCTTAAACATTACAGCGAGCGCGGTCTGACATTCCGCTTCGTCTCGAATGTCGATGGCGACGACTTCGCCGAAGCCGTCCGCGATCTCTATCCCGCGGAAACGCTTTTCATCGTTTCATCCAAAACCTTCACGACGCTTGAGACGATGACAAACGCCCAAAGCGCGCGCTCCTGGTTGCTGGCGGGTTTGGAGTACAACGAAAGGTCGGTCGCCAGCCATTTTGTCGCCGTCTCGACAAACGCCGCGGCGGTGTCGAAATTCGGTATTGATACCGCCAACATGTTCGAGTTCTGGGACTGGGTCGGCGGGCGCTATTCGATGACGTCGGCAATTGGCCTGTCGACCATGCTGGCCATCGGTCAGGAGAACTTCCGTTCCATGCTCGATGGCTGCTACCAGATGGATGAGCACTTCCGCACGGCCCCGTTCGAGCGCAACCTGCCTGTGCTGATGGGTCTTCTGTCGCTCTGGTATAACGATTTCTTCGGCGCGCACACGGTTGCGGTCTTGCCCTACGAACAATACCTCAAGCGATTTCCAGCCTATCTGCAGCAGTTGACAATGGAGAGCCTTGGGAAGCAGGTCACGCTAGACGGGAGCCGCGTAACCTGCGAGACCGGTCCAGTCTATTTCGGTGAGCCGGGGACCAACGGCCAGCATTCCTTTTACCAGTTGATCCATCAGGGGACTCGGCTTGTTCCGTGCGACTTCATCGCGTTCGGCCGGCCCCTGAACCCGATCGGACAACATCACGACATTTTGGTGGCGAATGTCTTCGCGCAGGCCGAGGCGCTGGCTTTCGGCAAGACACGCGAGCAAGTCAGAGCTGAAGGCATTGATGACTGGCTGGCGCCGCACCGCGTCTTCGAGGGCAATCGGCCATCGAACACGATCCTGGTTGAGAGGCTGACTCCGGCGGCGCTAGGCAAGCTCGTCGCGCTTTACGAGCATTCGGTCTTCACGCAGGGCGCCATCTGGCAGATAGATCCGTTTGATCAATGGGGCGTGGAACTGGGCAAGGCACTGGCCGAGCAAATCATTCCCGAATTGAAGAGCGGCGCGGAGCTCCATGTCCGCCATGACAGTTCCACCAACACATTGATCCGGCGCTACCGGAAGCTCAAGGAGAATCTATGACGGAAATCGGCTTCGACAAACCTCTGTACATACTACCCTTCGACCACCGCGGCTCGTTTCAAAGGCAGATGTTCGGATGGAAGGGCCCGCTGACAAGGGAGCACACGGAGAAGATCGTCCAAACCAAACAGGTCATCTACGATGGCTTCAAAACTGCCATAGAGCTGGGAGTCCCCAGGGACAAGGCCGGAATCCTCGTGGACGAGCAATTCGGCGCCGCCATTCTTCGCGATGCCGCCGCGGAAAAATTCTTCACGTCATGTCCTTGCGAGAAGAGCGGTCAGGAAGAGTTCGATTTCGAGTACGGCGAAGAGTTCGCTAAGCACATCGAAGCCTTTCGTCCGACCTTCTGCAAGGTCCTGGTCCGGTATAACGCGGAGGGCGACAAAGCATTGAACGCGCGGCAGGCGGGCCGGCTCAAACGGCTGTCGGATTTCCTCCACGGGAAAAGTTCGAGCCTGTATATGTTCGAGCTGCTGGTGCCACCGGTAGCGGCGCAGCTCAGGCGTGTCAAGGAAGACAGGAAGGCCTATGACCTGGAGCTTCGCCCGCAACTAATGGTTCAAACCATCCACGAATTGCAGGACGCAGGGGTCGAGCCCGATGTATGGAAAATCGAAGGCCTTGAACGTCGCGAAGATTGCGAGAAAGTCGTCGCGGCCGCGCGCCGCAGTGGCCGGCAAAAAGTCGGATGCATCATCCTGGGGCGGGGCGAGGACGATGCAAAGGTGCGGAAATGGCTGGCGACCGCGGCGACGGCGCCGGGCTTTATCGGCTTCGCCGTCGGTCGGACGTGTTTCTGGGACCCGCTCGTCGCGTGGAACCAAGGAAAGATCAGCCGGCAGGATGCCGCTGGAGAAATCGCCAAGCGGTACCGGGAATTCGCGGGAGTTTTCGAACAGAAGGCTCGCGCCGCATCGTAAGGGAACCTGGACGAGCGAGGAATGAGAGATGGGCACTCCGTATCTGGCTGAAGCGAAGGCTGCTCGCGACATAGTTCAGCTATCGATCAATACCATCCGCACGCTTTCGATTGACGCGGTAGAGCAGGCCAAGTCCGGCCACCCGGGTACGCCTATGGCGCTCGCGCCGCTGTTATACACGCTCTGGAATCGTGTAATGCAGTTCGATCCACAGGATCCGATCTGGCCCAATCGCGACCGGTTCGTGCTCTCCAATGGCCACGCGTCTATGCTGCTATGGTCGCTGCTTCATCTCACCCGGACCCAGGCTGTGAACAGCACCTATGAGCGGCTGGGGCAGCCGGCGGTGACCCTCGACGATATCCGGCATTTCCGCCAGCTCGATAGCCGGGCGCCGGGACACCCGGAGTACGGCTGGGTCTCCGGTGTGGAGACTACGACCGGCCCGCTCGGCCAGGGAGTCGCCACCAGTGTCGGCATGGCCATCGCGGAAAAATGGCTCGCCCAACGCTACAACCGGAACGGCTTTACGATTTTCGATTACAACATCTACGCCGTCTGCGGAGACGGCTGCCTGATGGAAGGCATCTCGTCGGAAGCAGCATCGCTCGCGGCCCATCTGGCGCTCGACAACCTCTGTTGGATTTTCGACAACAACCACATCACGATCGAGGGAGACACGAACATTGCGTTCACGGAGGATGTCGCCGCACGTTTCCTGGCATATGGCTGGAACGTGCTGCGCGTTGGCGACGCCAACGACACCGATCGCATCGAGCACGCTTTGCAGCTCTTCCGGAGCACAAAGGACCGGCCTACATTCATCGTTCTAGATAGCCACATCGGGTACGGCTCGCCGCATAAGCAAGGCACCGCCGCCGCGCATGGGGAGCCTCTTGGCGAAGAAGAAGTCCGGCTGGTCAAACGCTATTACGGATGGCCGGAAGACGCGAAGTTCCTGGTTCCTGAAGGAATCTATGAGCATTTCACGGAGGGCGTGGGCGCGCGAGGCGCGAAGGCAAGGCGCGAATGGACAGAGCTTTTCGCCGCGTATCGGGCCAACGAGCCAGAGCTTGCGGAAGCTATCGACAGAATCGAACGGCGCGAACTTCCGGCAGAATGGGACCGCAACCTCCCCGTTTTTCCCGCCGATCCCAAGGGCATCGCGGGGCGGGAGGCCTCCGGCAAGGTGTTGAATGTGCTCGCGCAAAACATCCCGTGGCTGATTGGCGGTTCGGCCGATCTCGGGCCGTCGAACAAAACCATCCTCGCGGGAGTAGGAGACTTTCAGGCCAATAATCGAAGCGGGAGAAATTTGCACTTCGGGATCCGCGAGCACGCGATGGTCGCCATCGTGAACGGGCTGTGTCAGTCCGGGCTTCGGGCTTATGGAGCGACCTTCTTCATCTTCAGCGATTACGCGCGCCCGGCCATGCGGCTCTCCGCTTTGATGGAATTGCCGGCGATATTCATCTTTTCGCACGACGCCATGGGAGACGGGGAAGACGGACCGACTCACCAGCCGGTCGAGCATCTCGCCTCACTGCGCGCCATCCCTGGCATGATCACGATACGGCCTGGCGACGCCAATGAGGTGGTCGAGGCGTACCGCTATATCATGCGGCTCCGTCATGCGCCCGCTGTGCTCGCTTTGTCACGGCAGGCGCTGCCGACGCTCGATCGGAGCAAGTACGCGTCCGCCTCGGGCGTGGCGCACGGCGCTTACGTGCTTGCGGAAGCCCCGGGAAAGGGCCCTGAGGTCATCCTGATTGCTTCCGGGAGTGAACTGATTCTCGCGGTGGAAGCCCACGAGAAACTCGTCGCCGATGGCATTCGCTCCCGCGTCGTATCCATGCCGTCCTGGGAGATCTTTGAAAACCAAACCAGGAAATACAGGAAAAGCGTGCTTCCCGAGGACGTGACGGCGCGCGTCGCCATCGAGCAGGCATCGACGTTCGGCTGGGAGCGATACGCCGGCGCATCGGGACGCATCATCGGCATGGAGACCTTCGGGGCGTCAGCGCCGCTCAAAGCGCTACAAAAAAAGTTTGGCTTTGAGCCGGAACGCGTGGTGTCTTTTGCGAAGGAAATGCTGGGGCGTGGATAAGTGATGGAAGTACTTGAACACGATATTTCGGGACGGATCGCATCCATCAAGACGGAATCCGTCAAGAACATCGGGCTTCGAAGGTAACCAAAGCCCTTGAATGGCTAGATGATTTCGAAAATGAACAGGAGAAAATAAGAATGGCAACCAAAGCAACGCCAACTGTCGCGGAAGTGGATCAAAAATTTCTGAGCGCGTACGGCACGGCCAGATCCACCATCCAGGGAGCGCCCCTCGGCGCTGAGGAACTGCGCAAAACACATGCCTATTGGCGGGCCTGTAACTTCCTTAGCCTGGGCATGATCTATCTGCAGGGCAACCCTCTGTTTAAAGAGGCATTGAAGCCGGAGCACATCAAAAACCGGCTGCTCGGGCACTGGGGAGCGAGCCCCGGCCTGTCGTTTATGTATGTCCACCTGAATCGTATGATCAAGAAATACGACCTCAACATGATCTTTCTTGCCGGACCCGGGCACGGCGCCCCGGGTGTCCTGGGACCTGCTTATCTGGAAGGAACCTATTCCGAGATTTACACCGACAAGAGCGAAGACGCGGAAGGTCTGGGGGAATTCTTCAAGCAGTTTTCCTTCCCGGGCGGTATCGGCAGTCACTGCACGCCGGAAACTCCGGGATCCATTCACGAGGGAGGGGAACTCGGCTACGTACTCTCTCATTCCTGCGGCGCGGCCTTTGACAATCCCAGCCTCATCGTCGCGGCGGTAGTCGGCGACGGGGAATCGGAGACGGGCCCCTTGGCCACCTCCTGGCACATCAACAAGTTCTTGAACCCGATTCGCGATGGAGCAGTCCTGCCGATTCTCCACTTGAACGGCTACAAGATCAACAATCCAACTCTGCTTGCACGTATCAGTCATGAGGAGTTGGAGAGCCTGTTCCGGGGCTACGGCTGGACGCCTTACTTCGTAGAAGGCTCCGATCCCGACAGCATGCATCAGGCGATGGCGGCTACCGTCGACCACTGCGTTTCCGAAATCAGGAAGTATCAGCAGGAGGCTCGCACTTCCGGAGTTGCCAGGCGTCCCCGGTGGCCCATGATCATATTGCGCTCGCCGAAAGGCTGGGGTGCGCCGCAGGAGGCCGCCGGCCACAGGCTCGAAGGCTTCTGGCGGGCCCATCAGGTTCCGATCGCGGACGTCAAGAAGAATCCTGAGAGCCTCAAAATTCTTGACAAATGGATGCGGTCGCAAAAACCGGAAGAGCTATTTGACTCGACTGGCAGGCTCATTCCGGAGCTCAAGGAACTGGCGCCGAAGGGCATTCGCCGCATGAGCGCGAATCCGCACGCCAATGGAGGGCTGCTGAAGAAGGCTTTGAGATTGCCCGATTTCCGGGGATACCGCCTGAAGGTCGACAAGCCCGCACAGATCGAAGCAGAGAATACACGTCCTCTCGGGGCCTTCCTGCGGGATGTGATGAAGGCGAACATGGACCGGTTCCGCGTATTCGGCCCGGACGAGAATACATCGAACAAACTGCAAGACATCTATGAAGTCAGCAAGAAATTCTGGATAGCTGAATATTTTCCTGAAGACGCGGATGGCGGCGAACTGGCGACAGACGGACGCGTCATGGAGATGCTCAGCGAGCACACGGTTGAAGGGATGCTCGAGGGCTACCTCCTGACGGGACGACACGGCTTCCTCTCGTCCTATGAAGCCTTCGTTCACGTAATCGATTCCATGTTCAACCAGCACGCCAAATGGTTGGCGATCTGTAACCAGTTGTCCTGGCGCGAAGAGATTGCCTCGCTGAACCTGCTGATCACGTCGACCGTCTGGCGTCAGGATCATAATGGCTTTACCCATCAGGACCCTGGCTTTCTGGACGTGGTGCTGAACAAGAGTGCCGCAGTAACACGCATTTATCTGCCTCCTGACGTGAACTCGCTTCTATCGGTTGCCGACCACTGCCTGCGGAGCCAGAACTACGTCAACGTCATCGTCTGCGACAAGCAGATGCACCTCCAGTACATGGATATGGATGCCGCCATCAGGCATTGCACCAAAGGTATCGGTATGTGGGATTGGGCCAGCAACGATCAGGGTGGCGAGCCGGATGTCGTGTTGGCGTCGGCCGGCGACATTCCCACTCAGGAAGCGTTGGCCGCGATCGCGTTGCTCCGCGCCGAGTTCCCGGACCTCAAGATCCGCTACATCAATGTCGTGGATCTGTTCAAGCTACAACCCGATACGGAGCATCCGCACGGATTGACGGACCGCGACTTCGACTCTCTGTTTACGGTCGACAAACCGATCGTTTTTAACTTTCACGGTTACCCGTGGTTGATCCACCGCCTGACATACCGTCGAACCAACCATCCAAACTTGCACGTGCGCGGATACAAGGAAAAAGGCAATATCAACACGCCCATGGAACTGGCCATCAACAATGAGATCGATCGCTTTACGTTGGCGATCGACGTTATCAATCGAACTCCGAAGCTTCAGCGGATCGGTGCTCACGCGAAAGAGAAATACCGCGACCTGCAGACCGATTGCCGCAGCTACGCCTATGAACACGGCATCGACCAGCCTGAGATCGTAGCCTGGAAGTGGCCTTTTAAGTGACGATGGCGAATGTGTCTTGGATCAGGGTGGATGGTCAGAGCCATCCACCCTGAAAACCCGCCCGGCGCAGTCCGGCCGCGACATAGGGAGACCGGCGCATGATTTTCCAGATCAGGCCGGTGCGGTAGTTCTCAATCATGAGGACCACCGGGCCCTGGTCAACACCAAAATGATAGGGAGTGACCCACCAGCCTGTCGAGCTGTCCGGCACTTTGTATGTCTGATTGAATGACGGTTTGAAACCGTAGCGCTTCGTCACTCCGAGGTCGAGCCGGGCCATAGCGCCTACGCTCGGTAAGACGATCTCCGGGGCGAATGGAAGCGAGGCGACCGCAACCCAAGGAGCGATAGTTCCGTCATCGGGACCGTACGGCGCCCCGCGAGCGTAATAATCGTAAAATTGGCGCTCGATTCCGTTCACCGTCCGCTTCTCCCAACCGGGGCCGTCAGTCGCTGTAATTCCCCAGCAGAATTCCCCGTAGCCGTCGAACTCGAGCGGGTTGCGGACTGCGTACTCCTGATGGACATAGGTCGCCTGGCGGCTGTTCTGGAAGTAGTCGGTACCATGCTCACGCATGAAAGCGTCGCGCAGATCGCGGAAGTCGATCCAGAGGTGCGAGAGTTGATGCGTGAAGAGCGGACCGGAGTAGAGCAGCTCGCGGCCGTAGATTTTCTTCCATTGGTAGGTCGAGCAGTAAGCGTCGTAGCTCTCGGGCGGCAGTGGAAAAGTTGGCGACCCAAGGCCGAGGAGATACAGCAGTAGCCCCTCATCGTAACCGGTCCAACGGTGTGGAATGAAGCTCGTTTCCGGCTTCCAGCCGTGCGAGATCGCCGCGCCGCCATTTAACGCCCACTGCCAGTCGGCCCGACGGTAAAGCGCGTCGGCCAACTTTCTGAGCTCGGCTTCCTCCTCCGTGTCCCGGTCGAAGTAAACGGCGCAGGCGAGCATCCCGGCGAAAAGAAAAGCTGAATCGATAGTAGAGATCTCGGACTCCCAAACGCGGCGTCCGCTCCTCATGTCCAGGAAATGGTAGTAAAAGCCTTTGTAGCCCGTGGCATCAGGCTCCGGGCCGTGCGGGCTGTCGTGGAAGAAGCGCAGCCTTCGGAGCACGAGCTCAGGGGCGAACTCGCGAGAGATCACGCCGCGTTCGACCAATACCGGGATGGTTGACAGACCGAGGCCTACGGCGGCGATGCTGCAGGGGGCCTCGGAATTAGTCTTATCGCGAATAAGACCGTTGGCCGGGTTGGTCTCATGAAGATAATACTGGAGAGTAGTTACCTGGAGCCGACTCAGATCCTGGTCGGTCGGTAGCCCATTCAGAGCTTCCCCATCGAGCAGCGGGTTCACGTCCTCATCAGCCAGCGGCACGTACTGATTGCTCCTCCTGCCGCGTCGCAGTCGTCACCCCGACCTCGTGCCGCTGCCCGTCGTTAGCCAGATCGATAGCGCCACCCGGTACAGCCTGCCCGTCGAGCGTCAGGCTGCGGATACCGCGGCCACTTCTGCTGCTGTTCTCGACCACCACGTGGTAGGTGGCTGAGCCGTAGCGGTATGTGATCTCGTAGCCCGGCCAGCCTGACGGAACGCAGGGCTCGATCTTGAGCCGGCTTCCACGCAGTTGAAAACCCAAAATCGCTTCCAGGCCGATCCGATACAACCAGCCCGCCGAACCCGTGTACCAGGTCCAGCCGCCACGGCCGGTGTGCGGCGGCGCCCCGTAGACATCGGCCGCCACGACGTACGGCTCTACTTTGTAGTGAGCAACTTTATCTGGTGAATCCGCATGGTTGATCGGGTTCAGCAGCCCGAAGAGCTCCGCTGCGCGGTCTCCCTGCCCCAACAGAGCCGTCGCCAGCACCACCCAGGTAGCCGCATGCGTGTACTGGCCACCGTTCTCGCGAATGCCCGGCAGATACCCTTTGATGTAGCCGGGATCCAAGTCCCCTTTGTCGAACGGCGGGTCGAATAACAGGATGAGCCGCTCGTCCGAGCGTACCAGCCGCTGTTGAACCGCTGCCATGGATCGGCGGGCGCGCGCCTGATCCGCGGCAGCTGAGATCACCGCCCATGATTGGACGATGGAGTCAATCTGGCACTCGTCGTTGGCCGCCGACCCGAGGGGCGTCCCATCGTCGAAGTAGGCCCGACGGTACCACTGGCCATCCCACGCATGTTCTTCCAGTGCCGCATGCAGGGCATTGGCCCGTTCCAGGCACCAGGCAGCCCTCGCCGTGTCGTCGCGTCCTTGAGCCACTTCTGCGAAGTCGCGGAGGATCGTCAGCATGAACCAGCCGTTCCATACGCTCTCGCCCTGTCCGTGGGCTCCGACCTTGTTCATTCCGTCATTCCAATCCCCCGTACCCATCAAGGGGATGCCGTGAGGTCCAAGCTTCAGCCCGTACTCGAGCGCCCGGACGCAGTGTTCATACAACGTTTCCGTCTGGTCGCTCACCTCGGGCAGGTTGTAGTCCTCCTCTTGATCCGCCTTCAAGATTGGGGCGCGCAGGAACTGTACGCGCTCTCCAAGAATGGCTGAGTCGCCAGTGACCCGGACATAGTGGCAGGTGACCAGCGGCAGGAAGTAGAGGTCGTCGGTGATGCGGGTGCGGACTCCGCGCCCGGCCGGGGGGTGCCACCAATGCTGCACGTCGCCCTCTTCGAACTGGTGTGCAGCCGCCGTCAGAATATGCGCTCGGGCATCTTGCGGCGCGCCATAGACCAGGGCCATTGCATCCTGAAGCTGGTCGCGAAATCCGAATGCTCCGCCCGACTGGTAGAAGCCGGACCGGCCCCATATCCGGCAGGCAAGCGTTTGGTAGAGCAGCCATCGGTTCAACATCAGGTCGAAAGCAGGGTCAGGCGTACGAACCTGGACAGCCCCGAGGACGCGGTCCCACAGAGCCCGGACTTCCTCCAGCGTCTCTTGAGCTCGGACAGGATTGGCGTAAGCGTGGGCCAGTCGCCGGGCTTCTTCCGTGTTCATTGCCTGGCCAAGTACGAATACGATCTCACCGGTTCCGCCTGGAGAGAGTTCCAGGTCCGTCATCATCGCGGCGCAGGGATCTCCCAGCTCAGCGACCTGGCTCGACATTTCCTTCCGGGTTAGGGCGGCAGGTGCGGCCGTTTTTCCCTCGCGGCCGAGAAACTCCGCGCGGTCTGTGACGAACGAGCGGGGCCGGCTGCTCACATCGGCGAAGGCGACCCGGCCGGCGAACTCGCCCGCCCAGGCGTTGGTGGCAAATAACGTACCCGACTCCGCATCAACAGAGCAGACTACCTGCAGCGGAGCTCGATCGCGCTGGATGCCGACCACCCACTCGCAGTAGAACGTCGCCGATAGCCGGCGCGGCCGATCGCCGCAGTTCCTCACGCGCAAGTGAAACAGCTTAACCGGCGCGCTCGGCGCAACAAGAATAGTTAAATCTTGCTCCAGCTCGTTACTGGTCCGAGTGAAGCGGCTATATCCATGGCTATGGCGGACGACTGTCGTCGCCAGCCCGCCGCAAGGCGCCGGTGTCGGCGTCCAGAACTCGCCGGTTTCTTGGTCACGAATATAAACGACCTCGCCCGACGGATCACTGACCGGGTCGTTGCTCCAGGGCGTAAGACGGTTCATCTGACTGTTGCCTGCCCAGGTATGGCCACTGCCGGCTTCGGTTACCAGGCAACCGAAATCGGGGTTAGCGAGCACGTTCGTCCACGGGGCAGGCGGCCTCTCATCGGCATGCAGGGAGATAACATATTCCCGGCCATCCGCGGTGAACCCGCCGAAGCCGTTATCGAAGAGCAGATGCTCGCCGGCCGCCGCTGACGCATCGCCAACAGAGTAAGTGAGGGGGGCACGGGAAGATCGGCCGGCGCCTCCCAGACTTCTCTTCACCTCGCTTTCGCCCACCCTCAGGGGGCTTCCCGCGCGCGACAACTGTTCAACCAGGGTCCCGCTGCTGTCACGGAGGATCACGCGAGCGGCGGCTTCGAACAGCGTCTTGTCTTCGTCCGAGAGTGCCGCGGTGTCGCGCAGGAAGATACCGCCCGGCTTGTCGGCGAGGTGGGCTGTCGGACCGCTCTGAACCAAGGCGTCGAGCTGGCGGCGCAGGTCGTCGCTCGCCTCGTTCAGCAGGACCAGATCGGCGACAAGGCCGCAGGAGCGCCAATATCTGTGGGCGCGAAGAACCTGCCGCGTAAGCTCCACCCCACCGTTTGCGGTGCCGATCCGCAGCAGCACGATAGGCAGATCCCCGGAGATCGCGTGTGGCCAGAGGCCCGGTTGGCCGAGTTTGTTGCCCTCCACGGACGCAGGTGACCGCAGGAACGGACCCGTAAAGATGACGTGAGCGGCCAATCGCTGAAATGCCGCGGCGTCGTCCAGGGTCAGATCCAACTGGGCGCGCTGCGCCTGCCCATATGACGCAGCCTCATCGAATACGCGGTCGACCTCTCCCAGGTCGTTGAACCGGTCTGCCACCGCCAGCCCCTCTTCGCGATCCCGCAGCGTCGCGGTGTTGAATGCCAGGACCGCGGACGTGCCCGGCGCAAGGCGAACACTCCGGCGGAGGCTGAAAACCGGATCCAGCACCGGGCCATATGTCCCCGAAAGGGGCGCTTTTGTTTCGAGGGCCGCGGGGTTCGCGGCCGAACGGCCGCGTCCCAGGAACCGCGCCCGGTCCGTCTCGAACTGAACGTCTCCGATCGCCGCGCCGCCCTCAGGGCCTGCCAGAACGTGCAAAGCCCAAAGCGCCTGCTCGTCCCGCGCGCGCGGTCGCCGACGGCATAGCAAGGCCGAAGCCCCGCTCAGGTATTCGGTCTCAAGGAAGAGCTTGGCGAAGGCGGGGTGCGCCTGGTCGGCGCGGCGCGGATTGAGAGCCACTTCCGCGTAGCTGGTCACCTCCAGCGTGCGCGGCCGGTCGCCATGGTTGGTCAGCGTGATCCGGCGGACCTCCGCGTCCGCATCGGATACGACAGCGACTTCGTATCGGGTCTCGATCTCTCCATCACGCCGCTGGATGGCGGCGCGATCCGGTCGCAGTTCTACCACGTACTCGTCGGCGCTCTGGCCAATGGGCTGGCGTCCGGCGGACCAGACTCGGCCGTCGTCCAAGTCGCGAACGTAGCAATACTGGCCCCAGAAATCGCAGGTTGCGTCCTCGCGCCAACGCGTTACGTCCATCCCGTTAACGACGCTGTAACCGCTACCTGCTGCAGTCAGTAACACGTTGTAGCGGCCGTTCGATAGCAGGCAGGCATCTAGCGGAGGTGAGGAGTAAGTATTTGTGATTGTAGGAGCCATCTTGGTTGACACGACCACACGCCAACTGATGAATCAGCGGCAGCACTCACAGCGTTGATTCATCCGGAGCTCCAGGAGATTTAATTTATTGTGCGGCCCTGGACTGTGAATAGGCTGCTGGCGGCCTCGAAAGATTGTGCCGGTGCCGGAAGCGTAGACGGAAATCTGCGTCGTTGGCAATTTCCAGCGCACGGCGGCCCGCCCGCTCGGAAAGGCCGCCTTCGGCCAGTGCGTGGATGCGCCAAGCTTTTCGCTTTGGTACATACCGGCAATCCAGTCGATTGCGATCGCTCGCTACGCTTCTGCGAGCCTCATAGTCTTGACCCTGCGAAGCGCGCAATGGAGCATGCCAAATACAACCACAGCAACAAACGCAACGAAGATTCTGCCGTGGCATCATCGACTTTCATTTGTTCGTCAAGACTTGCGAACATGCCATTCTCCTCTTCTCGCAAAGGCTGCGCCTTGATGTTATAGAGGGACGCTGGGCGTCGCGCGACTGTCAGCGTCATTTGATCTTGGCGGACATTCTAGCTTCCGACGCTATTTTTGGGCAGGTAGCAGTCAGAGTGTCGTGGTTCTAATATTGCGTCGTTCTGACTG
>Ga0105245_10001616_pt1 | contig 20503 bp, 18 predicted proteins | sample KBSM54metaG_FD_81523 | JGI IMG/M metagenome (GOLD analysis project Ga0105245, IMG submission 81523) | Miscanthus rhizosphere microbial communities from Kellogg Biological Station, Michigan, USA - KBS M5-4 metaG | ecosystem: Host-associated > Plants > Roots > Rhizosphere > Soil | place...
CTTCGCAGCCAACTGGAGTCCATCTACTCCCTTCGGCGCCAACTCAAAGGGAGAGAATGCCAGGATCGATTCTTCTCTCTGGTGCCTTTATTCCAAAACCGCAACTACGTTTGGCTTAAAACCCGTATCGCTATTGAGGCGTCAGGGTGCATTGCGATGGTCAATGACTTTGATCGCGCTTGGCACCTGGCAAGCGACGCCGCCGAGGAAGCACAGATGGCGCACTACCCTGCTCTCCAGTTACGCGCTTTAGGATACTTGGGGTCGTTTCACACAATTGAAGGCAGGCTTTCAAAATCGTGGAAAACCAATCAAGACGGACTCAGCACTTTTTGGAGTGGTGCCTTCCCACGTGATCGGGCGTATCAGTTTTATGCTGACCTGGAATTTGCCGCGGAAAAAGGGGAACAGTGGCATGTAGCGGCAGTTCTGCAACGTGAGGCGATTGAACAATTTCGTGAGAGCCAGCGCCTGGACTTTAAGGCCGCAGCGCATTGCCGACTAGCCAGAATCGAAGAGATGGTAGGAGACGTTCAAAAAACACAGGCGGAATTGGAGATTTCCCGGCGGCTTTTTCAGGAGTTAGACAAAGGCGCCAAAGTCGATCTGAATGAGATCGATTGCGAAGTAGCGTGGGGCAGCCTAGAGGCCCACTACGGGTCTGTCGATTCCGCCTTTCAGCACTTGATCGATGTACGTGAGGCTATTGAACAGACAGATGGTTTTACTATTCGGCTACGCTATGAAAAGGCCTGGGCGGAGATGGAAAAGCGTCGTGGAAACTGGGGAGAAGAGGAGGAACACCTGCAGAAAGCTATATCGATTGGAAACAAAGGGTTCCTGACCCTACGGTCGCCCCGAGATCGGTGGGACTGGCGCCTGGAAGTTGGAGATGCATATCGGCAACTCTTGCAACTAGAAATGGAGCATAGCCATGATGCCAAGGAGTCGTTTGCTAACTGGGAACTTTTTCGCTCCATAGAAACACCGAATCCAGTCTTTATTAACAACCATATTAACAACCATTTAACGGGAAACCCATACGTGGCAGCCTTGGTCTCCTCCCGCCTGAAGAAAGTGCACCATGGCACCGTCGTTGCATTCGCCGTCTTTCCTCGCTGGGTAACCGCATGGGTGGCAGATGATAGAGGTATTCGCGAGTTTCACATCCTCGCCGACTCTGACGCCTTAAAAAGGGATGTACAAGCTTTTTATCAGCTCTGCTCGAATCCTCTCACGCCTCTAGAAAAGGTAAATGACGCCGGTTCCCGTTTATACAAATTGTTGATCACCCCGATTGAACAGGTGCTCGATCCGACGCGAACTTTGTTCATTGAAGCCGACGAGTTTTTAGGCCTGTTGCCTTGGCCGGCGTTATTGCGCTCGGACAGGACTTACTTAGGCCACACCTATGCGATTGTAAATAGTCCCGGATTGTTGTATCGCGAGCCTCGGAAACGCAGGAGACATGTAATGGACAGGATTCTGGTCGCATATCCAGGAGCAGTTGAATTGGACCATACGCTTTACCAGCCACTGCCGCAGGCCAAAGAAGAAGCTGATTTCGTTGCCGGTCTGGCTCCTCGCCACAAATACTTGCAGGGCGAGAACGTTACCGCCAAGAACCTCATCGCAGAACTCCATACAGCTTCTTCATTCCTTTTTGCCGGACATGCAACGACACGCGCATTTAGCGGTGAGTTGATTATTCATGGGGACAAGGGTGGTGATGTTTTTTCAGCTTCACGCCTGGCAGGACTGGACCTGAATGGAACTAGGCTGGTTGTGTTGTCAGCTTGTAGCACGGGTGGCGGATCGGAAGCTGCTCGAGACCCTAATGGCCTTGTAAAAGCATTTCTTAATGCGGGGGCGGAACGCGTCATCGCGACACAATGGGATATAAGCTCCGGCTCCACAAGCACATTGATACACGAGTTTTACGCCGCTTTCGATAGAACCCATGACAGCGCACGAGCGCTACTTGAGGCTCGAAGGCTAACCAGTTCAGCATTGAGTCATCCATATCACTGGTCCGGCGTTCAGGCGGTCAGCTTCGTAAATTGAAAAATGGGGTTTTATTTTACCGAGCAGAGTTAGCGAAATTGGAGACTTTATGTCACTCAATCGACGTCATTTTCTGAAAATGCTGGGAGTGGGTTCTATTCTGGCCCTCAGTAATCCGCTACTGGAAGCTTATGCGTCGACTGCGGGACCGTGCTCTTGTGTAAACATTCTCTTGCATGGTTTCTTCTTCATGGAATTTCAAGATGATATGCTTCTGGTTGCATCGCCCAAGCACCAACCTCATCAAGTTTTATTTCGGGATAGTGGTGGCGCTCTACAACCACTTTCAAGCCTCATCGATTTGCGCGATGCGCTTCAACCTGGCTCGAAGACGACATTCCCTTCAAAAATTCTCCAATTTTCCAGAAGCGATATAAAGCTCAACAGACCTTTTATTGATAAAAACAACCCTAATCAATACGCGTGTTTCATGCAGTTGCCTAAACCGCATGACATTGTCCCGCTTCGTCTGGGCAAGGTGGCAGATCTTAGCCCAAACCCTGGCAACGTCGCTAACTCAATCAAGCGATTGTGTGATGTAAACACGGCTACTGTAACGCGTCTAAAATATTTTCCCAAGACGTCGGCTCCGTTCAAGACACGCAGTTTCTATGCAGAGCACTGTCATCCGCCAAAAGCATGTGAGGTTAATAACACTTTTGACGCCGCGAGAGCCGTTTTTGGCAAAGAATTCGACCTTACAATTAAGGGGGTTGAGTCCATTACGCTCGGCAAAGATAAGCGATCCGATCTGCCTGACGAAATCGAACTCGATGATGAAAATGCACTTGAAGAAATCCGCAGCGCAGCTTCCTCCTGTCCGCCGCCACTGTGTCCGCCACCGTGCCCTCCCGGCAAGGTTTGCATCGAATCGGTCGAAGTAGCTACCTGTCCGCATTTTGGAGTAGGCCCCTAGATCATTGGGTTCCCATATCTTGCTCCGGAGATAACAGCCATGAATCGACGCCAAATTGTAAAACTACTCGCATTCAGTCCATTTTGTATGCCCTTCGGCCGTAATCTTTTCAACAGTGCCGGTCTGGCATTTGCCTCTCCCTGTAATTGCGTGAGCATCTTGCTGCACGGATTATTTTTCTTAGAGTTTCAAAATAACATGCTTGTCGTGGTGTCTCCTGACCACAATGGGCATTGCTACCGTTACCGCGACCACGGGGATCCGCTGGGGCCATTGCCTTCGCCCAATCCCGTCATCGATTTAAATGGGAAACTCGGCGGCGGGAGCACAGCTCCTTCTTACCCGCCGGAAATGTTGCAGTATAAAGCAGCCGATGTGACAGCCAGGAAACCATATATTGATTTGACCAAAAATTATGGGCTCGTACTGAAGCTTCCTTATCCTCAACACATTTATACGTTAAGGGCTGGAAGCGGTGGCGATTTTCATCCCGATACTACAACAAACATCTACAACTCCATGAAGACATATCTGGGCGCAAAGATTGGAATCATTACGTGGCTCCAGTATGGCCCCAGCCCAAATCCAGGATTCGCGACGCGGACTTTCTATGCGGAGCACGGATCACTGAGTGTTCCTTATCAAGCCGTCAATCGAGCGTTTGGTGCCGCAAGAAATGTATTTCCGGATTTCGATTTGCTCCTAAATGGAAATGCGAATTCAATTGTGGGAAGAGACCAAGCAAACCAGTTACCGTCTGAAATTGATCCAGATGACGAACGTGCTTTGGGTGAGATGACATCGAACAATTGCTCCACGATCGCTCCCGCCAAGAATGTCATCGCAGGACAAAAGGCAAGCAAAGGCAAGAAATCGACTCCTCAGACCAAAAATGGAGGGGGAGTGTCGATGCAAGCCGTTGAAGTAGCTACTTGTCCCCAATTCGGAATTATCAGCTGAGCAAGTGCCGCCCTAAAGGTTGAGATCGGTGGGTAATTCGCCACCATCGCCAATTTGTTGCAAGAGATCATTTGCGGTATCCTCCTCTGTCGCTCGGGAGGATACCGTGCTCTCATTTTTAGGCTTGCGTTGGCTGGTGATTACGGCAGCGCTATTGACTTCATCTTTGCTACTGGGGTTCCAAGGGAAGCCATCAACGATTGCTGCTACCAGAAAACCTACAACTGAATCCCAACCCTCACCCCCTTCCGCGGCTCCAGCGGCTTCACTTCAATCCCTCCACTGGCGCTCCATTGGCCCGTACCGCGGCGGACGCACGCGCGCCGTCGCTGGGGTGCCCAGCCAGCCGAACGTGTTCTATATCGGCGTGTGCAATGGCGGAGTGTGGAAGACCAACGACTACGGTCGCACCTGGCAGCCGATCTTTGACGATCAGCCTACTGGCTCCATCGGCGCGATTGCCGTAGCGGCCTCGGACCCGAATGTGGTCTATGTCGGCAGCGGTGAGGGGCTGCATCGGCCGGACTTGTCGGTCGGCGACGGCATTTACAAATCGACCGACGCAGGCAAAACCTGGACGCACCTTGGCCTGCGCGATGGCCAGCAGATTCCGCAGCTTGCCGTCGATCCCCGCGATCCCAACAAGGTCTTTGCCGCGGTGGCGGGGCATCCCTACGGGCCGAACAAGGAACGCGGCGTTTATCGCTCGACCGACGGCGGCCAGAACTTCACCAAGGTCCTGCCCAAAAGCGGCGCGGATCAGCCGGCAAACGGCCAACCATCAGCCCAGCAATCTGCCGATAGAAAAAACACAAGCGAAACGTCCGGCAACTCATCATCTGGCAACGCCGCTGCCACAGCCGACGACGACGAAAACATCGGCGCCTCAGACGTCCTGATCGATCCCAGCAACCCTGAAATCATTTACGCCACGCTGTGGGAAGCGCGTGAAGGCCCGTGGGAAAACGGTGCGTGGAACGGCGCAGGCGGCGGCATCTTCAAATCCACTGACGGCGGCCAGACGTTCACGCAACTCGCCGGCGGCCTGCCTAAAGAAATCATCCAGGCGCACATCGCCATCGCGGAAAGTAATCCTAATCGACTGATGGCTTCTGTAGCCTCCAAGCCGAACAGCGTCGGGCTCTACCGCTCAGACGATGCCGGCGCCAACTGGACCCAGATCACCACGGACGCGCGCCCGGCAGGCAGAATCGGCGGCGGAGATCTTTCTGTGCCGCGCTTCAATCCCAAAGATCCTGACATGGTCATCGTCACAAGCACAGTCACCTGGAAATCGACTGACGGCGGCAAGACCTGGACCGGCTTCCGCGGCGCTCCCGGCGGTGACGACTACCAGAATCTCTGGATCAATCCCAACAATCCTCAGATCATTGCTATCGTCAGCGATCAGGGCGCCATCATCACCGTCAACGGCGGCGAGACCTGGAGCTCATGGTACAACCAGCCCACTGCGCAGATGTACCACGTGAATGCTGACAATGCTTTTCCCTATCGCTTGTGCAGCGGCCAGCAGGAAAGCGGTTCAGCGTGCATCTCCAGCCGCGGAAATGACGGTGAAATCACCTTCCGCGATTGGCATCCCGTCGCGGCGGAAGAGTACGGTTACGTCGTCCCTGATCCGCTTGATCCCGACGTCGTTTATGGTGGCAAGCTCACGCGCTATGATCGTCGCACCAACCAGGCGCAGCAGGTCGCGCCCAAGCCTTTCCGCGCGCTAGATTATCGCATGCTGCGCACTGAGCCCATCGTGTTCTCGCCGGTCAACCCGCACATTCTTTATTTCGCCACCAACACTTTGTGGAAGACGATGAATGGCGGCCAGAGCTGGCAACAGATTTCGCCTGACCTCACGCGTCCGACGTTTGAAGTTCCTGCCAGCGTCGGCAAATATCGCAATGAAGAAACAGCCAAGCCTACGCCGCGCGGCGTGATTTATGCCGTTGCGCCTTCGCCGCTCGATATCAATCGCATTTGGGCCGGCACGGACGATGGCCGCATCCATCTCACCACTAACGGAGGCACAAAGTGGAATGAAGTCACGCCGCCGAATATGACCGCGTTCCAGAAGGTTTCGATCATTGAAGCCAGCCACTTTGACGCACAGACAGCGTACGCGGCCATCAACACGCTTCGCCTTGACGACCTGCGCCCGCACATTCTGCGCACGCGCGACTCTGGCAAAACCTGGACTGAAACCGTCAACGGAATTCCCGCGAATGAAAACGTGAATGCCGTGCGTGAAGATCCCGTGCGCCGCGGCATGCTCTTTGCCGCCACTGAGCGCGCTGTCTATGTTTCATTTGACGATGGCGAGCACTGGCAATCTCTGCGGCTCAACATGGCCGCAAGCTCCATTCGTGACGTCATCATCAAAGGTGATGATCTGGTAGCCGCCACGCATGGCCGCGGCTTCTGGATTCTCGACGACATCACCCCGCTGCGCCAGTTCGACCAGAAAGTTACGTCAGCAGATGCGTTTCTCTTCAAGCCGCAAACTGCCATCCGCGTCCGCTGGAACATGAATACTGACACACCGCTGCCGCCGGACTTCCCTGCCGGTGAAAATCCTCCGGATGGCGCTGTGATCGATTACTATTTGCAATCTGCATCATCCAGCCCGGTAACTCTTGAAATCAAAGACGCCGCAGGCAAGACTGTCCGCAAATATTCCAGCGCGGACAAGCCTGATCCAATCGACCCCATGCTCGCCATTCCCGCGTACTGGGTGCGTCCGCCGCAGACTCTCTCCGCTGCGGCAGGCGCTCACCGCTTCCTGTGGGACATGCATTATCCAAATGTCCCCGGCGTTGAGGCCGAGTATCCCATTGCCGCAATTCCTCACAACACCGCGCCACAGCCAAGCGGCCCATGGGCACTGCCGGGCCAATATACGGTTGTGTTTACGGCGAACGACAAGAGCTATTCACAGCCGCTCACCATCAAGATGGATCCGCGCGTCAAAACATCGCCGGCAGGTTTGCAACAACAATTCAAGCTGTCCAATGATCTCTATACGCAACTACTTACGCTCTCTCCCGCTACTGAAGAAGCTGGCGCGCTGCGCAAGCAATTGAAAGACCTTCAATCGAAAGCCACGGGTGAAGCTCTGGCAGCCATCAAGGCGCTCGATCAAAAACTGCAAGCCCTGGCCGGCGGCGCAACTCGCAGACCCGGCGCTGGAACAGAACCGCCCACGCTCGGTGGTCTCAAAACAAAATTCCTCACGCTCTTCGGAGTTTTTCAGGAAGCTGATGTGGCTCCCAGCACGCAGGCCGCATCCGCCGTGGCAGACTTGCAAAAGCAACTGCCACCGCTCATGCAGCGCTGGAATGAATTGAAGACAAAAGATCTTCCGGCACTCAACCAGCAACTGAAAGGCGCGAACTTGCCGGAGTTGAAGTTTGAAAGCGCAGTGCTGCCGGTAAGGGCAACCGTTTCGTCGAAGGATGAAGATTAATGAGAGAGACTGTCCTGTTGCGGCAATTGACACGGCCATCGGGTGTCGATAGTCTTCAAAATTGAGCCGGAGTCTCTTTCATGAAACCAACGCTAATCATTTTTGTCTTTGCACTCGTGTGCCTGGCCTCTCCCCTGCTCGCGGACGAAGGCCACCACCATCTCGGTCCCAATGAAAAAGTAGGAAGCGTGTCTTTCCCCACTTCCTGCGCCGCCGCTGCGCAGAAGTCTTTTGAACGCGGCGTGGCCCTGATGCACTCATTTGAGTATGAAATGGCGGAAAACCAATTCAAGGAAGTCGCCAAACAGGACCCCGGCTGTGCCATGGCGTATTGGGGAGAAGCTCTGAGTCTGTATCACCAACTCTGGAGCCGTCCGACGAAAGCAGATCTTAAGCGCGGAAATGATCTCTTGGCGCACGCAGCAGAGCTCAAGCCCAAGACCGCCCGTGAGCGCGAATACATCAGCGCGTTGGCTATTTTCTACCATGACTCTGACACCATCGATCACCGGAAGCGGGCCGATTTCTATTCCGCTGCCATGGCAAAGGTCTATCGCAACAATCCTAAAGACCGTGAAGCTGCGGTGTTCTACGCGCTGTCATTGCTCGGCTCAGGGCCTGAAGAGGATCCAACGCAGGCCAATCACAGAAAGGCCGTGGCTATTCTCAATGAGCTTTTTGAACAGGACCCCGGCCATCCCGGCATCGCGCATTACATTATTCATGCCTGCGATAATCCGCAGATGGCGAGCCTGGGACTGGCAGCGGCGCGCAAGTACGCCAGCATCGCCCCTTCGTCGGCGCACGCAGTACATATGCCTTCACATATTTTTGCGCGGCTGGGTCTCTGGCAGGACGATATCCAGTCCAATGAAGCCGCGTTGCGCGTGGCGGACAATATGGGCTCAATGCATCTACACGTAATGCATCACAAAATGCACTCGCTTGATTTCCTGGAGTCCGCCTATCTCCAGATTGGCAATGATCAAAAAGCCAAAGCTGAGTGGGACGAGTTGCGGACGATCCGCAAAGAAGACGTGGAAGAAGAGTTCAAAGACTATTATGACGCGATGAAAGCTGGCTTCGCTGCGCGGTATACACTCGAGCGTCGCCAGTGGAAGGAAGCGCTGGCGCTTCAGCCGGTCGCGGACGCGCGTCCTTATGTGCAGGCGCTCACTTACTGGGCGCATGCCGTCGCTGCTGGGCACCTGCGCGACACAGCAGCCGCGCAAACCGCCGCAGATCAATTCAACGCCATGCTTGAAGCGACGAAGAAATCAGACAAGGCTCATGAAGCCAAATATATGGCCAATAATCATGATGAAGCCCAGGCATGGCTGGCCTTTGCTCAAGGCAAGAATGACGACGCTTTGCTCCTCCTGCGCGCCGTCGCCGATAAGCAGGACAAAGTCGGCAAGGGCGAAACTGAAACTCCTGCGCGCGAGATGCTGGCTGACATGCTGCTGGAGATGAACCGTCCGCAGGACGCGCTGGTGGAGTATGAAGTGGCGCTCAAGACCGATCCCAACCGCTTCAACGGTCTTTACGGCGCGGCCCGCGCAGCGGAGATGACCCAACAGAAGGAAAAAGCGTCCGGTTATTATGCACAGTTGATCAGGAATTGCCAGGGTTCCAACTCTGACCGCGAGGAGCTGGCAAAAGCAAAGACTTTGGTTGCAGCAAAGTAGTTACCCGTGAAGTCGCCTGCCCCGTTTAAGCAAATCTGCGGTTCCACTTCCGAAACCGGAAACTGAAAACTCGGTAATTCATCCCAATGCCGTAATATATTGCGGCCTACAATCCCTCCACCTGACAGGGGTCAGTATGGAGGTCGTAAAAAATGAAACGCAGAGCAATCGCAGCATCTCTTCTAGTCACTTGTTTCTCGATTCTCTGGACCACACCGGCTCACGGACAAGAACTAGGAAAACTACTATCTGATGGCCAATCCGTTTCCGGGCATGCGCATCCCAGCGGCAACGCCGGCATTGTCGCCGCCGGAGCAAATGTGCCCATGTGGCCTGGGTTCTTCTTCTTCAACGGAGTGCGTTACAACTTCACCATGGTAGGCAGCGATCCCACGGTTGCTGGAGCAGGGACCACCAACGTTCCGCTTGTGATCATTCCCCTGAGTTTCAGCTACCCAAACGGCACATTGATCTCGCCCCTTGCCACTGCGTGTGGCGATAATACAAGCGTGCTGGCCCGCATACAGGGTTCGCCGCTGTTCACCACCAACGTCACCTGGGTTGAAGGCAACACCGTTGTTGGCGTGACGCAGTTTACAGATGCCTTTCAGCGGGCCAACTTCTGGGCCTATGTGAGCACAAGATCGCCTAATTACCACGTATTGCTGAACCCGATCTCAACCACCCCTGTCATCCAGGTAAACGTGCCCGTGGGAAAAGGACAAACGAACGCCAACAATGCTTGCCCGCAACAGCCAATCGGCACAATCGATATGACTTTTCTGGACCAGACTTTGCGCGGCCTGATCGCTCAATTGGGAATCGGGCCCAACACGCTCCCGCTGTTTGTGGCCTATGACATGGTAGGAATACCCTCCACCGGCGGGTTCTTCTTTGGCTACCATACGGCGGTTCAGGTTGCCCCAGGCGTGTTTCAGACCTATTCCTTTGGCAGCTACGCTGATAGCGGATTGCTTGGGCAGAACGTCGCCGACATTTCCATCCTGAGCCATGAACTCGGTGAGTGGCTCGATGATCCGGTCAACAACCCGGTGCCACCGTGGGGCCACATCGGGCAGGTCACCGGCTGCCAGTCCAACCTTGAAGTAGGAGATCCACTGACCGGCAGCAATTCCACTGTGTTCACGCCGGGCTTTAACTATCACGTGCAGGACCTGGCGTTCTTCTCGTGGTTCGCCCGCCAACAGCCTTCAATTGCGGTAAATGGCTGGTACTCCACGCTTAACGCGTTCGCTGGCCCTCCTCCGGTGTGCTTCTGATGGGATTGCCTGACTCGCCGTGATCGGAAAGGCAAAACCCTACCGCACATAAACATGGATGACACGGATCAGAAAAAGATCGGGTGTAGGATTATCTGGAAAAGAAAAGTCCTTACCCAATCTGTTTTTGATTCGTGTTCATTCGCGCCGATTCGCGGCTGCTTCTTCCTGAACTGCAGATCATCTGCGCAAATCTGCGGCGATGAGCTTCTTCGCCTTCCGGAACACATCCAGAAACATCTTTTCCGTCAGCTTTCCCGTGAGCGTATTTTGCAGTGAAGGATGATAGGAGCACAGCAGAGTGCGTCCGTCCGGCAGTTTGTACGTTTCACCATGACCGAAGAGGATTCCGCTCTTTGATTTCAGCGCACCGCGTCGCTTCAGGTAATTCAAGTAAGCATCAAACGCGATCTTCCCCAACACCACCACGACTTTGACATTAGTCAGCGCGGCAAATTCGCGATCGAGAAATGCAGCGCAATTTCCAATCTCTTCCGGTGACGGCTTGTTCTCCGGGGGAGCGCAGCGCACAGCAGCCGTAATGTAAGCGTCGATCAGTTGAAGCCCGTCTTCACGACGGACAGCCGTCGGCTGGGAAGCAAATCCTGCTTTGTGAAGGATGGGATACATAAAGTTGCCGGAACCATCGCCGGTAAAAGGGCGGCCTGTCCGGTTCGATCCATGCGCCCCAGGCGCAAGTCCAAGAATCAGCAGCCGCGCATTGGGATCTCCAAAGCCAGGGACAGGTTTTGCCCAGTAGTCCCAATCAAGGTAAGCGCGGCGCTTGACCTCACCCACCTTGCGGCAATGCGCAATCAGTCGCGGACAGAGCGTACATGCAATGATTTCATCATTAAGCGCAGTGAGATTGGAGGACTCAACTGTTGTCACAGTACTCTGGGTTGAACGGCGAGGCATTTACTTGAGTTTATCAGCGTGCGTCTATTCGCGGATTGTAGTCGGAGATCGTTTGTCAGAAATCGTTTATCAGCGATCGTTCATAAGCGCAGCGAAGCTCAGGCGTGGCGATGATCGCGCTGCATCAGGCTGGCCAGCGCATCCAGGAACGCTTCCGGGCCGTCCAACGGATTCACGTGCAGCTCAGATTCGTCTTCTTCCCTCTGGTCATAAGGGTCAAGCACCACGGAAGGAACGCGCTGATGGTGGCCTTCTGAGCAGATGCGGCGACGCTCCAGAACGGGCACGGAATTAGCAATCACAATGGCGCAGACATGGCGGGCGCGCAAAATTCTTAGCGCGGCTTCCACCGTAGACACCGGTATAACCCCGTATCCGGCATGCGCCAACACGGCGTTGCGGATGGGAGCCAAGACCCTTTCTGCCGAGATAGAAAGGACTGATGGACGCATATTTTTATTCCGTCGACTAACACCTTACGTTTTTCCGTTCTGCTTTGCTCTCAGTATTGCCCTGTATGCAGGGCAAATCAAGTAAAAAAACGCTTAGATTTTGTGAAGAGATGCAGCTGTACCGAATTTGGAATTCCACGCTTTTGTACTCAATAAGCCCATTCTTGTGGTGATTGCTGCGCTTTCCTCTTTCAGCGGATAATGGCTATCGCCTGGAAATGCACAAGAGCTTTCAATTCCGTGACTTGGCTGACCTGTTTGCCAGGGCCAATGAAGAAAAGTCCGGCGACCAACTGGCCGGCCTGGCAGCGCAATCTGAGCAGGAGCGCGTGGCGGCCAAGTTCGCACTGGCCGATGTGCCGCTTCAGCAAATCGTCGCCAACCCTCTTATTGCGCCCGAGCAAGATGACGTCACTCGCCTGATCCTTGAGACCCATGATCAAGCCAATTTCTCCACCATCAAGAGCATGACGGTCGGCGAGTTTCGTGAGTTCATCCTGAGCGATGCGACCAATGAAACCACTTTGCAATCTCTGCACTGGGCCATTACGCCGGAAATCGCCGCCGCTGTAACCAAGCTCATGAGCAACAAAGACCTGGTGCTGGCCGCGAACAAAATTCGCGTAATCACGCGCTGCCGCAACACCATGGGCCAGCGCGGCGTGCTGGGCATTCGCCTGCAACCCAACCATCCGGCGGACGATGCAGCGGGAATCCTGCTCTCCGCATTTGATGGCCTGCTCTATGGCTGTGGCGATGCCGTCATTGGTGTAAATCCCGCCACTGAGTCGGTAGAAAGTGTGAGCGCTATTCTCCATGCGCTGCAGCGGCTAATCGACGCTTACAACATTCCCACGCAAGCCTGCTGCCTGGCCCACATCTCCACTCAACTCAAAGCCATGGAACGCGGAGCGCCGCTGGACCTGCTATTCCAGTCTGTAGCGGGAACGCAAAAAGCTAATGAGAGCTTTGGCATCACGCTGAGCATGCTGCGTGAAGGACGCGAACGTGTTCTGGAAAGTCATAAACAAAACATCTCACCACGGAGGCACGGAGACACGGAGAAAAGCGAAGGTAGCGGACAAATGGAGGTGGAGACACTGCGGATCGATGAAGCTGCGGCGATGTCTGGCGCCGTCGACGATAACAGGCCTTCAAACGGCGATGAACTTCATTACGAAAAAGGAATCTCTTCCCAAAATTCTCCGCGTCTCCGCGCCTCCGCGGTGAAAAGCCCTGCGGAGTTGAACGTGATGTATTTCGAGACCGGCCAGGGCAGCGCCCTTTCTGCTGACGCGCATCATGGCGTCGATCAGCTTACCCTTGAGGCGCGAGCATACGGGGTGGCCCGCGTCTTTGAGCCGTTTCTGGTTAACAGTGTGGTCGGATTTATTGGGCCGGAATATCTTTACGACGAGCGCCAGATCATTCGCGCCGGGCTGGAAGATCATTTCATGGGCAAGCTGCTTGGCCTTCCGATGGGTTGCGACGTTTGCTATACCAATCACGCCGCCGCTGACCAGAACTCCGCCGACAATTTGTTGATGCTGCTCACCGCCGCCGGCTGCAATTACTTTATGGGCGTTCCCTGCTCAGACGACGTGATGCTTAACTATCAATCCACTAGCTTTCATGACGCATTGGCTGTTCGTCGCCTATTCAACCTGCGTCCCGCACCGGAGTTTCTGGCATGGCTCCATGAGATGGGACTATATAAGGATGGCGCGCCAGCAAGGATCGAGGCAGGTACAAGAAAGCAGCTGGCGGCAGGGCTGGAGAAGGCGATGAAATGAAATTTGGTAAATGGGTAATTTAGTAAATTGGTAATTTCAATTCCGCACCCACTGCAAGCAAGTTTCATTAGCGACCGCATTCGGCGCTACGCTTTTAAGCTTACATGCCGGAAGCGTTTACGCCTTTAAGCACGGGGCTCGCTGCGATCAATTCGATTACCCATTTTACCAAATTGCTCAATCACCAAATGCCTCACTTGAGCCATTTCGCCCTTGGCAGTTCTTCTTTGATTTCAACACCGCTGGTCTGGCGTTGCATCATCTGTTCTGCCAGGTCGATGATGCGTGACGACGCCGCTTCCGCACTCACGCCGCGAGCATGAATATTTGAAATCAGGTTGCGATTGGAATCATTGTGTCCCGCGCGTGGCTGATATGCCATATAACCGGAAAGGCTCTCCGCCGTCGCCAGCCCGGGGCGTTCGCCGATAAGCAATACCAACACTTTCGGCTGAAGCAGATCGCCTACATCATTCATCACTCCAACGCGGCAATACTGGACCGCGAAGGGTTGGCCCAGCGTCCATCCACGTAGGCGAGCCTTCTCTACAAGCAGGGGAAGCAACGGTGGGACCTGAATAGAAACCGCCGTCACAGAAAGGCCGTCGCCAATCACAATCTGCAGATCGGCATTCAAGCCGCAGTGCGCCGCCAAAAGATCTCGCACATTTTCACTCAGCCGCCGTCCCAGATCAGGGCGGCGCAGATATTCGTCCTTTGAAGCCGCCATAGTCGAAACACTGAAGAGCTTCCATTGCTCCACAAGCTCTGCGCCCAGATCTCTTTGCAATTCAAATTCAGCGCGGACGGCATCGCGCGCAGCGGCGTGGTCATGGCGCAATTGGAGTTGGGTTGCGGTGCGATAAGCCGCTCCTGTGCGCTGGGCCAGAACGCGAGCGGGCGTGCGGGCACGGATCTTCTCGATCAGATCGGGCCATATACTAAGACCAGAATTGTGGTCATCAACCATGCAATTATCCAGTGTATTTGAATCGGCATAAAAAACTGAACGGAAAGGCGGCATCGCGTGAAAGTAATTCTCTTTGGCGCAACGGGCATGGTAGGCCAGGGAGTCCTGCGTGAGTGCCTGCTTGCAAGCGATGTGGACAATGTTCTGGCTATTGTCCGCACCGGCACCGGACAACAACACGCGAAGCTGCAGGATGTCGTGCGATCGGATTTGTTTGATCTCTTCCCCATCGAAAGTCGGCTCGCGGGCTTTGGCGCATGCTTTTTCTGTCTTGGCGTTTCTGCCGCAGGAATGAGCGAGCAGGACTATCGCCGCGTGACTTACGAGCTGACGATTTCGGTGGCCAAAACTCTTGTCCGGCTCAATCCGACGATGACATTTATTTACGTCTCAGGCGCGGGCACTGACAGCACTGAGCGTAGCCGCATGATGTGGGCGCGGGTAAAAGGCAAAACGGAAAATGATCTGCTCAAGATGCCTTTCCGCGCCGCCTATATGTTCCGTCCGGGATACATCCAGCCGCTGCACGGGATTCGCACCAAGACCAAATGGTACGGCGCTTTGTATGCGGTGATGGGGCCGCTCTATCCCATATGGAAACGGCTCTTGCCCAAATACGTGACTACCACGGAGTGCGTCGGTCGCGCCATGCTCAACGTCGTCCGGCACGGCGCGCCAAAACACTTGATGGAAAACCAGGACATCAACGGGCTTTGTTCATGAAATCGCTCATGACCCCCTTGAAGTCACCGCCATAAGTCCTGCTAATTCCCTATCGATCCTGAGTTCCTTCGCCGGGAAAATAAATTTATTTCATTCTTGACGTAACCATACAGTTACGTTACTATTTACTCACATAATGAAATATCGGAGGAACCATAGGCATGAAACTTGAAGATCTAACACTCGACGTTGAGCAGCGCATCGATATCAAAGCAGCACCAGACAAGGTATTTGCCGCGGTGCTGGAACGGTTCGGAAAGAAAAACACGCGACCCAATGGGGAATCACTGGAATTGCAGATAGAAGCAAAACCGGGCGGCCGCTGGTATCGCGACAGAGGCAACGGCATTGGACACCTGTGGGGCTTTGTCCAGGTCATCAAGCCACCGAACTTGCTGGAGCTGAGCGGCCCAATGTTTATGTCATATCCGGCTAACAACCACATTGAAATCAAAGTCGAAAAAACCGCCGGCGGCAGCCAGGTCACATTGCGGCACCGCGCGCTCGGCATGATTGATCCTGAACATCGCAAAGGCGTTGGCGAGGGATGGGGCCATATGCTGGCCGAACTAAAAAAGGACGCTGAGTAACCACGTGCCAAGGATGAAGACGGCCTCAGGCCCCAGGGACAAGCTGGATCCGGTGTGGAAAGCGCTGGCGGACCCAACGCGGCGATCGATTCTGGATCTGCTGCGCGACCGGCCGCTCACGACCACAGAGATTGTGGACGCGTTCCCTCACCTCACGCGCTTTGGCGTGATGAAGCATCTGGACGCGTTGCGTGAAGCCGGGCTGGTCCACACGCGGGAAGAGGGCCGGCAACGGGTGAACTCGCTCAACGTCTTCCCCATTCGCCAGATTTATGAGCGATGGGTCAGCCCCTTTCAGGAAGTTTGGTCAAGCCACCTGCTGGGGATCAAAGAACTTGCGGAACAAGAAGACACCGATATCGGGACTGGTTCAAAGAAGAAAAAGAAGAACTAGACCGCCAAACCTGCAACGCGGCCCGCACCTCAGCGGGTCCTTAACAAAAATCTTTTTAGGAGAAATCATCATGGCAGAACTGACATTAAAGAACTCAATTGAAGATCACCAGGTTGTTTCCAGCGCGGAGTGGCTTGCCGCCCGCAAAGAACTGCTGCGCAAAGAAAAAGAATTTACCCGGCAGCGCGATCAGATAAGCCAGATGCGCCGCGAACTACCGTGGGTGAAAGTCGACAAGAATTATGTTTTCGATGGTCCCTCGGGCAAGGAGACACTGGCTGATCTTTTTGGCGGGAAGAGCCAGCTGATCGTCTACCACTTTATGTTTGGTCCTGGCTGGGAGGAAGGCTGCCCCAGTTGCTCATTCCTGGGTGACCACTTTGAAGGAAGCCTGGTGCACCTTGCCAATCGCGATGTAAGCTTTGTGGCGGTTTCACGCGCGCCCATCGGCCAGATTGAGGCCTTTCAAAAGCGGATGGGCTGGCGCTTCAAATGGGTGTCGTCATTCGGGAATGACTTCAACTATGACTACAACGTTTCATTCACCCAGGACGACATCACGCAGCACAAGACGTATTACAACTACCAGATTCAAGACTTCCCGCGTGAGGAAGCTCCGGGCGCAAGCGTGTTTTACCAAAACGCCACCGGAAATCTCTTCCACACGTACTCAACCTACGGCCGCGGACTGGACATCCTGCTAGGCGCTTACAACTTTCTTGATATGGTTCCCAAGGGTCGCGACGAAGACGGCCTGGACTTTACGATGTCGTGGGTTCGCCATCATGACCGCTATCCTCAGGAGACTGGCGCGGCGCAGAAAGGAGCTGCGTCCTGCTGCGGGAATGAGAGTCATCGATGAATATACTAACCTGCTGCCAAATCGCAGCGAACGGAGCACACAAAGACGCTAAGACGGCGGGTGGCAAAGCCCATCCGTCGTCCGCTAAGAAACGTGGGTTTGCGCTGGCAAAGTTTTCACTACCAACGCTGATTCTCGCGCTGCTGCCAAAGTGTCCGGCCTGCTTTGCCGCATACATAGCGCTGGGAACGGGAATCTCGCTTTCAGTCCAGGCCGCCTCACTCTTGCGCTCAACGTTGGTCGCGATATGTGTGGCCGCGCTGGTTTGGATCATAGCCAGCAGCTTCCGCTCGGCGCCGATGATCCGACTGCGTCTCTGACTAAATTGTCTTCACCACGAACGACAGGGCGTCGCAATGACGCCTTTTTTTTCTCGGGAAGATGGCCGGCAATGTGGCCGAATTGATACAGCAATCGCAACATTGATTTGTTTCGATGGACGAAGATCAGTCCGCGAAAGCCGCGACGACCGAGAAGTTCGCATAGCCGTGTTCCTGATCGGGACGGAAGCAAACTCCATAATTCATGCGATGAAAATCAACATTGGCGACGCGAGGATTCATTTCCGGCGGGAGATGATGCGGATCAGAAGAAGTGAAAACAACAACGGCTGAGACGCCGACAAGCTTGTCCGACAGCTTCACGGCATTGCCATTGGTAGTGCACGCCAGCTCATGGAGCGCCGCATCTTCGCGAGCGTCAAGTGGCCTGATGCCTTTGCTTTTTCTGGCCAGGTTGAATGCTTCAGCAAACGCGGATTTGAACTGCGATTCAGAATAAGCCGGCACAAGAAAGATAAAATCTTGTGTGACATAGATTTTTCCCTTTTCCTCAACCACTCCGATGCCGACTGCGTTATACCCGGTGTTCAGGATGTTGGCGCGATGTCCGGAAGAGGCCATGAGCGCCGGATGGACGTCTTCAACGAATTCGGTCCGGGCGACGTTTTCTGCCGAAACTGTAAATCGCGCGCCGGTGACGCCAAGACGCTCTGGCAGCGAGCTTTCTCCAGGAAACTGATGTGATAGCTTGCCGTTTTCCGCCAGCAGTTGCGCGTGAGTGTGCGCCGCACCGGCTGCGTGGTCGTCCCATTGGAGCGCAGTCAGCCCGTGGCTAACGCGCTCGGTGTTCAGTTCTTCAAAAATACGTTTCTCAGCCGAAGAGACGGGCGGCGCGGCTTGGGCTGCGTGTGCGGCGGTCAGCAGAAAGATGAAAACGCAATGAAAAAGAAGTTTCATTGATCGGTTTCTGGATATTTCAGTTGCTACATTACTCTGCCGACCGATAAAAAGCCGTCACCACCCAGAACCTGGAAAATCCCGTAGCGCCGCCGGTTTGCAGGCAGACGCCAATGTTCATACGCTGAAGTGTTCTGTCCGAGGCGAACTTTTGTACATTCTCCGGCAGTGTATTGGGCTCGTTCATTGAAAATACCAGCAAACCGGATGCGCCGGGCAAGTTCTGGATCATCTTGTCAGTGTGCATGTCCTGGGAGCACGCAACTTTTCTAAGATGTGGATCGCTGATCACGTCAACCGGCGGCATTTTTCGTGCGCGCCTTGCCTGGTTGAAATTGGCAATCAGCGACTCGCGAAATTGTTTTTCAGTATAAGAGGCCAGCGTGTGGGCAAAATCCTGGGTGATGAACAGCGTATGGTCGCGCTCAACAACCGAAATGCCAATAGCGTTGTAGTCCCGATGAAGTATGTTGGCGCGGTGTCCTGGCGATTTCATCAGCGCAGTGTGGGCGGTATTTACATCGGGCCCCTCTGCAACGTTTTCCGCCACAGCATTGAAGCGCAGCCGAGTTGCGCCCACACGTTCCTGCACTGTGGGCTCGCCAGGAAATTGGTGCGAGAGATCAAGGTTCTGAGCCAGAAGTTTGGAATGAGCGAGCGCAGCTTCAGCCAAACTGTCGCTCCACTCCAACTTATTCTGCCCCGCCTTCTCACGCTCATGGTTGACCAGATCAAAGAGCTGTTGCTCACGTTGGGATGGCCCAGCGTGGGCAATGCAACTCCATAAAAAGAAGCTCAGGAACAGAATGGCGAAGCATATTCGTCTCGTCATTGGGATCAGAGAAACAATCCTACCATCCAACGCCCGAATTGAGCGTAACAGCGAAAGCGGGCCGGTAAATCAAGCCCGCTTTGCTTTGAGCTCATTCAGAATACGGCTGATCTCATCTTCTTTTTCCATCTGGGCAAAGCGGTCTTCCACGCTGGCCGCGTCAGAGGACAACAAGTCCGTCTTGGCCTGGCCAATAGCTTCCTGCCGCATCACTTTATGCTTCATGCGATCAAATGTCGCGCCGTGGTCCTGGCCGGTGATGCCGGAATGCGCGTCAGCGGCCTTGCTGATGGTGCGGGCGCGGCGGTTCTGTGAGATCAACAGCTCACTGCGGGAGCGCGCTTCTTCCAGCTTCTGCGTCAGCTTGTTGAGCGCATTCTTCAGCGTCTCAACTTGCAGCGTCTGGTCGGCCACCTGCTGGCGGAAATTTTCCGACATCTGCTTGTAATGCAGCGAGCGCTCAATGGCGGCGCGCGCCAGGTCGTCCTGCTTTTTGCCTACGGCCATTTCCGCTTTGCGACCCCAGTCTGCAATCTTGTCTTCGTTCTCTTTCTGCTTTTTTTCCAGCAGATGCTGGTCCGCCATCGCAATGGCGACTTGCGTTTTCACCTGAAGCAACTGATTTTCCATGTCCAGGATAACCTGCTTGATCATGATCTCCGGATGCTCAGCTTTATCGATCAGCTCGTTTAAGTTTGCCCGGATCAAGGTTGAAACTCTTTCTAGTAATGCCATAACGCCTCCAAAATATTTCGACTGCTTTCAATGGCCGACTTACAAATTCAAATTCCCTGCGTGTATGTTGCTGGTGTTGCTGCGTGGTATACGGCTGCGGCGCGCTCCAGCCGATCCAATCAATACGCCGGCTACAAGTCCCATGCCCAGCCAGAAGAGCCAGCTACCAGCCATGAGACCAGCTCCGATTCCCAGCACCGCGCCTAGGACCAAGCCGATGATTGAAATCTTCTTCATTGCCTTTCTCCGTCACTGCTGCATTTGTTCTTAAACCGCCGGCAAGCTGGCTGCGCCACCAGCCTGCCGGCCCGTCACCGCGCGGGAAAAATCCCGCCAAGTGTAAAGTTACTTGGCTGCCGCCTTGGCTTTGCCAGCAGGAGGCTCGTCTCCACCCGGAAGCTCAGGCGAGGGCTTTGGGCCTTTGTCGCCAATCTGCTTCACCTTGGAGAACAGCTCCGCCATGCTCATGCCAGAGAGTGCTTCAAACAATGCCGGCACTTGCGCGGCGATCTCCGCCATATCGCCGGTGATTTTGCTCATACCCGCCGAATGACCGTTACCGGTAGATACAATGGTGATTTTGTCGACGTTAGCCAGCGGTGACGCCATC
>Ga0105245_10001618_pt1 | contig 20495 bp, 16 predicted proteins | sample KBSM54metaG_FD_81523 | JGI IMG/M metagenome (GOLD analysis project Ga0105245, IMG submission 81523) | Miscanthus rhizosphere microbial communities from Kellogg Biological Station, Michigan, USA - KBS M5-4 metaG | ecosystem: Host-associated > Plants > Roots > Rhizosphere > Soil | place...
CCCGCCCGAGTCACGGCTTCGTTCAGCACGTCGCGCACCGGCCCCAGTTCGCGCGCATAGTTCCGCCAGCGCCCGATCGACCGGTCATTCAGTGGTTCCTGAACCTGGGCATAGCTCGGCGTCGGCGCGAAACGGGCACTTTCGTGGAAGCGCAGTTGCGCAGCCTCCATCCCTAGTCCGAGATGGGCCATCAACCGGGCGGTCTCGCTTTCCTGCCCGGCGACGAATCGCTCATAGACAAGCTCGTGCCGGGCGATTCCCAGCCCATCGCGATAATAGGCGTCGAGTGCCGACACCGCGGCGAAATGATGCGCCGCGTCGCCCAGCGCATAGCCGCAATTGAAACCGTGCGTCATGTCGTGCGCCATCACTGACACCATTACATCGAGCGGATGCCGTGCCACCGCGACGACGGGCGCTTCGGGAAAGGCCATGCGCAGCAAGGGCAGATACAGCTCGTTCAGCGGCATCTTGTCCGTGAAGAAATCCGCCCCCGGCGCCAGCAGCCCGTGGCTTTCAGCGCGGGCGAGATAGAAGTCCCGGAACAACGCCGGGAGATGACTTCGGTCCGCGGCCGCGAGCGCACCCAGCCCTGCCGGGAATGGCGCGCCGGTCGCCAGCGCCGCAAAGTCGCGCAGTTCAACGGTAAAGGGCAGTTCGCCACCGGCGCGGACGCGCGAGTGGCTGGCCAGCACCTGCTCGGTCAAGGTCGTGCCCGAGCGGGGAAAGCCGAGGATGAAGATCGGCTGCGGAACGTCCCTGCGCACCCCGGCAGACGGCAATGCCGCGAACCGCCCGGCGGAGAAAAACGCGCGTAATTCGGCGATGTGGCGTTCGACCGTGTCTCGCGGATAGGCACGGCCGGTCGCGCGCGCGATCTTCGCCTTGCCCAGCTCGAAATCAGCCCATGCTTCGTCGAACCGTCCCGCGCGGTCGCGCAACCGGCCGCGCAGCAGCAGTGCGCCACCGGCGGGATCGCCCACGGCGTCGAGCGTCGCCAGGCCGGTTCGCCAGTCAGCCGTGCGCGCAGTCAGCGTTGCCTCCTGCAGCGTCACATCCTTGCCCTGCCTGCGCGCGATGGCCCCGGCCGCCGCCAGCAACGCCTTTGCCTCGTCGAACCGCCCGCGTTGCTCGACGGCCTCGGCAAGATGGACGCGCGGCAGGAGTTGATCGGGCATGCGTTCCACAGCCTCGCGCAACAACGCTTCCGCTTCCTCGAGCGCACCCTGGCGCGCGAGATTGCGCCCGAGCCCGGCCAGCAATTGCGGATGCCGCCCGGCCAGCGCGATCGCCCGGCGCAAATGCCAGGCGCCAGGCATCAGGTCTTCGCGCTCGGACAGCATCACGCCGAACATCGCGTGCGCATTGGCGTTCGCGCCGTCCGCGGCCAGCGCGGCGCGCACCACGATCTCAGCATCGGCCGGCCTGCCTGAATCCAGCAGGAGGCGCGCAAGATCGTCATACGGCCAGTGCCGCTGCGGCGCCGCCAGGATTGCCTCGCGCAACGCCCGCTCCGCTCCGGTGCGATCGCCCCGTGCCTGAAGTGCCATGGCTTTCACCTCGAGCGCGTCGAGGCAGGCGGGCTCCGTCTTCAACAGTTCATCGACGATCGCGGCTGCGACGTCGAACCTGCCTTCCTTGAAAGCCTGGCGCGCGCGATTGATGGCGGTGGGCGCGTCGTCAATGTCCATGGCTTGCTGATAGCCGCCTGCACGTGCCGGCGAAACGTTTCGATTGGAATCTATCGGTCGGTTTGGCGTGACAGCCGTCACGCGTCGCATGTTCGGCCGCACATTGCGCGCGCTACGCTGCCCGAAGACAGGCCGGGTCTCAACGACAGACAGAACCGAAATAGTGCGATAACAGGCCAAAGCCTCGCGCCCGCGAAACTCCTAGCTCCGCGAAGCCCGCAACACGGCGCGTGCCTCGCTGAGCTGCCAGGCGAGCAAGGTCGGCAGGCCAAGGCTCACGTCCCGGGCGCGTTTCGCCAGCGACAGCGCTAGTGCGGTTTCGGGCGCCAGCCCGAACAGGGGGGCGGCCAGTGCGTATGCCGCCTCCTGCACACCGAGCGCGCCGGGAATCGCGAAGGCGACGCTTCTGAGCGTGAAGATCAGGCTCTCGATCGTCAGCGCGGACCAGATCGAGATATTGGCGCCCATCATCAACAGCACGATCCAGCTGCCGATCGCGGTGCCGATCCAGGCGGCGAGATTGAGCGCGAAGCCCAGTATCACCCGTCCGCGCAAGGCATAGATGCGGCGCAGTTCGTCAGTGATGCCCGTCGTCGCCACCGCCGATCCCGGCAGGAAATGCTGCGCAATGCGGCCGGCCAAGGCGATCGCGGGACGCTGGCCGGCAAAGAACATCGCCATCACTGCGACCATCACGGCCGTGCCGCCAAGGATCAGCGGACGCAGTGATGCGGCTCCGCCCCCCTCCATGAGCAGGGTGATCATCATCGCCAGCCCGAACAGGGTGAAGACGAGCTGCGCCGCCATCTCGGTCGTCATGTCGACGACGAACGAGGCATAGACGCGGGAGGCCGGGATCGAGCGCAGCAGGAGTGTGCGCACACCGACGACGATGCCGCCGATCTGCGAGAAGGGCAGCAGATCGGAGACCGCTTCGCGCACCAGCCGAGCCCAGGTGAACCAGCCGAGTTGATCGAGTTTCTCCCCAGGCGCCACCGCCAGCCAGGAAGCGCCGAGGATCGCAAACACGCCGATCGACCAGAGACAATAGAGCAGGAAGCCGCCGATCCCGATCCGCCCCGCGACCGCAATGACGCTGTCGAAGCCGATCGAACCGAACGCCCATATCGCCGCCGCCAACCCGGCCAGGGTCGCGAGCAGCATGCCCACACGTGCAAAAATTTTCAGGCCTTCTCTCCACCCCCCGAGCGACCGGCGAACCGTAACGCCAGCCGCATCATCGCCGGCACGAAGCGTGGCCGGATCAGACGCGGATCATAGGGCGCCAGCCGACGATCATTCTCGGATAGGCAGATACGGGCAAGTTCGGGGAATGTCACCTCGACCCCGAGCTCCTTCGAGCCGTTGAGAGTGAAATTATTCTCCTGCGCCTTGGTGTTGTCATCCCCCATGCCCTTGGCCATGCTGATCCGCTCGCCGATGAGGAACATCCAGACGATCAGGATCTTGGCCTCGAACAAGGGCCGGCGCCACCACGGCATGTTGCGGCGCCACCAGGCGACCCAGTTTACGAAGAACAGGATGTGCCGCCCTTCCTCGCGCATCACCGGCTCGAAGGTATCGACCAGCTCCTCGGGGAAGAAGCCCGAATCCTTGGCGAGCTTGAACAGGCCAAAGCCGAAAAAGCTGTCGATGCATTCCGAATAGCCGGTGCGCATAAAGGCGAATTCGCGGTCGCGCGGGCGCTTATATTCAGGCTCGGGCGCGAGCTCGATGCCATATGCCTGAACCATGTCGGCGAGGACGATCTTGTGCCGGCTCTCCTCGAAGCCGTTCATGTCGACCGCGGCCTTGAGCAGGGGATCGGCGATATCCTCGCCGAAGGTCTTCACGTTCATCCCCGCCCGGCCTTCGGTCGCGACCGCGATATCCCAGATCGGCAGCGAGACGATCTTGTCGCGGGTATCGGGCTCGAGCTTGGGCCAGTCGATCAGCGCCGGCTTATACGGGTCGTGCGTGTCGAGCATGGTCTGGCAGAAAAGGGCGCGGTGCTCGGGGCTGCCGAGGCGGATCGGCCCGGGCGGGACCGGTTCGGGCTTGGCGAAATGGCGAAAGCCGTTGGCGATATTCATGGCGAGGCTCTTAAACGAAGTCCTTGAAACTCCCCCGGGTGATCCTCTCGCGCGAGATTGCCTCGCGCGCAAGAGGGTCGGTGAGCGCGGCCAGCTCGGCGCGATAAGCATAGCCGGGCGCATGGCCGGGATAGAGATCGTCCGTCGCAGGGTGAGCATAGATCTCGGTCAGGCCGTCCGGCAGATTCGCGATCAGCCCCTGTAGCCGCGCCGTATCGAGCGCGCCCGACCAGGCGAGGCCGAAGACCTGGTCGGGGACGATCATGCCGGCCGCGCGCATCCGCCTCCGGACGAGCAGGGCCCAGGCGCGGGCGATATCCACACCATGGCTGGGTTCGATCTTCGCCAGCACGTCGCGTGGCTCGATCGGTGCCCGGACTGATTTCATGCCGTAGCGTTTTCCCGTCCGGAGAATGGCCGAGGCGATGGTCGGGTGAAGATGGAAATGCTTGTGCGCGTTGACATGGTCGAGCTCCAGGCCGGTCGCGGCGAAGGCGGCGAACTGCGCTTCCACCTCCGCCGCGAGCTGGCGCCGCGCGGCGGGTTTCGCGAAGATGGTGATGCCGGCGCGGACCATGTCGGTGCGGAAATGGCCGGTTGTGTCGACAAGGTCGGGGACCTGTTCGGGTGGCAGGGTCGGGCGGCCTTCGACCAGCACGAGATGCAGCCCGACGCCGAGCTTCGGCATGGTTTTCGCGCGCGCCACTGCATCCTCGGCGGCATCGCCTGCAACCATCAGGCTCGCGGCGGTGAGGATGCCCTCACGATGCGCTTGCTCGACGGCGTCGTTGACGGCGATGGCGATCCCAAAATCGTCGGAGGTGACGATGAGCCGCTTCTTCTTTTCTGCCGTCACCATGAACTCGTACGGTAATGAAACGGATCGGGCATGCAAAAATTATTGCTTCCCCGGCGAAGGCCGGGGCCCAGTTGGGAGACAGAAGGAAACGGGCGATACGCGCCACAACGAACCTTCCCTAACTGGGCCTCGGCCTTCGCCGGGGAAGTAGAAAAATCCATGTTCAAAAAGGCGCTCGTTTCATCGTCCAAGCGGAAACACGCGGGAAATCTTTCGTTGGCTGTGGCATGCTGAAACAGGTTCAGCATAGCGCCAGCTCTATGCTCCTCCCGGGATTACACCGCCTCTTTCCGGCGGCGGAGGAAGTCGAAAAACTCGACGCCCTCGCGCAGCCGGCGCTTCATCATGTTCCAGTCGCGCAGCATCTCGGACACGATCGACCAGATCTTGGACGGGCGGAAATAGAAGCGTTTGTAGAATTCCTCGACCTTGTCGAAGATCACGCTCGCCGGCAGATGCGGATAGCTGAGCTGCGCGATCTGGTTGCCGCCATCGGTCAGCAGATGGTCGCTTCCGTCGAACCAGCCATTCTCGGTCGCCTGCTTGTAGAGGAAGGTGCCAGGATAGGGCGCCGCCAGCGACACCTGGATGGTGTGCGGATCGATCTCCTTGGCATAGTTGATCGTCTCCTCGATTGTCTCCTCGGTCTCGCCGGGCAGGCCAAGGATGAAGGTGCCGTGGATGACGACGCCGAGCTCGTGGCAATCCTTGGTGAAGCGCCGCGCGACATCGGTGCGCAGGCCCTTCTTGATATTGTGCAGGATCTGCTGGTTGCCGCTCTCATAACCCACGAGCAGCAGCCGCAGGCCGTTCGCCTTCAACACTTCGAGCGTCTTGCGCGGCACATTGGCCTTGGCATTGCAGCTCCACGAAACCCCGAAGCCCTTCTTGCCGAAGCCGAGTTGGCCGAGTGCGATCGCCAGTTCCTCGACCCGGTCATGATTGTCGGTCAGCGTGTCGTCGTCGAAGAAGATCTCCTTGGTCTCCGGGATATTCTCGAGGATGTATTTCACCTCCTCAATCACCTTGGGGACTGAGCGGAAGCGGTAATTATGGCCGCTGATCGTCTGTGGCCACAGGCAGAAGGTGCAGCGGCTCTTGCAGCCGCGCCCGGTGTAGAAGCTCACATAGGGATGGAGCAGATAGCCGCCGAAATATTTCTCGATGGTCAGGTCGCGCTTGTAGACCGGCGAGACCATCGGGAGGACGTCCATGTCCTCGATGATCGCACGATCCTTGTTGCGCACGAAGGCACCGTCGGGCGCCCGCCAGGTGATGCCGTCGACGGTGGCGAGCGGCGCGCCCTGGGCGATTTCGAGGATCGTGAAATCATATTCCTCACGCGCGACGAAATCCACGTGCGGCGTGGCGGCGAGGCTCTTGTCGGGCTCGACCGCGACCTTGGCGCCGACGAAGCCGATCAGGATCTTCGGGTTGCGCTCCTTGATCAGCGCGGCGGTGCGGATGTCCTGGTTGAAGCTCGGCGTCGAGGTGTGGAGGATGACGAGGTCGCGCTCGTCGAACTCGTGGCAGATATCGTCCCAGCTCTGGTCGTGAGCCGGCGCATCGATCAGCTTCGAGCCTTCCACCATCGCGGCCGGCTGGGCGAGCCAGGTCGGATACCAGAAGGACTTCACTTCGCGCTTCATCTGATAGCGCGCGCCGGCACCCCCATCATAACCGTCGAACGAGGGCGCTTGCAGAAACAGGGTACGCATCATGCGGAAATCTCCGGGTCGGCCGTGATCCGGCCGTCTGCCCCCATTCTAAGCCGTTGTCCGCGCCAATCAACCGAACGGGTGAAGAAGGTTGCGACGAATATCGCAAAGGTGAGGCAATCGCGCACCGGTAGCAGCCAGAGCGGGGCGGTTCGCGCGCCTGCCCGACGGTCGACGGCGTGGACAATGAGCGCGCGCGACGCCAGTGCGAGCAGGGCGAGGATCGCGCCGATCGCATGCGCGGGCGCCAGCAATGTGCCGAGCAAGGCGAGCGGGAAGGGCATGCCGATCACCGATCCGACAAAGGCGCCCGGCACGACACCGCGCACCGTAGCGCTCCAGCGCAGCTCGTGCCGCCAAAGCTCGGCGAAGCTCCGCTCGGCCGAGCCATGGACGACGAGCATCGGCGGCACCACGACCTTCAGCCCCAGCGACTGGATCGCCTCGCCGATCGCATAATCATCGGCCAACACATCGGCGAAGCGGTCGAAGCCGCCGATTCGGTCGAGCGTCTCGCGCCGCATCGCGATGGTCGATCCCATGCAAGGCCGCGCCAGGCCGAGGGCGATGCCGAACACCGCGCCGGGCAGGAACTGATAGCTCAGCCCCGCCGCGCCGAGCTGCGACCAGAAACCGGCGTCACCGCGCCCGCGATAGAGGCAGGTGATAGCGCCGACGCCGGGTTGATCGAGCGTGGCGAGGATGTTGGGAAGATAATCGGGCTCTACGGCGATATCGCTGTCGCTGAGAATGACGACCGGGTTTGCCGCCCGAGGCATCATATTGATCAGGTTGGAAATCTTGCCGCTGGCGCCGTGGCTGGTCGGATCGACTATCAGATCGATCGTCGCTGCGGAGCGGCTTGCCTTCAGCGCCGCGACAGCACCGATCGCAGGATCGTCGGCGCGTTGCACGCCGCAGAGCAGTTGGATCGGTCCGTCATGATCCTGGGCGAGAAAGGTGGCGAGGTTCGCCTCCAGCAGCGGTTCAGCGCCGTGGAGGGGTTTCAGCAGGGTGACAGCTTCGGCGCGGCGGTGCGGCGTTGGCTGCACGGCAAAGAAGCGCCGCAGTACGATTCCTGCCGCGATCGTATAGAGGGTCCCGATAGTCGCGATCGCGAGCAGGGCCCAGCCCATGATTGCCGCGAGCATCATGTCCACCCGAGGCGAACGAAGACCGAACTCCTGCTCCCGTCACCCCGGACTTGTTCCGGGGTCCAACGTACCGCGCACATCGCTGTTGCGGCGCCTGCGGATCGATGGATGCCGGAACATGTCTGGCATGACGATAAAGAAACAGGCTCCATTCCCGCCTCCCTATCGTCCGCCGCGCATCCTGTGTAGAGCGCGCGATCGAAGGGCGCGGAGTTCGGGTGAGCCAGAAGTCGGATATTGTCCTCGTCACCGGCGTGTCGGGATTCGTCGGGTCGGCGGTGGCGCGGGCGCTGGCGGCGCAGGGGCGGCAGGTCCGCGGTCTGGTCCGCGCCTCGAGCCCGCGCGCCAATCTGCAGGATTTCCCGGGCACTCTCGTCGAGGGCGACGCGCGCGACCCCGCCGCGATGGCCGCCGCGATGCGGGGCGTCCGCTGGTTGTTCCACGTCGCGGCCGATTACCGGATCTGGGCGCCCGATCCCGAGGAGATCGTCCGCAACAACCTCGCCAGCACCAAAACAGTGATGGACGCCGCGCTCGCCGCCGGCGTCGAGCGGCTGGTCTATACGAGCAGCGTCGCCACCCTGAAGCCTTTGCTCGATGGCCCCGCCGACGAGACCCGCGCCGCAACCCCCGAACAGGCGGTCGGTGCGTACAAGCGCAGCAAGGTCGTGGCCGAGCGGCTGGTCGAGCAGATGGTGGCGGAGCAGGGCTTGCCCGCGGTGATCGTCAATCCCTCCACGCCGATCGGCCCCCGCGACGTCCGCCCGACGCCGACCGGCCGGATCATCGTCGAGGCGGCGAACGGCAAGATGCCCGCCTTTCTCGATAGCGGCCTCAATCTCGTCCATGTCGACGATGTCGCCGCCGGGCATCTGCTCGCGCTCGACAAGGGCCGGATCGGCGAGCGCTACATATTGGGCGGGCAGGACGTGCTGCTGGGCGCGATGCTCGGCGCTGTCGCACGGGTGGTCGGGCGACGCGCCCCGACGGTCAGCCTGCCGCGCGGGCCGTTGTTCCCGCTGGCCTATGCCAATGAGGCGCTGGCGCGGATCACCGGCAAGGAGCCCTTCCTGACGGTCGATGCGCTGAAGATGGCGAAGCACCATATGTTCTTCAGCTCGGCCAAGGCGGAACGCGAGCTCGGCTATAGCGTCCGACCTTGGGAGCAGGCGCTGGCCGATGCGATCGACTGGTTCCGCACGGCGGGCATGATCCGGTGATCTGGACGGCGATCGGATTGCTGAGCCTTGCGATCTGGCTTGGCCTCGTCTTCGCGCATGGCGGCTTCTGGCTGACCCGCGAACGCGACACGCGTGATCTGCCGCCCGATCCGGCACTTTGGCCCGAAGTGGTCGCCGTCGTTCCGGCGCGCGACGAGGCTGATGTCATTGCCCGCTCGATCGGAAGCCTGCTCGCCCAGGATTATCCAGGCTCGTTCCGTGTCCTGCTCGTCGATGATTCGAGCAGCGACGGCACCGCCGATATCGTGCGCGGGCTGGTCGGGGGCCATCCGCTCGACATTCTGACGGGCAAGCCACTCATGTCGGGCTGGACCGGGAAACTCTGGGCGGTGGCGCAGGGCATAGAGCAGGCGGGTAAAACGGCGACCTATCTCTGGCTGACCGACGCCGATATCGAACATGCCCCCGATACGCTGCGAACGTTGGTAGCGCGTGGCGAGGCCGGCGGGCTCACGCTGGTCTCGCTGATGGCGAAGCTCCGCTGCGACAGTTTCGCCGAGCGCGCCCTGATCCCGGCCTTCGTCTTCTTCTTCCAGATGCTCTACCCTTTTGGCCGCGTGAACAAGCCGACGGGCATCGGCGGGGCGGCCGGCGGTTGCATGCTGGTCCGCCGTGAGGCGGTCGAAAGGGCAGGCGGCATCGCCGCGATCCGCGCCGCGTTGATCGATGACTGCACGCTAGGCGCGCTGCTGAAGAAGCAGGGGCGGATCTGGCTCGGCCTGACCGACCGCTCGCGCAGCATTCGTCCCTATGACGGCGCCGGCGTCATCGCCGCGATGATCTCTCGCTCGGCCTATGCCCAGCTCCGCTATTCGCCGCTGATGCTCGCCGGCACCTTGGTCGGCCTCGCTCTTGTCTATGCCGCGCCGCCGGCACTGGCGCTGTTCGCCACCGGTGTGACGCGGCTCGCTGGCCTTGCCGCCTGGCTGCTGATGGCGATCTCCTTCCAGCCGATTGCCCGCTTCTATCGTCGCTCGCCGCTCTGGGGCATTGCACTGCCGTTGATCGCCGCTTTCTACGCCGGCTGCACCTTGCTATCGGCGTGGCAGCATATGCGGGGACGTGGTGGAATGTGGAAGGGTCGCGTTCAGGCGACAGAGATGCGCTGATGGCTGATCCCGCAGACCTCGCTTCGGGCAAGGGCCATCGCGACGAGAATTTTCCCGTCGCGTCGGTGCTGCTCAAGCCCGAGCATCGCGCGCCGGTCATGGCCTTTTATCGCTTTGCGCGGCTCGCTGACGACATCGCCGACCACGAGACGTTACCGCCTCCCGAGAAGCTGGCGCAGCTCGGCCGCATGCGCGCCGGGCTCGATGGCGACCCGAAGGGCACTGCCGAAGCGGTGGCGCTCCGCGCCGTGATGATCGATCGCAAGCTCGATCCTATCCATGCCCATGATCTGCTCACCGCTTTCGAGCGCGATTGCACCGTCAACCGCTATGTCGATTGGGACGGGCTGATCGACTATTGCCGCTATTCCGCAATGCCCGTCGGCCGCTATGTCCTCGACGTTCACGGCGAGGATCGCGACACCTGGCCGGCGTCGGACGCGCTGTGCGCAGCACTCCAGGTGATCAATCATCTGCAGGATTGCGGCAAGGACTATCGCACGCTCGACCGGGTCTACATTCCCGCAGCGACCTTCACAGCAACCGGAGCACGCGTCGAGGATCTCGGCGCCGACGCGGCGACACCGGCGCTGAGGACAGCGATCGTCTCGCTGGTCGCGCCGACCCGCGCGCTGCTCGATCAGTCGGCCGGATTCAGCGCCATGATCGCCGATCGCCGCCTCGCCGCCGAGGTCGCGATCATCCACCGCCTTGCCGTCAGCCTGTGCGGCCGCCTCGAAACCCGCGATCCGCTCAGCGAGCGCGTCCATCACCGCCCATGGGAAGCCGCATTGCTCGCGACCGGCGCCGCGGCCGGTAGCTTTTTTCGGCGCGCGGCATGAGCCCCGACGCCACTCCGGCCGCGCTGCAGAAGCAGGTCTCAGGCAGTTCCTTCTATGCCGGCATGCGCGTGCTGCCGCGGGCCGAGCGCGAGGCGATGTATGCGATCTACGGCTTTTGCCGTCTCGTCGATGACATCGCCGACGATCAGCAGGGCAATCCCGAAGGCCGGATGGCGGCGCTCGACGCCTGGCGCGCCGATCTCGATTCGCTTTATGCCGGCGGTCCCGCCGGCCAGGCGGCGCTGGTCGCGGACGCCGTGCGGCGCTTCAACCTCGACCGCGCCGATTTCGAGGCGGTGATCGACGGCATGGCAATGGATGTCGATCGCGACATCCGCTGGCCGCCCATGGCCGAGCTCGATCTCTATTGCGACCGGGTCGCCTCCGCCGTCGGCCGCCTGTCGGTGCGCGTCTTCGGCATGGACGAAGCGCCGGGGATCGAGCTTGCCCATCATCTCGGCCGCGCGCTCCAGCTCACCAATATCCTGCGCGATATCGACGAGGATGCCGGCATCGGCCGCGTCTATCTGCCTGCCGAGGCGATCACCGCCGCCGGCATCCCTTTCACCACGCCGCTCGATGTCGTCGCCGATCCCCGGATCGACGCGGCGTGTCGCGCCGTCGCGGCGACTGCCCGTGATCATTATCGCAAGGCCCATGCGCTGCTTGCCACCCGCCCGCGCGGGCATCTGATTGCGCCCCGCCTGATGGAGGCCGCCTATGCCAAGGTGCTTCACCAGACCGAGGCGATCGGCTGGAAGCCACCGCGTCACCGCGTGAAGGTGTCGAAGCTCGGGCTGCTCTGGACGGTGGCGCGGCTGTGGCTGATCCGTTGAGTTTCAGCCGCGCGACGATTGCCGGTGCCGGGCTGGCGGGGCTTTCCGCCGCCGTGGCGCTGGTCGAGGCGGGCGTGCCGGTCACGATCGCCGAGGCGGCGGCGCAGGCGGGCGGGCGGTGCCGCTCCTATCACGATCCGCAGCTCGGGCTGACGATCGACAATGGTAATCACCTCGTCCTGTCGGGCAATCCGGCGGTCGCGCGCTTCAGGGAGAACGTCGGTGCCACCACGCCGCTCGCCGGGCCGGACCATGCGGATTTCACCTTCCACGACTTGAAGCAGGGTTCGCGCTGGACCGTGCGTATGAATGACGGCGTGATACCATGGTGGGTCGCTGTGCCGGCTCGGCGCGTGCCGGGCACCCGGGTGGCCGATTATGTGCCGCTCGCCCGGCTGCTGGCAAAGCAGGAGGGCCGCATCGATGCCGGCATCGAGACGCAGGGGCGGGTCTGGTCGCACCTGATCGAGCCGATCCTGCTCGCCGCCCTCAATACCGCGCCGGCCGAGGGATCTTCGCTGCTGGCGGCGAACGTGTTTCGTGAGACGGTCGCTAAAGGCGGCCGCGCGATGCGTCCGCGCATCGCTGAGCCGAGCCTCGGCGCAGCCTTTATCGAACCCGCGCTCGCTTGGCTGGACGCACGGGCAACGCCCGTGACGCTTGGGCGACGTCTCCGTGCGATGACCTTCGATGGGGACCGGGTGACCGGCCTCGATTGGGGGGGCAGCGTCGAACCCGTTGAAGCGGGCGAGGCGGTGATCCTCGCGGTGCCGCCTTGGGTCGCGACCGCCCTCGTGCCTGACCTCGTCGCGCCCGACGACTTTCGCGCGATCGTCAACGGCCATTTCGCCTTTCCAGCGCCTGCCGATGCCCCGGCGATGCTCGGCCTGTTCGGCGGCACAGCCGAATGGGTCTTCGCTTTCCCCGATCGCCTGTCCGTAACGGTCAGCGCCGCCGACCACGTCGTCGATCAGGATCGCGAGTCGCTGGCAGAGATTTTCTGGGCCGATATCTGCGCGGCCCTGTCGATCGATGCGCCGATGCCCTCCTGGCAGATCGTCAAGGAAAAGCGCGCGACCTTCGCCGCCACGCCCGAACAGAATGCCAAGCGTCCGCCTGCTGCGACGCGCTGGCGCAATCTGTTCCTCGCCGGAGACTGGACCGATACCGGCCTGCCCGCGACGATCGAGGGCGCTCTCCGCTCAGGCGAAACCGTGGCGCGGCGCGTGATGGCGGGGTAATAGGGCGCGATGCACCAGGGCTTTTCCGAGATAGCCGGCGCCGTTGCGCCGCTCGCCACGATTGAGGCCGCCGTCGAGCGCGCGACAGCCGCGCTCGCCGGGCAGCAGCGCGACGACGGGCATTGGGTGTTCGAGCTCGAAGCCGACGCGACCATCCCGGCCGAATATGTGCTGCTTCGTCACTATCTCGGCGAGCCGGTCGATTCCGGGCTCGAGGCGAAGATCGCCACCTATCTGCGCCGCATCCAGTCAGCCGAGCATCATGGCTGGGGCCTGTTCCATGGCGGTGCCTTCGATGTCAGCGCCTCGGTAAAGGCCTATTATGCGCTGAAGATGATCGGCGACCCTATCGATGCCCCGCACATGGCGGGCGCCCGCGCCGCAATCCTCGCGGCGGGCGGCGCGGCGGCGAGCAATGTCTTCACCCGCATCCAGCTTGCCCTGTACGCGGCCGGGCCATGGTCGACAGTACCGACCTTGCCGCCCGAGCTTATCCTGCTGCCGCGCTGGTTCCCGATCCATCTTTCGAAAATGTCCTATTGGGCACGAACGGTGGTTGTGCCGCTGCTGGTGCTGTGTTCGGTTCAACCGGTCGCGCGCAACGCGCTCGGCGTGAAGGTCGACGAACTCTACACGGGGCAGAAAATCCGCCCAGGCACCAAGGCAGCCGATACCAAATGGCTCTGGACCCGTGGCTTCAATGCGCTCGATGTGGTGCTCAAGGCCGCCAATGGCCTGTGGCCGAAAAAGACGCGGGCCCGCGCGATCAAGGCCTGTGTCGATTTCGTGCTCGAACGGCTGAATGGCGAGGATGGGCTCGGCGCGATCTATCCGGCGATGGCGAACAGTGTGATGATGTTCGATTGCCTCGGCTATCCGGAGGATCATCCTGCCCGTGCGATTGCCCGGAAATCGGTCGAAAAGCTGCTCGTGATCAAACAGGACGAGGCCTATTGCCAGCCCTGCGTTTCCCCGGTCTGGGACACAGCGCTCGCCGCGCACGCGATGCTCGAAGCGGGCGGCGAGGATGCCGAAGCGCGGGCAAGGCGCGGGCTCGATTGGCTCGCACCGCTCCAGGTGCTTGACGTGAAAGGCGACTGGGCCGACGAAAAGCCCCAAGTCCGCCCCGGCGGCTGGGCCTTCCAGTATAACAACGCGCATTATCCCGATCTCGACGACACCGCCGTGGTGGTGATGGCGATGGACCGCGCCCGCGCGATTGACGGTGTCGACCGCACCGAGGCGATCGATCGCGGCGTCGAATGGACCGTCGGCCTGCAGAGCCGCGATGGCGGCTGGGGCGCGTTCGATGCCGACAACAGCTATCATTATCTCAACAATCTGCCCTTTGCCGATCACGGCGCATTACTTGATCCGCCGACTTCGGACGTCAGCGCGCGCTGCGTCTCGATGCTCGCCCAGCTCGGCGAAGGGCGTGATTCAGCCCGAATGAAGGCGGCGCTCGATTTCCTCGCCAAGGAGCAGATGCCGGACGGGAGCTGGTTCGGCCGCTGGGGCGTGAACTATGTCTATGGCACCTGGTCAGTGCTGTGCGCGCTCAATGCCGCCGGGGTCGGCCGCGAGGAGCCGATCGTGGCCAAGGCGATCGCCTGGCTGACCGAGATCCAGAATCCGGACGGCGGCTGGGGGGAGGATTGCGAGAGCTATGCCCTCGATTATGCCGGTTACACCCCGGCGCCCTCGACTGCGTCGCAGACCGCCTGGGCTCTGCTCGGGCTGATGGCGGTGGGCGAGGTGGATTCACCCGCGGTCGCGCGCGGTATAGCCTGGCTCGCGGCGAACCAGGAGGCTGACGGGCTCTGGGGGCAGGAAATGTACACCGGCGGCGGTTTCCCGCGCGTGTTTTACCTGCGCTATCACGGCTACCCCAAATATTTCCCGCTCTGGGCCATGGCTCGCTACCGCAATCTCAAACGCTCCAACACGCGCCGCGTCGCGTTCGGCATGTGACGATCCTTGTCGCGACCGGCCTGCACAAGGAGGCTGGGATCCTGCGCCGGCCTGGTGTGGTTGTGGTTGCCGGCGGCGGCGATGGCGCGCGACTGGAGCGGGAGCTCGAGGCGGCTGCCAAGGACGCAACCGCGATCCTGTCTTGCGGCCTGGCCGGTGCGCTGGCGCCCGAATTAAAAGCGGTCGATGTCATCATCGGCTCCCTCTCCCAGCGGGAGAGGGAAGGGGCCCATGCCGAAGGCATGGGAAGGGTGAGGGCGCCAGGAGAGGTTGAATCACCCGATCACCCTCACCCTTCCGCCGCTACGCGGCTCCAGCATCGGGTGAATAGCGCCCCGCGCTATTCAGACCATGCCGGGGGCATGATCGACCCAATGCTCTCTCCGGCCGGGAGAGGGAATGCTGCGCTGCTCAAAATGTTGGCGATCAAACTTCCGAGCGCTCAGGTGGGCGCGATCGTCGGAAGCGATACGATCATGGCCACCGCCGCTCAGAAACACGCACTTCACGCTCAAACCGGCGCCATAGCCGTCGATATGGAATCACACATTGCCGCCCGCGTTGCCGCGCGCCACAACCTTCCCTTCGCGATCGTCAGGGTGATCTCGGACACCGCAGACGAAGCGCTCCCGCCCGCCGCTCTTATCGGCATGAAACCCGATGGCAGCATGGCGCTAGGCGCAGTCCTCGCCTCGCTGGCCCGCAACCCGGCCCAGCTCACCGCACTCATCCGGACCGGCATCCACGCCGGCCACGCCTTCCACGCGCTACGCCGCGTTGGCGACGTGCTTGGCAGCCTTGGGATTGGCCTTGCGGATGATCTCGAGCTCCCGCTCGACATGCGATGAGTGCACGTCCTGCGCCGGGCGCTGGTTGCTGAGATCGATATCCGGCGCCATCGGCCCGGTGGTACGCACGCCTTTGCGGCCGATCGAGAACATCTTGAGCGGATGGCGGATCGAGTCGGTCGCCGCGGTGCCCTCGAAGCCGCAATGCACCATGCAATTGGCGCATTTCTCGTACTTGCCGACGCCGTAATCGTCCCAGTTCGTGCCTTCCATCAGCTCCTTGAAGCTCTGCACATAGCCTTCGCCGACGAGGTAACAGGGCTTCTGCCAGCCAAAGACGGTACGCAGCGGCATCGACCAGGGCGTGCACTCATAGGTCTGGTTGCCAGCCAGGAAGTCGAGGAACAAAGGCGAATTGGTGAAGGTCCATTTCTTGCCGCCATCGCCCTTCGAGAAGACGTCGCGGAAGAACTGCTTGGTGCGGGTGCGGTTGAGGAAATGCTCCTGGTCCGCCGCACGCTCATAGGCATAGCCGGGCGAGATGGTAATCTCGACGCCGCGCTTCTCCATTTCGTCGAAAAAGGCCGCGAGCCGGTCGGGCGACGCACCGTCGAACACCGTGCAATTGACCTGGACGCGGAAGCCCCTTGCCTTGGCCAGTTCGATCGCCTCGATTGCGACTTCGTAGGTGCCGTCCTGATCGACCGCGTGATCGTGCATGCCCTTGTCGCCATCGAGATGGATTGACCAGGTGAAGAAGGGCGAGGGCTTGTAGTCGTCGATCTTCTTCTTGAGTAGCAGCGCGTTGGTGCAGAGGATCACGAACTTCTTCTTCGCGATATAGCCCTGCACGATCTTCGGCATGTCGCGGTGGAGCAAAGGCTCGCCGCCCGCGATAGAGACGGCGGGGGCGCCGCAATCGTCGATCGCCTCCATGCACTGCTCGAAGCTCAGCCGCTGATTGAGGATCGCATCAGGATAGTCGATCTTGCCGCAGCCCGGGCAGGCGAGATTGCAGCGCAGCAGCGGCTCGAGCATCAGAACCAGCGGATAGCGGCCGCCCTTGATGTGCTGGCTCAGCGTATAGGCGCCGATTCGGGCGATCTGGGAAAGGGGGAGGCTCATCGATTGGGTGTCCTAGTTCGCGCTCGCAGCCACTGCGCGAGGCTGTATGTTTCTGAGCTCGGCCGGCAGGCTGAACTCGATATTTTCCTCAACGCCGTCGAGCTGCGACACCTCGATCGGCCGCAGCCGTGCGAGCGCCGCGATCACATCCTCGACCAGTTCGTCCGGGGCCGAAGCCCCGGCGGTGATGCCGACCGCCGATACGCCATCAAGCCAGGCCGGGTCCACCCCGCTGCCGTCAGCGACGAGATAGCTCGGCACGCCCATCTCGACGCCGATCTCGCGCAGCCGGTTGGAATTGGAGCTGTTCTCGGCACCCACCACGATCAGCAACTCGCTGACCCGGGCAAGATCGCGCACGGCTGTCTGGCGATTCTGGGTGGCGTAGCAGATTTCCGAGACGTCCGGCCCCTCGACATTGTTGAACCGAGCGTTGAGCGCCGCGATGACGCTGCGCGTATCGTCGACGCTGAGCGTGGTCTGGGTGACATAGGCAACCGGGGTATCGGTCGCGAGGGGCAGGGCCTCCACTTCAGCCGCGGTTGAGACGAGATGAATCGGCGCGTCGATCTGCCCCATCGTGCCGACAACCTCGGCATGGCCGGCATGGCCGATCAGGATAAGCGTGCGGCCCGCCTTGGCATAGCGGCGGCCCTGGACATGGACCTTGGTAACGAGCGGGCAGGTCGCATCGAGCACGGGCAGATCGCGAAGCCGCGCATCTTCCTGCACCGAGCGGGCGACACCATGCGCACTGAAGATCGTCGGCGAACCGGCCGGAATTTCGGACAGATCCTCGACGAAGATCGCGCCCTTGGCCTTGAGCTTGTCGACCACATGCCGGTTGTGGACGATCTCGTGGCGGACATAGACCGGCGCGCCATGGAGATCGAGCGCGCGCTCGACGATGTCGATAGCCCGAACCACCCCGGCGCAGAAACCGCGCGGTTTGGCCAGGATTATACGAAGCACAGCAGTGTTTTCGGCGGTCATCAACCCGAGCCCAGCCCCTATTCCGGTTTACGCAGCCGCCCCACGGACCGGCGATGTGATCGCCGTTAGCGTTCAGATAGCGACGACTATGCCGATACAAAAGGGCGAAATTGAGCCCGGTCCCGTTAATGTTGGCGCATGTATCACGCGCGACACAGCCGAGGGTGGATTTCACACGACCGCGTCGGTAGATGACGGCGCGGGGAATATTGGAGCCTGTTTGTATGCGTAACATCATTCCCGCAGCCCTTGTCGCAGCGCTCGTAGCGCCTGCGCCCGCGGCGTTCGCCCAGGCGAGCGACGCCGCCCGCGCGCCTGTCCAGGCGCTGTGCGACGGCCTGATCGGGATCATGAAGGGCGGCAAGGCAATGGGCCCGCGCGGCCGTGCTGCCGCGATCGGCCCGGTGGTTGATCGCGTCTATGACGTGCCGCTGATGACCCGGCTGACGGTCGGGGCAAGCTGGAACACCATCGCGCCGGCGGACCAGACCGCGCTCGTCGCCGCCTTCCGCCGCATGATCATCGGCCAATATGCCGTCAATTTCGATTCCTTCTCGGGCGAGAAATTCACCGTCGATCCGAAGGTCGAGACGCGCGGCACCGACAGCCTTGTCCGCACCACGCTGATCGTCCCCCATGATCAGCCGGTCGCGATCGCCTATCGCCTGCGCGCGAGCGGCGGGAGCTGGAAGATCGTCGATGTCTTCTATCGCAATTCGATCAGCCAGCTCGCCACGCGCCGTTCGGACTTTTCGCGAGTGCTGGCGACCGGTGGCGCCAAGGCGCTCATCAAGCATCTCGACGCGCTTGCGGCCAAGGGCGACAATTGAGCCTCGGCCTCGTCCTGCCGACGATCGCGCTGCTCGGCGCGACTCCGGAAAAAACCGAAAGCGTCGCCGCCGCGGCGCCGGCTGCGCAGGTCCAGTCGCAATCGGGTGAGCAGGCTACGCCGCCGGCCCCGGCTGCTGAGCAGCCGGCAACGACAACCGCAGCCCCTGCAATCCCGCTGGACCCGCTGGTCGATCCTGCGGCGGCCGCGCCCGACGCGACCACGCGGCCCGAAACCACCACCGTTGTCGTCAATACCACCGCAGTCGGCCACGCGCCCGGAGACCCGCTCGAAGGCCTGAACCGCCATTTGTTCGCCGGTTATCTGTTTGCAGACCGCACATTCATTCGCCCGGTGGCGATGGGGTATCGCCATATCGTGCCGAAACCGGTGCGATCGGGCCTGCGCAATTTCTTCAGCAATCTCGGCGAGCCGATCGTCTTCCTGAACGATCTGCTGCAGCTCAAGCCGGGCAGGGCGTTCAGGACCTTCGAGCGTTTCGTCATCAACACCTCGCTCGGCGTGGGCGGTCTGATCGATGTCGCCAAATCGCCCAATATCGGGCTTCCGCACCACGACAACGGGTTCGGCGACACCCTTGGTTATTATGGCGTGGGTCCAGGGCCCTATCTGTTCCTGCCGATCATCGGGCCGACGACGCTTCGGGACCTGCTCGCCGGCCAGGGAGACGATTTCGTCCTGCCGATCGCCATCGGCAATCCGTTCGATCGTCTCGAATATCAAATCCCAAGGGGGGTGATCAGCGGCATCGACGATCGCGCTGAATCGGATTCGGATTTCAAGGCCCTGCTCGACAGTGCGGTCGATCCCTATGCCACGCTCCGCTCGGTCTATCTGCAAAACCGCGCCGCGGAGATCCAGGCGCTGCACGGCAGGTCGGCAAAGGCCGGCACGATGACCGACCCCCTGGGCGATCCGCTGGGTGACCCGGCGGCCGGGCAAGCCAGCCCGCTCGACGATCCGCTGGCCGATCCGGCTGCGCAGCCCGCACCGAGCGACGCCGCGCCGACGCCTGCCAAGCCCTAGGCGGTAGCCGGCTCGCCCTGTTCCTTCGCCTTCAAGGGCGGCCCGAGCAAGGCCGGTTCGAACACCAGCGCGCAGATCAAGGTCCAGGCGAGCGAGATCATCAGGATCTTGCCCATGCTCGCCGTGCCGGGGTGATGAGACAGCCACAGGCTGCCGAACGCGGTGCCCGTCGCCAGCGCGCTGAACAGTACCGCGCGCGCCAGGCTCGACTGGAGCAGGTCGGTCGCGCCGCCGCGCCACGCCATCACGAAATAGATGTGAAAGGCGACACCGACGCCGAACAGCAACGGAAAGGCGATGATGTTGGCGAAGTTGATCGGCTGGCCGATCACCACGCATGTTCCGAGCGTCAGGAAGATCGAGAGGACCACCGGTGCCAGCGTGAACGCCACCTCGCGCACGTTGCGCAGCACCAGGAAAAGCAGCAGGCTGACGAGCAGGAAGGCGATCACCCCGGCCTGTACGAACGCCCCGGCGACCGTCGATGCCGCCGCCTGAGTGGCGACTGGCAGGCCCGAGATATTCGGCGTTACCGTCGCCACAGCGGCTCGGAAGCGTTTCATAACCTCATTGTCGTTGCCATCGCCTTTCGGGAAGAGCTGGAGTCGGGCTCGGCCATCAGGCGCTACCCAGTCGCGAAGCAAATCAGGCGGTAGTGTCGCGCGCGTCACCGGTTCAGCTTGCAGTGTGGCGCGGACTTGATTGAGCATGACCCCCAGCGGCTGGGAGAGCATGGAATTCACCGCCGCGCGTTGCGCCGGCTTGGACGAGGCGAGATTGTCGAACGCGACGGCAAGCCGCCGCGCATCGGTTGCGCCCTTGCTCGTATTCGAACCCGCGACGGTTTTCAGGCGGCCAGCCACCTCACGCAGCGAGGTCACCATTTCTGCGTCGCTCGGCGCAGGGGCTATGTCGAGCGGGTTGATCGTCAGATCGAGCAGCAGGGACGCATCCTGAA
>Ga0105245_10001619_pt1 | contig 20468 bp, 35 predicted proteins | sample KBSM54metaG_FD_81523 | JGI IMG/M metagenome (GOLD analysis project Ga0105245, IMG submission 81523) | Miscanthus rhizosphere microbial communities from Kellogg Biological Station, Michigan, USA - KBS M5-4 metaG | ecosystem: Host-associated > Plants > Roots > Rhizosphere > Soil | place...
CAATTGCAGAAGGCGGCGGCGCTGGCGCAGGTCCGCTCCGGCGGCCGCAAGCCGAGCCGGTATAGCTAATGCCTGCCTATACCCTGCTCGCAATCGATAGTATCGACTTCTCGCAATATGCCGTGCGCGGCATCACCATGACGCTCGATCCGATCGATCAATCCAAGAACGTGGCGCGCGATTGCCGCGGCGCGCTCGCCGATATCTCGGTCGCACAGTTCCGGCAGTACAAGGTGACCGTCACCTGCACCGATCATGAGGCGCCGGCACTTGCGGGCGTGTGGCCCGGTCAGGACATCACCATCACTTGCATCCCCGGCCTCGGCGGCGGCGACCCCGACGATGTGCTGACCATTCTGGCCAAGGTAACCACGTGGAACACGTCGCGGGACGAGTGGGCGGCCGAGGTGGCGTGGCAGCTTGAAGCCGAACAACGGACGGTCTGATGCCTGCCGGCTTACCGTATTTCGCCTGGGTCGATGCCAGCGAGACCACATTCTCGACCGACGTGCATCTGCGCTGGGACGAGGCGGTGTTCTCGTTCACCCTGTCGCAGGAGGAAGGCGATCCGGCGAGCCTGACTGTCGTCGTGCGGCGACCGCGCAATGTGTCAGGTGATCCGATCGGCCTGCTCGGTCCCGGCCGCAAAATATGGTGCTGGTTCGCGCTCGACTGCGGTCCCGGCCTGGTCAAGTTTCGCGGCCGGCTCGTCGGCATCCCGACCAGCATCTTTGAGGAACTGGTGACGCTGGAATTCGTGGCGCGTCCGGTCGATGTCGTGGCGCAGAAGGAGGCGCTCGCCAATACCCTGCGGGTGCTGCCGTATTACGACGAGGCGGTGATCGATCCGGCGCGGCGCGATGATCCCGATGTCGTGCTCGAGGGCTACACCAAAATCTGGCACTTCGATCGCGAGACCCATGTCGTCACTGTCTCGGACGAGATCACCGGCGAGGATGGCCAAGTTGACTTCGACGGGGCGAGCGAAGACGGCAAGGTGCTGTACGACGGGCTCGGCCTGACGCTCACCAGCGGACCGTTATCGCGCGTTAATATCTCTGCCGAGTTCACCTGGACACAACAGGCGCGCGGTGCGGTCGATCTCACCGATTACCTGATCTCGCACTGGCCGGATGCAGTCAACGGTGCCATTCCATCTCTCAATGCTGCGGATTGGCCGAAGCACGGGGCCGGCATCGGTGACGGTTGGGTGGTCGAGGACTCGAGCGCACAGGACTTGCGCAATACCACGCCCAAAACCGAATCCAAGAGCGGTCAGTACATGACCAAATTCTTTGATGGTGATACCACTCGGGTGAATTGGTCGCAGACAGTAAGCTATGTCGGTCCCACGTCGTTTTATGCTGGCCAGATTGTCACCACTAATACCATCCAGATAACCAAATCCAAAGATGGTGATGGCATCGAATATACATCATCATACAATCGCAACTTTTCCGCCACCGATAACGTCATCGTTGTACAGGAAATCAAGCCGACCCTGGTGGCAGGCTACACGGCCGAACGGCAATGTACCGAAAGGGTTTCGCTTACACTGGTCGCCGACGTGCAACCCATCCTGACCGATCCCGAGGATGGCGAGGCGATGAGGATCGACGACATCCGCTCGGTGAACTTGAGCGAGGAATTACTGATAGGTGACCCGCGGCGACGATCCTACATTGCCACCGAGCGCGGCAATCAAAGTCTTGAACATCTGATCGCATTGGCGCGAGCACATCTGATGAAGCGGGCGCGGGTGGTCGAGATCGCATTCGTGCCGAAGCTGTCGCGCATGTCGGAAATCACGCTGCGCAAAAATGCGTTCCTGGCCGAGCCGCGTGTCGGCGAAGCGGTGGGCAAGATCATCGGTTATTCGCTTGCGCTCGATGGCTCGGACGGCCGGATCAATTGCGAGGTTCGCATCGGCTGCACCATTGGCCGCGGCGGCATCGTGACGGCAACCGACGGGACGCCGACCTATTGCACAGTCGACTATGCCGGCTCCGATTATCAGCGGTTTCTCGACCGCACAATTCTGGTCGATGCCTTCACCGATTCGTCGGTCGGGTATCAGCCGCCGAGTGCCGCGCCCAATGATGATGGCATCGAGTTCATGTCCACGATCACGGCGGCCGATGTCATCGAGGTCGGACTAGTGGTTGAGCATGGGCCGGACCCAAGTGAGCAGGAGGAAGAAGTCTGGACGACTCCCATGTATACCAGCAATGATAATGAGCCGAGTGGGCGAAGCGAGGCGCTCTCCGAATACATCAAGAATGTATATCTTCCGCAATATGAAACCCGCGCCAGGTTCAAGCTCAAGAGCATGACCCGCAATTTTTCCAGCGATTACGAGCTGCAAGTCACCGACCTGAAGATTCCAACCGGCTATGATCTGGAAGCGGTGTGATGGCAGGTCTTGAAGTTGTCGTCCGTCCAGTCGTTCTGCCCAACATCCGGCCGACACCGGCCCGGTCGCTGCCGCCTGCGGACGATCCCGAGAAGGGCTTCTGCACGATCAAGGGCAATGGCGGCCATCACGTGACTCTAAGCCAGAGCTACAGCTATAGCATCTCGAAATCCAAAGGGGTTGAAACCGAGCGTCGCGTGGACGAAGCGAGGGTCTATCAGGTGGAAGATGATGGCACGGTGAACCGCAATAACTTCGTCGATATCCAGGTGCCCAACCGGATCAAAATGGATGGCGGCGCAGCCCCTGCCGTGGATGACAGCGGTGCCGGCAGCGGCACGCCCGGCGTGGGGACGGGGGAAGAGCCGGGGCGGCTACCGGAGGGGACCGCCTCCGAGCAACGGACGGATTTCTATCAGCCCATCCAGGAGAAGGAGAACATCGAGGTCAAGAGGAAGAATGTCATCCTGCGAAACGGTCAGGAGTGGGAAGGATGACGATCGTCTATGTCACGACCGGGGCTTGGGGCGCTGGCACCGGCGCGCCGAATAGTGCTGCCCAGGTTGATGGCAATTTCTATGATGTCGATCAGCGTGTCGTGGACCTTGTGGCCGACCTGGCCGAGGGCAAGCGCATTGACACGGTCACTTATACCTCGAGCAGCATGACGTTCCATTTCACCGATGGAACGACACAAGTCATCCCCCTGCCGGTCGCAACACTGCAATATGTAGGTACCTGGACGAACAGCACGCCATATACGCGCAGCGACTTGTTCACCGCCGGTAATGGTTTTTACCAGGTGCTGGTGGATCATACGACGCCAGCGATCCCGGCGCCGTTCGATCCCAGCGCCGTCGATGGCAGCAGCAACCCGCTCTATCAGCTCTGGATGCCGCTGCGCGATGTCAACTACGACGCCGCGATCTTCGTGCCCGGCAGCATCCAGCGCGAGCCGGACGATCTGCTGTTCCAGGGCATTGCTAACCGGACAATGCGGCTGGCCGCGGGAACCGAGGATGCGTATGCCCGGCTCGATGTTGCCAATCCGGGCGGTGCCACCGCCATCATCCTGTCGATTGGAAAGAACGACACCGAGATCGGCACCATCACCATCGCCGCCGGTGCTCAGGTCGGCACCTTTAACATTCCAACCACCACCGACTTTGCCGAGGGCGATCGCTATGCGCTGCGGGTCACACAGTCCGACAATGCGGTGCCGTCCGGCCTGTCGGTGACACTGCCGTTCGTGCGCACGGATTTATGATGGCAGAGACGGGGCCGCTGGGGCTCGATTTCCTGACGCGGGTCGTCAACGTCCAGTGGGAGAGCGGACTTGCCGTCGAATTTGGTGACAAGGCAGAGGATGCTCCAGAGCCAGAGCCGGCCCCATGAGCTACCTTACGCTGTCATCGATCAACATGGCCGACATCAGCAAGGGCACAATCTCGCTGTGGTTCCGGTTGTCCCAGGATTCGATCGACAAGGCGGCACTGTACCGATCCGAAAAATCCCACCCGGAAGCGCCCGGCGTTCTGGACATCACCATTCCGCTGGTCACCTTTGGCCGCAAGGTAATGGCGAAGGTCTACGATTCCGTATCCAAGACATTCACGGCACCAGTGCTTCCTGACAGCACGGCTCCGCCCCCGACGATAACCGCCGCACAAGTGGATGAGGTGGATGGAGACTTTCCCTGTGCACCGTCGCACATCGGGATCATATGTGATGGGGAAACGCCCACCCTTGTCATGAAGTTTCAAACGGAGACGCGGGCAGCGGTACAGGGGCTGAACGGTCAGGTAACCAACGTTACGTGGACGCTGCCGCCCGGTGCACTCGAGTATGAGCCGCATCAAACGATTGATGATGTTTCCTATATCCAAGTTGGGGAACCAGAGACGTTTTTGATTGTGCCAACATTCAAGGTCGATGTGGACAAGTGGCATCATCTGCTGGTGTCGTTTGATTTTTCCACCAACGTTGATGTGGTGGCATTCGAGGGTGATGCTGCGACCGACGAGGAGCTGCGCGACAAAACAATCAAGAGCTTTTGTAAGGTCTGGGTTGCGTTCGATGACGAAAACAAAAAAGGGAAAGATAACATAGGCAACAACTTCGAAAGTTCATTTCGACCTGTTACTGGTTGGGTGACCGCGGACGAGAATGGGGTCATCCCGATGAACGCGGAGGCCGCTGTCTTTACCTATACCAAGGCACCCGAACATCCGGGTGACGACAACAGGGTGGCTGCAAGCCCGGAATATCATTGGACGGCATCGCCAATACCGACGGAGCATGGTCCGATGGGATTGCCGGCCAGCGCGGAGTATGTCGAGACGATCTATCACTGCGAGATGGCCGAGTTTCAACTGTTCACCGGCGTCACGCTGGACACCGGAGAGGAAAAGAATCGCCGCGCCTTTGTCGATGCGGACGGCAAGCCGGTGCCGCCAGATAAGAAGAAAGACCCGACCGATCCAACATCCAGATCGGGCTCAATAGAGTTGCTCGGAAAAAGGCCGGACGTGATGTTGCACAAGAGCAGCAACTGGAAGACCGGCAAGAACACCGGAACGCTTGGCCTTGATATAAATACCGATGGCGAGGAAACCATCATCCCGAGTGGCCAATTCATTCCGATCGCCAAGATCGAACCGTACAAGCCCGAACCAGCGCTTGAAGAAGCAACCCCATAAATGCTCGTCTGTAATGTCAGCCTGCGGCCGCCGCGCAGCGCGATCTCGGCTGACATCGCGGAGGCCACTACCGCTGCGGACGCCACTGCGACCGGCAACATTGTCTTTGCCACGCTGGTCGATGATCCCGCCAACGTCCGCGATATAGTCGACGCCTATTCCGGCGAGATCATGCTGGAAGCGACAAGCGCCGATGCCGTCGCCGATGCCGGGCTGACCTATGTCGCCGCTGTTCTCGAGGAAACAACCGCCGTTGCCGCGCACGATGGCGCGATACCGACCGTCTACACGGGTGCGGTGGCTGAAACGGCGAGCGCCAGCGACGCACCCAGCGCGACTGTCGGGGGTGCCACTGCGGTGACGACGACCGGCATAGCCGTTGGGCCGCTGTTCATGTTCGATACGACGTTCCCAGCTTCGTCGCTGACTGTAATCAATGCGGGGAGATAATGCAGTCTAATGAATGTAATTGACCTTAAATCTTACAAGCCAGTGGTGCGCGTAAGAACATCATGGTGGCGTGATGGCACTTGTTGATCAGGTTTGGTACTGCAACTTCGGCGACGGCAGCACGACCGGGTATTATGCTGTGACGGTCAGGCCGCAGAACACAGCCGTGGCCGCTGGCGTTCTGCGACGACAATTCACGGCGCCGACCGTTGGCAACGAGAGGGTGTTTGTCTGCATTGTTGCGGGCACGACGGCCAATGTGACGGATGCAACTTGGGTGCTGACGAGGGGCGCGAAAACGACTGACGGTACGGCGACGTGGATGGAGTGTAGCGGACAGGCGGCGCTCAATGGCGATCTGACCAATACGGCGACCTGGGCACAGGTGAAGGCGGCCACGCCCGCGGTGCTCGGGCAGATCATCAAACGCAGCAGCAATGCGAGCTATCAAATCTGTACGACGGCGGGGGCGATGAGTGCGTCTGAGCCGGCGTTCTCCGATACGGCTGGCGTCACGACCACGGACACCACTGCGGTCTGGACTTCACTCGGCCCCGTTTCCAACTTCACCGGCGGCCAAGCCCCGCACGCTCGTCTCGCCAACGCTTTCACTACAAACTGGTTTGCTTCTGGCAACACGATCTATGTGGCAGATAATCACGCGGAGACTTCCTCTCCGACTACTCTTGGCAATAATAGCGCGCTCATGGCCAAGATACTTTGTCACAATCATTCCGGTTCTTACCCACCATCTGCCAGCGACATCACAACGGGAGCCTCGGTTACAACAACCAGTGCGAACCTGGGTGTCAGTGGTGCGGGGTCGTTCTATTTTTATGGCATCACTCTGGTTGGACCCGGCGTCAGCGCCGGGGCGAGTGGTGTAACGCAAACCCAGAATTGGTATTGTTTTGACAACTGTTCTCTTTCTACAACTGGTGCCAATAATATATTTTTAGGCGGCAGTACCGCCAGCTCCTGGGCTGTTGTCATATTAAATAACACTACAGTGAAGTTTAACAACGCTGGTGCTTCTGTTAACGCTGGTTTCTGCTTATTGTCTTGGCAGAACACGGGGCAGGTACTTGCATCCGGGTCGACGGTTCCCACCATACTTTTTCAAACGAGCGGTTCGGGCCGACTTTCCAATGTCACTCTCAGCGGCGTCGATCTCAGTCAGCTTACCGGCTCGCTGTTTTCCAACGCAGGAGGCAATGCCATCGGCACTCTGGTGGCGCAGGATTGCAAACTCAACGCCGCCATGACGGTAACGACGCCGATCAATACCGGCATGACCGTGCAGTTGACCCGCTGCGACAACTCCACTGCTGCCTACAAATCGTCGCGCTATGCCTATGAAGGCACCGAGACGACCGAGACCTCGATCACCCGCGTCGGCGGTGCCGTCGATCCTAATGGTCAGGCGCAGACGCGCAAGATCGTCACCAGCGCAAATATACAATGGCTGCGGCCGTTCCAGGCCGAACCCTATGCGATATGGAACACAACCACGGGCGCAACTGTGACCGTGACGGTTTACGGTACGATCAATTCGGCGTCGCTGCCTAACAATGACGACATCTGGATTGAGATTGAATATCTCGGGTCATCGGCGACGCCGCTCGGAACGATCGTCACCACGACTAAAGCCAGCTATCTCGCCACCAGTGCCGCCGTGTCTGCGGACGGTTCAAGCTGGAATGGCGGCGGCTCGGGCGCAGGTTGGTCGCCGTTCAAGCTGGTGGCCACGCTGTCGTCGCCGCAGCCCGGCATGGCCGGATACATCGACGTGCGCATCCGTGCCGCCAAGGCGTCGACGACCTATTACATCGATCCCAAGATCACGTTGACCTAGCCCCAACAGGAGAAATCCAATGACTGAAGAACGCGCGCCCGCGCGCGAATGCAGCGACGCATCCGTGATCCGCGGCAATGGGATCGGCGAGCAGGCCGAGGCGCACGGCCGCTACGAGGTCGAGTGCATCGGCGCGGACGGCAAACTGAAATGGCGTGACACCATCGAGAACGTGGTCGCCACGGTCGGCAAGAACCTGGCGCTGGACACCTTCCTTGCCGGCTCGGCCTATACCGTGACCGGGCCGTACATGGGCCTGATCTCGTCGACCTCGTATTCGGCCGTGGCCGCGGGCGACACCATGACCTCGCATACGGGTTGGCTCGAGGGCGGCGGTGCCAACACGCCGACCTATTCCGGCAACCGCAAGACTGCGGCCTGGTCGTCGGCGGCATCGGGATCAAAGGCACTGTCGGCGGCGCTCTCGTTTGCCATTACCGGCACCGGGACCGTCAAGGGCGCCTTCCTCTGCTACGGCAGCAGCGCATCTGCCACCAAGGACAACACCGGCGGGACGCTGTGGTCGGCCGGCACGTTCTCGACCGGCGACAAGGCCGTGGTCAACGGCGACACGCTCAACGTGAATTACAGCACCAGTCTATGAGACGTGAATATCTCTGGGCGTTGGTCACGCTGATCGTTGCGATTGCGTTGGGGCTGGGTCTACTCAGCATTGCGCAGGACAATCCGCGCAGTCAGCCGGTACCGGAGTTGAAGTCGTCCGTTTACGATAAAAAACTCCTTCGGTTGGATCGGCGGGGAGTTGATGCGGCGTATAGCGCACGGGTCGCATTGTTGTTTCAGAACTGGATGACCGACACCAACAAGGAAAGCCAGGATCGTGCTTTGCGCGGCCACAGGAATGCGCGCGAGGTATATGTAAAGGTCATGACCGGGATTGATGCTCGCGATCCTCCCACGGAAGACGATCTGAAATGAGCCGCTACGTCGTCCTGCCCTGGGGCATCATAGTTGCGATCATTTGCATCGCACTGGTGCTCGCGTTCCTATCGTGGCTCGGGTGGGATCGCTGGTCGGACATCGTGCAATGAGTGAAGCCCCCGATTGGCTGTTGACCATGCGGGCCATCAGTGGCCTATCAGAAAAGCCGGGCGCGGCCGACGAGCCGAAGATCATGGCCATGGCCGACGAGATCGCCCGTATTTTTCCCGATATGGAATCGTACTGCGACCAGTACAACCATGATTCCATTCCATGGTGCGGATTGACCGTCGCTTATGCCATGGCCAAGGCCAACATTCGGCCGCCGTTCGTTGCCGGTAAGGACACGGATTGTTTCTTATGGGCCAGAAGCTGGGCCGATGACCCCAACTACACCGTATTGAAGACGCCGCGGCTGGGCTGCATCGTTATTCTGTCGCGCTCCGGTGGTGGCGGCCATGTGACGGTGTACGAGAGCACGTCCGGTTCAAACTATATGTGCCGGGGAGGGAATCAAAGCGATGCTATCAACCTGGCTGCATTTCCAAAGTCGAACGTTGTCGCTCTCGTCTGGCCCAACAACGAGCCTATCCCCGAGCCTATCGAGCCGCCGGCAGACACACTTCCGATCTTACGTAAAGGCGACAGCGGCCCGGCTGTGGTCAAGCTGCAGGAACTATTGCCGAAATGGATCGATGGTAATTTTGGGTCGACCACAGATGCGCTCGTCCGCGAGTACCAACGCTCACAGGGCCTGGCGATCGACGGGGTGGTAGGCGAGCAGACCTGGGCGGCACTGCTGGATGAAGACACGGTGCCGGTGCCGCCACCGTCGGAGAACGGCTGGATTCACGGCATCACGGCGACGGTGTTTGGCAGCTACGAGGGCGAACGATCGGCCTATGGCGGGGAACTCGATGACAGCGAGCCATTCGTGGCACTGCCGGATCGGTTCGAGGGCGAGCGGCCGGGCGTCGAACTCATGAACGAGGACGGCGAGATTTTCCCGGCGACGATTCAGGACGTTGGCCCGTGGATGACGACCGACGACTACTGGGCCAAGGGCACCCGGCCGATCGCGGAGACTTGCTATCAGAACGAGACGCCGATCCCGTCGGGGCCGCAAAAGGGGAGGGTGCCATCGAACCCCGCCGGTATCGATCTGTCCCCATCGCTGGCCCGGTCACTTGGGGTCCAGGGCATGGGCAAGGTGTCTTGGCGGCTGGTGCCTTAGTGGCCGGCCAGTGGAAGTGGGTCCACCACCAGCCGGCCTGTCAGCTAGGTTCGACGGGTGTTCGGGCCTAGCCAACAACTCTGAACTTCTTCGCGGAAGCCCTGATTCCGCAGCCCCGGTGACCTCCTCGCCGGGGTTTTTTGTTACCGCAGCGGCGCCTGACAGCCGGTCAGGACGATCGCCAGCAGCGTGCCGCACGCCACCATGAACAGCACCCAGCCCAGCGGCACGGCCCAGCGCGGCATCATGGCTGCGCCACCTCGGCGAACAGCGGCGCGTCATCCTTGATGCGGTTGCTGCTCATGGCGGCATACGCCGGGTTCAGCTCGATCAGCACGGCATTGCGCTGCAGCCGATCGGCCACGAGGCCGGTGGTGCCGGCGCCGCCGAATGGATCAAGTACGGTGCCGCCTACAGGGCATCCGGCTTTGATGCACGGCTCGATCAGCGCCGGCGGGAAGGTGGCGAAATGTGCCTCGGCGAATGGCTGCGTGGTGACTTCCCAGACGCTGCGCTTGTTGCGGCCGTTAGTGATGGAACGCTCACCATTTTGCATGGCATATCCGTCCCGACTATCTGCGAGTTTTTTGTATCCGTATCTTCCTTGATATTTTTCCGGGTTTCCTTCTCTGATGGCATTCTGCCAACCACCGCCGCCGCGCGGTTCCGCGTTATCTTCCTTGATCGCCTCCGCGTCGTAATAATACCTTTCCCGCTTGCTCAGCAGGAACAGGTACTCGTGCGCCTTGGTGCAGCGGTCGGTGACGCTCTCGGGCATTGGGTTGGGCTTTGACCAGATGATATCCTGGCGCAGATACCAGCCATCGGCCTGCAGGGCGAAGGCCACGCGCCAGGGGATGCCGATCAAATCCTTCGGCTTGATGCCGTTTTGCTCGGGTGCTCTGGTCGCGCTTTTGATCGCGGTGTGTGTGGCCTGCTTACTGTCGGGCGCCCAAGTGCCAAAGGACGCTCGCCCGCCGCTGCTGTAGCTATCCCCCAGGTTGAGCCACAGCGTGCCGTCGTCGCGCAGCACCCGGCGCACCTCGCGGAATACGCCGACCATGGCGGCCACATAGGCGTTGAAGTCGGGCTCCAGGCCGAGCTGGGCGTCGATGCGGATGGCACCGCATTTACATTCGGAGCGCGGCTTGTCCCGCAAGCTGCCCTCCTGCGCAACGCCAGACTGTGCGCCCGCGTTGCGACGAGCTACCCTCTCTGCGCCGTGATCGCACTCCGCGTCGCCGCCCTCCCATGTTGCGGTGCCGTAGTCGCGCAGCCCCCAGTACGGCGGGCTGGTGACGACGCAATGCACGCTGGCGGCCGGCAGCGTGGCCAGAACGGCGCGGCAGTCGCCGATGTGCAGGGCGGTGGTCATGGCTGTTCAAGCATGGGCACAGACATGGGCAGGATCAGAAAGTTGCGGATAGTTCAATGATATCAAAGGAAATGGCGGAACACGGTTCCGCAACTATGGCGTTTCGTACCGTTCCATTGTGTCCCATGGTTTCCATTTTTCATGTGACCTTTCAAGCATATACGATCAATTGACGGTCCCAGACCGTTTCATTCCGTTTCGTTACGTCCCGCCTTGGAGTATGGGCTGGAGTATGGGCTGGCTTTTGCGGCGTCGCCCATGAGGCCCTTCAAGGCTTCGCGTTTGACGAAGGATCGGCCACCCAATTGAACGACTTCCAGTTTTCCGTCCTTGATCCAACGATACATGGTCGAGCGGCCGATACCCAGCGCGTCCCGGACCTCTGACAGTCGGTAGGCTGTGCGCTCGGTCATGCGGCCCGCTCCATTGCGTGAATGATGGCCGGTCGCGCCCAGCGCCGCTGGAATGCCCGCCATTGGCCGCCCGGCGCGTGCTTATCCTGCGATGGTGTTTCAGGCTTCCATAACATTGCCATCGGGGTGAAGCCGATCGCCTGCATCTGTCGCAGCCGATCCTCGGCTAGGGCAAACGTGTCCTTGGGATACCCGATCAGGACATAGACCCGCATCCGGTGCGACGCCGAGGTGAAACCAGCCGCAAGCAGGCGGCGGGCGGCATGCTCCAAGGTTTCGAACTTGTCGCCGGGATCGTAGGCAAAGAACATATTTGGCCGCGGCGTCAGGCTTGCCAACAGATCGACCTGATAGTCTTCAAGCGCGAGTGCTTCCAACCCGCCAGTGAACTCTACCCGCCGCTTCTGCTGGCGCAACATGGCAAATACCGCCTCGACGTGCGGCCGGGGGCAAGCGAGTAGATTGTCGTCGAGGATGTTCCAGCCTTCGATGATCGGGAGCAGGCGCGGCACCGGATCGCGCTTCCACACTGAACAAAACCAGCATCGCCGCGGACATCCGCGCGAGGTAAAGATATAGCCGGGCTTTATGTAGCGGCCGGGGATGAAGTCGGCACCGGCGTCGCCATAGGCAACGCCACCGATCTTGACCGGGGCGACGGCCTGCCACTGCTCGGCCAAGTTCTCGGCGATCGCCTTGTCATAGGTGAACGTGACCGACACATGGATTTCGTCTGCCTCGGCAAAAAAGTCGGGCGGCCCGAAATAGGCAAGGTCATCATCCGGCGTGGCCTTTGTCCGGCGTGGAAACACTCGGATGATGCGCGCGGTCATGCGCAGACCTCGGGGATGCGGTAGGCGAGACGGTCGGTCATGGCTTTGGCTCCAGGGCGCGGCGTAGCGCGGCCTCTGCATGGCGTGCTCGTTCATCCAACTCATCAGCCTTGTTCCATGCCATCTGGTTCTCCGCCAGCAGCCGCTCGATCTCGGCCGCCGCCTTCGAGCCATACTCATCGATCAGTCGGTCTCGTTCAGCGTCAGTCATGGCTTTGGCTCCAGTGCGCGGCGGGCGAGATCAATCGCTTGCCACGGTTCGCCGTCATACTCGTCGGTAGCCACTTGCAGCACAGCACGCAGGGCCGCCCGCAGCCGCTCGATCTCGGCGGCGCCCTCCTGCAATATTTCGGGCGGTGGCAATCCTTTAGCGCGCAGCCGCTCGACGATGTCGGTCATGGTTGTGTGCCCCATGAAGTGGCCCCGCCAGGAAAGTGGTCACCAGCCCGGCGGGGCCTGTCAGCTAGGGAGACGGGTTGTCAGACCTAGCCAACGAGTGCGCGGCGCCTCCGGTTAAAACCGTAGAGGCCAAAGCACGCCGCAATCACGCCGGGGATGCCAGCGCCGAGTGCGGGAGCCGGTACGGCAAACGTGTTGATGGTGCCGCCGTAGGCCGCCGTCGAACCCGCATTACCGGTGAAGTCGAGGAAGTAAGTCCCGGCATCCAGCGTGGCAATGCCACCAAGCGACTGACAATTGGTCAGTGGACCACATGGCGAAGTTGCGAGCGTAGGACCAATGACCACAGCGCCGGGGGAACCCGGCGTGCCTGCGAACACCGTACCAGTGAAGTTGTCGATAAACGCCGAGGAATTTGGCCCCAGCGGGTAGGTGTTTAGAACGGCAACGATGGTAATGGTCGATGCCGCGTCCAGTGTGAAAGTAAACTGGTCGTCGAACAGGCCGCCACCCGTCACGGTGCGGCCCACGTCGCGATTAGGGTCAAGACCCAAGTCAGAGATGATCGCTGCGTTGGCTGGCACAGATAGTGCCAGCGCGAGCACGGCAGCGGTAGCAAGTAGCATCTTCCTCATGTTGAGTACTCCAGTTAAGTTTGTCGACGCGCGGAGCGTAATAGGTTTGTCCAGCATCATATACCATTAACTTTTGGACACGATAACTATATCATCCAAACGCAAATCATAACCACCATGACATACATCAGGCCACCTGCCAGGGCGGTTTTCCAATCATAGAAATAGCCGTAATAGGATACGCCTAAAATACCGAAAGCCCACAATGCTATGTCAATGCGGCGAACCTTGATGTCGGTATTCAACCAATCGGAAACCGCCTCCCATCGTTGGGCTGGTTTCATTCGCGCGCCCGACTCAGCGCGCCGCGCGCCATCTGCATGAAGGATTCATCGTCGCCACCAAGCCGACGGTGCAAGTCTGCTGCCGTCTGCAATGCGTGTGCTGACAGCCGGCGGTCAGTCTCTTCTGGGGACAACCTTTCCCCCCGGATGATGGCAGTGACGATGCTCGTCATTTTGCGAGTTTCATTCGGCGGCTTGTTCCTTGGGCCGTAGATGTTGGGGTAGCGGACCCTGCTTGACGATGCGCGGCATGGGATCGTTTTGGACGGCCTGACGCTCGACCGGCACAAACTTGCGCCGTTCCTCCATGAAAACGGAGCGGACCTTTTCGACCATGTTGAGCTGGTGATCCAGCCATTGAATATGGTCGTGAATTTCCTGCGATTGGACATAGCGCAGATCATCGCCGCGGATGCGGGCGTTTTCGGCCATGCGTTGCAGTCCAACAACCAAGTCCGCGAGTCTGTCAGCCATTTCAAATTTCCCCTTCCGGTGCGGGCGCTTCGTCCATGAGTCGCCGCAACTCTTTGCCGATCTTGGCAATGACAGCGCGCTCCTGAATGGTGCGGTTTTTGTAGAATTCGTTGAACACGTCCGGGCCGCGCTTGGCCGCCTCCATTGCCATTTGTTCAAGCAAGAGTGCCCCCCCAATCGCGCGCGGCGAACTTGCGGACGTTGAGGGGGCGTCTGCCGTACTCGGGTCCGATGACAGGGGTGCCAAATCATCGGCTGCGGCAGATTCGGTGATCTCTCCTGTGGATGGATCGTGTGGCGGCAACTTCGCACCGGGGATCGCTTCAACCTCGGTTTCATCCAGCCATCCCAGGCCACAGATGCTCAACGTGGCGCGGCGCTTGGCCTTCGTCACAGCTTTCATCACGGCGTTGGCGCGTGCCTCGCCTTTCAGCACTGACGGAAACGCCACCGAGCCGAAGTCTTCGTCCGAGCGTCCGTCTGGCGTGGTTGCCTTGACGTGAACCGTCAGGATGTCATCGGCAACGTGCCGTGTAACGACCTCCAGCGACACGCCATTGATCTTGCGCAATTGGTCGGTGCAGGTGCGCGTTGCGTACAGCGTGAGCTTTCCGTTCAAGGTGATGTAGGACAACGGCTGCGTCAGGGCATTGATTCCCAGCGACTTGCACACCGCGTTGTAGTAATGCACGCGCTCGTCCGGCGTGAGCTTCGCCAGGTCGCCCTTGGCAATGACGGATTCCATCACGTCGCCCGCGGGCGCTGATACCTTGGCCGGTATGTTCATCGGGTCACATCCTCGCGTCTGATATCCCACTCGGCGTCGTCGATCGCGAGCCGCTGTTCCTTGCGTTCAAGCGCACGCATTCGGCGATCGAGCAAACGATTCCAATATCGTTGATCGATTACCGGCGGCTTTAGCCATTGCTCTATTAGTTGTGCCCAAAGCTCGTCAGCCTCGGCCCATTGTTGCCGGCGCGTGGCGGACGCCCATTGCGCCATGACTGTGCGGTTCACGGCCATTGCTTGTCGTCTTGGCTGTATTCGTGTAATTCGATTAAATCAGCAGCGACCGCGGCGACGGATCGTTCGTGAATAGCTGCCAACATCCGAACGACAGTCCAGCCTGACACACGTGAAACATCGCGCGGTGGCCATCCGCCAGCACCGGCGCGTTCACGCCAGACCCAAAGCAACGAACGCCTGTAGAGATCCTCGCGGATGTCCGTCGTGGTTTTGGGTGAGGTCATGCCCGATGCCAGGAGGACGGACATCAGCGCTTACCTGAGCAAATGCCTTCATCTGGGCGGTTTCGATGACCGACAGGTAGACGGTCGCAATATTCGTAAACCTGCCGCGTAAAATCCTTGATCCATTCGGGCGACATAGGTTTTGCGGGTGGAGGTGATGGCGATCCTGTGGCCACGATCAAAAGTCCGAACATCACCGTCACCAAAATGGCGAGTGCAGGTCTGAATGCGGACGCGGACATCGGTAAGGCTCCCTCGCTGCAAATCAGCGGCGGGGAGAACTTTGCCACTAGCAAAGTAGGAGGTCAAGGAAAATCTTTGCTGGCCGCAAAGACGGTTCATCGATGGGCTAAAAGGGCGGAATCGCTAGTGGTGTGTGCCACGAAGTTTGGCGAGCACGGCCGGGTCGATTGCGGCGGCTTCCTGTAGGAACTTTTGGTCCGGCGGCGGCCGGAAAAGGTACTGAATTGGAATATTGAGAAAAGTGGCGATTTCGAGCAGAACAGCTGCGCTGGGGTTCTTTTTGCCGCCTGCGATCAGCTCGGACAGATAGCCTTCGTTGATCCCTGTGGCTCGGACCACGTCCACCGGTCTATGGCCGAGAGCTCTTATCCATTGCCCAATGAAGAGCGCTGTGGAGGTTCGCCGTGGCCTGCTGGAAGGTTTTCGGGAGCGACCGGTCATATGCGGCCACCATGGTCAGGGAATACCACCTTTCCTGTCTATTTCCTAACAGCAAAGAAAGGGTTGACAGCCGAACTTTGCTAGTGGCAAAGTGCGGCACGATGGACATGCCTCAAATCTCGATCCCTAACGGTCGGGCGATGCTTGCGCAATTTATCCGGCAACGGACGACGCAAGCGAAGTTCGCGCGGGATGTGGGCTGTTCAGAATCGCACCTCTCACTTGTGCTTAGCGGAAATCGTGGCGTGTCTTTTGCTCTCGCCAAACGGATCAGCAAGGCCACGGGCGGGAAAATCCCGGTATCTGTATTGCCCCACGAAGCGGCAGAAGCGGCCGAATAACCTTTAGCCGAAGGGGGTCGGCGTGACTGCGACCGGAACCCGGTACGACGCGCCAGTTATCACTGATCGCAATGCAATCAACGCCGGCCTGGCCACCGTGGTCCCGCGCGCCGACTTCGATCGGTTCCAGGCCATCGCCAAGGCGAGAGGAATCACCAAGGGCGCACTACTGCGCGAGGTGGTGCATGCGTTCGTCGAGGGCGAGCCATGAGTTTCGACGGCCTCCCGCGCGGCCATTACGGGGCGATCCTGGCCGACCCGCCGTGGCATTTTTCGATGTGGCGGCCTGCGATGTGGAACGGTGAATATCGAAAAGATGGAACCAAGATCATCTCTCCTGCTCGTGCGCCGCAATATGAAACAATGCAAGAGGCCGAAATTTTACCGTTGCCCGTTTCCGACTTAGCCGCGCCCGATTGTGTGTTGTTCATGTGGGCGTGCTGGCCGACGATCCGGCAAGCCTTCCGCATTATCGATGCGTGGGGCTTTGAATTTAAGACATGCGGATTTTGCTGGATCAAGGCCGATGCCCGTCAACTCGAATTGTTTCACGACGAGGTCGAGGCCGACATGCTGCTCGGCTATTGGACTCGGTCCAATTCCGAGATTTGCCTGCTTGCCACGCGCGGGCAACCGAAGCGGACAGCGGCCGACGTGCGGCAGGCCATCATCGCCCCGCGCCGTGAGCACTCCCGCAAGCCTGACGGCATCCACGAGCGCATCGAGCGGCTAGTCGCCGGCCCCTACCTCGAACTGTTCGCGCGGCAACGTCGTCCCGGCTGGGATTGCTGGGGCAATGAGGTCGACAAGTTTGCGCCGCAACAAGTTTCCCGTGAAACCTACGATGCCACCGACGACTTCGGCAAATCCATCGACGAGGCGTACCGCGCGATCCGCGAGCGCAAGGCCAATGGCGGCAAGGGGTGGGAGCCGCCATGACCGACGCCCAGCCCGAGCGCGACCGCATCTTCATGCTGACGCTGGTGGCCAAGCCGGGCAGCGATCCGATCCGCGCCATCCGCTGGCTGCTCAAGATCGCGCTGCGCCGCTTCCAGCTCCGCTGCACCAGCCTGCGGGAGATATAATGAACCAAGAAAAAATCGAGCAAGAATTGGAAGAAATTGGGAGACTTCACGAGAGTCCAATTGAATATCAATTCGGCTGTGCTTTAGTTTTTGCGTTAGCCAATTCTACAATTCGTATTCGTTCCCAGTATCAGGTTGAGCACTATCGCTACGACTTTGCATTAATCCATCCAGTACTCGAAAAAGCTCTTATGTTTATTGAATGTGATGGCAAGGAATTTCATTCCTCGGTTGAACAGCTCGCTAATGACCGAGCAAAGGAAAAGTTAGCGGAGACAATTGGTGCCTTTGTCGTCCGTTATTCCGGCAGTGCAATTTATTACAACTCAAAAGATTGTGCGGAAAGTGCAGTTCGAGCACTGGTTCGAGGATGGGATTGGTGCATAGCGGCTTCAAACCGGGATGGGGTTCAAAATGGCAAAATATCCCGGGCTAATGTTGTGGACTGATGCCTGGATCGCAGACACACATCACCTAACAGTTGAACTTCGTGGGGCTTACATGGACCTACTGGTTTTGATGTGGCGCACTCCCGGATGTCGCGTCCCTAACGACAATCATTGGTTGGCTCATCACCTCGGATATACGGTAGACCAGATTACCAATCTGGTGCGGCCAATCATCACCGAATTTGGGATGTTGGTTACAGGAGGTGATTTTGTGACACAGAAGCGGTTGCAGCGCGAATTCGCAGTTGCACATGGGCGTAAAGAAAAGGCTGCAGAGGCCGCTCGGGCTAAATGGAACTCGCGTAAACAAAAATCGCCATTAGCCATAACTAACGGTCAGGGAAAGAAAAAGGCCGATAGTTTAGCAATGCACTCATCTCCTTCACCTTCACCTGCACCTGCACACTCTACAGTGCAGGAGCAGGTGACAGGTACAGACGGGCCTCGCTCACTCGCTTCGGCGCGCCAAGAGGGCGCGCTCGCTCGCGAGGCAAGAGCGGCGAGACCGGCGGCTAACCCGCGCGATCCAGGCGTCGAATACCGCAGCCCGCCGAAGAAGAAATCCAACGAGCCGCTGCAACCACTTCCCGAGAAGCTCCGATGAAACCCGGAACCGATATGATGTCGCTGACCGAATTCTGCTCAACGACGGGCATCGGCCGAAATGTTGGTTACAACGCCGTTAATGCTGGCAAAATTCCCCACATACGGGTTGGCAAACGCATTCTTATCTCGCGCAAGGTCGTTGCCGAAATGCTCGACCCACTGGCAGCAACAAATGGACAGAAAGTTCAGCCATCTCCTAAAACACCTGATCGTCAATTGCCTCCTGTTAGGCGCGGTGGCGCGCGCCTAAGCACAGAAAAATTCAACGAACTTATTTCAGTCGTCGACGCATTGCGTGCTGCATTACAGGGGATTGGTGATTTGGTGATGCGCTTGCGGATAATTCAAGAAGACCTCGAACGGAATCAAAAGTGATGACCCCCACCGAACAGCAAATCCACGCCCTGCTCGAACAAAAGCCGAGCCTCGTCAACTTCACGCCGACGTACAGGTGGTTGATCGAATCCGTTGAGCTGCTCCTGCGCCACCAGCTCGAGCTGCGCGAGGAACTGCGCAACAACGGGATATTGCGATGAGTGATAACGAATACGAGCACCATGCCCCGGTGGTGCGTGGCGATTTCTATCCGTTTAAGAATTCCTGGGTGGGCGATTTCAAAATGGAGGAATTGAGCGAACGTCTAAAACTTGAGCCTGTGCAATCGGAACTGCTCGCAGCGTGGTTGAACGAACTCGAAATCAAAATCTGGTTTTGGGATGCGTCAAACAAAAAAGACCTTCGTCGTGACCCACCCGGCTTGGAGATCAGTGTTTTCTGGGAGCCGTTTGAGTGTTGCGTGTCATCGGCAAACCTCTTCGATTTATTGGAGGCGCCGCTTGAGCAGGATTACTTGCAAATCGACAACGAAAAAGAAATTGCGGCGCTTGAGAAGCTCAAGGCCAAGATTGATGAGTCCATTGCACACCACAACAGAACGTTGCCCGAATGACTTGGTGGGTCGTGCAGGCGGAATCCCGCACCGAGCATGCCGTGTGTGCCCTGCTCGCACGCGAAAGATACGAATGCTACTACCCGCGCATCAAGCACCGTGGCCGAATTGCACCGCTGTTTCCGGGCTATATGTTCGTTCGTGCCACCGGGCAATGGTATCCGGTGCGCTGGACCAACCATGTCATCCGCGTGCTGTTTGCAGGCGACAAGCCAGCGCAGTTGCCCGACAAAATCATCGATGAAATCCGCAAACGCCAGATCGGTGGATTCGTGAAACTACCACCCCCCACAAGGCTCAAGAAGGGGCAAAAAGTCAGGATTACCCGCGGCTCGTTCGAGGGCCAGGTTGCGGTCTACGAGGGCATGACCGGCAAGGATCGGGAACGGGTATTGCTCGATCTGCTCGGGCAGAAAGTGTCAGTTGAACTGCCAGATCGTGATCTGGAACCACTGATGAACCCACTAGGGATTGTGGGTAGGTCGCAATGATGTTACAACTTACATCACCCCTTGGACACAATCGCCTGATATTCCACAGGATATCCCTATAAAATGGGGATTTCTGCTGTGCAGCGCGTTTTCGGATATCCTTTCCAAGGGGCTATCCGAACAGCAGGACACCAGGCGCCTGCCCACCTAGCAACAGGTGCCTGGTGCTCCATGCCCAAGCTCCGCACCCTGTCCCCCCTAGTGCGCAGTACCAACACTGCCACCACCCCCCATCCACCCAAGGTCAAGGCTACCGTCTACACCACACCCCAGTACAGGGTATGGCGTGCCACTGTGGTAGGTAGGGCACAGGGTAGGTGTGAGTACCATGACCACCATGGGCACAGGTGCAGCAGGGCACAGCCCGAGCACCGTATGTTCGCTGACCACATAGTAGAGATACATGATGGTGGTAGTGTACTGGATGTATCGAATGGTCAGTGCCTATGTTACTCACACCACACCATCAAGACGAATGAAGTAAAGAAGAAGAGATATCAAAGATTATTAATTAAATAATGTTGCATAGAATAGTATTCTTTCGTTGGATATAGTTGCGTAGGTCACGGGGGGTAGTGAAAGATTGTAATCGCGGCCCCGCTATACC
>Ga0105245_10001622_pt1 | contig 20451 bp, 24 predicted proteins | sample KBSM54metaG_FD_81523 | JGI IMG/M metagenome (GOLD analysis project Ga0105245, IMG submission 81523) | Miscanthus rhizosphere microbial communities from Kellogg Biological Station, Michigan, USA - KBS M5-4 metaG | ecosystem: Host-associated > Plants > Roots > Rhizosphere > Soil | place...
GGCAAAACGGTGGAGGTCGAAAGCATCGACATCATTCGCCTAGAGGATGGAAGGGTCGCCGAGCACTGGGGTGTCACCGACACAATGAGCCTCATGCAGCAGATCGGGGCGATACCCGGGTAGCAGGCTTCAGGCGCTGAAGCCAACCGCCCCACTCGCGGGCACACGGCCAAAGGGCCGCCCCCTTTTCCGCACCCGGTTCACTTTGGCAGCTTTTGTCGGGTTTGTGCATGTTTCGACGTAGGTGTAGGTGGGGGACATTGGACACAACGCGGCCAGGCCCTCTCCGCTGGTCAGGAGGGCTTGGGTGTCTCGCTCCCGTCGCGAGGGAGGGACCACCGTGAAGCCGTAGGGAAGAGAGGCGGGCTCGGCTTTCTGCGCGTGATCGGGCACTTGCCGGCCTCAGGAGTGACTGCGAATGACCGGACCCCGCTGTCGTCCCACCACGCGCAGGATGTAGGCGTCGCGCACGCTGGAGAGCGGAACAGCGTCGCGCCGAGGACCCTGGCGACAGACCGCGGAACGTAGTGGCGGGCTCTAGGGTTGTTTCGCATTCAGCACACCCTGGGCGCTGGTTTTAGGCGGGCGGAGCACGGAGATACCTACTCCACCCCTGGATAAATCCCGAACCGCTCCTCGTCGCGCTCCCGGTCCAAGCGGGCGACCGCGTCGCGGTACACGCGAACCTGCTCGTCGAGTCCCTCGCCGATGCTTGCTCGGAGTACCCGGAACGACTCGCAAACCAGCCCCTGCATCATCGTCAGACGCAGGTACTCCTCATCGGCATCGAGTTCGTTGAGCTGCGCAACCGTCCCGTGCAGCAGCGCAAATCCCTCCAGGTCGCTCCCGTGCGGGCCGAGCAGGATGATCTGAAAGTCCTCGATTTGGCCCTCCTGCTTCAGTTGCCGCCAGTACGCGAGGGTCTCGTCGAAGACCTCGAGCCCCTTCACCTCGCGACCCCGCACAGGTGTACCCCAACTTAGAAAGAGGGCAGCCTCAGCCATACTCGCCCGCTGCCCCCAATCTCAGCATTCAATCAACACCGCCGGCACGAAATTTGCGCACTTTGCGACGATCTTCGCCCGGGTTCCGACCACGGGCCACTGGAGCCGATTATCGGGTTCGTGCCCGCTCGGGCGCCTCGAGCGACTTGAGCCCCATCCATCGCCCTCAGCCGCTCACAGGTACCGGAATCGGCTCACACAGGCTCCTCCTTTTCGCGCAAAGCAGAAGCGAAGGTCGCTCGGTCGGTTCGCTTTAACCGGCGGATTCGCTGACGTGGCCGACTGGCCGACGATGAAGCTGCGGGGCTAAGGGAGGAACGAAAGACGGCCGACAAGGGAGGAGAAGGGGTGAATGGGTGAGGCCGAAGATGCCGGAGGAAAAGCTGCTTGCGGAGCTTGAGCGGATCGTCGCTGAGCAGGATCGGCAGTCGGCCGGTAACGGGCGGCGTAGTGTGAACGCGATCGCCGACGTCTTCAACGAATCACTCGCAGAGGCGATTGTGGACGAGGCGACGCGGCTGGGCCAGAAGCTGACCGACCTGGGGATTCTCGGCGATGGGGCGCAGGGCGATGTCGTCCTCTCGCCGGAGGGCAAGCCGTTTGAGTGGTGGGTCCAGGTTGTCGATGGCGGCGAGGCGCGGCTGTATAGCTGGGTCGGAGTCGATGGCGTCCTCGTCACCAGGATGCGGGAGGACGGTCGCCGCGAGCACGCGACGCTTGATGAGCACGGGATGCCGATTGAGTGGCGCGTCGGCGACAAGCGGCCTGGCCTCGGGCCTCGCGGCTCGGAACTGAACTGACGGAGATCGCCGGGGCGGGGACCCGACGCTTTTCGGCTACCGACCCTGCTTCTGCTTTCGCGTGAAAGCAGAAGTCATCCAGCGCCACAAGGCGCTCCGCGAGGTTGACTGGCCGACGAAAGGAGGGCGGCCAAATGCCGCCCCCCAGTACCAGTATCTGATGGCGCCGACGGCTATTTGACCAGCTCGATCTCCTCGAAGGTCGGCTGACCGTTCTCATCGTTGAGCTCGGCTTCGCTGACCCGGGTCCCGGGGGTGAGGTCCGCAGTCGTGCACTGCTGCTCACCATTTCCGTCGCCCGAGTCGTCGTCGCCGTTGTCATCGCCGTTGTCGTCGCCCGAGTTGTTGTCGTCACCGCTGCCGCCGTCATCCGAGTGCGTCATCGCCGCAGCGGTCTGGGCATCGTCGCCTCCTCCACCGCTGCCGGAGTTGTCGTCGTCACCCTGGTCGCCGGAGTTGTCGTCGTCACCCTGGTCGTCGTTGTCGTCGCCCTGGTCGTCGTCACCGGTGGTCTCGCACTTGATCTCGGTGTTGTCGGTGACCATGCCGCTGACCGAGGTGGTGCCATCCAGCAGCGTGATGGTCAGCGTGGTGCCGTCGAACGAGGCGATCGTCCCGGCGTTCTCGTCGTCGCCGGAGGTGGAGGTGCTTCCACCCCCGGTCTGGGTGCCGGACCGGTGATGGCTGCGCCGCTGATGGTGGCGCTTGTGGTGCTTCTTGTGATGTGAATGCCCTTTGTGATGGTGGCGCGCCGCGGCCGTGCCGGGCAGCGCGAACAGCAGCAGGCTGAGCACCCCCACGAGCAGCGTGCCCAAGAAACTCCACTTCTTCCCTGATCTCACTTGTGCTCCTTTCGGGCCCGCAGCGCCCTCTGTATGGCATCCCCCTCATCGGCTCGGAGTGCCATCACCTTGACCCTCCTTGGACGGGTGTTGTAGCCAAGCGCCGGAACCTTCCGTGCGGCCACGAGGGTCTCGGCGTGGCCCAGTCGCAAGCGGGCGCTCGGCATTGCCGGTCACGCTAGGCCGCGCCGCTGCGCGTGTGGCGCGCCGATCGTCACGGATCCGGCACAACCGGCGTACCACCCGCGAAAACTCAGCCCCTAGCGTCGCCGGCGTGCTCGCCACGACGCGTACTTTCAGCCTGCTCGGCATCGAGGTCCGGGAGGTCCACGTGGAGGTGGACGTCTGCCAGCGCGGCCTGCAGACCTTCTCCTTGGTGGGCCTGCCTGACGCCGCCGTGCGCGAGTCGCGGGAGCGGGTGCGCTCCGCGCTCGAGAACTCCGGCTTCGACTTCCCCAAGCACCGGATCACCGCGAACCTGGCCCCGGCGGACCTCCGCAAGGCCGGGCCGAGCTTCGACCTGGCGATCGCGGCCGGCCTTCTGATTGCGTCGGGCCAGCTTCCGGCAGAGCGTCTCGAGGGAGTCGTGCTGGCCGGTGAGCTCGCCCTGGACGGATCGATCCGACCCGTGCCGGGGACGCTGGCGATGGCCGAGGCTGCGGCGAGGCTCGAGGTGACGGCGATCGTCGTGCCCACGGCCAACGGATCGGAGGCGGCCCTTCCGCAGCGACCGCGGGTGATCCCGCTCGAGCGGCTCGAGCAATTGCGGCAGCTCGGGAGCGTGGAGGAGCCGCCGCCACCACCGTCCGCAGAGCTCAGCCTGAACGGGGCGGGGCCCGTTGGGCCGGACCTCTCCGACCTGCGAGGCCAGCCGTATCTGCGGGACGCATTGGAGATCGCCGCCGCGGGCGGCCACAGCCTCCTCATCGTCGGGCCGCCCGGCGCCGGCAAGTCACTCGCGGCTCGGCGCCTGCCGTCCATCCTGCCGCCCCTCAGCCGCGCTGACGCGATGGAGGTGCTGCGGATCGCGAGCGCCTGCGGCCGCCTTGCGAACGGCGCGCTCCCCACCCAGCGACCGTTCCGCGCCCCGCACCACACGATCTCGACCGCCGGGCTGGTCGGTGGAAGCTCGCCGCCGCGCCCGGGCGAGGTGACGCTCGCGCACCGCGGCGTCCTTTTCCTCGACGAGCTCGGCGAGTTCTCCCGCGAGTCACTCGAGGCCCTTCGCCAGCCGCTCGAGGAGGGCCGGGTGGCGATCACGCGGGCGCGGGGCGCCGTTGAGCTTCCCTGCCGCTTCATGCTGGTCGCCGCCTCGAACCCCTGCCCGTGCGGGCGGGGCGAAGAGTCCGGGGAGTGCGAGTGCCGCCCGGCCTCGGCCCGCCGCTACAGAGCGAAGCTCAGCGGAGCGCTGGCCGACCGCATCGACCTCTCGGTGGCGGTCGAGCGGCCCACGGCCCAGGAGATGGCCGCCGGCGCGCCGGTCGGCTCGGCCGGGGTGCGCGAGCGGGTGGTCGCTGCCCGCGAGCGCCAGGAGCGCCGGCTCGGTCTCGGGCGCTGCAACGCGGACATGACGCTCGCCGAGCTGCGCGATGCGACCTCGCTGACGCGCGAGGCGCGGCGCACGCTGGCCCAGGGCCACGCCCAGCTGCGCCTCAGCGGCAGGGGGCACGACCGCGTTCTGCGCGTCTCGCGGACGATCGCCGACTTGGAGGGCTCGGACGCCATCACCGACGAGCACGTCGCTCGCGCCATCGGCCTGCGGCGCCGGGGGAGCGAATGACCTCGAGCGTCTGGCGCCTCCCGCGCGGCGACGAGGCTACCCGGCGCCGCTGCAGGACCTCGACGAGCCACCGGCCGCCCTGCACGGGATCGGCGACGCGGGCCTGGTCAGCGGGATCGGCAGGAACACGGCGGTGACCATCGTCGGCTCGCGTAACCCCAGCTCGTACGGGCTCGAGGTGGCGGAGGAGCTGGGCTACCTGCTCGCCGACGCCGGCCTCGTCGTGGTGAGCGGGATGGCGCTTGGGATCGACGCTGCCGCCCACCGGGGAGCGCTCGAGGCGGCCGGTCCTACGATCGCCGTCCTCGGCAGCGGACCGGACGTCGTCTATCCACGAAGCGAGCGCAGGCTGTACGAGCGGATCACCTCGGCGTGCGCCGTCGTCTCCGAGATGCCGCCGGGGACCGTCCCGGGACCCGGCTGCTTCCCGAAGCGCAACCGGATCATGGCCGCGCTCGGGACCATGACCGTGGTCGTCGAGGCCGCGCAGCCCTCCGGCTCGCTGATCACTGCCGAGCAGGCCGCCAAGCTCGGCCGGGAGGTGGGCGCGGTGCCGGGCCGTGTGACGAGCCGGGTGGCGCGGGGCACCAACGCGCTGCTCGCCGAGGGCGCGGGGGTGATCCGCGACGCCCAGGACGTCCTCGATCGAATGGTCGGCGTGGGAGCCCGGACGGTGCATCGTGACGGGCCGGCGCTCGACGAGGAGCTGGTTCAGCTACTTCGCGCCGTGGCGGATGGCGCGTCCACGCCCGGCGCGGCGGCCGTCGCGGTCGGCGTCGCCGCGGCGGAAGCGGCGGTCGGCCTCGCCCGCCTCGAGCTGCTCGGATACCTGCGCGCCGACCCGGCCGGGCGTTACGAGAGGACGTCGATCCGCGCCCCGGAGGCCACTACGCTCAAACCGTGAGCCCCGACGAGCGCGTGCGCGTGTGTATGACGATCGCCGGCTCGGATTCCGGCGGCGGCGCCGGCATCCAGGCCGATCTGAAGGCGTTCGCGCGCTGCGGGGTCCATGGGACGTGCGCGATCACCGCGATCACGGCGCAGAACACGGTCGGCGTCGAGCTGGTCACGCAGGTTCCCGGGCCGACCGTCGTCGCTCAGGTCCACGCGGTCGCCGAGGACATGCCGATCGACGCGGTGAAGGTGGGCATGCTTGGCGACGAGCCGACCATCGACGCGGTGGTCGAGGCACTGGCCCTCGTGGGTGACGCCCCGGTGGTCGTGGACCCGGTGATGGTGTCCGCGAGCGGGGCGACGCTGCTGGACCGCAACGCAAAGGCGGCGCTGATCGAGCGCATCCTGCCGCTCGCGACGGTGGCCACGCCCAATCTCCCCGAGGCGCGAGAGCTGGCCGGGCTGGGGGAGGGGGCGAGCGCCGAGGAGCTGGCGCGTGCGATCCAGGCGCTCGGGCCGGAGGCGGTGGTCGTCACCGGTGGGCACTCTGATGACGGCGCCGACGTCCTCTTCGACGGCATCGGCACGCTGCGCATCGACGGCCCTCGTTACGCCGACGGCACGTCCCACGGGTCGGGATGCACCCACTCGTCGGCCCTCGCGGCCTTCCTCGCCCGTAACGCGGAGGTCGCCGAGGCCGCGCGCTGGGCCCGCGAGATCGCCTCGGAGGCGGTGGGCAACGGCCTCGCCGGGATCGGCTCGGGCGCGGGGCCGGTGGACGCCACTGGCATAATCCGACGGTGATGAAACTCGTGCGAATGAAGCCCGGACACGGCGACGTGCTGCTTGCCGAGGGTGATCCGGAAGTGTCCGAGGATGAGGAGCGACTGATCGCCGAGTTTCGCCGCCAGCTCGATCTCGGCATGTGGGCGGCGGTGCCGACCACCGAGGGAACTCGGCGCGAGGCCACCATGGTTCGCGACTTCGCGGAGGTCCCGCGCGACGCCGAGCGGGTCGTGTTCTTTCCGCCGGCAGCGGGCGGTTGAGCGTCTTCCTGGCGATCTCCCTCGTCGTGCTGGCGGTCCTCGCGATCGTCGGCTTCGGGCCGTCGATCGCGGAGCGGGCCCGGCGCCACGTCCCGAAGCGGCGCCCCGTGCAGGAGCGCATCCCGGCCTATGACCCGGGCCGCGAGCGCCGAGCGGAGGCGCGTGCGCGCGAGCTCCTGCGCTCTGTCGTGAGCGAGGACGAGTACCGGATGTACATGGAGCTCGGGTTCATCGCGGTGAACGGGAGCGAGGGGGATGGCGGCTATGGATACCTGCTGTATCCGCACCGGCCGATCCTCGCGTTCGACACCCGCACCGGCCAGCTACTGAACGAGTACTGCGTGGGGTTCCCGGACCGCTCGGAGCCCGAGCCATCCCAGCGGCTTCCCGATGCGGACGACGTCCTCGCCAAATGGATGTCGCTCCGCGCCGGCGAGCGGGAGCTGATCTCAGTGGCGAACATGCATGTTCCGGGGCGCCAGGTGGATCCCGGCCAGGCCGGCCGTGACCTGATCCGGCTTCGGGAATGGCGCGCGAGGCGGGTGGCTGCAGCCGCATGAACGACCTTCCCCGCCCACGCTCGGCGGCCGTCTTCGACGGCCCCGACCGCGCCGCAGCGCGCGCCTACATGAAGGGCATCGGCTTCGACGACGACGACCTGCGACGCCCGACCGTCGGCATCGCCAACACCTGGATCGAGGCGATGCCGTGCAACTTCCACCTCCGCGACCTGGCCGAGGCGGTGAAGGAGGGGGTCCGCGAGGCGGGCGGCACGCCGATGGAGTTCAACTCGATCGCGATCTCCGACGGCATCACGATGGGCACCGAGGGCATGAAGACCTCGCTCGTCAGCCGCGAGGTCATCGCCGACTCGATCGAGCTCACCGTGCGGGGCTACCAGTTCGACGCCGTCGTGGCGATGTCCGGGTGCGACAAGACGATTCCCGGCGCGGTGATGGCGCTGGCCCGCCTGAACGTGCCCTCGGTGATGCTCTACGGCGGGTCCATCGCTCCAGGCCACTGGCGCGGGAAGGACGTGACGATCCAGGACGTCTTCGAGGCCATCGGAGCCCACGCCGCCGGCAACCTCTCCGACGATGACCTGCTCGAGCTCGAGGGCTGCGCGAGCCCCGGGGCAGGGGCGTGTGGCGGCCAGTTCACCGCCAACACGATGGCCTGCGCGTTCGAGGCGATGGGCATCTCGCCGATGGGCTCCGCGATGGTCCCGGCGATGAACGGCGACAAGGCGGAGGTCGCGCGCGAGGCGGGCCGGCTCGCCGTCAAGGCGCTCAAGGAGGACCTGCGGCCGGAGAAGGTCATCACCGCCGAGTCGATCGAGAACGCGGTGGCGACCGTCTGCGCCTCCGGCGGCTCGACGAACGGAGTACTCCACCTGCTCGCGGTCGCGCGCGAGGCGGGGGTGGAGATGGACATCGACGACTTCGAGCGGATCTCCCGCGCGACCCCCCTGGTCGCAGACCTGAAGCCCGGCGGCAGGTTCGTCGCCACCGACCTCTACAAGGCCGGCGGCGTCGGCGTGATCACGAAGCGCCTCGCCGACGCGGGTGTCCTGCACGCCGACTCCCTCACGGTGACCGGCCGCACCATCGGCGAGGAGACGGCGGACGCCGAGGAGACCCCCGGCCAGGTGGTCGTCCGCGAGACGAGCGATCCGATCAAGCCGCACGGCGGCTTCGCGATCCTCCGGGGCAACCTTGCGCCGGACGGATGCGTGGTGAAGCTCGCGGGGACCGAGCGCCTCAAGCAGACGGGCCCGGCGCGCGTCTTCGAGTCCGAGGAGGAAGCCTTCGACGCCGTCTCCAAGCAGGACATCCACGCCGGCGAGATCATCGTCATCCGCAACGAGGGCCCATCCGGTGGCCCCGGGATGCGCGAGATGCTCCACGTCACCGCTGCGATCGTCGGCGAGGGCCTCGGCGAGGAGGTCGCGCTGCTCACCGATGGCCGCTTCTCCGGCGCGACGCACGGCCTGATGGCCGGGCACGTGGCCCCCGAGGCCGTGCGCGGCGGGCCGATCGCGGCCGTGCGGGAGGGCGACCAGATCACCTTCGACGTGGAGGCGAGGCGGCTCGACCTCGACCTCACCGACGAGGAGATCGCCGAGCGGGTGGCCGAGTACGAGCCGCCGGAGCCGCATTACTCGACCGGCGTGATGGCCAAGTACGCGCGCAGCGTCAGCTCGGCGTCCGAAGGCGCGATCACGAGCTGACGTGCTCCTGCGCCTGACAGGGCTCCTCGGTGGGCTTGCGACCGCGTCCGCGCTGGCGCTCGCCGGGTGCGGGGGCGACGAGAAGACCGTCGAGACGGTTACCGACGAGCCCGGCTCGTCTCGCCTGGAGAAGACCCTGAGCTGCCTCGGCGACGAGGGCCATGACGCCGACGTGCGGCACGTGAGCGCGGCCGCCCGCCGCGACGGGACGACGGGAGCCGTGTCCGTGCTCCTGGATCTCGAGGGAGGGAGCGCGCCCGACAACGTGGTCGACGTCCGCTTCTGGAGCTCCCGGGAGAACGCGACCGCCTACGTGAAGGACGCCGGCGACGGCCCGCTCGACGATCTCCACCACGAACAACTGGGCACCGTCACGATCACCTACGCCCACGGCCACTCGCACGGCGCGGAGCACGCCGCCGACGGGCACGACAGCGAGTCCAAGAAGATCGACCACGAGGTCCACGCGATCGCGGCGTGCACGGCCTGAGCCCGGCGCTACTCCTCGGCCAGGAACGTCTCCAGCACGCGGTTGAACCGCACCGGCCGCTCGGCCATCGGCAGGTGGCCGGTCTTGTCGAAGATCACCGTCCGGGAGTTGCGGAGCCGGCGCCCGTAGCCGACGGCGTCGTTGGGCGGGACGACGTGGTCGTTGCGGCCCCAGACGATCAGCGTGGGGACCTCGACGTCCTCCAGGCGATCGAGGATGTCGTAGCCGATCAGGCCGCGAACCGCCGGCAGCATTCCGGGCCTGCCCTGTCCGTGCTCGAAGCACTCCCACAGCAGCTCCGTCCGAAGCCGGTTCGGGTAGTAGAAGAGGCCCCCGAACAGGGCGCGCCGGATGCCGGGTCGGCGCAGCCCGCGGTCGAAGATGCGCAGCGTCAGCGGGGCGGTCGCGATCCCGACCCGCGCCGCGACCTCGACCGGCTGACGCCGCATGCGTGCATGGGAGATGCCGGCCGCGGAGACGAGGACGAGCTTCTCGAAGCGGCTCGGCTCCCGGACCGTGGTGTCGGCGGCGATGAATCCGCCCATCGAGTTGCCGACGATCGTGCACTGCTCGACCCCCAGCGCGTCGCAGAAGTCGAAGATGAAGCTGCCGTAGGCCTCCACCGACAGCTCCCAATCGGGCATCGAGCTGTCCCCGAAGCCGGGCAGGTCGGGCGCGATCACCCGGTGCTCGCGCGCGAAGTGCGGGATGTTCTCGAGCCAGTTCGGCCACGAGCCCGAGAGACCGTGCACGAAGAGCAGGGCCTTCCCGGACGCTCGCCCCATCTCCACGTAGTTCACGTTCCTGGCCCCGCCGACGTCGATCCGGTGGAGGTGCTCCCGCCAGTCGATCCGCAGCCACTCGGGATCCGGGTTCCCGTAGGGATCCGGGCCCTCCGCCGGCGTGGGATCGGGAAGCTCCGCTCGCGGCGGGGTGAACGGGAAGAACTCGTCCAGGAGGCTCGCCCGGTCGTCGGATGCCTGGGATGCCACTACGCGTACCCCATCCGCTCCAGCACCGGGATCTCGTGGATCTGGCGGGCAGGCACGGATCCAGTCTCTCACGCAGGAATAGGTCCGTTTATGTCCGGTCATTGCCGGTCTGACTGGCGAACAACTGGCGAAGGTCGAGCGGGGCTGATCGGGGGTGGTTGATACTTGGGCCATGGACGGCCGACAGGCGCCCGGTTCCGCGGCGGCTGACAACAACGCCCCCCGCCGCGGGTTGCGCCACTCGGCCGCCAGCCTGCGGGCCAGGCGCAGTCGCGGGAGCCGCATCAGCCTGATCGTGGCGTTCGCCGCGAACCTCGTCGTTGCAGTCGCCAAGCTGGCCGCCGGCCTGATCACCGGCTCGGCCGCGCTGCTGGCGGAGGCGGCCCACTCGGTCGCCGACTCCAACAATGAGGTGCTGCTGGCGATTTCATTCAGACGGGCCCGACGTCCCGCCGACGCCGAGCATCCCTTCGGCTATGGGGGCCTCCGCTTCCTGTGGGCGTTTCTGGCGGCGATCGCCTCTTTTCTGATCGGCGGCTGCCTGTCGGTGGGTCTCGCGATCAACGACCTGGTGCACGGTTCCTCGGTCGATGACTACCTCATTGCCTGGGTTGTCCTGGCCATCGCGTTTCTCGCAGACGGGTCGTCGCTGGTACAGACGATGCGCCAGGCGCGTAGAGAGGCCGCGGTCTGGAGCCAGTCCACCATCCGGTTCCTCCGCCACACCAGCGATCCGACACTGAGAGCTCTCGCCGTGGAGGACGGTGCCGCCCTGATTGGACTCGGCTTGGCCGCAGCGGGTCTCCTGGTCCACGAGGTCGGCGGGCCGGAATCGAGCGACGCGATCGCGTCTCTGCTGATCGGGATCCTGCTTGGGATCACGGCGGTCGGTCTGGCCAGACCCCTTGCCGACCTGCTCATTGGCAGATCGATACTGCCCGAGAGGCTCGAGCTGGCTCGCCGGACGCTTACGGCTTCGCCCGCCGTCGAGGAGGTCCGGCAGCTTTACGCCGTTCACGTCGCCCCTCAGGAAGTGGTGCTCGCCGCGAAGGTGCACCCGTCCGGCGACCTCTCCGTGGAGGCGCTGGCCCGCGCCATGGACGAGCTCGATGCCCGCCTGCGAAGCGAGTTGCCCGAGGTCGGAGAGGTCTTCATCGACGTCACCCAACACGGTGGTCGCGACAGCAGCGACTGACCGGACTGCTCAGCTTCCCGGCTTATCCGAAGCAGCCGGCTTGCTCCCGGCGCCGTTTGGGCCGGCCAGGGCGCGGACTTCCTTGGTGAGCTCGAGTATCTGCTTGGAGAGGGCGATCAGTTCAACGTTCTGCTTGTCCTCGGCCTGGACCGTGTTCCACTGCTCGTCGGCGATCACCTGCCGCTTGGCATCGGCGCGGTTTTGGCTGATCATCACGAACGTCGACAGGAAGATGGCCTCGAGCGAGACGATCATCGTCAGCAGGCCGAATGGATAGTCCTCGACGCCAAAGCCGATCCAGCAGCCGAACCAGATGATGTGGAGATAGACGAACAGCATCGACCCTGAGAACGCCGTGATCTTGTCGGCGGCCCGGTTCTGCGCCGCATCGGCGCGTTTCTTCTCATGCTGGAGCAGGGCAGGATCGATCGGGGCTTTCAGCCTCGGGACGGGAAACAGGAGCTTGTGCCATCGCCGATGCTCGGGTTCTCCGTTGTGGGCAGGGTGGGTCCCAGCTTCTGATCGATGATCGCTCGGCATCGTCACTCCTTCGGGTGGGGATGAGAGCCTACGCCCGCCCGGCGTGCGCGCATGCGCACGCCGGAGCGGCGACCACGCCCCCACACACCCGCAGAACCCGAGCGCCTGGTGGCGGTGGCCTCTGAGGCCCAGATCCGCGGCCAAACGCCCTTCGGGATCGGGAATGGCGGGTGTATGGTCTGGCGAGAGAGGATTTTTTCGCCAGTCAAGGTCGCCGGTCGACAGATGACTTGCGACATCCACTTCGAGGAGGAGGTTGAGATGGCTCTATCGGACCAACTCACCAAGCTGGCGGCGCGGGCGAAGGAAGCCGAAGACAATGCGGCAGCCGCGCATGGCAAGGCAAAGGCTGATCTCGAGCAAGACGTCGAGACGGCGCGTGCAACATCACAAGCCGACGCCGACAGGCTCCGCGAGTCGGCCGACGCAAACAAGAACAAGATCTCGGCCTGGTGGAGCGATGTGCAGAGAAGTTGGAGTGAGCACATTGCCACGGTCCGCGACAACATCGACAGCAAGAAGGCGGAGCACGACCTCGACCGTGCGCAGTCGAAGGCCGACAACGCCGAGGACGACGCGGCGTTCGCAATCGACTACGCGTATGGGGCGATCGAGGAAGCCGAGTACGCGGTGCTCGATGCGGCCCTTGCGAGGATGGAGGCCGACGAGCTCGCGGGGGCCGGCGCGAGCGCCTGAAGCGGTCAAAGTCGACAGTTCCGGGCTCCCCGGGGAGGACGACACGGCCGCGTGACTGAGCGAAGGCAGCGAAGCGGCTCGAGCCGCTTCGCTGCTGCAGCTCTGTCCCGCGCGGCCGGGGATGACGCGGCTATGTCTCGGGCCGTGGCCCTTCGTCCACGGTCTCCCCTCCAATGAACTCCAGGTGCAATCCACGCTCTTGCACGAAGCCGGGTTAGACTCGGCCAATGGATGAGGAGACGCAGCGAGCGATCCTCGATAGCGCCCTTCATCTGCTGAATCTCCCGGTGCTCGGCCCGCAGGCCAAGAGCGAGAAGGTCGTCAGCACATATCTCGCTCCAGTTGAGCCCGAGGAAGAGCTGCGGGTGACGATTGGCCGAGTGCTCGCGTCCCGGGCAAGAGTGAAGATGCCGGCCGCGGCCGTGGGCATCGCCGAGATGAACGTTGACTCAAGCGACGAGGCGACCTGCCTCGATGCGAACGAGCAAAGCGTGAGCACGTTCGAGCGTCCCGATCATGATTGCTACCGGCTCGTGCTGGAGCTCGTTGTGCGGCGGGGCTAGCAGACGCTCGCAGTCGCTTCTGCTTTCTAGGCGAAGCCCCGTGGAGACCGCGTAATCTCACCGGCAGCGTCAAGGAGGGGTGACGATGGGAATCAGGCGAAGCCGCATCTACTGGCTGCTGGGGCTGGGCGTGGCCCTGCTGCTGCTGGTGTCCATCGGAGCGGTCGCGTCGACCTCGGGGGCGAGCCCGGGCGCAGCGAAAGCCCATCGACTCGCGGCTCAACCGAACATCATCGTGATCGAGTCCGACGACCAGCCGACGATTGCCTTCAACCATCACGAAATGCCGAAGACGTTTCGGAGGGTCGTCGATCACGGCACCGTCTTCTCGCAGATGGTCGCGACCCCGCCCCTGTGCTGTCCGTCTCGGGCCGCTCTCATGACCGGCGACTACCCGCACAACTCAGGCGTATGGAGCAACAAGCCCGGCTACCGGGATCTCGAGGGAAAGGGGGATGTGCTCCCGGTCTGGCTTCACAGGGCCGGCTATCGCACCGCGCTGGAAGGAAAGTTCCTGAACGGCTACGGCTCCTTCGCCGGGGATGAGCCGCCGCCTGGCTGGGACCACGTCATGCGGCCGATCGATCCGTACCGCTACTTCGGAACACCGTTCTGGCGGGACGGCCGACACGTGCGGCTTCCCCCGAACGGCTACATCACTGACGCCGAGACCCATGACGCGGTGGGATACCTCCGTTCCAACCTCGGCGCCAAGCAGCCGCTCTTCATGTGGTACACGCCGACGGCGCCGCACAACGGGACGCCCCCTACCCCGCCCTGCGATCACTGGGACCCAGTCCCGAAAGCGGCCGACTACGAGCGTTTCGCCAACGCTGCGCTTCCGAAGTCCCCCAACTACAACGAGCCTGACGTCTCCGACAAGCCGCCGGGACTGCAGCGGCCTCCGCTGACCCCTCAGCAGCAGGCCCGGATCCTCCAGCGCTACCGCTGTGCGCTGGGCTCGCTGTGGTCCGTTGATCAGGGGGTAAAGGCGATCGTCGACGAGTTGCAGGCCGCCGGAGAGCTCCGCAACACGCTTCTGATCTACACCTCCGACAACGGGATGATGTACGGGGAGCACCGTTTCTCGAGTGGCAAGGAGAAGCCCTACGAGGAATCAACGCGGGTGCCGCTTGCGGTCCGTCCGCCTCGAACGACCGCGGCTCCACCCCACACGTCCTCCGCGCCGGTCGGAATGGTCGATCTCGCACCCACGATCCTGGACTACGCGCGCGCAGCGCCCTGTAGCGCATCTGGGTGCCGGAGACTGGACGGGCGCTCGCTGAGGCCGCTGCTGGAAGGCCGGTCCCGCAGATGGCCCGCCGACCGTGGGCTGCTGATCGAGCTGAACGCGGATTGCGCGTACGAGGGCATTCGCACCACATCCGCGGTCTACGTGGAGTACGAAACGCCCCCCGGGGGAAACTGTCCGGGCCCCGGCGTCAGGGAGCTGTACGACCTCTCCCGCGACCCGTTCCAGCTCCACAACCTCTTGGTGGAGGAGCCCCAGAGCCCGGAGACGAAGGCGCTCCGGAAGTCGATGGCGGCGCGCCTCGACCGGCTCGAGGTCTGCTCGGGCACGGCGGGGAGCCGCGGGACGGTTCCCTGCGAATAGGCGTCCCCGTTCCGCGAGGCATGGCCGCACGGCCACCATCATCCGGATCAGCGCGCACACAACGCTGGGCACCAAACTAGGCGATCAGGTCCGGTGGTTCCGATCTCACTGGCGAACGCCGGGGACCTGGAGGGTCTCGTCGATGAGCCCTCTAACCACGCCTCGCTTTCACCTCTGAAGGAGGCCCAACCTTGGTCTCCTTGCTTCGCACTTCAAGCCATGCCCAAAAACAGACGCCGACCAGGATGGCCATCGCAACCACCGTTCCCGCCAAGACGATTAGTTCAGGCACCTTTCTTCCTCCTCTCCTACGGATGTGCGGGTCAGAAGACCCTGGCCATAGGCTCCATCGGTGCCCGACCACACCACCTGAAGGCCACCGCCAGCGGACTAGACGGCTGGTGGAGCCGGTGGCTACTGGACTGGCCCGCCCGCTTCCAGCCGCGACGCTGCTGGACTTAGAGCACGAAAGGGATGATCGCGTGGACGCGCGTCTTGTAGTCGGCGTAGGCGCCAGGAAAGTGCCTGCTCATAACGCCCTCCTCTTCCCGGGCTTTCCACCACAGACCGCCGCACAGCGCGACCAGGAGGCCAAAGCCGAGAACATGTCCGTAGTTGATTGCCGTGCCAAGCGCCATGACGATCAGGCCCGTATAGATCGGATGCCGCGCAAGCGCGTACGGGCCAGACTCGATCAGCTCATGATCTTGCTTGAAGGTCACCTCTGAGCTCCAGTTACGACCCAGCGTGATCCGCGCCCAGACCGTAAAGGCGGCTCCGGCGAGAACGATGCAGTCGGTGACAACGCCCAACGCGAGCGGTGTCTGCCAGAGCTGTTCGTTTGAGGACACGTGCAACAGCCGCCCGGCGGCGAGCATTCCGACGATAAGGATGCCCGCCACAAGGCGATACCCAAGGAAACCTCCGCGCTCGACGGTTCGCTTGGTCGCAAAGGCCATGACCACCCAATAGAGCACCCATGCCCCCCAGCAGCACTGAATGAATAGCCATGTTGAGTCGGTCATCTCTCAGTTGCCGGCGGCGCCCGGAGTCTCGCCTGTAGAGGCTGATTATCTCGACGTGGAGAAAAGAAAACATGAGGAGCCGCTGCTGCTTTTCGCGCAAAGCAGAAGCCGGTGTCCTTACTCCCGCAGCCCGGCGGCTTCGACGTCGGTTCAAGCACGTGTCGAGCGGTACAGCGAGATGCTCAGCCCGGCGACGACCCCGAGTGGCAGGATCCACCACGCTGGGACGCCAGCCCCGGCAATCGCAGCGGTTAGCGCGAGCATGACTAGTACAACCGCCGCGATCAGCGGGTCATCCCCGACGACAAAGTCGTATAGGAACGCCGCGAGGGTGCGAAGCCGACTCATTTGGGTGTCGGCGGGGATGTGGCGAACGAGGCGGGAAGTCGGGCATGGCGCCGACGCATCGCCACACCAAGGAGGGCTGAGGTGACGAGCGTGAACGCGATCAAGGCGAGGATCGCCGCATCGCCGCCTGGCCAATGCGCCCCGGCTCCCTCGGCTCCCCAGAAGGTCCCATACGCGGTGAGCATCACGCCGACGGCGTACTTGAGGGTGTTCTCCGGCACTCGGCTCAACGGCGCCCGCACGGCGACTCCGGCGACAATCACCAACAGGGCTGCGGCGAGCGCGGCGAGCACGGCGAGCGGGATGTTGTGCTGGTTTGAACCGAAGGTGACGACAATAAATGCCACCTCCAAGCCCTCGAGCAGCACGCCCTTGAAACTGACCGTGAACCCATAGCCGTCGATGCCACGCGGCTCCCGGCCAATCGCACGATCTGCCGCGAGCTCGGCGGCGAAGATCGCATCCTCGTCGTGCAGCGCCTTGAACCCGCTTGCACGCAGGATCGCCTTGCGCAGCCACTGCAACCCGAAGATCAGCAGCAGGGCGCCGACCACCAGGCGCAGGATGTCGATAGGCAGCGCGGTGAGCGCGGGGCCGAGGACGGCGACAATCGCTGCAAGCGCGACCGAGGCGACACCGGCCCCGACCAGGGCCGAGCGCCAGCCGCGTGTCAGCCCGGCGGCGAGCACGATCGTTACCGCCTCGACCCCCTCCACGGCGGAGGCGAGGAAAACGGCGATGAACAGGAGGGAATCGCTACTCACAGCGTCAGGCTCCACAACACGTCATTCCCACTAGGGGTAGAGGCCATCGGCGCCGTGGCGCGGTTATGGAGCGAGCCTCATTGCTCAGCCAGAGACAGTATCCGAGACCGCGTTCGGCATGGGCAATGACGCGGAACGCGCCGTCGCTCAAGCCGCGGCCTCCTGCCGCTGCTGAGCGGCGCACACCGACCCGCAAGCGGGACCAGCCCGGACCGGGGTCAGTCCCTTCAAGAAACGTGTGCCGAACTCGTACATCCCGCGAGCGACCCAGCCCTCCGGCCCTTATTCCCTCCTACTTGAGGGTTGGTCCCCAGCCGGTGGTGTGTAGGGTCGCAGCGAGACCGACAGCGGAAGTAGGAGGAACCATGGGAGCAGATGAGAACGTGGCGATCATGCAGCGCGCGTACGACGCTTTCAACGCGGCCGACATCGAGACCCTGACCGAGCTCTTCGACGAGAGCGCTGTGTGGCACTTGCCGGGGCGGAGTTCGATGGCCAAGGACTACCAGGGTCGCGACGCGACTCTCGCCTACTTCGGCCAGATCGGGCAGGAGACTGGGGGCACCTTCCAGGCCGAACTGCAGCAATTGTTCGCAGGTGATGACGGTCGCGTAATCGGCCTCCAGCGCAGCACCGCGGAGCGAAACGGCAAGCGCCTGGATGTCGGCAACTGCATCGTCTTCGAGCTCAAGGACGGCAAGGTCGTCGACGGCCGGGAGCACTTCAACGACCTCTACGCCTGGGACGAGTTCTGGTCGTAGGCCCTGACGAGATCAGGATTCGCTCAGCGCCCGCCTTAGGGCCGACCCACGCGGCGTCGCCAAGCTCGGCCCACATTCAGCGCGGCCTTCTGGCGGCAAGCGTTGCAGCAGTACCCGATGGCGCGGCGGTCGGTGAACGGGATTCGTTCCCCGCACATGATGCAAGGACGGTCGACGCTTCGGGATCGGCCACGGTGTGGTCGTGCCACGTCTGCCACCCTAGCGCGGTACCGCTAACGCTCCTCCGGGACCGCTCGACCAACGTGGAAGGGCGGCCGAAGCCGGACTGGTGGCGACCGGCTCCAGGGATTCAGCTAGCTCGCTCTAGGAGAGCGCGTCCATGATCAATGGCACGGCCTCTTCGACGGGGAGCATGACGTTGGTGTCGTACTCCACCCACTGCGTGTAGTTCTGGAGGTTGCGGTACGCCCCCGCGATATCGTCGGTTTCGGCGACGACCACGCCGTGGCTCCCGTCGGCGGCCACGTAGTGCGCCGTCGTACCCGGTCCGGGCCCCGCCTCGGCGAAGACCTGCAACAGCTCCTTGGTCTCCTCGTTGCTGATGTAGGGCTTGATCTTGTAAGTCGTCACGAACAGCATCCGTGACTCCTCTCTGTAGATGGACTGTGTGGCGACCCTACACCCGCCGTGTAGCACGCTCCGTTCGCTTGTGTTCGCTGCCTACGGGCGCCGCTGCCCCATTCGCGGGAGCGCGATACTCCGCGGGGCGATGTCGCGGGAGAACATCGAAGCGGTGCGGCGCGTTTACGAGGGCTGGGCCCAAGGCGACTTCTGCGAGAACGATGCGTTCGACCCCGAGGTCGAGTTTGCGATGGTCGATTGGCCTGAGGGTTGGGCGCTCGAGGCCGGGAAGGTGGTTGGACTCGCCCTCTACTGGGACATCGCCAAGGCCCTCGAAGCCGCGGGGCTACGGGAGTAGGTGATGTCCCAGGAGAATGTCGAGATCGTGCGGCGTTGGTATGAGGTCGCCACGAGCAAGGCCGACCTGTTGGCAGCGATGCCAAGGACGATGGCGTCCTGCCATCCCGATGTCGAATGGAGCGCACCTGAAGACGGAACGACGTATCGCGGTCGTGAGGGCGTCAGGCAGCGACTCCAAGAGTGGCTTGAAAGCTTCGGCGACTACAGGTACGAGGTCCAGCGGATCATCGACTGCGGGGGCGATGAGGTTCTGGTCGAGGCAACCGAGGTGGGGCGCGGCGCAACGAGTGGCGCCGAGGTTCGCTCGACCCACTACGAGCTGCTCACAATCCGGGACGGGATGATCGTGCGCATTCGCGAGTTCTACGACGAGGGCAAGGCCCTCGAAGCCGCCGGGCTCTCCGAGTAGGTGACGTCGGAGGAGAACGTGACAGCTTGTGTCGGCGTTCGCGGCCCGCGGCCGCGACGGGGTTGACGCCTTTGCCCGACTGCTGGGCGGAGGACTTCGATGGCGGGCGGTAGGGGGCCCGGGCATTGGACCCCGAACCCCGTCGCCCTCCGGCGCCCTTCCGGGTCCCTATTTGGCCCCGAGGACCTCGTAGGTCAGATTGTCCCCGTGCTGTTGGGTGTAGAACCAGCGCCAGCTCGACGCCCCCAGCTTTGGTGCCTGGGCTCCAAGGACCCCCCGGACCCCCGGATCCCCATCGGAGACGTGTAGGCCCGTGATCTCATTGTCACCGTCGTTCTTGCCGAACCCGTCGTTGGCGGAGTCGATCGTCGCCGACGCATCGCGGCCCTCGGCTAGCCAGCGCAGTGGCTGGTTCGCCGAGTTGGCGTAGTCGCGTCTGACATTCCACACGTAGCCTGAATCGAGGGCGTTCGCCTGCGTGTGCAGCGTGTCGCCGGCATCCTGGACGAACGCGACCTGGTTCCGGGAGAGGAAGGCCGCGTTGTCGAGCGCTGCGTGCGCCTCGTCAGACTTGTAGAACATCCTCAGCGTCCCGGTGTGGGCGCTCGAATCGCTCTGCTTCAACTCCATTATCGAGCCCCACCCGCCTGCGGTGGCGTTCTCGGGACTGGTCGCGTCCGTGTCACCCGTCTCGTCGAAGAAGAACTTCGTGAAGTGCGAGCCGGGCTTGAACTGGCCGTTCTCGGGGCGCTTGAAGGGGGTCGCACCGGCCTCCTTGGCCAGCTCGTTGGCGTCGAACGAGGCATGGCCGTCGACGGCGGTGTCGTGGATCGTCACCCAGCGGGTCTTGAACTTCTTCCCGTAGGTGTGGAGCGCGGTCTGGTCCGGATTGTTGAGCGCCGCCTCGCTCTTGAAGGTGATCGGGTCGTGATGCTGGTTTAGCACCTGAAGCGCCTCTAGCTTGCCGTGCGCAAGGTCGCCCGGCTCCGTCGGCACGAAGCGATAGAGGAAGCTGTTCGGTCGCTTCGCCGTCGTGTTGCCCTTGAAGTCGCCGCCGATGTCCTCGACGATCCAGACGTTGCCGTCCGAGTCGTTCTGGATGCCCTCGTAGCCGCCGCGGCCGAGAGACCCGGAGACGTCGACGACCTTCGACGGGTAGTCGGGCGTCGCCGCGTAGGTCGGCGCATCCTCGTCCTCGGTCGTGAACAGGAGCCGTTTCGCCCACGGGTCCCAGGTGGATCCGTCGATCGTCGAGATCGGGTCGCCATGGGAATCCCGGGTGGCCAGCAGCGAGACGCGATGCGCGGCGTTGGCGTCGAGATTGATGCGGGTGATGTAGCCGGCGCCTCCGGCGCCGCCCTCGTGTCCCTGGAAGAGGAAGTGCGTCCCGTAGTCGTAGCTCGGATCCGCGCCGGTGAGTCCCTTTTTGAAGGTCAGGTAGGTGTTCTTGTCCGGCTCCGTCTTTTGAGCCTCGTCATTCGGGGATGTGGGCGTCGGGACCATCACGGGGTCGCC
>Ga0105245_10001623_pt1 | contig 20449 bp, 26 predicted proteins | sample KBSM54metaG_FD_81523 | JGI IMG/M metagenome (GOLD analysis project Ga0105245, IMG submission 81523) | Miscanthus rhizosphere microbial communities from Kellogg Biological Station, Michigan, USA - KBS M5-4 metaG | ecosystem: Host-associated > Plants > Roots > Rhizosphere > Soil | place...
CATCAGCGGCTAGGAACCTTCGGCAAGAAGCCGGGGTTGAGCGCACCGAAGATCGAGCCACCGGAAGCGGGCGGCGACTTGGCGGCGGCTCGCTTCTTGAAGCCCGCCGAAGCGAGCACTTCATCGACGCTCTTGAGGATTCTGGCCCGCTCGCCGGGGTACTGGCGGATCAGGTCGTTGGCGTAGTTCGTCAGCAGGTACTGACGGGCCTCGGCATAGGTCTTGCGTACCGGGGGCGTGAACTCGCCAAGGTCGATCGGGGGGCGCTTGTAGAGCGGCCCGCCCGTGTTCTGCGCGACGGTGAGCATGTTGCCGCGTGCACCCTGGACGGCCTTGTTGCGGGCCCTGTCCTGGGTCGCCTGCTGCGAGGGGGTGAACCCGGCCTGGTTCTTGGTGGTCGTGCTGGAGCTGGGGCTCTTCGGCACCGGCAGCGGCGCCAGCCACTGCGAGCCGTCCTTGTTCGTCTTCACCTGGTAGCGGTCGGGGTCGTACTGGCGCAGTCGGCCCTGCTTGTCGCGATAGGTGTTGATCGTCGGCTGGCCCTGGAAAGTGCCGAGCTGATCGGCCGTTGTCTTCGCCTGCGTGTTCTGGAGGTAGAGCACGTTGGCGAGGGTGGCGAGGTTGGCGCGCTGGTCGTCGGAGAGCCCCTTGATCGCCTCGCGGATCGCGGCGGGCTTGCCAGCGACCAGCTCGGCCCGCTTGCGCGCCAGCTCGGCCTGGAGATCGACTCCCTTCGCCCGCATCCCGGCGCCCTCAAGCCCTAGCCGGGCGGCGTCGGCGAGCGCCTGCGCGCGTGTGTCGGCTGCGGCGTAGGCCGCGTTCTCGGCCAGGTTCGCCGAGGGCAGGTAGCCGCCGACGTAGTTGGCGATGTTCGCCATCTGGCCGGGGTCGGGAGCGTGGTAGCCAGCGACCGCGCCACCGCCAGCAGCGGCAGCGATGTCCGCCTGGTTGGCTGCGTCGGAGGCTTGGGCAGCGGAGCCCACCGCCCCGGTCAGTCCCTGGGCGAACTGCGCCTGCTGGGCGGCGGCGTCACCGTAGAGCTTCTGGATCTGGCCTGCGTCGGCCACACGGGCGTCGGCAAGGTAGCGGCCGAAGCCCTCGGAGGCGCGGGCCTGGTCGTTGGCCTGCTTCTGGGCTGCGGCCGTGGTGCCGCGCAGGTCGCCGAGCGCTGTCCTGATCGCGTCGTTGACCGACTGCACGGCCTGCTTGCGCATCTGCTTGGGGTTGAGTGCTCCCGACATCACGTTCTGGAGCAGCACCTTGTTGACCGCCGCCGGGTTCATCGGCAGATCCACGAGCTGCCCCTTGGGTGTCCCGTGAGGGATGCCCGCGCGCTGCGTGCCGAGGTAGCGCAGGTAGCTCTGATAGTCGCCCTTGGGGCGCTTCTTGATGAACTGGCTGCGGTTGAGCGTGATGAGTGCCATCAGAACCTCGCCCCGAGCTGGGGGCGCTGTACCTACGCCCGCTCGCGTCGTAGCCGTACTGGACGCCGTTCTCGTACCCGTAGCGGACGATCTGCGGAGCGCCGCCAGCGCTTGCCCCCTGCACCGGGGCAGCGGCACCGCCGCCGCCACCGAACTGGCTGCCGTAGTTGCGCAGGAAGGCGTCGTAGCCTGCCCGGATTAGCGCCTGGTTCTGCGGCGCGTTACGCACCGAGGACGAGTTGATCGCGTTCCACATCTGCTGCGCCGAGGCGTTGCCGAGCGGGGCGAAGACATCGCCAATGCCTCCACCCGGTCGCTGCTGCTGCCAGATACCGGGGTTCTGTGCAAGCCGGGCGGCGATCTGTGCCTTGAGCGACTGGAGCTGCCCGAGCCGGTCGGAGACCGAGCGCGTGTAGGCCTGGCGTCCCCCGGCGATCGTGTCAGCAAGCGCGCCCGTGGCCTGGGCGGTGGACTGGTCGGCGCCCTTCTGGAGCACCGAGCGGTTCTCACCGAACTGGCCCGAGGAGAGGATCCCGCGCGCTGCCAGCTCGGCGTCCGACTGGGCGGCGCCGCGTCGGAGCTGGCTGTCGATGTCGGCCTTGGTTGAGAACTGGTTGCCCTGCGCGGCGGCGATCGTGGCTGCGTCAATGTCCTCGTCCTGGCCGACTGCGAAGCCGGACTGGATCACGGCGCGGCGGATCGCGTCGCGCAGGCTGGAGCGGTCGGAGAGGTTGGCGCGGTTCATCGTGGACTCGGCCGCGCTGTAGTCCGGGTCGCCCGCGATCAGTGCGCCCCAGTTCGGCTCGGCGTACTGGGGGAAGCCGAAGTCGCCAACCGCCGAGAGCGGCGTGATCTGCGGGAGCTTGACCGGAGCAGTGGCCTGCGGGCCCTGGATAGGCCCGCCCGTCCACGGCTTCCACCCCCACTGGTAGTCCGTCTTCTTCTTGCTCGTGGTGGAGAACGGCATGGCCCCTCCCTAGGTGGTGATGATGAACTGGATCGCGACGAAGGCAGGAACGTCCTGGTCGCCGCCGCCGGTCGTGTTTCCATCGACGGCAATCGAGACGCCGCCCGAGAAGCCGTGGCCGTGGTCGCCCACTCCATCGGTGTAGAACGAGCCGCCGCCACTGGTCGCTGGAATCGCCAGCAGCCCATCGGCGTTGTTGATCGCCTTCACGGTGGTGCCGCCGAGTGAGTGGCCGTGCCCGCCTGCACCGTCCGTGTATCCCGAGAAGCCGCCGTAGCCCGAGCCGTAGAAGTAATGGTGGTGGTACGGGGAGCGGTCGTTCTCCGCGCGGCCCTCGTTGGCACCCATCCCGAAGCCCGATGCGCCCGCCCCGAGCGGGAAGCGACGACGAAGGTCGGGGACGTTGAAGCTCGTCACGCCGTCGCCCTCGCCCCAGCTTGTTCCGATCTCGGTGAAGAGGCGCGAGTAGGCCGAGCGGGAGTAGGCGGTGCCGTCGCAGCGCAGACATCCTGCGGGGGTGCGGCCCGAGCCCCAGCCGAGGATCGTCCCGGCCGGGAGCAGGCCCTGGATGAAGCTCGTGTTGCCACCGCCCCCGATCCCGAGTGTGGAGCCGAGCCCCTGGATCGAGCTGATCGGCAGCGTCAGGTCGCTCGACTCCAAGAAGGAGACGAGCCAGGTCTTGAAGGTCTGCGGGAAAGCGAAGGGATCGGAGAGCAGACGGGCGACCATCTGGCGCTCCTGGTCTGTCAGCGGGCGCTCATCGACCGGGCCCTCGCCGCCGCGTCCGAGTCCGGCGACGGCATCCTGGACGATGCTGCTCACAGCCTGCTGCGCTCACTCTCCCAGTGCTCGATCCCGAGGTCGAAGATGCGGGTGACCGCCGAGGGGACGAGCTGCTGGAAGCGGAAGGCCATCCCGTAGGGCTGCTTGCCGACTGGCAGCCGCTGGCGGCGGTAGGCGGTAGTGGGCTGGAGGCTCCCCGCGTTCGTCCAGCTCGTGTCCTGCGGGCTCTCGATGTAGTCGAGCGAGACGATCGGGGTGCCCGTCGCGGTGAGCCCGACCATCGTCCGGTTCCCCTTGGGCTCCTCTGCGTGCGGGTCCTGGAGGTCTGGCTCGTCGCGCCACTGAGCGGCGACCGCTGTCCCCGGCGCGCGCACGTCGTAGGACATGTAGGCGTGGCGGATCCGCTTGCGCCCCTCCTCGCCCATGCGGAACCAGGCCGTCTCAAAGCTGGGCAGCACGGCGGTGCCGTCCGCGTCGGCGTTGGCGGTGCTGGTGAAGACCGGGAAGAAGCAGGAGGACAGCTCGCCGAGGCGGTTGGCGCTGCCCCGGCCGAACCAGAGCTTCTCCTGCGCTCCGACCGCCTGGATGTAACAGGTCGCGTCCACGTTGGTGAAGCGGAAGACGGTGCGCCGGTTGAGATCGACCACCAGGGTGACCGCGATCCCATCGGTGCGGCGCACGGTGATGACGTAGTAGTCGAGATAGGTCTCGGCGGCGATCGAGAGCTTGTTGCGGTAGAGCGTCCGCCAGAAGTAGAGGAGCCCGGCCTGCGAGATCAGGTTGCGGACGATCGAGCCGTCCGTCAGGTGGATGCCGCGCTCGTCGGCGAAGATGCAGTTGTCGTTCCAGTAGGCGATCGAGCGGGCGTCGGTGCACCCGGCCCGGTCGAAGAGGCTCTCCAGGAACATGTCCGAGGCGATGTCCGTGCCGGGAGGAATCGAGCCTCGGATCCGCTCGACGGAGCCCGCGTGGAAGACGAGGATCATCGCGCGCATCACCCCGAGCCCGGTGATCGCGAGCGAGCTGTTGATGAACGAGTTGGCGTCCCACTTCATCGTCACCGGGTTCCCGGTGTTGGGGTCGTCCTTCAAGATGAAGCCGGGGTAGGAGAAGCGGATCTGCTGTTCCTCGCCGGGGAGGTTCCCGACCACCAGCCGGTCCTTGTAGACGCCGCCGTAGCGGGCCTTCGGCGCGGTCGCGTCGCTCATCGTGGTGATCGTGGGCGCCCCGCCCGTGTAGGTGATGACGACGGGCGCGCTCGCCTGTGATTGGTCGAGCGAGAACAGCCAGTCGCGCTGCATCACCGGGTTCTGGGCGGGGATCGGGATCGCGCCCACGGCCGTCCCGGCGTTCGGCGCGGCGAGCGCCACGTCGTAGAGCTGGCCGTTGGCCCCGATGACGAAGAGCTTGTCGCCCGCCTTGTAGGGGACGTATTTCCCGGCGACGACGGTGGTGCCGAGGTCAGCGGAGCCCCACGTCCAGCCGCCCCTGGAGGTCAACTCGGAGTCGAGCAGGTTCGGCACCCAATCGGCCATGTCCCACAGGTAGCCGCGTGGCATCCGGTCGCGGGCGAAGTCGCGGGCGAAGGCCTTGGAGCCCTCGATCAGCGAGACGGGCTGGGCCATCAGTCCACCCAGGCCGAGCGGGGCGAGACCCCTCGGCGGACGACGACCCTGCGACGCGGCGCCAGCGCGGTGCCGCGCTTGTTGACCTGGGAGCGGATCACGGCCAGCCTGCCCGAGCGTCCGTCCTGCCCCTCGTAGAGCATCCGGTAGCGCTCGCCGCGCTGGGTGTTCCCCTCGTGCGAGTAGTCGCTCGCGTGCCACTGCGCGTACAGCTCGATCGCGTCCTGGAACTCGTCCGGGATCGCGCCGAAGGCCTCGTCACCGAGGCTGTCTGTGTCCATCGTCATCCGGCTGGGGCGCAGCACCGCCCACACATCCAGCTCCCCCGCCTCGGTGGGGGTGGGGGAGACACGCAGCACGTCCGAGCGGATCAGCGTGAAGCCCCGGTCGTCGTCGTCGCGGCGGCGTCGGCGAGCCCCGTTCTCCACGTCCACGAGCGCGAGTAGCGAGTGGGCGAGCGTGTAGGTGGAGACGTTGGGGGAGACGGCCAGGTGAACGCAGCGGGCGACGCAGCGGGTGCGGGCCAGCATGTCGAGCGTCCCCTCGTAGACCCAATCCTCCACGAGCGTTCGCTCGTTGAGGGGCTCGATGTCCTGGAGCCCGGCCGTCGCACAGACGCGATCCACGATCTGCTTGCGGGTCATCAGCCTCCGATCACGGGCGGTCGCCGGGGTCGCCCCGGTGCTTCATCCAGTGGTTGAGCAGCACCTTGAGCCAGTGCGGGAACCACTGGTGCCAGCGCCTGGGGATGGCATGGATGAGGAACCAGTAGATGGCGCGGTCGGCGGGGTTCACGACTTCACCAGCGGCGGACGCACGACCTTGCGGAAGTCGTCGCGGTAGTAGAGCTTGCGCTTCGACGGCGGCTCCGAGCCGAACGAGAACCAGTCGGCCGTCTCGGCGTTACCGGGGTGGTAACAGAGGCAGACGTGGCCGTCATAGTGCGCCAGGTCGCCGATCTTGTACGGGGCACCGACCGTGGGGTGGTCGTCCTCGTAGTAGTTGGTGTTGCCGTATCCGCTCCAGCCCTGCATGGCCGGGTCGGGGACGTTCAGGCCCGTCTCACGCTTCGCAAAGTGGAAGGCCTGCACGGTGCTGCCCGAGCAGTCTGAGGTCGTCGGCCCGTTCGGGTTGACGCTGACATCGACGGCCCGGTTCTGGCTGTAGTACCAGTCCGGCTCGGCGATGGCCTTCTCGCAGAACTCGGTCAGCTTGGCCTGCACCTTCTCTGCGTTCGTCTTGCCGCCCCCCGTCGAGTAGCCCTTGTAGAGGTTGGCGGCGGTCTGATCGAACACGTCCTCCCCGGCGTGGGTTGCCCCCTTGGGCACCTTCGTCGCCTTGAGCTTGGTGTGGGTGGCGTCCCCGTAGAAGCCCGAGATGTCCATCCCCACCGACTTCTGGAACTTGGCAACCGAGTCGGCGATCGTCTCCCCGTAGACGCCATCGAAGTCCGACCACTTGAGGAAGCCCGCGCGGGAGATCGCCCGCTTCACCGCGATCACGTCGTCGCCGTTGTCAACGGGCCCCTTCTTGGAGGAGGGCGGGTAAAGGGTGCGCTTGTGTGCGCCAGGGTCAGGCATCAGATCAGCCAGCTTCCGGTGTTCTTGGTTGGGTCGCCCTGGGTCGGCAGCGAGCAGTAGTCGCGCCCGTCGATCTCCAGCGCCGAGGTCGGACAGTCGGCCGGTGAGCCGTTGGAGCGCCTCCCGTCCGAGCAGAGACCGTTCTCGTCGTAGTGGGCCACGTCGTCTGCGAGGCTGGGAAAGTCGCGCAGGCAGTAGCGGGCGTCGGAGCCGCCAGCCTTGTAGGCCACCCGTGGTGCGACCTTCTTGTAAGTCTGGGCCGGGGGTGGTTCACTGCCGCCGCCCCCGCTGGGAGGGGGGGTGACCACCGCCGCGTCATGGTCGTCCTTCAAGATCCGCAGGGTGCGCTCCATCTTGTCCACCCACGGCCATGTGGAGAGGTCGTCGGGGTTGTAGCCGGGGCCGCGCTTCGGCACGTTCGGCTGCTTGCGGTACCAGTCGAAGAACGCGGTGATGCCGTCCTGGTATCCGATGCTCTCGGCCATGCGGCTGCCTCCCTTCGGGGGCGTGGGGGAGAAGAGCCCCGTTGCCGGGGCTCGTCTCTACTGCTCTTCGGACGTTGCGCGCAGGAGCCCGGTCTCGGGAGCTGGCACAACCACCGGATCCGGCGGCGGCTCCGACTGCTCCAGGTCAGGCGGGTCCTTGAAGTCGAGCGGCGGGCTCAGGTAGACCGAGCGCGTCAGGTTGGTCGCGTCGGAGCCCAGGCGGTCGCCGATCCAGTCGGCCTCGGGGTCACCTCCCTGTGTGGCGTCGAGGATCCCCTGCGCCCTCTCGTTCTCCTCCAGGTTGTCGCCCCGGTGATCGGCCTTGGTTCCGTTCATGTCGATCACCACGCCGATGTCGGCGTTGTTGTCGATCGCGGCGGTCACGACATCTTGCGGGTCGCGATTGTGATCGGGGGCGACAACGGCGTTCGGGTTGTCGTCGCCGTAGCCGACGAACAGCTCGACCTCGGCACCCTCCTTGGTCTCGGTGGGGCTCATGTCACCACCTTCCGCTTCTGCTCCTTGTCGTAGGCGGCGAGGTCTTCGGCCTTCTGGTTGTTCTCCTCGATCGCCTTGGCGACCCGCTCGCGCTCCTCGTCGCGGATCTCCTTCTGCTTCTTCTCCCAGTCCTCGCGCTTGGGCTGGGCGATCGAGCCCTCGACCTCGATCTCCCCATCGACCAGCTCCGGGGGATCCGACCAGTTCGGGAAGCCATCCGCGTAGGCGGCGTTGACCGAGCCGATCGCCGGGGTCGCCTCGGGGGTGGGCGGGGCCTGCTCGTGCGAGGCCTCGCGCCTCTTCTTCTCGGCGGCGGTCAGCTCGCGCTTCCCGAGATCCGCTTCCTTCTCTTTCTGTACGGCGTTGCTGGCAGTGTCTGCCATCTCTCCTCCTTCTAGAGGGCGGGGTAGGGGTTCAAGAGGGGCGGGCTTGTCGGTGCGTTGGGGACGGGGCCGGTGAAGTTGGAAGCGTTCCACCCTGGGTACTTGGCGAGGCTCGCCTCGGGGGGCGCGGTGCCCCACGGCGGGTAGCAGAAGTACAGGTTGTCAAGAGGGGCGACTCGGGGATCGGTCGGGAGGACCCCGGCGGCGAGGAGTCCCGTGTTCACCGATGACGTGTTCCAGTAGCTGCACCAGGCGAGGTAGCCGGGGAACGGGTAGGTGCCGCCCTCCCGGTAGCGTCGGCCGATCCCGATGCCAAACGTGTTCTGGTTGACGCTACCGGCGGGCCACCCGACCCCTCCTTGGTAGGCCCCGTTCGTCCACAGGTGTGACGCCCCATCGTTGTCGATGCACATCTGGAGCGCCACCCACTGGTTGAGCGGCAGGGCGTTGGGAGTGCTAAAGCCGTAGCCGGTGTCGCCGTTCAGAGTGTTGATGGTGTGTTGCCCCGAGCCGTTTACGTCCCAGACGAAGGTGCGGTCGCTTGCGTTCGCCCAACCCTTCTCCATCAGGTTGCCGACGGGGCTGGGGTAGGAGGTCAGGTACGCCCAGCAGAAGCAGATGTACCGCCACGGGTTGCCCGTGTCCGGCGTCAGCAGCCCGCCGCTATCGAACCGCTTTGCCATCAGCCGGTCGGGTCCAGTGAGGCGTCGAGCAGGATCGAGTTTCCGGGGCAGGTGTCGTTGGCGTGCGCCCCGTCGTGGACGATCTCCAGGTAGAGCGCGGTGAAGGTGCTGAGGCCCGCGATGGCGAAGAGCGCGTCCTTCTGGAGGTACACCCCGCCTCCCGTCAGCGAGACATCCACCGGGGTGGTGGCGGCGAGCGCGGAGTTCATCGAGGTGCCGTCCTTGGCCGCGAGGTAGTTGACGGCCCAGCGTGCAACCCCGCCGTCTCCGGTGACCGAGAGCCTGACGTTGACGCTGGAGATGGATCCGCTCAGGCGGGCGATGCCGTAGATCCGCCCCTCCACGTCCTGTACGAACTGCCAGTGACCGAGATCCATGTTGGTGAACCCGGCATTGGCGAAGAACGAGTTGCCCTGGAGATCCCTGGAGCGGGGGCTGACGATCTTGACCGGAATCGCCCCCGTGGCAGGCGGCGCGGCCCACTTCACCCCCGCTGCCTGCGCGGGGTCGGCGGTGAGAATCTGTCCTGTCGTCCCGACCCCGACGCGGGCCGGTGTCGCGGCGGCGCTCGCTGCGAGGAGATCGCCCTTGGTGGTCATCACCGACTTGGGGATGGCCCCTTCCGCGAGAGGGGTGACGGCCTCGACGCCGTCCTCCAGGCGGTTCAGGTTGGCGGCGTTGAGTGGGGTGACCCCGTCAACGAACGTAACCGGCGTGTACGCCATCGGGCCTCCTCACTTGCATACCAGCGGCTCAAGCTCAAGCGCCTGCTCAACGTCGGGGACGAGCACCAGGCTCTGCTCGCTCGCGGGCAGCAGCGCCATGTCCGTGCAGGGCAGCTCCTGAATCCACACGTCGCGCACCAGCGGGATCCCGAAGGCCTGCTCGCTCGGGAGCCCGGCCAGCGCCACGATGACCCTGCCCGCCTTGGACGTGACGAGACCGAAGTTCTGGGCGCTCGCGAGCCCCGGAGCCTGGATGAGATAGCGGCCCTTGACAACACCAAACGCCTGAGCCGAGGGGACGCCGGGGACGGTAAAGCTGCGGTTGCCGGTGGGGACACCGAACTGCTGTGCGCTGGAGACACCCCCGACCGGCCTGCGCTGCGCCGTGCTGACCTCGCCGAAGGCCTGGGCGCTTGCGACCCCGGAGATCGAGGCAGTGAGCAGGAAACGCAGCGCTCCGAAGGCCTGCGCGGAAGAGAGGCCGGGGGCTGCCGTCGTGACTGCGGAGACCCTGGGGGTGGGCGTCCCAAAGGCCTGCGCCGAGAAGACGCCGGGGACGCTGACCTTCCCGCCCCCCTGCTGCATGAGGACGAGACCGAAGGCCTGCGCGGAGGGGACGCCAGCGGGCGTGACCCGGATGACCGTCTTCGGTGTCGGTGTGCCGAACGCCTGCGCCGAGCTAACGCCGAGGGGGGCGCGGGTGATCGCCGTCTTGACGGTCGGAACACCGAAGGCCTGCGCCGAGGAGAGGCCGGGAACGGGCTTCGTCTGGGGGGCAACGAAGCTGGCGACGACCGCGCCGAACTGGCCTGCGGTCGTGCCGCCGACGAGATGCCCGTCACCGGAGACCACCAGCCCGGTGATCGAGGGCGCATACCCCGGCGGGTAGACGCTCCCGACCTGGGCGGTCTGCGCGACGAGGGCGGTGACCGCCCCGAACACTGCGGGGGAGGAGACGCCGCCGACGCTCACGCTCTGAGCCGAGAAGCCCTCCAGTACCTCAAACGAGATCGCTCGGTAGGCGGCGTTGGTGCCCGTGGTGCTGACGGTGTCCTGGGTCGGGTTGCTGGTCACCCCCGCCCGCGTGTGAACGGCGATCAGCGCCGACGCGCCCGCTGGCTGCACCGCCCGGTTGGTGTAGTTGGTGGGCGCGGTGGCGACGGTGGAGACAGCTACGCCGCGTGTGCCGCAACGGACAACCCAGGAAGTGCCGTCCGTCTTCTGCAAGACCAACGCTGGGTAGATGATCGTCTGTGTGTTGTTGCCCGACGTAACTCCCGCTGCGCCAGCGTTGACGGTCAGAACCTTGCCCGCGTCGGGGCGTAGCACTAGGACGATGATCTGGTCGGCGTTCGTCCACGCCCCGGTTGTGTGATTGGAGGCGGTCGCAACCGCGTACCAGCCGCCCATCGAGAGCGTGTTCGCCCCACCGAACTGGGTCGGGAGCCAGCTCGGCACGGTGCCGCCCGCCGTAGGCACGGTCGGCCAGGTGTTGCTCGCCCGCCGGACGAAGACGCAGATCAGGTCGCCAGGTTGATGCGCCGGAATCGCAACGCTAGTCGCCGCTGCCGAGGCTACGCCCTGGACGACCACGGGCTACCTCAGAGCTTTGCGATGAAGGGGTTGGTGTTAGCCCACTGGATCGTGATGTCGCCACCGTTGGGGGTCACCGTGAAGCCGTCGATGTAGAACAGCAGCGGTGAAGTGGCCGGTGAGCCCGTGTCCTTGTAGACCGCGAGGCAGTCGATCGCAGCCCCCGCCGGGACGGCGACGTAGGTCGCGTCGGCCGCGTCGAGGCAACCCGGATCGGAGCCTGCGCCGTTGGCCGTCTTGGAGCCGAGCGTGGCGTCGGTGACGATCGCCGCAGGCAGCGACGAGGCGAACTGATGAGCCTGTGCGAAGACGTAGGCCGAGACGCGCATCAGCCGACACTTGATCGTGGTGCCACCGGCCGTGATGTCCCCGAGCGTGCCCTTCCAGAACTCCTGTAGGGCGAGGTTGTAGTGGGCGGACGCCATCAGACACTGACCTCCTGGCGGTTGGCGCGGAGCGCCTCGCGCTCCTCGTCGGTGAACTCACGCGACAGCTCGCCCTCGGCGTAACCCAGGACGACAAAGCGGTCGGCTACCTCGTCGGGTAGCTCGACCTCGGTCCCGGCGACGTACTCGCCCACCGAGTGGATCATGCGGACGTACCTCACAGCATCTCCTCCTTGAGTCGTTCCAGCTCGTCGTTGAGAGAGAGGCGCGAGCCGACAACCTCGACCCCTCGGAACATGCGACGGAACCACTCCCCCTGGGAGGAGCGCATCGGGAAGCGGCACAGCGAGCACTGCTCGGGGTAGGGCTCCTCGTGCACCTGGAAGCAGCGGGCGCAGATGTAGCCCAGGCGGATCCGCTCGGTCGTCTCCGCGTCGGTGGTGATGCGGAGCCCGCCGAAGGTGCGTCCGTCCTCCTCGTCGGTGACGAAGCCGGGGTCCTCCTCGATCCCGAGGATCACCGGGGGCTTGCGCCAGCGCTCCATCAGCCGACGACCTCCAGGTCGCTCTCGCTGAGAATCTCCTCCTGGTCGGCGGCGAGCGTCCCGAGCGCGGCGATCACCGCGTCGCGGTTCTGGTTCGCCATCTCGTAGGCGATGACCTCGTGCACGTCGTAGCCGTCCTCGGAGACCTTCTTGGCGAGCTGCGCCGGGGTGCCCTTGAAGCTGTCGTAGGCGGGCCAGGGGGCGGGGCTCTCGACCTCGGCGACGCGGAACAGCGCCTCGGGGTAGATGTCGCAGTGCCGCAGAAGCTCCTGCTCGACCAGCTCGCGCTCGTTGTCCGACCAGCCGTGCTGGATCTGGGCGAGGCGGGAGTCGAAGCGGCCGATCCGGTAGTCGGGCTCGACGTGGGTTGCCTCGTCCACGTTCTGGGGCAGCCCGCCGGTCAGATAGAAGCGATGGATCGCCTCCTCGCGCTGATGCTGGGTCAGCGGCTCGATCGAGGCCGGGGTGAAGGTCGCGTAGAGCGCCTCCTGGGTGACGCGGCCCATCCCGGTCGCGTACTGCTCGGCGACCTCGGGGCGGCACTGCAACTCGTACTTGCCGTACTTGGAGATGAAGATCACTCGGTCGTCCTCCTGTATTGGAGCGGGGGCCCCGGAGAGCCCCCGCATTCCCTCGGCCGAGTGCCAGGAGCCGAGAGACTCACGTCACGCCGAAGATCACTCCGTGCGCCTTCTCGTTGCCGATCTGCCACGAGGTCTCGGTCATGTACTCGGCCGCGTACACGTCCTTCCCGGCCGGGGCCCGGTCGGTCAGGAGCTTGGTGTCTCGGCCCTGGAGCGGACGCCGCTCGATCAGCGACATGTCCACGATGAAGCCGTAGCCGCCGTAGCCCTTACCGGCGACGGGGAACTCGGCCCACTCCTTCTTGACGACGACGGGCACCTGGTAGCCGTAGGTGCCGTTGAGGAAGCCGTCCACCCGGACGCCGTACTTGGCACGCGAGCGGTCGCCACCGCCGTCCCATGCGGAGCCCATCCCCGTCCAGGCCCACTTGCTGATCTGCCCGGCGAGCAGCGGCGAGACGAACAGCACCTTGTCGTCCGCGTTGCCGTAGCTCATCGTGTCGGTCAGCAGGTTGCCGAGGATGTCCGGGGTGAGCGGCCCGTTGGCGTCCTTGCGGTTGGTGACGATGAACTCGTTGAGCCCACCGGCCGTGCCCTGCGGCTCGCCGTTGGAGGCCGAGCTGGCAACGAACGAGCGCGTCCCCCAGAAGGCGGTCGCCTCGATCTTGCGCTTGTGCTCGACGGCCTTGCGTGCCGCCTCCTTGGCGGGCTCCTTGCCGCCGTACATCTCGATCGCCGTCTGCGTCCCCGTGAACGTCCAGGGGGTGCGGCTGATCTGGGTGTAGTTGTAGCCCAGCACCCGCGCGAGGTAGCGGGCCACCGGCAGATCCGAGCCCTGCGGCTGCGCGTCGGCAACCACGAGCAGCGGGTCGGCAGCGTTCATCGCGATGCCGCCCGTGCGCGTTGCCACAGTCACCGCATCGGTTGCCACCGAGACGACGCGGAGCGCCTCGTTGGTGCGCATGTTGCGGAGGATGTCGTTCGGCTGAACGATCTTCCCCTGCGTCGCCACCAGGTCGATCACGGTGTCGGAGGCCGTCTCCGCACCCGCCGTGGCGACGATGCGCGGGAAGTACTCCTCCTCCATCCAGTTGACCTTCTCGCGGATGGCTGACCGCGCCGAGACGCGCGAGGTCATCGTGTAGAACTGCGTGTCGTCCGGGCGCACCTTCTTGATGCGCTCGTCCATGTCGATCTTGCGCTCGTCGGCGAGGACTTCCTCCGTCGAGACGTAGCCAGTGACAACGGTCCCGGCCATGCTTTGAACCTCCAGTGCGAAGGGACTTCTTCCTTCGGCTGGAGGGGTGGCCCTGGTGGGGCCCTCCGGTGCCTACTCTGCGGCGAAGGCCGCGTCCAGCTCTTCCAACGTGAGGCCCGGACCGATCTTGGTGTTCCGGGGTGGCTCCTCGTGGGAAGTCCGGCTTGATGCGGAGGATACTCTCGCCTGCTTGCGCGCCGCAAGTCCTTGCTCGCGCTGTTGCGTTTCGACGCCCTTGCGAGCCTCGCTGACGCGCGTCTTGCGCGTCTGCGCAACCTTGTAGATGTCGATCAATCCCATCGCCGCCTCGTTGGGATCCTGCGACTTGGCGGCGACCACCATCGGGTGCGAGTCACCGAGCTGGGAGATGATCTCCACCATCTCGGGCTCGTAGCTCGGGAAGTCCGGCACCTGCTCGGCGATCATCCCCAGCAGGTCGTCGCGGGCGATCAGTGGTGGCGGCTGTGCTGCCTGCTGCGCCTGGTAGGCGTGGTACTCAGCCTGATCGACGGCCTGGCGGGTACGCAGCGCCTGGTAGGCGTCGCCGTTCTCACCCCAGGCATCGCAGACGGCGCGGGCGAGATCGAACTCCCCGGCCTGGACGGCGCTCTGGATGAAGGCGTCCGGCTGCTCCGACTCGATCGCCTGCCCGACCCACTCGGCCTGCTCGGGGGAGAGCATCCCGCTCTGCGCCTGGAAGGCCTGCGCCTGCGCCAGCTCAGCCTCGACCTGCGCTAGCCGCCGGGTCATCTCGCCGTGCTGGCGGTTGCGCTCGCCGATCATGCGGTACTGCTCGGCGGCGCTCTGGAGCGCCTTCCCGAGATCGCCCTCGTGCCGATCGAGGAAGGCCTGGACATCGGGGGCATACTCAGCGGCCTGAGCTTCGCCCTCGTCCTCGCCCTCTTCCTCCTCGCCTTCGGGCTCGCGGGGGCCGTCAGCTTCGTCGTCGCCGTCTCCCTCGGCGCTGACCTCAACCTCCTCGACTTCCTGCTCGTGCTCGGGTTCGTCCTGCTCTTCCTCGTTGTCGGCTTCGTCGCCGCGCTCGTCATCGCCAGCTTCTGACTCGGGCTCGGCGTCGAGGTTGCCCTCGGAGATGTTGCCCTCCTCGGCGCCGTCCTCGGCCATCGAGTCGAAGGCCTCCATGATCGAATCGGTGATCTGATCCTTGTCCTCGGGCGTCACTCCTGCTCCTCTCTACTTGGCACTCCCTGCTCGGCGAGGTAGCGCTCCAGGGAGCGCTCGGAGTCGTCGGGCAGCGTTGCGATCCACTCCATCCCCCGGACGAAGCCGCGCAGGAAGTCGATCCGGCGCTGGTCGAGCCCCGCCGGGTTCAGCGCCATGTTGATGACGGCGCGCTCGATCCGAGACTTCTCCCTGATGACCTCCTGCTGGAGCACCGGCCAGGAGCCGTGCATCCCCAGGGCGACCATCTCGGCGTGCACGGCGGCGCGCTGGCGCTCAAGCTCCGGGTCGGCAGGGCGGCGGCGAGGTCTCACTGCTGGAGCCCCCGCTGGGACATCAGCCGCGACATCATCACCTGGGGCGAGTTGGAGATCCCGCCCTCGGCGCTCGGCGAGCTAGGCCCTGCGGCCAGCTCGGGGTTGGTCACTCCCGCCCCGTTGCCACCCGGAGGGGCTCCAGGGGCAGCAGGCCCCGTACCTCCGGGTGGCGGTGGGGCGAGACTTGGCGGCGGCGTGGGCAGGAAGTAACGCTCCTTGTCCTGGATGTCGTAGGCGTCGAGCGCCAGCTCGATGAAGGCCCGCATGTTGAGCGGCGCGTTGAGCTGCGCGGAGATCGGCGCCACCCCGGCTGCGACCTGCACCAGGGCCTGGGCCTCGGCGCGGCGCTCCTGTCGCATCAGCGAGTCGCCGGTCACGTCGATCATCACGTCGAAGTCGCCCTGCAAGTCCATCGCCGAGATCGAGCGGAAGCGCCGGGCCCCGACCGGGCCCGCGATCTTGACGACGCGCTCCTCCCGGAGGAACTGCTGATAGAGGAGCAAGAAGTGCTTGCCCAGGTCGGCGTAGGCCCAGAGGAAGTGCTGCTTGCGGGCCTGGATGATCCGCTGCGCGATCGACGTGATGATCGAGACGCCGGTCGCCGTCTCCTGGTCGATGCTCTGCGAGTCCGCACCCCCGGCGTAGGGGAGCCCGCCAAGGATGTTCTGGAGGTCGCCCTTGATGAGCGACTCGGCCTGGAGGGTGATGTTGGCGGCGGTGGGATCGACCGGCAGCGTCGAGACCTGGCCGGGATCCTCAACGAACCACTGCGCCATCGGCTCCCAGGGGAAGGCGTCCGGGTCATCGACATCGGAGCGGATCAGAGTGATGACGTTCGCCAACATCTGGAGTGAGTCAAGCCGGGTGTTCTGCAACGTCCAGAGCATTTCCTGGAGTTGTGCAAGTGCCTCGACCACCGAGATGCCGGGGATCTGGAAGGCGTCCGGCATGGCCGCGCAGACGATGAAGGGCATCCGCCCGTTCCAGAACGGGTTGGGCGTGTCGCGCAACACGACTTTCCTATTTGCGACTGTGATGACCCTCTCGGGTGTCCAATACTCCAGTACCTCGATCAGGTCCTTATTCCGCCGCACATTGCGCAAATCTTGCTCGCGCTCGGACACGTCGCGGAACTCGGTCGTGTCCCTCGACTCCTTGAGCTTGTCCACCTTGGAGTAGACGCCCTCGGCCTCCAGTCGCTTCAAGGCGTCGAAGGTCTCGTAGGTGCGGTCGATCAGCCACTCGGCCTTGTCCACCGAAGGGGCCTGCTCGGGCCAGAAGAAGTCGCGCACGTCCCTGACCTCGCAGCAGGCGTCGTCGCGGATCTGCACCTTGGAGGTCTTGTCCTTGAGCGTGTCGAAGGAGTCCACGACCCCGCCGTAGCCGTCCGTGATCTCGACCGTCTCGTTGGTCGCCTCGATCACGTCGCGGGTCTCCGAATCCCAGTAGGTCTTGAAGACCGAGATCCCGGCGATCAGATCCTGCTGCATGAAGTCGCGCTGCTTCTGGGCGAACTTGTCGCGCTCCAGCGCGTAACCAAGCGTCTCCTCGATCGTCTGCGAGCGCTCCAGGCGGGCGACGATCTCGTCCACCGTCTCGCCCGGCCGAGGCCTCGGCTCCACGTCGAAGCGCGGCCGGGGCTCCAGCATCGTGGCGATCATCCCCTCGATCGTGTGGAGGATGTAGGGCACCGTGATGTCGGAGTGCCAGTCGTCCTCCACGTCCTTGCCGCCCGTGTTGCGCGAGTTGAGGACGGGCTCGGCGAAGCCACGGTAGGCGCGGTAGCGGCGCTCGACCTTGCGGACGAACTCGTCGTGGTAGGACTGCTCCGCGCGCTCGACGGCGCGGTTGACGAGCTGGAGCGCGTCCGGCAGTTCCTCGCGCGTGTAGGCGTCGGTCTCAGCCACCGAGCCCGCCACCGCCACCACCGAGCGCCCTCGACAGGCTCTTCATGCCGCCCTCACGGGCGTCCTGGGTGTTCGCAGCCTTGAGGTCGAGGATGATCTTGAGCGCCTGCGAGGCCTTGGCCCGGTCGGCGTCGTCAGGATCGACGGAGATGAACTGCTGGAGCGAGTCCTCGGCCGCGAGCAGATGGTCGAGCGAGGAGCCCTCGTCGGCCGGTGGCTCTTCGCCGGGCACGGGCTCGCCCTCGGGCCCGCCAGGCAGCGGTGCCCCACCGAGCGCCCCCGCGAGACCGGGCGCGGGCCCTGGCGGTGGCCCGCCCTGCCCTCCGAGTGCGGACTGGAGATCCATCATCGACATGCGAAGCCCTCCTCATTCGTTCCGACAGGTGCGGGGAGTAAGGTCCGGCGCCCGAGCTGCCCTTTCGATTAGGGCCGAGTGGGGCAGCTCGTTGGCGGACGGCCTTGCTAGGGGCCGTTCGCCGTTTAGGCGGCGCGTCGTTGCCAGCGGTAGCGGTGCGGCTTGCGCTTCGGCGCGGTGCGCTTGACGCGGTGCTCGTGGTGGCCGTAGAGGCGGTACAGCTCCAGCGTCAACGCGAGCGCCATCACGCGGTCGTCGTTGGAGCCCTCCTGCGCACGAGGGCTCGGAAGCGTGTCCTGGCGGACGAAGGTGCGCAGCTCCATCATCGTCTCGCTCGGGATCCCTGGGAGCGTCTTCTCCCGGATCGCCCGCTCAAGCTGGTTGATGATCTGCGGCCGGGTCTTGGTGTTGATCGGGAAGCCGTAGTTGGCGAGCAGCCGCGCGTCGGGGCGATCCTGCATCGAGTGCCGGTAGAGCTTCGGGTAGTGGGGTCGGCCCTGGCGCCCGTCCCGCAGGGCGATCACCACGGGCTCGCCGTAGCCGCCGCCCATCTCGACAGCGAGCCGCGCGTTGCCGTACCAGCGCCCGAGGAAGTGGAGCTGCTCGGCGAACTCGTCGGCGGCAATCTTGGCGTGCAGCTCGGCGACGATCGCCATCTCTTGCAAGTCCATGACGAAGCAGCAGGAGTAGTCCATCCCCCGGCCGGTCGCTACGTCGGCACCGATGACGTAGGCCCTGTCCGGCTTGGGCTTCTCGTAGACGCGGATCCAGCCCTTCTCCTGCCGGGAGAGCTTGGCCTTGGCGCCGTCCTGCTGGGGGAAGAAGCGGGCCCGGTACTCGGGCTCCAGGCGTCTCTCAGCGGAGTACCAGGAGAGCGCCTCCAGATCGAACCAGCACTCCCCGGTGTTGATGAAGGCGTCCTCGGGGTCGCGCGGGAAGCTCTCGGCGCGCTCGGCCGGGGGCAGGGCACGGGCCTTGGTGGTGTACCACTCCTCGTCGCGCTGGGGATGCAGCGACCAGGGCAGGAACTGCGTCTCGATCCCGTAGTCCTCGGCGTTGATCCACAGGTGGTGGAAGAAGTTGCCGCCGCCCGTCTCGGGGTTGGAGATCCCGTTGGCGGTCGAGATGATGATGATCTCGCCGCCGTTGTCGGCGACCGGGAAGAGCGCCTTCCAGGAGTCGCGGGCGAAGTCATGGCGGGCGAACTCATCGAGCAGCACGAGAGTCGCCGTTTCGCCATGACCCGCCCGCCTTGTGGCCGGGAGGCCGACGATGCTCGATACCCGATTGTCGGGAAAGACAAGCTCGATCAGCGACGAGGGCCTGGCGTTCTTGGTCGGCTTCTGGACTAAAGCGCCGTTGCGCAGGAAGGGCGGCAGCGACTGGAACATGTCCCAGATCCGGTTGACGACCTTGATCGCCTCGTCCTCGTTGATCGAGACGACGAGCACGCGGGTGCCCGGCTTCCAGATCGCCTTCCAGAGCCCGTAGCCACCGCCGAGCCAGGTGATCCCGATCTGCCTCGCCTTGAGCACGAGGTTGAGCGGGTTGCCCATCCAGCCGTCGATCACGCCGCGCTGCCAGTACCAGGGGGCGGCGGGGTCGAGGAGCTGGAACTGGAAGCGCTCGCCGGTCTTTGCATCGACGCACTGGACGTGATCGAGGAAGGTCGAGGGGTGAGCCCGCGCGGCAGCGACGAGCTTCTGCCGCCGCGCAAGCTCCTGCTTCGCCTGCGTCTGGATGTCAGGCGTCGCAGTGGTCGTCAACCCCTACCTCCTCACAGGCACCAGTGGCACCCGTCTCTGCCCGTGTAGCGCATGTAGGCGCCGGTCAGCGCCTGCCCCAGCGGGTGCGTCCATGTCCAGATGCCCGAGGGGACGACGAAGCCTCGCCGGGCAACGTCACGGCGGGCGTCATCGACGTAGGCGTAGAAGGTCGAGGCCATGAACTGGAGCCAGCCGCCCGCGCCCGAGCCCTGGTGGTTCATAACGAACGGCCCCCACCCCCCCTCGCGATCGGAGATAAAGAGGAGCCACCCGTCCGTACCGGGGTAGATCCGCTGGCTCAAGCGCACCGACGTACGCCAGTCGTTCGTCTGCGGGTGCGTGCGCCAGAGGGTCTGTCTGAGGCGCTCCGCTCGCGGCGAATGGAAAGAGAGTTTCTGTCTTGCGATCCAGCACGTTCTCTCCCAGGGCACCGCGCGACAGCGCTCCTGACGAGAGGCGATCATCCAGCCGTGCTTGGAGCCGGTGAAGAAGTGCACGACCGACTCCGACTTGTGGAGCTTGGACTGCGTAGAGGCCGCAGCCTGGGGGGCGACGACGAGCGCCGCCAGGGCGATTGCGAGGAGCACCTTCACGGGCTACCTCCTGGTCGCTGACACGGATGTTGGGAGAGGGGCGGCTTACTTCTTCGCTCGCGAGCGCTTGCCCTGAGACCGCTTCTTCTCCTTCTCCCAGCGCTCGGCGATCTTGGGGTGCTTGCTGTGGAGATACCTACGCTGCTTCTCGCTCTTGAAGGGCATCGGCCTGTTGCCTCCGGTGTAGACGGAGAATCCGTTTGTAAAGATTTCGACCCGCATGGGCACAAGGATTCTGGAATCCAGAAATGCCTATTTGCGGCCATTTCCGTTGTCCTAGCGGATAACAGAGGGAATGACGATGGTAGAATGTGTGTCGGTTAGGTCATTCCGACATGGAAAGGAGTCCATCAGATATGGACTGGTACGAGCACTACGAGACCGCGCTGCGGAACCTGCGCGCAGTCGAGGACAGCTTCCCCGACGCGGACTTCCGCCCGGAAGGGAACTGGCTGATGGCGTGCCGCGTCTTGGGCACCGCGCAGGATCACATCGGCGAGGTCGCGATGCACTGTGTGCAGAGCGCCTACGACGCTGGCGCCAGCAAGAAGGCCATCGCTGACGCGCTCGGCTTCCCCGTCTCGACCCTGCGCGGGCTCAAGAAGACATGACGCCGCGCCTGCTCAAGCTCCGCTGCGACCTCTGCGGCTCGCGCCTGCGGGAGGGGCAGTACGTCTACTCGCGCTGGACGAGGCATCGCTACTGCTGGGACCTCGACGCCTGCCGGGCCCGGGCTCGACGTAAGAAGAGGCGCACGAGCGTCTGACTAGAGAGAAGAGGCCCGCCCCTGGGCGTGTGGGTGACAAGCTGG
>Ga0105245_10001625_pt1 | contig 20444 bp, 15 predicted proteins | sample KBSM54metaG_FD_81523 | JGI IMG/M metagenome (GOLD analysis project Ga0105245, IMG submission 81523) | Miscanthus rhizosphere microbial communities from Kellogg Biological Station, Michigan, USA - KBS M5-4 metaG | ecosystem: Host-associated > Plants > Roots > Rhizosphere > Soil | place...
GCTCACCATCATCGGTTCTGCCGGCGGCGGCGCGGGCGACGCGAGCACCGGCCGAACCGCCTCGCGCAACAGCCCATCGATCCGCAACGCTTGCTCGGCGTTCGCCAAGGCGTCGCTTACCTGCCCTTCCCTTGGCGTGGCGACGCCATCGATCTGCACCTGCTCGAGCCGCAAGCGCTCGCCTTCGCCGCAATCGGCAAGCGCCTGCTGGACGCGGCCGGCCATGGTGTGGACTGAGCAGCGCGTGATCCAAGCGTCGACGTAGCGCGGCGCGAGACGCAGGGCCTGCGTCAGATCGAGTGCGGCCGCATCGAGCGATCCCTTCTGACGCAACGCGAGCCCGCGCTCGTTGAGCGCAATGCTCAGGCCGGGATTGAGCTCGACGGCACGGCTGAGATCCTGAATGGCGCCGTCGAGTTCGCCCGCCGATCGGAGCAGCGCTCCGCGGTAATAGTACGCGAGCGCATAACGGGGATTGGCGCGCACCGCCTCGGTGAAATCCGCGATCGCATGTTCATGCTCGCCGATATCGCGATAAGCCGTGCCACGCTTGGCCCAGGCGACGGCGTTGTCCGCCTCGATATCGAGAACGCGGCTGAAATCCTCGATCGCCGCGCGCGGACTGCCGTTCTGAAGAAACGCATCGCCGCGGTGATAGAGCGCGAGCACGTCGTCAGGAGCAGCTTTCAGGACGTCGTTGAAATCGGCGATGGCATGCGCGTAATCGGCAGCGTCCTTGGCCGCAAGCGCGCGGCCGAACAGCGCCGCCTTGAATCCGGCCTTGAGATAGAGCGCCTGATTGAAGTCCTCGATGGCCCGGTCGAGCCGGCCGGTCGCGGCGAAAGCGGTTCCGCGATTTTGAAAGGTCGTAGCCGGCGCGATACCAAGCTTGATGGCGACGTCCAGATCGGCGATCGCGCGAGCATAGTCGCGCGCTTTCAGATAGGCAGCGCCACGGCTGCTGAACGCGAGCGTGAGCTTCGGCTCGATCCGGATCGCCTGGGTGAAATCCTGGATCGCCGACTGGTGGTCGCCCTTTGCCAGGTTGGCGAGGCCGCGAAAATGCAGCGCGTAGGCGTCGTGCGGGCTGATCGTGCGGATAACCTGATCGAAGTCATGGAAGGCCCGCTCATATTCGCGCCGGTCGTAGAGCAGATTGCCGCGATTGAGGAAGGCGGTGCCGTTCTTCGGGTCGAGCCGGATGGCCTGATCAAAGTCGCCGTAGGCGCGGTCCGGACGGCCGCGCGCAAGCTGCGCCAGTCCACGCTCGGTAAAATAGGCCGAGACATTGCCATTGGACCGGACGGCCCGGTCGAAATCCTCGATCGCGCGCTCGGTCTCGCCCATCTGTTTGTAGGCAAGCCCGCGATTGAAATACGCGACGTCCGACGACGGCCGAAGCTTCAACGCCTGATCGTAATCCTGAATGGCGCGATCGATCTGACCCTTGCCCTGATAGGCAACGCCGCGTCGCGCATAGGCGGCCGCGTAGTTCGGCTTGAGCTTGATCGCCTGGTCGAAATCACGGATGGCGCGGTCGAAATCGCGCCGGGCGGTGAAGGCCACTCCCCGGCCCTCATAGGCGCGCAGGAATCTCGGATCGAGCTTGATCGCGCGATCGAAGTCGGTGATGGCGCGGACATTGTCGGACTTGGCCGCATAGGCTTCGCCGCGGCCGGTGTAGGCGAGCGTGAACAGCGGATCGAGCCGGATGGCGCGGTCGAAGTCGGCGATCGCCGCGTCGGTGTCACCCCGATCCTGCAGCGTCAACGCGCGGTTATAAAAGAAGACCGGGTTGTCGGCGTCGCGCTCGATGGCCTGTCCGAGATCGCCGATGGCACCCTCGGCATTGCCGGCGGCCCGCCGGACGATACCGCGGTTGTAGAAGGTGAGCGCACTCGCGGGGTCGAGCGCGACCGCGCGGTCGAGGTCGGTGAGCGCGCGATCGTACTCGCGCCGGTCGTAATAGATGACGCCACGGTCGAGGTAGGCGCCGGCGAAATTCGGGTTGATCGTGATTGCGCGGCCAAGGTCATCAAGGGCGCGGTTGTAGTCGCCCATGTCGTCGTAGACGTTGCCGCGGTGATAGAACAGTTGCGCGTTGCCGGGATCGAGAGCAATCGCCGCCGTCAGGTCCTCGATCGCCCGGGCGGTGTCCCCTTTCTCACGCCAGCTTCGGCTGCGCTTGGCAAGCGCCGGGGCCAGGGTTGCGTCGGGACCGGCCGCGGAAGTATTGGCGCAGGCTCCGCTGGCCCCCTCGCCGGCCCGGTCAGCGCAGACCTCAAGATCATCCGCAGCGGCTGGCAAGCCCGCCAGCAGGACCAGGATGGCCGCCAAGGGCGCCCACAACGAGGCGCGCGCGGTCACGGCGATGGACTGCGCCTGCGGCTGCGCAGCCTGCCCGGCGGCAAGCCTTTCGCCCTCCAACCCGATTTCCATGGATTCCCGCCGTCGGGGGCTTGAAAATGGCCTCGCCCCGCTCTGGAACGCAAAATTGGCGATCCGGTTCCCCAAAAGCACAGCTTCGCCCCAGGGTCCTGCGCAAATTACGCGTTATCCCCAGTGGCGGTTTCGGGCAACCACGCTCGGACGGTCAGAATTCCTGCCAATCCGGCTCTTCCTTGAGCGCCACGGCCAGAGCGCCCTGGATGCGGCCGACCGGACCACCGCGTGCTGGCGCAGGCTTCGCTGCGGCGGACTTGGCTGCGGGGGCCGGCTTACGCGGTGCCGGCTCGGAACGCGCGGGGGCGCGTTCAGCGCCGGCTGGCGCCACATCCAGATCGCCAAGCTTGAACATCTTGACCTGATCACTCAGCGCCGCCGCCTGCACCTCGAGCGTCTTGGCGGTGGCGGCATTTTCCTCAACCAGCGCGGAGTTCTGCTGCGTGGCTTGATCCATCTGGCCAAGCGCCTTGCCGACGTGATCGAGGCCGGTTGCCTGCTCGACGCTGGCGTTCGCGATGTCCCCGACGAAGCCGGCGACAGTCTTGATCGATTCCGCCATCTCCTGCAGCGACTGGCCGGTCTTGTTGACGAGTCCGACCCCGTCCTTGACCTGGGAAGTGCTGTTTCCGATCAGGTCCTTGATGTCCTTGGCGGCTTGCGAGGAGCGCTGCGCCAGGCTGCGCACCTCGGACGCGACGACCGCGAACCCGCGGCCGGCGTCGCCCGCACGCGCGGCCTCAACCGCCGCATTGAGCGCCAACAGGTTGGTCTGGCGCGCGATTTCGTCAATGACGCCAATGATGTCGGCAATCTTGCGCGAGGAGTCCTCGATACGCGACATGGCCTTCACCGCGTCCGACACAACCGCGCGGCCGCGATCAGCAACATCGCGCGTCGTCCCGGTAAAGCGGTTGGCTTCCTGCGCGTTCTCGGCATTCTTGCGCACCGTCGTGGATATCTCTTCCATCGAGGCGCTGGTCTCCTCGATGCTGGCCGCCTGCTCTTCGGTCCGCTGCGACAAATCGGTCGTGCTGGCCGAAATCTCGGCTGCAGCCGCCGCCACTTCCTCGGCCGCAGACTTCACGGCCTGCATGGTTTCGGACAGGCGCACGGCGGTCGTGTTGGCTGCATCCTGCAGCGTCGCGAACGTGCCCTCATACTCTGCATCGATACGATGCGTGAGGTTGCCTTCGGCAAGCGCGGCGAGCATCCGGGCAAGGTCGTCGAGCGCCTTACCGATGTTCTCGCACATTGAGTTGAGCGCCGTGCCGAGATTGAGAATGAAGCCGGTCTTGCCGTCGAGCGGCACGCGCTGCGAGAAGTCGCCCGCGACCGCAGCCTTGACGATGCCGCCGACCGCAGCCTCGAACTCGGCCGTGAGCCGCGCCATCGCAGCCTCACGGTCCGCGGCGGCCTGACGCTCCTGCTCGGCCCGCTCTGCGACCGCCTGGCGTTCCTGCTCAGCCTTGGCCGCGGCTGCCCGGCGCTCATTCTCCGTCGTCTCGCGCTCGAGGCGGCTCTTCTCGACTGCCGCATCGCGGAACACGACGAGCGCGCGCGCCATGACGCCGATCTCGTCATTGTCCTTGGTAGCAGGGACGACCAGATCCGTATGGCCCTGCGACAAACGTTTCATGGCGTCGCCAATCGACGTCAGGCGTGCGACCAGGCGGCGCTGTACGTAAAACACGCCGATGCAGCCGGCCGCGACCAAGCTCGCGAACGCCACAAGAAGCAGAAGCGCGCGGTTGCGACTGAGTTCGTCCATGAGCCGGGTCGCGCCCTGGTTCATGCTCCCTTCGGCTTCCTTCACCAGCGTGGCCACCGCCTGATCGAGCGCTCGCTGGATCTCGCCGTTTTCCTTGATGGCCTTGTCGGCGACGCCGTCAGCCTGCAGTTCGAGGCCGCGCAGCGCAAACGGGCTCTCCGCACCGGAACCGAACGCGACCAGTTCCGTGACGCTCTTCTTGAGCTCGGCATCGGTCAACGTGGCGGCGACCTTACCGACCAGGCCGGCAGCCGTCCGGTAGCGATCCAGGATCGGGACGAGCTGCGCGGAATCCCGCGCGCTCGCGCCTTCGCTCATCAGGCTCGAGATCAGGTGGGTCTGCGCCGCGATTTCGAGTGCATTGCGCAGGCCGGAGATCTGGTCGTTGACCAGCGACTTTATCATCTGGCCGGACTTCTTGACCGTACTCTCGCTGTTGATCACGAGATCGAAGTTGAGGTCGTCGACCAGCTTGATCAGCAGGCCCGTGAGCGATTCGTGAGCGCGGAATACGCGCTTGAGACGGTCGGCCTCGCTCATGGCCTCCGAGCGCTGCGCGGGCTTGAACTCGGCAAGCTTGAGCAGGCTTTCGATCTGCGCCTTGAGCGGGGCGAATTCATCGTCGTCCGGCAGCTTCTTGAGGAGCTTCTGGGCGCGCTGGGCGGACGCCGTAAAACGGTCCTCGAGCAGCACCAGGATCGGCTGCGACGACGTCAACGCGCTGGCTGTCAACAGGCCGGTGAGCAGATTGGTCTCGCCGCCGATCTCGACGATCGATTGCAGACGCTGCAGTCCCACATTGATCAGCGACTTGATGGCCTTGTCGCTGCTCTTGCCGACACTTTCGGCCGTGGTGACCACCTCGAAATAGGAGTCGTCCACGATGGGCGTGAGCTTGTCGGCGATCTTGCCGTGGGCCTTGTGGATGGTATCGAGCTTGGCCTCGAGCTTCGCGCGCAGGGCAATACGTTCGGTGATCGCCGCCTTGAGCGCCTGCAGATTGGCATCCAGACGCTTGGCGGACGCTTCAACGCCGACGAAGGCCGCGCTGCTGCCGCGGGTCTTGCGTAGCCGTTCCATCAGCGCGTTGAGCTCGGCGCTGCGCGCCGTGATGGCGGCGGCGATCGAGCGCTGCTCGTCGGCCGTCTTGGCATTCACGAAGCGCGCGGCCGCGGCGGCGATTTCGCCCGAGGTGGCGGACAGCCGCAACGCATCCGTCATCACTGGAACTTCGTGGCCGGCAACGCGCTGGAAGCCCTCTTCGGTGGAGGAGAACGAAATGATTGCAACGACGGCAGCGATCACGGTCATCGCCGCGACGGCGCCAAAAGCGAGTTGCAACTTGATCTTGACGCCGAAGCGGACGATGGCCTCGGCAAGAGCCGGCTCACCGGCGGAAGACGCGGCGTGCGCCTTCGACTTACGCTTGAACATTGTCGTTCCCCCGGTATCCGCCGTTTGACGGCGGCCTCGTTACGCTGAAGTCACGGCGCGCATCCCCACGCGCCGTGACCGGTTCCTTGTTGGCCGACGCAGCGCGGCTCAGTTGGCCGACAGCCGCACCAGCTTTTCGACCGCCTTGAACGAGCCGTCGGCCTGGATCATGGTCATGAACACCTGATCGAGGCCTTCGTTGTCAGTCGCGCTGAAGGTCATGGGCAGACCACCGATGTCGAACTTGCCCGGGTCCTTGATCGCCTTCAGCATGCCGTCGCGGGTGATGTCCTTGCCCGCCTTGTCGACCGCCGCTCCAACCAGCCGCCCGACGAGGTATCCTTCGAGCGAGACGAACTCAGGTTCGGCTTTCGCATCCACCGCCTTGATGGCGGCCTGATAGTCGGCGACTACCTTGAGTGAGGTTTCCCACGGGAACGGCACGACCTGCGACACGATTACGCCCTTCCCTTCCGGGCCGAGCTCTTTCGCCAACGCCGAGGCGCCGACGAACGAGATGCTGACGAACACCGGATTGAAGTCGAGCTTTCGCGACAGCTTGATGAACTCGGCGCTCGGCTTGTAGGCGCCGACCATGACGACCGCTTCCGGGTCCTCGCGCTTGATGGTGAGCAGCGCGGTCTTCACCGCAACGGTGTTGCGCTCGTAGGTGCCTTCGGCGGCGATCGCCATGCCGCGCTTATCCATGGCCTTCTTGAAGCCCGACAAGCCGGCGCGGCCGAACGCGTCGTCCTGGTAGAAGATCGCGATCTTCTTGATCTTGAGATCCTCGGTCAGGTGCTTGACCCAGGCTTCGGTCTCCGCGTCATAGCTGGCGCGGACATTGATGACGTTCTCGAATTTCGGATTGCGCAGGAAGCCCGCGCCGGTGAACGCGCCGATGAACGGAACGTTGGCGGCGGTGGCGATCGGCTGCGTTGCGGCGGACGTCGGCGTACCGACCGGCCCGACCAGCGCAAACACCTTGTCCTGCTCGAGCAGCTTCTTGGTGGCGGCAATCGACTTGTCCGGCTCATAGCCGTCGTCGACGCTGATGAGCCGGAGCTTGCGGCCGTGAATGCCGCCCTTCCTGTTGATTTCTTCAAAGCTGGCCGTGAGGCCGGCCTTCATGCCGAGGCCGAGCGCGGAAGCGGGACCTTCGAGTGGCGCGGCCTGTCCGAACGTGACGGCGTCTGCACCAACCCCGTCTTCAGCGACGGCCGTGCTTCCGAATGCAACGACGGTGCACGCCGCGGAAACCGCAGCGGTACACAACAGCGATTTAAGAGACATGATCTTGAGGTTCCCTCGCGCGTCCTTGCTGGACGCAAGAAGAGAGGGTGCCTGTCGCGAGCAAAGAAACCGTTAAGCAATGGGGCGTGCAGCGCACACTTGCGCGACGTGCATGCGGCCGCGTGTGGCGCCTTTCACAAAAAGTAAACGGGCGCCGCGTGGCGCCCGTCGCATTGCAAGTCGAGTGCTCCGATCAGATCGCGTCGAACGACTCCACCGGCAGATCGTAGGCCGTCTTCATTAGCTCCATCGGCGAAATGGTCGTCTGCGCCACGGCCGGCGTGATGGTCACGCGACCGGTCAACGCGATCAGCGCGAGGATCGTGCAAATAACAACAATGGTGACTCTCATGGAGACCTCCCCCGTTTCTTGTGACGAGGCCGGACTCTACGCGCCAAAGGCTAAAACCCGCTTCGCAGGCGGATGGCGCGGCGACAAATGCGAATGCGCGGTGAATGCGAACGCGTCAGCGGCGCTCTAATACAATTGTCTGCATTAGGGCCTTGTTAAGCATGTTCGGCGCGCTGCGCTATTGTGGCTCGATTTTCGCGGCCTGGACGATCGGCGCCCACAACTTGATATCGGCTTGCAAGCGAGCCGCCGCGGTCGGCCCATCTTCGGTCATCGGAAACGAACCGACGGTCGCGAGGAACTTCGCGGCGTCCTCGGTAGCGCTGATCTGGTTCATCCACTTGCCGACCTTGCTCACGATCTCCGCCGGGGTGGCGGCCGGGAAGTAGACGCCCCACCACGGCGCCAGCTCGAAGTTGGTCAGACCGACTTCGTGCATGGTCGGTACGTCGGGCAACGAGGGATGCCGGCGCGATGTCGTCACCGCCAGCGCGCGCAGCTTGCCCTGCTTGATCGCACCCGCAGCGAAGGTTCCATCCATGATCATGAAGTCGAGCGTGAGATTTTCAACGTCGGGCAAGGCTTCCGGCGCCGTGCGGTATTGCACCTGCGTCGCCTCGAAGCCAACGCGCTGGCGATAGTACTCCGTGGTGATGATGCCCATCTGGTTGGTCACGCCGTAGCGGTTCCTGTCGCGGCCCTTGAGATAGGCGTTGAGCGCGGCGAAGTCCTTGATCGGCGAATTCGCGCCGACAACCACGACGAATGCGATCTGCGCGAACGAGCAGGCCGGGACGAAGTCCCTCACCGTGTCGAAGGGCAGATCCTTGAACAGGAACCGGCTGCCCGCCATGTTCGAATTGGCGATGAACAGCATGGTGTAGCCGTCAGGCTTGGCATTCGCGACCAGACCCGCCGCGATGTTGCTGTTGGCGCCCGGCTTGTTCTCCACGATGACCGACTGACCGCTCACCTCGGCAAGCTTGATGGTGAAGTAGCGCCCGAGGATGTCGGCGCCGCTCCCGGCCGGGAAGCCGATCAGGGCCCGCATCGCCCGGCTCGGATAGTCCTGCTGCGCCATCAGCGCGCCAGGCGATACTCCGAGACCGATCGCGGCCGCACCCGCCCCACGCAACACATCCCGACGACGGATCATATTTTCTTCTCCAAACACAAGACGCGCCGGCAACTTGCCGGCCGTGGTTGCGACCATTCCTAGCGAGAGCGGCAGCTGTCCCGCAAAGTCAGGCTGCCTGCTTGACCTGCGGCATCACTTCGCGGGCAAGGAGTTCAACCGAACGCAACGAGGCTTCGTAAGGCAGATCACCGAACGCCAGGCGGCACATCAGATAGTTGATGCCGCAGGCCGCGACTTGCTCGTCGATCTTCTCGCGCACCATCTTCGGGGTGCCGACGATGCAGAAGCCGCGTTCGACCGCGAGATTGTAATCGTCGGTGTAGCCGACAGACGGCAACGCGATTCCTTTCTTGAGCCACAGCAGGCTGAGGTTCCGGTACCATGCCGCATAGGCCGGCTTCGCGAGGCGGAGCGCTTCCGCTTCGGTGTCGGCAACGACAATGTGGCGGTTCATACCGATCGTGGGAATGTCTTTGGGCGAACCGCCGCTCTTTGCCCATTCCTCGCGATAGCGATCGGTCAGCGTGCGCACCTGTGTGGTGGTGCCGTTGCAGACCATGTTGATCTTGTTGCGAACGGCGTGCGGAATCCCGTCCGGCGCGCCGATGCCTAGCCACAGCGGCGGATGCGGCCTCTGCAGAGGCTTGATCTCGATCGGCGAGTCCTGGAAATGGAAATGCTTGCCGTGAAAGGTGAGCGTGTCGTTGGCGAAAGCCTGCATCAGGATGGCGGTGGCTTCCTGGTAGCGTGAGCGCGACTCTTCCGGATCGATGCCGTAGTAGCCGATCTCGATCGGCGACACGCCGCGACCAATGCCGAGTTCCAGCCGGCCGCCGCTCATCTGATCGAGCATGCAGATGTCTTCGTAGGCGCGCAGCGGGTTTTGCAGCGAGAGGATGTAAACGAGCGGCCCGAAGCGCATGCGCTTGGAGCGTTGCGCGACCGCCGACAGGAACACGGCCGGTGACGGCGCCATGCCGAGCGGCGTCGCGTGATGCTCAGCCAGGTGGTAGCAGAAGAAACCGGCCCGGTCGTAGGCTTCGATCAACTTCAGGCGGTTGTCGTATTGCTCGGAAATCGGGACCGTGCCGCGGTCCATGTGGTCGAAAACACCGAATTTCATCCCCGCGCCCCGCGCTTTTTTCGTCTTGATCGCCTGCATCAATAACGAAGGGATGCCGCCCCGGCTACCGCTTTTTCAGCGGGCATTTCAGGGTTGCACGGGAGTGCCGTTCAGGACGCGGCAGTTGCGCGCTTGGCGTGGAAGCGCACCACCAGTTCCGCCGTCTTGAGCTTGAGGCGCTCGTAGCTCGCCAGACACTGCTCGACGTCGGCCGGGCTCATCGGTTGCGACAGCGCGCGCAGCTGCAGCACGGTCTTCACGACCGGCCAGCTCAGGTCGATCGACTTGAGCAGGCTCAGCAGCAACTCGGTGCGTTCCTGCAGCAACGCGCGCTCCACCACCGCGATGTTGACATGCGAGAGATGCGCGAGCGCGACCACCGTTTCCTCGAATTTTCCGGCGGCGGCGAGCGTCGTGACATGGCGCTCGCTCAACGGCCCATCGTCGTGCAGCTTGCCGACGTCCTGCAGGGCTTTTGCGTAGTTGTAGGACTCGGCGATTGCGGTCGCCTGCACTTTGTTGGCCACTTCCTGCACGACGCGACGGATCTCGTCGGCCGCCTGCGGATTGGCTTTTTCGAGCTTGCTGCGGACGCGTTCCGAGGCAACAGACAGCAGTTTCAGGAAATGGTGGCGTGGAATTTCGGGGCGCACTCCGAGACTTTCGGCGATGTCGTCGTTCCCGCCCGAACGCTGCACCAGGCTCGTGTAACCGGTTTCCGAAAATCGCGCGCCGAAGTTGCGAACAGTGCTGAGAACCACTATGGGGTCGCCGCGCTCGACCAGGATATCCGTGACCGTTTCGCCGACGCTCTTGCGCAGCGAAATCGCCAACAGATGCGCCTGGCTCTTCTCGCGGGCGTTGGCGACCAGCGCTTCTTCATCGAGACGTTCGGACTGAACCAGGACCGGCCCCGCAACCTCGATAGCATCATCGAAGGCAAGCCGGCGAATGACGGCCGGAGGAGCATTGGGTATCGGCGCCAGCGCTTTCGCGAGCTCGATGCGCGCGTCGATCTCGATCTCGGCTGCCAGCCGCGATATGACGTCGCCGAATAGCGCAATCTGCTCATCGTTGAAATTCGCGGCCTGCCCCACGAACAAGCGTGTGATGTCCTGCAGCGAGCTTGCGCGGCTCTGAATCGACCGGCCTGCAATCGCCTGATCGAGATCGTCGATCAACTCCTGACGTGCTGTCATGGCTTTCCCTGGACTCCTGTCCCCACTTCCGCATTCCGCAGCTCTTCCCGCGCCGTTGCGTCAGGCTGCCTGAACTCCCGCCTCACTGTTGAAATCGAGTTCCGAAACCGGACACGGCCGGCTCAGAAGGAAACCCTGCACCTGATCGACGCCTGCGGCCTTGAGCAGGTCGAGCTGTTCGGCGGTCTCAACGCCTTCCGCAGTCGTGATGATTTCGAGCCCGCGTCCGAGCCCGGTCACGGCGCAGACGATGGCCGCGCAATCGGCCCGGTTCGACAATTCGCCAACGAATGAACGATCGATCTTGATCTTGTCGAAGGGGAACATGCGCAGGTAACTGAGCGACGAATAGCCTGTGCCGAAGTCGTCGAGGACGACCGAGATGCCGAGGCTCTTCATCTGGTGAAGAATCGAGAGATTCGCGACGTTCTTCTGCAGCAGCACCGACTCAGTGATCTCGATCTCGAGCCGCTCAGGCTGGAGACCGGAATCGACCAGCGCCGAGGTCACCTCCTCCATCAGATTGCAGTTGCGGAACTGCGCCGGCGAGAGGTTGACGGCGACCTTGATGTCGGCCGGCCACCTTGCGGCTTCAATACAGGCGCGTCGCAGGACCCACTCGCCGAGCGGAATGATCATTCCGATCTCTTCGGCGAGCGGGATGAAATAGGCCGGGCTGACGAGGCCTCGGTGCGGGTGGCGCCAGCGCAACAGCGCTTCGGCGCCGCATGGCTTCTGCGTCCTGGCGTCGAAGATCGTCTGGTAGTGCAGTTCGAACTGCTCGTTCGCGATGGCGGTACGCAAGTCCGATTGCAAGGCGTGACGCGACCTCGCCTCGGCGTCCATCTCGGATTCAAATAGCCGGAAGCCGTTGCGGCCTTCGGCCTTGGCGCGATAGAGCGCGAGGTCGGCGTTCTTGAGGAGCTGGTCGGGTTCGGTGCCGTCCGCGGGTGCCAGCACGATGCCGATGCTCGTTCCGATCACAATCTGATGGCCTTCGATATCGTAGGGCGCGCCAATCGTTTCCAGGAGCCGGTTGGCCAGGATGATGGCGCTTTCACGCTGGTCCCTCTCGGCGATCTGCAGCAGCGCAAACTCGTCACCGCCGAGACGGGCCACCGTATCGATGTCGCGCGTGCAGGCGCGGATGCGCTCCGCCACCACCTTGAGCAACGCGTCGCCCACGGGATGGCCAAGCGAGTCATTGACCGCCTTGAACAGATCGAGGTCGAGCACGAAAATCGTGAACACCTCGCCTTTGCGCCGCAAGCGCGCGAGCGCCTCCTGCATCTTTTCGAGGAGCTGCATTCGGTTGGCGAGGCCGGTGAGCGTGTCATGTCGCGCCATGTGCGACATGTGCTCTTCGGCGCGCCGACGCTCGGTTATGTCGTCGTGGGTCACGACCCAGCCGCCGTGCGCCATCGGCTGTTGTACCGCGTAGATTGTGCGCCCGTCGGTCGTCTCGATCAGCTGAGTAGCGGTCTTGCCTTGCCGAATCGTGTTGATGATGTCGATGCAATATTGCTCCGGATCGCCCTTGAACAGGCCGACGTCCTTCCGATGCTCGATCAGCTCGCGCAGCGAGCAGCCCGGCCTCACGATATCCGGCGACAGGCCGTACATGTCGAGATAGCGCCCGTTCACGACCGCGATGCGGGCGCTCTCGTCGAACATGCACAGGCCTTGTGTGATGTTGTTGAGCGCAGCATCGATCTGCATATTGGCCGATGCGAGCTGATCGGCCTGAACCGCCAGCCGCCCCTCCCGCTCGGCAATCGACGCCTCGGATTCCAATAATTTGCGGAAATGATTGTGCAGCGCGCGCAGCAGCAGCACGCTGCAAATCAGGATCACCAGCGTGCCGGCGCTGAGGTATATCGCGCGCTGGCGCCAGTTCGCGAAGGCGGCCTGGTGCGTGATGCTGGCATTGACGACGAGCGGATAACCGCGCACCGGTTGGATCGCGAGGAAGCGCTGGATCCCGTCGAATCCGACGGAATGCTCATCGAGGCCGCCGCCCTTGGCCACGATCGCGTACCAGGGCGACTCCACCTTGTATCGCCGCCCGATGGCTTCATCGACCAGCGGGTAGCGCAGCAGGATCGTTCCGTCGTCGCGCGACAGCATGATCGAGCGGTCGTTCTGCCATTTCAGCTCGCCGTAGATCCTGGCGAAGTACTCGATCTCGATCCCGGCGAACACGATACCGAGGAACTCGCCGCTCGGGCCATTCACCCGCCGGCTGAACTGCATCGTCATTGCGCCGTTGACGCGGTTCTTGGTCGGTGTGCTGACGAACAGGCCAAGATCGGGCGAGGCTTTCTGGGCGTAAAAATACTCGCGATCAGCGAGGTTCATGGCCGGGCGCGGCCAGGCACGGGTCGTCGTCCACAACTGCCCCCTCGCGTCGATCAGCCCGATGACTGCCGCCTGAGGCACCTGCCCGAGCCGCCCGTGCAACAGATTGAACATCTCGCGGCTGTCGGTCAGCTGGCGAAAATTGTCGGGGGTCGTGACCCCCATCGCGATCAGGCGTTCGCTGAGATCGGCGAGAACGATCTCGACCGACTGGACCATGCGCCCGGTCTGCTCCGCGAGCACGGTCGCCATATTGGTGGCATCACGCTTTGCGTCGTCGGCAGCGTCGACCCGCAACGCCCAGATGGCGAAGCCGATGACGATAACCGAGAGCGCCAGCAGCCCTCCCGCCACGCAGATGAGACTGCGGAACGTCAACTTGCGTTCGCGATTTGTCATTAGTCCCTGTGGCAAGCGGCGAGATGTCGGAAAACCCTTACAGCTTTAAGGTTTATAAAAACCCAATGGTAACGGGTGGGGCGGGACCTCACCGCACGTTGCAGCAACGCAATTTCCGCAAGTCGCAGCAGCGACGACGTACCCAGCGATTAGGATTTTGTTTACTCTCGGCGTCCGCATCAGCCGTTTCGGGGGACCTCCATCGTGGACATGTCGCTGCGCACCCGGATGGCGATGGGCAATGCCAGCCGTCTGAAGATCGGTCTGTTTGGCGCCAACTGCTCGTCCGGGCGCGCGGTCACCCTCGTGCCCGAGCGCTGGACCGCCGACTGGGAGGACAACCTCACGCTGGCGCGCATGGCGGACGACGCCGGCCTCGACTTCCTGCTGCCAATCGCGCGCTGGAAGTCGTACGGCATGAACGGCGACTATCAGGGGTCGACCTGGGAGACGATCACCTGGGCGACCGGACTGCTCGCCGCGACCAAGCGCATTTCCGTTTTCGGCACCGTGCACGCGCCGCTGTTCCATCCGATCATGGCGGCAAAGCAGATGGTGACCGCCGATCACGTCGGCAGCGGGCGCTTTGGCCTCAACGTCGTCGTGGGCTGGAACGAAGGCGAGTTCGACATGTTCGGCGTGCACCAGCGCGACCATGACGAACGCTATGAGTTCGCGCGTGAATGGCTCGATGTCGTGAAGGAACTCTGGTCGCCGCGCGACAAGTTCGACTTCAAGGGCCGCTATTTCGACCTCAAGGCCATTCGCGCGTTGCCCAAACCGGTTGGCGGCTCACGCCCGGTGATCATGAATGCCGGCGCGTCGCCGACGGGACGCGCCTTTGCCATCAACAACTGCGACGCGTTTTTCACCAACGCCATGGGCCTCACGCTCGAGCAGCAGGGCGAAGTCGTGCGCACGGCCCAGGCCGAGGCCCGCGCGGTCGGGCGCGAGCTCGACGTCTATACGATCGGCAACATCGTCTGCCGCCCCACCCAGAAGGAAGCCGACGACTATTACCGCCGTGCGATCGTCGACAACGCCGACTGGGCCTCGGTGGACGACATGCTGGCCGCCAAGCACTACACCGCGGACAAGTATTCGGCGGAGGAATTCCAGAAATTGCGGCTCCTGCAAGCCAATGGCATGGGCGGACTGCCTATGGTCGGAACGCCCGATCGCGTAACCGAGCTCCTGGCCGACCTCGTGCGCGCGGGCATCCGTGGGATCGCGGTGTCGTTCGTGAACTACATCGACGATCTGCCGTACTTCTGCGCCGAAGTACTACCCCGGCTGGAGCGGATGGGGCTGCGAGCGCCGGCCTAGAGAATGATCGCGAAAAGTGGCCGCCGGCATCCGGACAATCATGCTCGGGGACAAAGCGTTCAGTGCGTCCAGGGCGTGCGGCGGTTGAACGCGAAATTGTCGGAGTAGGCGATGGTTTGGCGAGCCATGTTTTTCTCCGGCATGACCCGGTACGGGATCGCGTGCTTCTCGCAATAGACGACCGCCTCTTCCTTGCTGTCAAAACGCAGACGCACTTGCTGCTTCATGTCGGCCGACGACGTCCAGCCCATGAGGGACTCGATCTGGCGTGGTTCTTCCGGATCGTAGTCGAGCACCCAGTCCTTGGTCTGGGCCTTGCCCGACTGCATGGCGGTCTTCGCGGGCTTGTAGATGCGTGCGGTCATGGTCTCCCGTCCGAAGCGGTGCGCCTGCGCCCTGGTCGGAGCAGCAGGATTTGAACCTGCGACCCTCTGCTCCCAAAGCAGATGCGCTACCGGGCTGCGCTATGCTCCGGCAAGAGCGCAGGCGTGCCGTTTCGTACACGCTTGCGCCGGGGGCGACAAGCCGCTCCAAAATGCACGATTTTCGTTACTTGGAAGCAAAAATCCGGTGCGCTACGCGGTCCCCCGGCCGGATCCCGAGCTTGCGCGCGGTGCCGGCCACCACTTCCAGCACCCCACGGACCGGGCCCGCGGATGGAATCATCCGCTCGGACATCGGCTCGGTGTTCTCAGCGATCGAGACAATGCGGCCATCGCCCCGGATAAAGATCATGTCGAGCGCGACGTAGGTATTTTTCATCCAGAAGGAGACCGGCGCCTCGGTCTTGAAGTCGAACAGCATGCCTTTGCCCTCGGGCAGCTCCTTGCGGAACATCAGCCCCTTCTGTCGCTCCTCGTCGCTGTCCACGACCTCTACCGAGAACGCGTGCACGCCGCTCTTCGACGCCACCTCGAGGGTTTCGATAGTGGCACCGGCAAGCTGCGCCGGACGCAGCAACACCACGATCAGGAGTGCAACGAAAGAAAGCCGCCAGCGCATCATCTGCAACGCTCCACGCAATCGACGCGCGATTATCGCCCAGCCGGACGCCGGGTGTGAAGTCAGCAAGCGGTGAATGAGATCAGTGCGACGACGGTCCGTGCGGCCCGCTGTCGGGCTGCACTTCGGCCGCCATCAGGCCCTTGGGCCCGGGACCATGCTTGACCAGGACGAACTGGCCCGGGCGCAGCTCGGTGATGCCATAGCGGCGCAGCGTTTCCATGTGCACGAAGATGTCCGCGGTGCCTTCCCCGCGGGTCAAGAAACCGAAGCCGCGCAAGCGGTTAAACCACTTGACCTGGGCCCGTTCGAGACCGCTGGTGGGGGTGACGGTAACGTGGGTACGGGCCGGCAATTGCGCCGGATGCACTGCTGTCGACTCGTCCATCGACAGAATGCGGAACGCCTGCATGCCGCGCTGACGCGGCACCGCTTCGCAGACGACGCGCGCGCCTTCATATGCTGTTTGATATCCGTCGCGGCGCAGACACGTCACGTGCAACAGCACGTCGCCCGCTCCACTGTCTGGGACGATGAAGCCGTAGCCCTTCGAGACGTCAAACCATTTGATGACGCCGCTGACCTCGACGACACCAGCCGCCTCGTTTTGCGAGAGCGCCTCATGCGGCCCAGTTTCTATTCCAGGACCTTTTGGTCCGACGTCTTCGGCCGCCATGACCCCGCGTGCCCGCATCTTTCAGCGTCTCTTATGGACGCTTCAACGAATCTGTGAAGGAACGATAACATCGGCGCTGCAATGGAAAAGGCCAAATTTCGATTTGGCAGGTCCATTCACAAACTGTGCACAGCTTGCGAAACGCCAGATGTTTGCCGTAGTCGGGCTGATTCGCGCGCCGCGCGCGCAAATTTTCAGTCGGCGATGAAGCGTGAGAGCACGTCACCGATGTCGTGATGGATGACGAGGTCAGCAATATCGTCAAAATCCGTCGGTTCGCGATTGATAATGACCAAAGTTGCCCCGTTTCGCTTCGCCATCAGCGGAAATCCCGCCGCCGGCCACACCACCAGCGAGGAGCCGATCGCCAGCAGCAGGTCGGCCGACGTGGCAAGCTCCTCGGCATGCTGCATCGCGGCCGGAGGCATCGACTGGCCGAAGGCAATCGTTGCGGTCTTGATGTAGCCATCGCATTCCACGCATTCGGGTGCGCGGCCGGACTGGTCGAATGAGTCCTTCACCCACTTGAGCTCGTAGCGTTTGCCGCAGTCGAGGCACGCAGCGTAGCTCGTGTTGCCATGCAGTTCGCAGACCTTCGGGTGCGGGATGCCGGATGCCTGATGCAGGTTGTCGATGTTCTGGGTGATGATCCCGGGCAGCTTGCCCGAGTGATACAGACTCGCGAGTGCGCGGTGCCCACGCCCCGGCCTGGCCTTGCTCAGGGTCTCGTCCATCGCGAAACGCCGGCGCCAGGTCTCGTCGCGCGCCTCCTGACTTCCCAGAAACTGGTCGAACGGGATCGGCGCGTGCTTGGTCCACAGTCCGCCGGGCGAGCGGAAGTCGGGGATCCCACACTCAGTCGAGATGCCGGCGCCGGTGAAGGCCACCACGGCCTCGGATCGCTCGACCAGCCCTGCCAAACGCTCTGCGCCGGTCTCCAAATCGGGGGCAATCATGGACGCAAAACCGTGTTTGACCCTGTATATAGTGCTGCGGCCGGTAGAGCCCGGCCGTTCAGTGAGGTTGTCATGCGATATCTGCACACAATGCTGCGCGTCCGCAATCTGGACGCTGCCCTCGACTTCTACTGCAACAAGCTCGGGCTGAAAGAAGCCCGCCGGGTGGAAAGCGAGAAGGGACGGTTCACCCTCGTGTTCCTCGCCGCCGCCGAGGACGAGGGTCTGGTCGACGGATCCAAGAACAAGGGCCGTCCGGCGCCGCTGGTGGAACTCACCTACAACTGGGACACCGAGGACTACGGCGAGGCGCGCTATTTCGGCCACCTCGCCTATGAGGTCGACGATATCTACGCGACCTGCGAGAGATTGCAGAAGGCCGGGATCACCATCAACCGCCCGCCGCGCGACGGCCAGATGGCCTTCGTGCGCTCGCCCGACAAGCACTCGATCGAGCTTTTGCAGAAGGGTAACGCGCTGCCCCCGAAGGAGCCGTGGACCTCGATGCCCAACGTCGGGCACTGGTAGTTTGCTTGCCGGGCCCGGCAAACCTCTCTATATCCGGGGCCGCAAAACGCCTCTGTCCCCATCGTCTAGAGGCCTAGGACATCACCCTTTCACGGTGAAGACCGGGGTTCGAATCCCCGTGGGGACGCCAGCGCTTCTCAAAAATCCCGAGCGCGCGGCCGATGCGCTGAGCGCATAAGCGTATGCGCGTGCGCGAGGGCTTCCGTTCACCTAGTCTCTTGCGGCAACGGACTGTGTGAAAGCGTAGCCCATGGGAATGCTGATCGACGGGCGCTGGACTGAAGACGTTCCGCCGGAAACCGGGGCCGGCGGCGAGTTCCGCCGCATCGCCAGCGCCTTCCGCGACCGCGTGACGGCGGACGGTTCTTCCGGGTTCAAGGCCGAGGCCGGGCGTTACCATCTCTACGTCGGCTATCACTGCCCGTGGGCGCACCGGACCATCATTTTTCGCACACTGAAAAAACTCGAGCACGCGATCACCATCTCGTACTGCCTGCCCTACTTCCGCGAGAACGGCTGGACCTACGACCTGCGCCCGGAAGCGCCGGACTGCACGCTCGATGAGATCAACGGCTTCCACTACCTGCACCAGGCCTACTCGGCCGCCGATCCGCACTACACCGGCAAGGTGACCATTCCGGTGCTGTGGGACAAAAAGACCGACAAGATCGTCAACAACGAGTCCTCCGAAATCATCCGGATGTTCAACAGCGAGTTCGGCGGGATCGCCGGCAGCGACACCGACTATTATCCCGCCGCGCAACGTGCCGAGATCGATCGGATCAACGCCTTCACCTACGACAACATCAACAACGGGGTGTACCGCACCGGCTTCGCGCGCTCGCAGGCGGCCTATGACGAGGCCTATGACAGCCTTTTCGCGGCGCTCGACGAGCTGGAAGCACGCCTCGCCAAGCAGCGCTATCTCGTCGGTGACCAACAGACCGAGGCGGACTGGCGTCTGTTCCCCACGCTGGCGCGCTTCGACGTCGCCTATTTCTCCGTGTTCAAGTGCAATCGGCAGCGTCTGGCCGATTTCCCGAACCTGTTCCGCTACGCGCGCGACCTCTATGCCACGCCGGGCGTCGCTGAGACTGTCAAGCCGCGGCTCTATGTCCTCAATTATTATTCGCTCGAACGCGTGAACCCGAACGGGATCATCCCGGACGGCACGCCGTTCACCTTGAACTGACGCCGGGGGGCTCGTTGCCAGTTTCGATCCGCAAGATTGCCGGCATCGATCTCGAGTTGTTCGAGGACGGGGCTGGCCCACCGCTCCTGCTGCTGCATCCGGGGCGCGGTTTCGTTGCGAGCGATGCCTATGTCGCACTGCTGACCAAGCACCGGCGGCTGATCGCGCCCTCGCATCCCGGGTTCGGCAATTCGAGCCTGCCGCTGTGGCTCGATCACCCCTCCGACATTGCGATCGTCTATCTCGAACTGCTCGATGCGCTCGGGCTTGCGCGCATCGACGTCATCGGCGGCTCGATCGGCGGGTGGATCACGGCCGAGATGGCCTGTATGGCCCCCGAACGCTTCAACAAGATCGTGCTGGTCGGTCCGGTCGGCGTGAAAACCGGCCCCTCAGACAAACTCGACATGCCTGACGTGTTCGCAATCGCGCCCGACAAACTCCCCACGCTGCTGTTCCACGATCCGTCGAAGCGCCGCGATCCGGCGAGCATGTCGGACGACGAACTCGCCATCAGCGTGCGCAACTGGGAGACGGTCGCCCTGCTCGCCTGGGAACCCTACATGCACAATCCGAAGCTCAAGCAGCGCCTGCATCGGGTGAAGAACCCGACCCTATTCCTGCGCGGCGAGAGCGACGGCCTGATTTCGGCGGACTACCTCGCGAAATACGCCGCGCTGCTGCCGAACGCCACGACCGCCACGATCGCCGCCGCAGGCCATGTGCCGGAATCGGAACAGCCTGAGGCATTCGTCACAAAAGTCCTGTCGTTTCTCGAAAGCTGAGTGAGAGCAGAGACCATGCGCGCCTGGCACTTCAGCGAAAACGCCTATCCCTATCTGCCGCCGGCCGACAGCTACGAGTCGATCCGCGTCACCTTGCCGAACAGGAACTACGACCCGCGCAAGGGCGCCGAGCTCTACGACCGCTTCCTCGACGAGTGGTGCATCGCCGAGGACGAGGGCATGGAGATCATGCTCAACGAGCACCACCAGACCGCGACCTGCGTCGATCCCGCTGCGCCGCTGGTGCTGGCAGCGCTTGCCCGCCTCACCAAGAAGGCGAGGCTCCTGATCCTCGGCAACCCGATCGCCAACCGGCGCCAGCCGGTGCGCGTGGCGGAAGAGATGGCGCTGGTCGACGTGCTCTCGCGTGGCCGGGTCGAGGTCGGCTTCGTGCGCGGCGTGCCCTACGAGATCGCCGCCGCCAACTCAAACCCGGTTTACACCAACGAACGCCACTGGGAGGCGCTCGA
>Ga0105245_10001626_pt1 | contig 20441 bp, 18 predicted proteins | sample KBSM54metaG_FD_81523 | JGI IMG/M metagenome (GOLD analysis project Ga0105245, IMG submission 81523) | Miscanthus rhizosphere microbial communities from Kellogg Biological Station, Michigan, USA - KBS M5-4 metaG | ecosystem: Host-associated > Plants > Roots > Rhizosphere > Soil | place...
CGACGCCGACCAGCTTGGACAAGCACGCCGAAACGTACGCTCAAGACATCGACCTCCACTACATTTGGTTCCGCGGCCTCAGCTTTTGGCCCTACGATCAAATGGACTACCTGCGACGCCTCGCGGACAACATCGGCGATACGGACTACCTGCACATCAATGACCTGTACTTGGACTTGAGCCCGGGTGATCACGTCAACGTCACGCACGACGCCGCTCGGGATTTCGATTACTCGACCGCATCGATTCCGTTCGGTAATCCGGTGTCCAGCATCGTCGGCAAGTTCTCGCTCACCCACTCGGACGTTCGCGAGCTCGTGGCTTACGCGGCACAACAACTGATCAATCAAGGTCTGGCCACGGCGGACTCGACGTACATTCTGCTCAGCGATCAAGTGACCGAGGAGAGCGACGATCATTTGAAGCGATTCTGCACGGACTATTGCGCGTGGCACACCACCGACCAAGTCACGAGCGGGAGCCAAACGCTGAACCTGCGCTACGCCTTCGTCGGCAAACCCAGCAGCAGTTGCGGGATCTGCGAGCACAACACGGTCGCATTGCCACGCGTGTATTCGGGCGAAGACGTCGACGTCGACGCCATGGCATCGACCATCGTTCATGAGCTCAGTGGTTTCATCTCCGATCCGGCGGCTTCGGGCTGGTATTCGGATGAAAATGACGGCCCGATGGAAAACGCCGATTTGTGCGCCTGGAAGTTCGGCACGCCCTCGAACGTGAACGGCGCTGACTACAACTTCACGCTCGGCGGCGAAAAATACCTACTCCAGCAGATCTATTCGCTCAGCGATCGCGACACGGGTGAAGGCGAATGTGCCCTGGGGCAGGTCGCCGTGACCAGTGGTGGTAGCAGCGGCGCTGGCGGTGCTGGCACTGCTGTTTGCACCTGCTCGGTCGTCGGCGGTCCCACGAGCGCCGGCAGCCCGCTAGCGTTCACCCTCGCCGCTGGGCTGCTCTGGGCTTCCACGCGCCGTCGCGGGCGCCGCGACACTCGCCGCAGCTGACCTGCTTCGAACCAGGCGCCGCCGGAACGAGGCCAGCGGCGCCAATCAATAAGCCAAGTTCGGAAAATCCGCTGGGCGGCGCGGCGGTGAGGGATTCTCGATAAATGATGACTCGACCTACCGGTCTATTGGGAGCTGGCGCCCGCCGCGGCGTCGGCGACGTCGCTTGTGGCACCTTGCATTACCCAGGCGCGAATCACGAGCCGGTCGGCCTCCGGCAGGAGATCGAGAGCTTGTGGCATCGACTCCGCGCATGCTCCCGTGCAGCCCGCGATGGTACAGGCGTCGTCGTCGAGCTTGCGTAAGAGAAAGCTCTGTGCGGCATCGCCCGGTGCGATCCGCATGAGCGCCGGAAAAATCTTGGTCGGCACGGAGACGAGGTTCGCGTACGCGCGCGTCGCGTCCTTCCCTAGAAACAGGTTGCCTTCCGGCGGGCTACCGCCATGGCACGAATCGAAAGCGCAGGCGCGCCCGAAGATGGGGAGCACGTCGTTCGAAAACGAGACAACGGGCTGTACCGGGTCGAACGTGCTCGGGGGCGTGTAGAGCGCGCAGACTTTCTCGGGCGACTTGGTGCTACAGCCAGCGGCCAACGGCATGCCGAGGGCTGCCGAAAGCGCTAGACAGAAAAGGCCGCGAAGCGGTGAAGTTCGAAGATTGCCGAGCGCGCGACGAAGCATGCGGTTCCTTTTGCGCGGAAAGAGTCGCCGCGACCAGAGAATACTGAAGCACGCCTGTTCGCGAGAAGCGTCCCAATTTGAGCCCAGAGCTGGCGCTCGCCCGGAGGTGTCAGGGCCGGCCTTGCAATGAAACGTGACCTGGACCACATACGGCAAACCGCGATGCGCCAATCCTCTTTTCGTCGAGTCTCTGCTTTTGCTCTTAGCCTCCTGTCGCTCGTTGCCTGTAGCAATAGCAAGAACACCACGCAGGCCGAGACCTTCACCCTGACCACGCCCGAGATCACGGTCCCGGCGGGTCAGGAGCGTTACGAGTGCTTCAGCAAAACGCTCGACGAGGACATCGCCGTCGACCGTTTCGATTTCGTGGGCAGCCCGTCCGTGCACCACGTGTTCCTCTCGCGCACGCTCGCGCCCGAGCCGGAGGGGCTGAGTGAGTGCAACGTCATTTTCAAGCAGACCTGGCTGCCGATGTTCGTCACGGGCAACGGGTCGACGTCACTCGAATATCCAGCGGGAGCTGCGACGGTGCTGCACAAAGGGCAGCAAATCGTGCTTCAGCTTCACCTGCTCAACGCCACCGCCGCAGACGTTGCGAAAAGCGCAAGCGTAGTGATGCGCAAATCCACGTTGACGAACCCGGATCCCGTCGGGATCTACGCCTTCGGCACGCAGAAGATCACGCTACCCGCGGGCGGCCCGAGCGATGTCGTCGTGGATTGCACGCCAACGGAGGACGTCGAAGCGTTCGCCACGCTCGCACACATGCACAAGCTCGGCACCTCTCTCCATCTGTCGGTCGAGGGCGACGACGGACAGATGCACGAAGTCGTGAATCGCGATCCGTACTCCTTCAACAAGCAGTACATCGAGGCGGATCCGATTCGCGCTCCGAAGGGGAAGAAGACGCACCTGACCTGCGGCTACGACAACACGACGGATCACGTCGTGACCTTCGGCGAAAGCTCGAACGACGAGATGTGCTACCTCGTCGGCTACGTCCGCGGCAAAGAAGGTGCTTTTGGTTGCGACAACACTTCGTTCGTCGCCGACCCCGACGCCGGCACGGACGCTGGCGCCATGTGCATGCCAACCGAAAACTCCGTCGGCATCGGCGCCGCTTGCACGAAAGGCGGCAATGAATGCAAGAGCGGGCTTGCCTGCTCGCTCGATCAAGCTGGTTCGAGCGGGCCCGGCTTCTGCCTGAAGATTGGTGGCTGCACGACCACCGCCGATTGCGGCGGCGGCGACGCAACGTGCTGCGCGCCCGCGCAAGGCGGCGGCGCGATCAAGATCTGCATTCCCGAATCGTGCCGCCCCTCGAACTGCACCGTCGCTCCCTGAGCTTCGACCTGCGGGGATGGCGGCGACGCCGAGCGCAGCAGTCTCGAGAAGCTGGCCGCCTTAGGTGAGACCGAGCACACCCGGAAAGCGCGGATCGCCGAAGGCGGTCATCGGCACGTCGACGGCGTTCGCGATGGCGGCGAGCAACGTGTTATGCGCCTCGTTCTTGAGCTCGATCACGCGGCCGCCCGTCTTGATGGCGATGTTTGCGCCCGCACCGACCACGACCGGAACCTTGAGCACCGTGTGTGAAAAGCCGCTGTTTAGCGAGTTCATGTACATCACCACCGTGTTGTCGAGCATCGTGCCGTCACCCTCCGGCACTGCGGCCAGCTTGTCGAAGAGTTTGGCGAGCATGCTCATGTACCAGCGCTCGACGTTGATCTTGTCGACGTTGTCGACACCGGGGCGGTGGCTGATGTCGTGGTGGTGCCGCTCGGGGAACTCGATGCCTTGGTGAGGGATCCCGAGCCATGGAAAGAAAATGTTGTAGTCCTCGCCGTCGCCCAGCGCGAGCGTGCTGACGCGCGTGAGCCCGCAGGCCATGGCGGCGACAATCTGATCCATCTCGCTCTCGATCAGAGTCGGGAAGTTCTCGATCGCTCCGAAATCGACGCCTGCGTCGACGGTGGGCGGTTGGCAGCTGCTGCTGACGGAGCCGCCTTCGAGCTGCCGCTCGATGTTGCGCACGGCCTCCAGGTGAAGCTGAATCTTTTGCCGGTCCTCGGTGCCGAGCCGCTGACTCTGCCGTTCGAGTGATTGCCCGACGTAATCGAGCACGCTCTGGCGTTTCTTGCGCAGGCGCACGAGCGCGGGGTCGGGGGCGCCTTTGCTGATGCCCGCAAACAGCGAGTCGAACAGCTTTCGTGGGTCACTTTCCGCGCTGAACGGTGCCTTGTTGCCCGTCCAGGACAGGGTCGCGTAGCCGCTGCCGTCGCGCCCCCACGCACGCACACTCAAAACCGGAAAGGGCAGCGCCTTCTGCTTGTTGAACTCTTGCCCGATGTATTGATCGATGGATTGAGACGACGCGAGCGCAAGCCCGGGGCCGCCTGGATCGTGCGGCGGATCGCCGGTTGCGGGGGTGGTTGCGGTGAGCACCGAACCCCAGCAATGGTGTGCGTCGCCGTTGCCACCGAACGGGTTGTCTTCGGCCCACACGCGCAGATCGATGCCCTTTGGAAAGATCAGCTTTTGTTTGTGAGCTTCGAGCGGCGCCGAAATGGCTGCGAGGGTGAGAGCGCCATCACTGCCCGTGGGCCAGAAGCTGTCTTCAATCGTGCCATTGCCGGTGACGACGAAGATGACGCGCTTTGGAAACGTCGTGGTCGCGCCGAAGCCTTGCTCTTGATGCAAGAGGGGCAGGAGCAACGCCGAGGCACCGGTTGCAGCGAGTAACGAACGTCGAGAAATGCGACTTTTCATGGCGCTGGGACCTCACCTGGCGCGGGCGCGCGGTGCGTGAATGGCAACGTTCGCGTGATCGCAACGATCAGCGCGCGAGTGTCGAGCCCGCTCTGGCGATAGCTCGACTCCAAGTAGTCGCTGGCGGCGGAGTCAGCATCCTGCTCGAAGCGATCGATGCCGTAGCGCAGCCACTGCCTGGCAAAGCAGGCCTGCGCTTCGCTCGATTTCGCAAGCAAAGCGGCGAGTTCGCCGGCGTCGTTGAAGCTGATGGGCTTGCCGTCCAAAGTCGTGCTGCCGCTCGCGTCGATGGGGTTGACGCCGTCCAATTGGCGATACTTCCCGGCGCCGTCGAAGTGTTCGAAGGCGAAGCCCAGTGCGTCCATCTGGTTGTGGCAGCCCGCGCACGCCGGGTTGCTGCGGTGCTCGGCCATCTGTTGCCGCACGGTCAATTTCGGGTCAGGCGCCGGCAATTCTGGCACCACGTTCGGCGGAGGAGGGGGCACGACGGTGCAGAGCAGGCGGTTCAAGATGAACTTGCCGCGGCGCACGGGCGAGGTGCGGTAGCTGTTGCCCTTGACCGCCATCAGCGAAGCCTGCGTCAACAGACCGAGCCGCGCATTGGACGACAGATCGACGCGCCCGCTGCCGTCTGGCGTTACGCCGTAGTATTTGGCGAGCGGCGCGTCGGCGAAGGTGTACTTGGCGGTGAGCAGATTCGTGAACGTCGGTGCAGAGCCGCGCAGCACATCGCGCGTGAAGGCGAGTGTCTCGCTGACCATGGATGGCACCAAAGCCGGGGAGAAATCGGGGAAAGCGTTGCTGTCTTTGACCGAGCTCGACAGCGGCCCGAGCTCGAGCCATTGCGAAATGAAGTCGCCGAGTGTGTCGTCCGCACGCGTGTCGGCGAGCAGACGCTGAGCCTGAGCGGCCACCTGATCCGGCGTGGAAAGCTGGCCGGCGTCGGCTGCGGCGAGCAGCGCGTCGTCGGGCATCGAGTTCCAGATGAAATAGGAAAGGCGTGACGCCATTTCGTAGTCGTCGAATTTGACCAGCGGACCATCGGCTTTGGGCGCGGCGAGGCCGCGCTCCCAGCGGTACAAAAAGCCGGGCGATTGCAACATGGCCTCGACCAAGACGGACAGGGCGCCGCGGAAATCGTAGGCCATGTCAGGGTCAGTGCGCAGCTTTTGGTAAAGCGTCATCAGGTCGTCGACCTCACTGCTATCGACCGGTCGTCGATACGCGCGCTTGCCGAAACTCGTGACGAAGGCACGTGCACACGTCGTTTCGTCGGCCCCCGCGCAGTCGAAAGTGTTGCTCGCTGAGCCCGGACCGACCGCGGCGAGGCTGGCTTCTGCCAGATCCATGAAGCGCTTCACTTCGACATCGGAGACGGTACCGGGCAGGGAAAACGCGAGCTGAATCGCGTTGTCATCCGGGACGCCCGTCGTGACGTCGAAGGTCGAAGGCAGGGTGGGCAGCAAGGCACGGAGCGTATGGCCGAGCTCCAATTTGCCGAGTCTGCGCAATGGTGTCGCCCCAACCGTGGCGCTGGTGGGCGCGCGGCCGTCGGTCGTTTCTGTCGACGCGCTTCCGGAATTGCTCGTCGATCCCGTGCCACCGCCCCCGCTATGAGGAGCGCCCGAAGCAGTCCCGTGGCTCTCGACATAGCCTTGGCAGCCCGAGCCCAATAGCAGTAGCGCGGCGAGGAGCGCCGACGACCCGGCAGGCAACGACAAGTGGCTCGGGGGCTTCACACCGACATGCGTGGGGGGAAGAGCCGGAAAGCGTCACAAAATCTCAGATTCCGAAAAGATAACACCGGGCAGCGCTGGAAAGTTCCAGTCACAGATCCCCGCTGGTGACGGAATTCGCCCCACGCGATAGTCGAGTCGCAGCTAAAGCGTCTAACCGTTCGGGCCGTTCGGTTCAGAATGGCCCTGAGTGACAGTTTACTCGTCGTCTTGACGACGGACTTGCTCGACGGCGGGTGCAAGGCGGCGATCGCCTTCGGCGTGGCGTTGGCTGCGTTGTCGAATGGGACGAAGGTCCACCTGTTCTTGTCGCTGCAGTCCGCGGTACTCGGCACGCCCTCTGGCGCCGCTGGCCTGCGCGCGCGCGGGTTTTCCGAGCCGCTCGCGGACTACATTGGCCACTTCGTGGAGTTCGGTGGTCAGTTGGAGGTCTGCTCGTCCTGTTTCGAGGAGTACTGCCGCGATTTGCCGAAGGACGACAGTGGCAAAGCCGCATTGCTCCCCGGCACGGCCATCCACAGCCTCGGCGTCGTCGCGGAGCGCGCTGCGCTCATGCCAATCATCACCTTCTAGCATCATGGATCCGTTTCGCCGCCGTCCGTCCTCTGAGCTCGAGCTCGAGCTCGACCCCTCGAGCAGGAGTAGCGGCACGCGCATGCGCGCTGCGCCGCGCGCAACGGGCTCGAGCGGCCAGTACATCACGCGCTATGGGCAAATCCGTGACGTGCTACTGCGCTACCTCAGTCCAATCCTCGTGGACTCCGTGCTCGAGCGCGCGATGCGGGCACGCAACCTCTCGCCCATGACGTTGAGCGACACCACGCTCGCCGAGATCACCTCTGACATCATGGTCGGGCTACGGCTGTTCGTGCCCGAAGAGCGGCTGAGCCAACTGATGTTGGAGCTGGCCGAGACGCTGGACTCGGAGCACGCATGAACACACGCCTGGAGCTCGGAGATCTTCGAAGCAACGAGCACTTCGCGGCGCTCGAGAACGAGGTCAAGGCGCTCACTCGTCTGAGCCTCGAGCAGTCGGCTCGCCTCGAAGCCCTTTCCGGTGCAGTGCAAAGCACCGGTCAACAGGACAAGCTCTCGCTGATCGTCTTCAGTGGTAGCTTGGATCGGCTGATCGCAGCATTCGTGCTGGCGACGGGCGCGGCCGCGATGGGCATGCAGGTCAGCATGTTTTTCACGTTTTGGGCCACCGCCGCGCTGCGCAAGGACACGAGCCGCGTCGAAAAGACGCTGCTCGAGCGCATGTTCGGTTGGATGTTGCCCAAAGGAGCGAAGAAGCTGCCGCTCTCGCAGATGAACATGGCAGGCGGTGGCCCGATGATGATCCGGCACATCATGAAGAAGAAGGGCGTCGCCTCGGTGGAGGAGATGATCGAGCTGTCCGCCGAGCTCGGCGTCGAGCTCAATGTCTGCACGATGAGTATGGATCTGCTGGGCATGAAGCCGGAGGAGCTGCTCGACTATCCGGGCCGCAGCTTCTGCGGCGTGGCAAAGTTTCTCGAGACCGCCGCGCCGGGTAAGCTGACCCTATTTTTGTGATCGCGAGGCAAGTGCACATGGCCGACATCGACGCTCGCGGGAAATCCTGCCCCTTACCCATCGTGCTCACGGCAAAGGCCCTGCGGGGCTCGGTGCCGGGCGAGGAGATCACGATCCGCGCGGACGACCGGGCGTTCCCGGAAGACATCCGAGCTTGGTGTCGCAAGACCAGCAACGAGCTTTTGTCGCTCGAAAGCAAGCCGGGGTTTTTCGAGGCCGTGGTCAAGAAGACTTGAGCTTTGCCCAGACATGCGAAGCAAGATCAGCATCGCCCGGGAGCCGTCGAGGCCCAAGCCGAATAGCGTTTTGCGCAGTGAGAGCGGCCGGTGAGCGCGCTCGGCGGCGCGCCGGTGTACGGCGATGCCACGCTCACTCTGCGCGTACAACACAACTTGCTCGTTGCCAGTTGGTACGCCGCGCCCACGGTCGCGCAGATGCGGTGTATCGGCGAGCAATTCCTGAAGCTGTCACGGTCCTTTGGCAATGACGTCGGCTTTGCCAACCTCATCATCCGAGCGCGAGTCGAGCAGTCGACCAAAGAAGCCCGCGAAGAAGCGCTGCTGTTGCTCAAGCGCTTTCGCGAGAACCGATGTTTTGCGCACGTGGTGTTCGAGACCGGTCTCACGGGCGCGCTCGTGAAAACGGTGCTGCGCACGATCGGTATGGCCGGTCCCAACCGGGGTTCAGTTCGCGTGTTTGGCAGCACGCTCGATGCCGCGGGTTGGATCGCAAGCAAGCTTACCGGTCATGCGGATCGCGCTTGGTCGAGCAGTGAAGTGCTCACGCTTTTGAACTTCGCGAGCAAAACCCCGCTCGACGGAGCGCTGGTCAGCCCCCGCTAAAGGCTGGTCACGCCGGGAATTGAAGGGGCCAAAGCCAGAACGAAAACACGATCCAGCACGCCAGGAGGCATTCCTCAAGGACTGAAGTGTGGTCAGCGCACGCATTTCAACGGCACCGCGAGGCCGCCTTCCAGCACGACGAGCGCGCGATCGCCCTCCGGCGCGACGACGACGCGTACGACGCTCGTCGAGCGCGTCGTTCGGAAGAGCCTCGCGGGTGCGCGCGGTGTGCCGTCCGGCGCGATCGCCTGTACGAAGAGGTTGAAGTCGTTCGCGCGCGTGTTTTCGGTCCAGAACAGCATCGCGTCGCCGTTCGGGACCGAGACGAGCGAGAGGCCGTAGAGCGGCCCCGCGAGGGGCACCGACTGAAGCGCGCCCGCCATGACACCATTGCGTGTGAGCGGCGCAAGATCCACGGACGACCAAGACCATGCCGCGAGCAAGCCCGTGGCGGTGCTGGCGACCTGCACCGGGGCGGTGTTCGCGCCGACATCGCGTTCGGGCGCGAGCGGCGCCCCCTGCGCCGCGAAGTGCTGGAGCCAGTCGGTGTAGTTCCCGGTCTGCGGATCTTCGCGGAATGTGTTCACGACGAATGAACCATCCTCGAAGTTGAAGCGAGCCCACGCTGCGCGCTTGGCAGGGACCACGAGCGTCGTTCGATCGCGAACGGCTCCGCGTGCGTCGACGCGCACGAGGTCGACCGGCGTTCCACCCTGGGTCGATGTCGTCAAATAAGAGAAGCCGTCGCTCTCGGCCGCGAGCCCGAGGCAGCGGTTTGGTCCCTCTCGGACCGTGTCGCCGGCGTCGGCGCCGTTGGCGGCGAGCGGTACGAAGCGGCAGCCGGTCTCATCGGTGACGAGGCCTGCGATGTTCGCTCGGTTCGTCGCGAGAGACATTTCCCCTCCGGATTCCGTCACGGCCGCGAGCGCGGGGTGCGTTTGGACTTCTGTGCGCGGCGAGCCGTCGAACGCGAGGACACGCGTGCTCCACGCGAGCCCGCGCGGGCGCGAGGCCGTCGTCGTGTACCAAGCGACGAGCACGTCGCAGCCGTTCGCGAGCACGTCGCTGATGTCGATGGCTGAGTTGGGCGGTGGAGGCTCGGTGATCATCGTCCCGTCAGCGGTGGCCAGCCACGAGCTGCATGGTGGCGCTCGTGAAGGCACGACCGGCGTGCACACGGCGGCCGCGTCAACGCCGCTGTCGACTGGTCCGCTGCCGCCGAATCCGCCAGTGGCCAAACTCACGCTCGACTCGAGCGCAGTGCGCGCGCCGCACTCGGCGCAGGCGAGGAACAAGAAAATGTACGCGCGGCCGCCGATCCGTGATCCGTCCAATCAATTGCCCGATCGCGCGAGTCGCCCCGGCATCTGGCGAATTTAACACGCACCCTATCGAGCGACAACGCCAAGCCGCGCAACGCGCGGGAGACGTGCCTTGAGCGCCGACCAGAGCTGCTGTCGCTCAGCGACGTGAAACCGAGGGGGCAACTTCAGCGGAGAGGGAGGGAGCGCGCCGCGCCTGCGTTGTGTGGCGGAATGCGGTGGGGGCGCGTCACGCAGCCTGCGCCTGGAGGGGCTGCGCCCGGCACGCTGCCGGCTCACATGCGGTCTCGTTCTTCGCTCAATCTTGAATCGCAACGGCGGCTTTCTCTACCAGTGCCCGATTTCTGCGGCGCAACTTGCGGGCATCTTTCAAGGCGAGTCTTGACGTTCGGGCTCGAAGTCCGCTAAGGATCTGCGGGCGCTTGGTTGGGTGGGTTCAACCCAGGCGCGGAAGGGTCATTGGGGATGAGAGCCAGCAAGGCGTTTGGGGTAGTGGGTTTGGGGCGGGTTGCGTGCGTGTTTTCACTCGTTGCGTTGAGCTCTGGGCTGGTGAGTTGCGGTGGTACCGACTCACTGACCACTGCTCCGAGCGGCGAAAGTAGTGGCAAAACTGCCGATCACGGCGGCGAAACCGTCATTGGCGTGCACGTCGCTCACGTCGATTACACCGCGACGCACACGATTGATTTCTGGGAAGTTCAGCCCGGCAACGTGCTGATGCTGCAACAGTTCGACACTACGCAAGGCGATGCCGCACTCAAGCTCGAGCCCCTGTTGCTCGATGCAGGCGGCACGCTCGGCGCGCTCTACCGAAAGTTGAAGAACGATCCGAACGCGCCCCTGTCACCCGAGATTTCGGCGGCAGATGAACACCGGCGGCAGATGCCGGTTCGCGATGGTTCGAAGCCCAGGCCAGTCGCACCCCCGCCGCTCTACCCACCGGGCACAACGACGCCCGTCGTCGGAGGTGCACCCGCACAACCGCCCGCACAGCCACCCGCGAAACCCGGCACGCTGACGGTTCAAGACGCGGCCTACAACTACGCGACCTGGAACAGCGGCTTCTGCACTCCAGACAGCGCCATCGGTACCGATCAGTCCTACTGCCCGGCGGGTTACTACGGTACTGTTTGGGGCTACTATCCTGAGACAATCTACTGGGAATCAGAGGGGTACAATCCGCAAGCGCGCGGTTCGTCGAGTGACACCTTCAAGGTCTACCAATGGACCGGCGGCGCCTGGCAGCAGATCTACAATCTGTATCTCGGTGCCGGCAAGACGGTCGACGCGTTCATTACGGGCGGACCGGCCTACTATCACGGCGGCATCACCGGATCGGCGGTGGGCTATGCCGAGCGGTCGCGCTTCTCTTTCCCGCAGCTTCAATGGTTGTCGACCAGCCCGGACGCATACAGAGGCGCGGACTGGTGCAACGACGTCAATGGCATCACGCACGACGGTACCAAAGGCATCTTCAGTCGAACGGACGGAGACTACGCGTGCCTGGGCACGGGCACTGACATCCACACCACGCCGTCGTCCTGCCCGTATCGGGAACCGACTGATTGGCTTGCCTGCGGGTTCAACCATTTCGGTGACATCGTCTTCGACGAAAACCGCAGGGCGCTGTTCGTCAGCATGAATATGGAGGGCAGCCAGAACGGGGCGATCGGCATCCTGGCGCCGGACCTGCAAACTCCGCTCGGATACGTGGTCATCAACCCGAACGACCAGGTGGCGTGGGTCGCGAGAAACCCGAAGAACGGCGACTTTTACACGACCAGCAGCAGTGGCCCGATCACGACCAGTCCCCGGGTCATTCACCGCAATTCGGTCATCTTCAACCCGGCGCAATATGTCCCTTTTAACCTTCCCGACCTTCCGGGGATTACGGGGTTGGCTTCGTCGGCGTGCGCCCAGTTTCTGAGCCCAGGCTGGGGCAACGGTGCGATATCGAGCCAGCTGAGCGACATCGTTCTCGTGAACGACCCGTCGAACTACGATCCTAGCCGGTCTTGGAATATCCAGGGAGGCAAGGTGTCGAGCCACGGCAAGCTCTGGGTGAATGCTCCTTTCGACGACCAGAACAACGTCATTCTGGGTATCGACCCGTACACCGGCATCGTTCAGACCGCGACCTTCTACGTGATTCCCGGAACCACATCTGAGATCGGAAGTTGGTGGGGTGGGGCACCGTACAGCATCGAGGCCGAGGGGCTCGACGTCACGAGCGACGGCCAGGTTCACGCACAAATGCTGGCGAACGAGGCTCGCCTCAACGATGAATGGTCGCTCTTCAACTACACCGCAGACGACCCAGCACGGCTCTAGCGCGATGAAATCGACAAGAATCCTACCGGATCTCTTCGGTGCGCCCCGAGCACGCCCGCGCGTCACGCGAGCCCCTGCTGGGAAGCGAATCGTTGGTCGCCGAAGACCCCGAGCCGAGCGCGCGTTAAGCTGACACGCAACCCCTTTCCTATCCGTCTACAGCAGATGCCACGGCGCGAGCCTCGCGGTTCTCACTCCGCACTGGCGCCGGATGTTTCGCGAAGTCACACGGTCAGCGTGACTTCGCGACGACACGGACGAGCGGAAGCGCACCTACTAGCGATCTGCATCGCTAGTAGGTGCGCTCGCTCGTTCATCAGATCGTTTCAGGGCTGAAAGAGTGCGGCGTCCCCCGAGCCGACTGGCTTCGCCTGTGCATTCGAATCAGCAACATCCACGACGTAACTCTTCCAGCCTTGCCCATTGTGCGTCGAGAAGCCGAAGCGTGACGAGTCCGGAGCCCAGGACACGAATTTCTCGCTAGTTTCATGAGGGTCATCGAGCGCGATCGTCCGCGGCGAACCAACCCCTTCACGGCTCAGTCTCATCAAGAAGGGTCGTTCGCGCGGCGCTTGAGTCGGGAGACTCCAGCCGACCAGCCAGCGCGAATCCGGTGACACGGAATACTGGAGGTTTAGGTCGCTCGGCTCGCTCATGACTTCGATTGGCGCTAGGGCCTGTCCGTCCACGATACCGACGGCGAATAGGTGGCTCACCGAACCCGTGCGTCGCACGAAGAACAGCCACGAGCCATCGGGAGAAAATGAGCCCCCGGGAGCTAGCCCCGGAACGGAATCGGCGACGCCAGAACAAATCGAAGCGCGATTCAGGCCTTCACCGCTCGAGCGTAAGACGTCGACGCGGCTGTTGACAGCGACGAGTGCGCTTTCGGTGCTCCAAGCGAAACCGGATTTCTCCGTTTCGGGCCAGGTGACGAGCGGGGTTCTGCCTGCATCGGCTCGCGACAGCTGCCAGGTCTTGGCGTCGGTGGCGTTGCTGGCTTGGAGATGCAGACCAGGCGAGACAGAAGTGACGGTGTCGAGGTGTTTCGTCGCGCCCGAAGCGAAGTCGAGCCAGGTAAGGCCGCCTTCCGTGGGATAGGCGATCGAGTCTCCAGCTGACGCAAAGCTCCACCCGTAGATGAAGTCAGAGAGCTCCGCGGGCGCGCTGAAACCCTGCGGGCCGAGGGTCGCGTACTTGAATTTGTCCAGCGACCAGAGCCTGTAACCCAGGGTTTTGGCCGTGAGCCATTGCGGAGTGCCGTAAACCCCCGCCTCTACGTCGACGACATTGCCCGTCGCTGTAGTGACGTCGGCGCAGCGTATCGCATCCGAGGGCGGCGACCGCAGCACGCTATCCACCGCGAACGCGAGGTGCTGGGAGTCCGGAGACCACTGAAACGGAATGACTCCCGTACCGGCCGCCCCGAGCAGGAGCGGCGCGGACGGCTTCTCACCGGAAACGTCAACGACGTAGAGCTCATGGCGCAGAGGTTCCGTCTCGGTCTCGTCGTAGCGCACGATATAGGCAAGGTGCGACCCATCCGGCGAGAACTCTAGGTTATTGGCCGTCTCGAGTTTCGCGGTGAGCGGAACCTTGGGGGCGTCGGGAGAGAGCCGGTCAACGAGCCATAACGTTTGGTCGTCGCGCAAGGCCATCCAGCGCTTGATGGCGCTGACGCGCAGCGTGAAGGCCTGCGAGCTCACGGCATGCGCCGAATCAGTCAGGCGAATCGTAAAGTCGAAGGTACCGGCTTGAGTGGGCGTGCCGGAGAGCTTGCCCTCAGAGCTCAATGCGAGCCCCGTTGGCAGCGCGCCGCTCTGAAGGTCGAAGGCGAAGCCCTGGTGCGAACCACCCAGCGGAGTGAGTGAGAAATCGTAAGGAGCTGAATGAAACGCTTCCGGGATGCTCGTCGTCGCAATCACCAGGGCATCATCGAGCGTTCCGCACTGTTCCGCCGGCGGTTGACCACCAGTGCCTGCGCTGCCGCCCGCGGAACCACCGACACCGCCGATGCCACCCGCTCCGCGGCTGTCCGACCCACCGCGGCCGGCGCTCCCTCCTCCGTCCCCACCAGCCTGCGCTGAGCCGCCGCTCCCTGCTTGCGCTGAGCCGCCGTTCCCTCCTTGTGCTGACCCGCCACCTGCTTGCGATTCCTCTGGGTCCCCACCAGAAGAGCCGTGGCTGCCGCTGCAGGCGACGGCCATGCTCAGCGGAAGCGCGCCCGCAAAAAACGTAACCAAACGCCCCTTCACCCCAACTGATTTCAAAGTCACGATTAGTCCCAACCTTTCAGGGTCGGGTCTGTGCAGCCTTCGTGCCAGGCATGCCGCTGTCCCAATACAGCTCTATTTCCGGACTTTCGACGCTTCAGGGCATTCAGCCAATTGGCTGTAACAGCGTGACGCGGTGACTAGTGTGACGCTGCGCACGCTCCAGGTTGGAAGGAGGCTGGTCGCGGTTTGTTGCGTGGAGAGGTGGGGTTGCCCCCACCGTGCAGTGCTCGCCGCCTCCGGCGTCTGCGCGCTTCCTGCCTCCCCCAAATTCCGTGCTCGGCCCTTCGTGCCTGCGCGAGGCGCTTCGACACACCCGAAGGGGTGCGGAATGGAGGGAGGCCGCGCCGTCGCCTCGTCCGCACTCGGTGACACGTTGACGCGTTCTTTCGCGACCGTGCGCCCGAGGCACACTCGCGACGCGAGAAACATCGAGCGCCCGTTTGGTCTCGAGGTGCTCAATTGGGCGCCCGGGACGAGCTCACGGCGCAGCACGGTGTTGCGTGGGGCCTCGCGACCGGCGCGAAGCGCAGCGATGGAAATAGCTGCGCGAACCAGCGTCTCGGGTCTCCAGCGGCCGCTGAATTCCTGCCGTTTCTTGACGCCACGGACTGAATGGGACAAGCCCTGAGTGAGTGAGTCGAGGAACATTTCTGGCTGTCGCGGGGCTGTTTTTCGCCTGGACGGAGCAAGCGTCGGCAGCAGCGCTTTCGGTCGAGTGGCATGCGCCGGCTTGTGCCCGTGAAGACGATTTTCGAGTACGACTGCGCCGAGTGCTGCGTCGGGATCGCGAAAACGCCGCGAGCGCCGAGCTCAGACTCAGTGTCGAGATCACGCAGTCAACGGACACTGGCTTCGAGCTCGTCGTCCGAGCACACCATCCCGAGGGCGAACTCGAGCGCACGTTGAACACGAAAACCTGCGGCGAAGCCGTCGAAGCTGCGGCGCTCGTCGTGGCGCTCGCCGTCGATCCCAGCGCGCGCACGGAAAGCGAACCCGAAGCAGAGGTCCCCGAAAAACCGGCGCCTCCAGCGCGAGTGCGCGTGCGCTCGTCGCTACTCGGCGGGCTCTTGCTGGGTGAGTTGCCGCGTGCTGCGCCCTGGGTGGGCGCGGACACCGGTGTTGATTTTCGGGGCTTCGGTGCGATTGCCGAAGTCTTTTGGGCTGCACAGCAGCGCGCCCTCGTGGGCGGTGACGAGACGGGGCGCGGGGGCCAGATTGGAACGTTCGGAGGCGGGCTCGCCGTCTGCTACTCGCCGATCGAGAATGAAGGCCGGCTTTCTGCCTGCCTCGCGTTACGAGCGGGCGCGTGGACGGCGAAGGGGAACGCCGTCGCCAATCCCCAGAGCCACCTCACGCCGTGGTTCGGGAGCGGCGCGCGCGTACGGTACGTGCTCCCGGTGACGGACCACCTGGGCATCCTAGTTTCCGCCGAGGCCACGTATTTGTTCGAGCGCCCCGAATTTTTTCTCGCTGATTTGGGCGCCGTTTTCAAGCCGCCTCACTGGGGAGCGCGCTTCGGTTCCGGCCTCCAAGTCGCCTTTTGAGGGGTGCCCGGCTTGGCCTCGCACTTTTCGTGACGGAACGCTCGGCACGCCGCACTAAGGGGCGATGTCTCAGTACGACCGCTCTGCCGCCCGAGTGGTGGGCACGTTCACGCTCGCCCTGTGCTGCGGCTGCGGAAGCGCTCACCATGATTCGAATGAGCCAGGCCGGGGAGGCGTGGGTGGTAGCAGCATGCTGAACACGAGTGGCGGCGCGACCTTCGAGCTCGGCGATGCAGCGCCGCTCGTCGATGCGGCCAGTTGCGCGTCCATCTCCGAGCGCGCCACCGCGGAAAAGCGGCCTGTCGACATCATCTTCGTGATCGACAATTCGGGCAGCATGAGCGAAGAAATCGCCGCCGTGGAAGCGCGCATCAACGACGACTTTGCCGGCATCTTGTCGGCGAGCGGCGCGGATTATCGCGTGATCATGATCTCCAAATACGGCGAAAAATCGCCGGGTTCCGTGGCGAATGGACCCAACGACATTTGCATTCGCGCTCCGCTGGGCGCGGGTGATTGCAGTGGCACTCAGCCGAAACCCACGCTCAACGCAGCGCCGCGTTTCTATCAGCAGGATGTCGAAATCATGAGTCAGGATGCGTGGTGCAAGCTCATCGATAACTTCGCCGGATCCGACGGTTGGGGTCAGTATGCGCGCCCTGAAGCCTTCAAGAGCATCGTCATCATCAGCGATGATGAAAACGAGTGCACGACGGCGGCTGCGCTCGCATCGAGTTCCGATCCGGTTCAGCTCAGCGCCAACCCGGGGGCCTTCGTGCTCAAAGATCCGAGCGCCAATGCCGCTCGTTTCGATGTCACCCTGCGTGCGCTTTCGGTCGAGCAGTTCGGTACGGCCGAGCGTCGCAAATACCGCGTTCACAGCATCGTCGGCGTGGTCGGAAATACGACGGACGAGGGCGCCTGGCCGCCCAGCGCTCCCTTGCAGGCGGCGGAGTGTGGGAGTGACGTGGATGCCGCTGGCGAAGCTCATCAAGCGCTCAGCATCTTGACCGGTGGGCTGCGCTTCCCGATCTGCGCGCACGACAATTTCAACGTTGTCTTCCGCGCGCTCGCGGCGGACGCGCTTCAGGCGGCGCAGCTATCTTGCGAATGGAAAATTCCCCCGCCTCCGAGCGGTGAGGCGTTCGATCCGGGCCTCGTCAACTTGGAGTATCACGCGGGCGGGGGCGCAACCGTGACGACCATCCCGAAAGTGAACACGCTCGGTGATTGCCGCGCCTCGGGCGGGTGGTATTACGACCGAGACTCCAATCCGTCGCGGGTTTTGGCTTGTCCGGCGACTTGCCAAACCCTCGAAGCGGACAGTTCAGGGGCGATCAACCTGGCTTTTGGCTGTTCGACCATCGTCGATGTCCGCTGAAGCGATCCTTTTCGTGACGGATGAGCCCAAACTCGGCACTAAGTCCGCAATGTCCGCCGCATCCGTCGTCAGTTCTGCCGAAGTGAGCCCTGTGGGCTTGGTTCGGCCGACGTTCGACGAGGTGTACGGTGAATATTTCGACTTCGTTTGGCTCAGTTTGCGACGCCTCGGGGTTGCCTCCGGTGCGCTCGACGACGCGACGCAGGACGTCTTCGTGGTGGTGTACCGGAAACTCGAGGAATTCGAGTTTCGCTCGCAGTTGAAGACGTGGTTGTTCAGCCTGGCCATGCGGGTCGCCCAGACTCACCGGCGAAAGAGCCGCCCGGCTCCCGTAGACTATCAGCTCGAGCAAGTTCCGGACACGGGGAGCTCTCCGCACGAAACCGCCGCGCGCGCCCAGGCTCTGCAAACCATGGATCAAATCCTTAACGGCATGGATGACGAGCGCCGAGCCGTGTTCATCATGGCCGAGCTCGAACAGCTGCCGATCGTCGAAATCGCCGAAGTGTTGGGCTTGAAGCTGAACACTGCCTACTCGCGGTTGCGGCTCGCGCGCGAGACCTTCAACGCGGAACTCAAACGCCACCGGGCCCGAGACGAGTGGAGGCAAACGTGAACCCGTCGTTGGATCCCGAAGCGCGCGATCTGCTTCGCTTGGCCAAGCAAGCCGAGCGAGATTTGCCGCGTGACGCGCAGCGTGTGCGGGCTCGCGTGTTGGCCGCCGTTGGCGGAGTGGCTGCCGCTTCTTCGCTGAGCGGCCACGCGAGTGCAGCCGGCAGTGCCGCAGCGAAGGCGAGCGCGGGCGCGGGTCATGTCGCGCTCGGCGGTGGTGGTCTCGCGGGCTTCGGGCTCGTGAAAGTTGCGGCGGTAGTGATCATACTCGGGCTCGTGGGCGGCGCGGTGGTTCATCGCTATCGCGGCGCGGACGCTCCGAATCAGTTTTTGACGCAGCATAGGAAAACCGATGGTGCGGCTCTGCGCTCGCCCTCAGCGAACGTGCCATTGGCGAGCGAGCCATCAGCGGAGGCGACTTCAAGCGCCGCCTCTTTGGCTCCGCGCGGCGGTCTTGGGGTTCCGAATGCACCGCCGCCAGCGGCAACGTCGGAGCCAGCGTCAACACCGCAACCGGCCCGGGTGAGTACGCCGGCGCTGAGCGTCGGTCGCGTGGAGCTAGGTAAGGCCAATTCCGCCGCGGTTCGCTCGCTCGCGCGACCCGCTCCCGTTAGCCAACCACAGCAGGCCAAACAGGAAGATGAAACTTCGTCTGCCGAGCCCGCTTTGGAGCCGAAGCCTGCACCCGATAAAACCCCCAGCGCGAGCTCGGTCACGACCACGAATGCCGGGCCGCACTCGATCATCAGCGAACTTCGTGCACTACGCTCCGCGCAACAAGCGTTGAACGCGGGCGCGCCCACCCGAACCTTGGTCATCCTGCGCGATGTGCACGGTGGGGAGTTGTTGGCAGAACGTAGCGCACTCGAAATATTCGCTCTTTGTGCGTTGGGGCAGACACGAGCCGCGCAGCAGAAAGCCGCGCTTTTTCGCTCGATCGCAAGTAGTTCTCCGCTTTTGCCACGAGTGAATGCCTCGTGCGCAAAGCCGTAAGCATCACCTCCTTCGTTAGGGTCAAAAACCATGTCGATGCACACCGCGCCTCTGTGGGCGTTCACGCTCTCGCTCGTCTCCGTTGTTGCTTGCTCGGGTAGTTCCGTCTCGCTCGGCAACGACGGTGGCGGACAGGGCGGCTCGGCCAACGCCGGATCGGCGGGCGCTATTCCGAACGGCGGAAGCGCGCCAACGGCGGGTGCCAGCGCTGGTGGCGTGAGCAGCGGCGGAAGCACCACCGGCGGAAGTACGAATCAAGGTGGCTCGGGCAGCAACGCGGGCTCGACCAGCACTGCGGGAGCGGCGGGTGGCGGGCCAATCCACGAATGCGTCGCACCGGTGACAGGCGATGGCGGATGGCAAACCTGCAAGAGCGGTCTCACGCACCGCACGACACCCGCCACCTGCACTTACAAACCCCGCGCCGCCAAGCTCCCTGCGTCGACCGGCACGGACAAGTGCTTCCAGGATAGCGATTGTACGGCCAAGCCCAATGGCTATTGCAGCCTCCAGGGTAACTTCGATGGCATCACCGGCAACGACTGCAGCTACGGCTGTTTGGTCGACGCTGATTGTGCTGCCGATCAACTGTGTCAGTGCGGCGGCGTAGTCGCCGGTTCTTGCGTCTCGTCGACGAATTGCAAATCGGATTCGGACTGCGCTGGCGGCGTGCTGTGCTCGCTGTACGACGCAAACCCCGGCTGCTACACCCCGGAATACGCCTGCCAAACGCCGCAAGACGAATGTGAAACGGACAGCGATTGTCCGTCGAGCTTGTTGCCCATCTGCGGCTTCGACAGCACGGCCAAGCGGCGAGTCTGCCGCGCAGTGAGCTGCCAATATTGATGGTTCGCTCTGCCAGCTTTACACAGAGCGGAGGCGGCTTTGCAGTAATTGACGTCATTCACGTTGCAGCCAGAGCTGCAATCGAGATCCGTCGTCAATTCCGCCGTCGACGACGATGTTCCCTCCCTCTCTGCTGATATCTTATCTCGGTTCTCGCATTCCTTGCCGAGGTGAAGTTCAGGCTAGCGAGTGTGCCTCCTCGGACCGCCACAATTGGCGGCAAACCGCCAATTATGGCGGTGATTTTGGACTTGTATCTAGCGTCCGTCCCGAATAGGAGAGCGTCTATGCGGTGGTTGAGTTTGGGGTTGATTGGTGGACAGGTTTTGTTGTTGGTGGTCGGCTGTGGTGACAGCGGCTCACCCGGCTCGAGCGTCGACGCAGGCGGTGGCGCAGGTGTGTCGGGCGCTACCGTTTCGAACGCGGGGTCGAGTGGCGCTGCCGGTGACAGCTCCAACGCTGGCTCGGGTGGCTCAGCGCAGGGCACCGCGGGGGAAGGCGGATCCAGTCAGGGCGGTGCAGCTGGCTCA
>Ga0105245_10001628_pt1 | contig 20430 bp, 19 predicted proteins | sample KBSM54metaG_FD_81523 | JGI IMG/M metagenome (GOLD analysis project Ga0105245, IMG submission 81523) | Miscanthus rhizosphere microbial communities from Kellogg Biological Station, Michigan, USA - KBS M5-4 metaG | ecosystem: Host-associated > Plants > Roots > Rhizosphere > Soil | place...
CTCGTCACGCTGGACGATGGGGTTCATCCGTCGCTGCCTACGTCGCAGCGGGTGAAGGTTACGCTCAAGCAGCTGCCCGCCGACTCCAGGAGGAACTCGGTTTAGTGGCTCCGGAGCTTGAGGAAATCGGGAAGACTCAGATGCTGGACGAGGGATGTCGCAAATTCATCACCCTTTATACGATTCGGGACGACGGTCCATTCGCGCCTGATCCCTCACACGTCGCCGAAGTCGAATTTGTGCCTCTGCAACAAATCCGCAGGGACATGATCCAAAGCCCCTCACGCTTCACGCCAACGTTTCTGCATCTTCTTGACTTCTACGCGCGAACCCGACCATCGTAAGAAGCACCGGTGCAACCGACGCTGACACCCGAGCAACTAATCGACCTTTACAAAGTCGCTATCGAAGAGTACCGATTTCAAGTAACGCTCAATAACGATCGGCTCTTACATCTCACCGTTTTCAATGTTGCCGTCCTATCCGCAGGCGCAGGACTTTTGAAAGTCGAAGGCGGGAGGTTAGGAAACGCGCTCGTTGCAACGATCTTCATTGCTGGCCTTCTGACATCCCTAATCGGCGCTCTGGCTGTCGGCACGTTTCACCGATACTACCGCCGCACTGTCCACAAGAGAGTTGTCTATGAGGAACTGTTGGGACTCGAACAAATCCGCGATCTGCCCAATGGCGGCCGTGCGAACTTGGTCATCGGCACGACAGATGCGGATTCCGAGCGCCACAAGATCCTGACACAAACTGAAAATTGGATCCGCCGTCCTTTGGGCACCTTTACCGTAGTCGGCGGGTTCCGATTCACGCTTTGCATCCTAGCTTTATTGCATTTGTTTGGAGCAAGCGCGGCCATTGCGCTTGCACTGGGATTCGCAGTGAAACACTAATACCAGACCGACGAGTTAAGAATTAGGCTGTGCCCAGTTTTGTGCCGACCCTCTGCATAGAAGTGGTGCCCACTGTTGCTAGCGCCCTCGCGACTGCGTCCGCGAAGTCTTTGATAACTGGCAACAAAGCGCAACGGTGAATAACCACTGTGCCGACTGCTAAGTTATAGATAATACGTTGGTTCCTGGTTCGGGTCCAGGAGGCCGGAGGTTCGAATCCTCTCGCCCCGACCATCTCTTTCACTGAACTAACTCGGTTTCTGCGGGCGTTCTTAACCGCTGGCTTGACCGCTACTGCACCAAAAATCTCATCCATCTTCGCCGCGGCCTGTTTCTGGCCATCCGCCGTGAGATGCGTGTAGCTTTCCTGCGTGGTGCGTACTGACGAATGCCCGAGCAAATGTTGAATGGCTTGGTCAGATACCCCAGCCATCTTCAGGATCGTCGCAGCCGAGTGCCGCAGATCGTGGAAGAGGATTTGTGGCAACTTAGGGTGTTTCCGTATTTGGTGAAAGTCCCGAAGCATGTTACGGGGCTCCGGTAGAGTTCCCTTTGGTGTCGTGAAGACCATTCCAGTTTCCAGCGATCGATCACTGCTTTCTGCCTTCGTGTTGACCAGCTCCAAACTGCTTTTCCTCTCGCCCGGTAGCCTAGGCTCCCTGAAACGGCACTTCCTGGAACTGGAACGTCGGTGAAAATCTGGATCTTAGTGTGCGGGGAGGGATTCGCGTGATTCTGTATATTACATAAGAAACGCCTTGCGGGAAGACGCAGTGGATGCCCTGAGAAGGGAGAGTTTCATGGCCAAGAACGGTCTTTCGGAGGCTTTCCCACGTCAATCCGGCGTTCACTAAGTGACAGGCCGACTACTCTAACAGTGTGCCAAAACGAAATGTTGTCGAGTGCTACCAAAGTACTCGGAATGTGAGTGGCCAGGGATGGAATCGCTGCTTCAGGGGAGAGTGCGGTGAACACCGGACCGCCAATCATCGCGAAGACAGCAGATCCGCACCGTCGCTAGTCAGTCGAGTATGACGATCTGCAATACTGAACCTGAATCCCATTCAGATCTCGAGGGTCCTGCTCGCCGAGAAACTCCGTACGCGCTCCACGATTATGATATCGACCGGATCCTCGCAGAGGCAGGGGTTCGCGGAGAGCACCGTTAGCGAGCGACAGAGAGCTTAGAACGCGGGCACCGTTTTGAGGTTTAACAGAACTACAGCGCCCGCATGCGCTACGACTTTGTAACTGTAAAACGCTGCTGGTGACTGCAAGGTTACTGCTGGCGAAATACCGTCAGTAACCCGTGTTAGCCATGAAACGAAGCGGGAAGTGCTTTTTGTCATGAGCGCCATCTAGCATTTCTTCTCGATCGCCAATCCACTCCATCGGCCCATGAATCAGGCCCGCAACTTCGCACGGGTCCGCGCGAACTTTTGCGTTGCAATCATCGCAGACATATAGCCATTCCGAGAAGAACCGGTCGTCCAAATTGGCGAACACCCGGGGTCCGCCTTGAAGCTTAATTAACTGCCCTCGGCGCGATGCGGCGTTCGTCGCCCGCAAGTGATCACAAGTCATTACGATGTCTCCGACTCGGGGCTGTTGATCGGTTTCGGGTCTCATTTCAAGTAGCTCCTTCTGGCGACCAACCGATGGTCGGCATGTTTTTCGCATTTGGGAGCATACAGCCTGGCGGGCACGGGCGCAACGGGCTGGGTACGGGGATATGTGGAGCAATCGGACGTCCTGCAAGTATTGCAGCGTTCAACACTGGTGCCGTCGGGAGATGGACAAACGCATAGGTCTGATCGGCGTTCCCTGGGTGGCAGTCGTCGTGCTCAGAACGTACTGAAAGCCAATGCCAGCACACATCCCGATCGACAACGTCGCAGAGCGCCTGAACGTGACCACTGAAAAGCTCTGGGAGTTGCAGAGTTTCGGATGGATCTCGATAGTGGAGAAGAACGGCATGCACTTCATCCGAGGACACCATGAATACAAGGCTAAGTTTATCCTTCACCTCCAGAACGTTTTGAAGCTGACTCCGCAGCAGATCTCGGCGGTTCTCCTGGCCGATGAGCCGCCATACTCCCTCAAAGACGTTGGTCGAATTCTCGCCGAGACACAGGCAACGAAGCCAACGTCCAAATAAAGGTTTCTATGGCGGATCCATCCAAATCCGGCGCCGATCCTGCACGAACAATTCAAGACGAGTTGGAGCGCCTGCGCCGTCGGGCGGGGGCAGTGCCCGCCGACCCGGACACGCGCTTACTCTTCGCGAGAAAACTCTTGGATTGCCGGAAGGTCGACGAAGCAATCCTTGAAATCCGTGCAGTGATCGCCATGTACCCCAATCACTTGGAAGCACGGAAACTACTTGAATCGGCGCACGCGCTCCAAGGTTGATCGGAAGCCGCCCGGTAGCTGCCCGGCTTTAGGATCCTCCCATTGTCGTGTGCGGTCTGGCAAAGGATTCGCAACTAGCGCGCTACACTCGGATCGGAAGCGATGCTCAGATCTCAGCGGGAGATGCGGCTATTCGGCCAACGATACGGGGTCATCTTTGCAGCATTGGCGATTGCAGCAGCCCTCCTGATCATCCTCTTGTTCCTCAACTTTCCGCGCACGCAAGGCCGCGCTTCAGCGGTGGATGCACTAAGGCAGGTTGGTGCCGACTGGATTCTGGCGCTCATTATCTTCGCGCTCCTTTGCATCACGGCAACAGCGGCTGCCGTGACGGCGTACTCATACTTCGCGACAAAGGAAAAGCTGGCCAAGGTTCAGACGACGGCAAGGGCGATTCTAGAGAGTCTGGTCGGTGGCGTGCTCACGTTGGACACTGATGGCGATGTGACGATCATCAATAGAGCCGCATGTCAAATTCTGGAGATAGACCCTGCCCCGCCTTACCCGGACCTCGACGAACTGCCTGAGAAGTATTGTCCACTGGTTGGGTTAATCCGCAAGGCGCTGGACGCCCGTCAGTATGTGCAAGATCAGGATTCAGTATTCGTAAATTCGAGGAATCAACAGATCGTGATTCGTACTAGCATTTCCGAACAGGTTGATGAAGCGGGCGAGCGGGTGGGAATTGTGGTTTTAGTAAAGGATGTGTCGAACTTGGTCACGATGGAGCGCGAACTGCGAAAGCGGGACCGGCTGGCTGCGGCGGGCACCCTAGCTGCCGGCGTGGCCCATGAGATTCGAAATCCTCTGAGCGCGCTCGAACTGAATCTCCGCCTCCTTCGGGATGAGGTCACGGGTCTTTGCCCAGCTGGTGGTGAGATTGAAGAATACTTCGAGATTCTGTCTGCTGAAACACGCCGGCTGAATCGGATTACGTCCAACTTCCTCCAGCTCTCGAGGGCCGAACCTCTGGCCAGAGTTCGGGTTGGTGTTCATCAGGCGGTGACGCAGGTGGCACGTCTTGTCAATCGGGAGGCTGAGGAAAAAAACATCTCGCTGGTCCTTGATTTGGTAAGCGGTGACCCAGAAGTACTTGGAGACTCCACGAAGCTTGAGCAAGTCTGCCTGAACATTCTCATCAATGCAATGCAAGCAATGCCCACTGGGGGAGTCGTAAGCGTCACGTCGTGCATCGACTGGTCCGACGGGCGCAAATTCGTTAATCTTGCCTTTGCCGACCAGGGCGTCGGCATTGACCGCGAGAATCTGCCTCGTCTATTCGACCCATATTTTACGACGCGTGTCGACGGAACGGGCCTCGGACTCGCGATTGCAGACCGGATCGTTACTGACCATGGCGGCAAGATTCTAGTGGAGAGTACGGTGGGAAGAGGAACCGTGGTGAAGGTTTGTCTGCCCATGGCTAATGAGGCTGCTAGCGGAGTGAAGGAATCCGTCGCATGACAGGGCGGATCCTGGTAGTCGATGACGAAGCCAACATTCGGAGCGCTCTGGCCAAGCTGCTATCGAAGTTCGGCCACAACGTTGAGTCGGCTGGTACAGCTCAGGATGCGCTTCAACTGCTCCAGCCAGGCAGGTATCGCGTCGTGCTTACGGACCTAAGGATGCCCGGCACCGACGGGCTGTCATTGCTCCGTCAGATTAAGGCCGTGGACCGTTCTGTTGAGGTTGTGGTCATGACCGCCTACGGGACTGTGGACACCGCCGTCGAGGCGATGCGGGAGGGAGCCTATGATTACATCGAGAAGCCGGTCAACCAGGAGCGGCTTCCGATCCTGATCGATCGCGTGCTAGAGAAGCAAGCACTCGCTGACGACAATTCGCGCTTGCGGGAGACGGTGAAGATCCAGGACGAATTTGGCGGCCTGATTGGCAAGACCGAGAGGATGGCCGGCATCTATCAGTTCATCGAGATGGTTGCGCCTACCGGAGCAACTGTGCTGATCCAAGGGGAGAGCGGGGTTGGCAAAGAACTGATTGCGCGGGCCATCCATCAACGGAGCCCTCGTTGTCAGGGTCCCCTGATTTCGCTCAATTGTGGTGCGATACCCGAAAGCTTGCTCGAAAGTGAACTCTTCGGATTTGAAAAAGGTTCATTCACAGGCGCCGATACCGCGCGCCAAGGCAAGATCGAGATGTCGGACAAGGGTACACTGTTCCTGGACGAAGTCGGGGAAATGGACTCGAAAACGCAGATTGAACTATTACGCGTCATAGAGACCAAAGAGTTCCGCCGGCTTGGTGGATCGAAACTGATCTTGGTGGATCTCCGCGTGGTGGCTGCCACGAACAAGAAACTCAGCGACGAAGTGGCTGCGGGAAGATTCCGAGAGGATCTCTTTTATCGTCTCAATGTGGTGCCGATCTTTGTCCCTCCACTCCGAGAACGGCGAGAAGATGTACCCTTGCTTGCGGAGCGGTTTCTTCAAGAGTTCGCCGCAAGATACCAAAAGCCGCGGAAACGCCTCTCTCGGGAAGTAGCCGATCTCCTGATGGGGCTTCCGTGGCCTGGCAACGTCCGAGAACTCAGGAATCTGATGGAGCGACTAACCGTGACAGTCAGCGATGCCATCATCGGCACCGAAGATCTGCCTGGGGAGTATCGTCCCGCCACGACCTCGCGGCACATGATGGAAATCCCCATCGGCCAGCCGCTGGAGGAGGTCGAGGAAATGATCATCCGAAAGACGCTCAGCGAGGTGACGTCGCACCGTGAAAGAGCAGCTCGCATTCTCGGAATCAGCCCCAGGACTCTGCACTACAAACTGCGCCGCTATGGAATCATCGAAGACGATACGCCACCGCCCGCTGCTTGAAGTTCATCTTGTTCGAGGCCCTGCAAGAATTGCAGAATTAACTTTGGGCTTGAGAACAAAGCCCTCGAAGTCTTCGGAGAATTGATCCCTTCCCGCTAGAGCCGCCATGGAACCACGCTTGCTGTCTGCCGTGGTAGAGTTTTTCCACAGGCGAAAGGCTGCGTTTCCCTTGACTCACCATATCGGGGCAGACGAAAGCTCAAGAACCACGGCGTTCTCGCAATCGCGGGATGACGAGGCATGAACTCGCTTCCCGTTGGCGAGACTTTTGCCCTTGGTCTCTTGGCCTACGCGGTGGGCGCTTTCGCTTCTTTCGTTAGCTGGCGCAGGCCTGCGCTGGCCCGCTATCTGTGTTGTGGATCGGCATTGGCGGGCGCTGTTCTGGAAGGTTGCGCAGCAATTCTCGGCCTGTTGCAGGGCACGCCCGTTCGATGGTCGATCCGCTCCGGGGTTCCGCTCTTTGCGTACAGCTTCTCCTACGATGCTCTGGCCGGCTTCCTAAATCTGACCTTGGCCATCCTTGTGGCGGCCGTCGCTATCTACTCATTCAGCTATCTGAAAGCATTCGAGGGTCGGAGGAACATCGGTATCTTCGGCCTACTATTCCATCTCTTGCTTCTAAGCTTGACGATCGTCTTCACGAGCGCGAATGCCTTCCTGTTCCTGATCGCGTGGGAAGTCATGGCACTCACAGCCTATGGGTTGGTGACGTTTTATCACGAAGACCCGGAGGCCAGGCGGGCTGGACTGCTGTACATCATCATGGCTCACTTGGATGTCGGGTGCCTGCTGCTCGCGTTTGCTCTGTTGACACAGGCCAGCGGCAGCGCCGAGTTCGCGAGCTTCCATGCCGCCGCTGCGCGATTGTCCACTAGCCATCAAGCCGCCGCCTTTGTGCTATTTTTCCTGGGTTTCAGTATAAAAGCCGGTGTCATCCCGTTTCATATCTGGCTGCCCGCGGCGCACCCGGTCGCCCCTAGTAATATCTCGTCTCTACTTTCCGGCATCGTGATCAAAACCGGTATCTACGGTATGGCCCGCATCTTTTTCGATGCCTTGGGAGTCCTGCCGGCCTGGGCTGGAGTGACCGTGCTCATCCTGGGAGTCGTCTCCGCGGTTCTCGGTGTCCTCTACGCCTTGATGGAGCACGATCTCAAGCGTCTGCTGGCGTATCACAGTATCGAGAACATTGGCATCATCTTGATGGGCCTTGGCTCCGCTTTGATATTCCGCGTAACGGGACATCCGCAACTCGCGGCAGTAGCGCTGATCGCCGCGATGTTTCACACCATAAATCATGCGATCTTCAAATGTCTCCTATTCCTGGGCGCCGGGTCCGTTCTCCATTCGACGGGGACACGAAACATGGAAAAGCTCGGCGGGTTGATCCGTCCGATGCCGGTCACGGCGTTCTGTTTTCTGATCGGAGCGGTCGCGATCTCGGGCTTGCCCCCATTGAATGGATTTGTGAGTGAATGGCTGACCTACCAGAGTCTTTTGGCGGGATTTGGCGCGACCGGAGGTCTGACACGCATCTTGTTCCCGATCGCTGGGTCGATGCTAGCATTGACCGGAGCCCTTGCTGCAGCTTGCTTCGTGAAGGCGTTCGCCATCACTTTCCTGGCTTTGCCGCGCGGCGCCGAATCCAGCCGCGTGCACGAGGCTCCCCGCTCAATGCTGGTCGGCATGGGCTGGCTGACACTGGCGTGCGCAATCCTCGGATTAGGAGTTACGTGGTTCCTCCCGGTGTTTGATGCCATGACCGAGCAATTGCTCGGCCTGAGAATCGGTGGCAATCTCATTACCAGCAACCGTCTGGTTTTATCGGTAGGCACCCCTCACGGAGGTACCGTCTCGACCGCGGTTATTGGCGTTGGACTACTGATTCTGCTGGTTCCGACGGCCTTTCTGGTTTCGCGCGGTGCGAGGCGATTTGCGCGAGCGCACGGGCCGACCTGGGACTGCGGGTTGCCCGGACTGACGGACGATAACGAATACACAGCAACTGCCTTCTCAAAGGCGCTGCGGATGATCTTCTCGGCTCTGTACCAGCCGCGCCGCGAGATTCAAGCGGTATTCGACGTGTCCCCCTATTATCCAAAGGAAATTCATTTCGAGAGTGAGATCGAGCCGACCTTTGAGAAGAGACTGTATCAGCCCCTCCAAGATCTTCTTTTGTGGTTCTCCACCCGGATGCGAGCCGTTCAGGCCGGTAGCATCCATGTTTATTTGGCGTATATCTTCATCACCTTGGTCGTGCTCCTTCTCTTGGCTTCTCGTCAGTGAGCGATCCTCTGCAATATTTGCAGCGACGCTCTCCAGTGCCCGTAAAGTGAGTAGCTCTTGGATGGCTATAGCACCTGTGGACCTTTATGTGCTGTCGAATTGACTGTATTCATGGATACGATCGATGAAGAACTGCCCGCCTTGTTTCTCCCGTATGATCGGGAGAGCGAGGCGTGAACCAAATTCCCATATCCCAGGCGTTTTTAGGCGGTCTGATCCTGTACGCCGCTGCTGGACTCACCGGATTGATCGCTGCCCGCCAGCGGAACTTGGCCCGAATCGCAGCGTGCGTCTTGGCCGCTCTGGGCGCTGTGCTCGAGGGTGTCGCTTCGTTCGCTGTTATCAAGGACGCACGTGAGACCATCGTTTCGATTCCTTCTGGAGCCTTTTTTCTTCCGTACACATTCCGCCTGGACCCGCTATCGTGCTACTTCAATCTCGCGCTGGCCGTTGTGGGCTTGGCAATTTCGATCTATTCGTTCGGGTATCTGAAGAGCTTTGATTCCAAAAAGCCTGTGGGAGTCTTCTGCTTTTTCTACTCCCTGTTACTCATCAGCTTGACTGCCGTATTCACTGCAGCCAATGCGATCCTATTTCTCGTCGCTTGGGAATTGATGGCTCTTGCGGCCTATTTCCTGGTAAGCTTTGACCACGAAAAAAATGAAACCCGAAGAGCCGGGATTCTGTTCTTCATCATGTCGCACGCCGGCACCGGGGCCCTTCTGGTGGCATTCCTTCTATTTGGGACTTGGGCCGGAAGCTTCGATTTCGCGGCTTTCCATCTGGCGGGCCCGGCCCTGACGCCCTTACAGAGAGGCTCGTTGTTTCTTCTGTTCTTTCTAGGGTTCGGCGTGAAAGCGGGCATGATCCCTGTTCATGTATGGCTCCCCGCGGCGCATCCCGCAGCACCCAGCAACGTTTCAGCGCTGATGTCGGCGATCCTCATTAAGACCGGAATCTACGGCATCCTGCGGATCGCATTCGATTTCCTGGGAATCCCACCGTTGTGGTGGGGCCTGCTGGTGCTCGCCGCCGGAACTGTCTCCGCTATTTTAGGTGTTCTCTATGCACTGATCGAGCCCGATCTTAAACGGATGTTGGCGTATTCGACGATCGAGAATGCCGGTATCATCCTCATGACACTGGGTGGCGCCATGGTCTTCCGATCTTATGACCGGCCGGTGCTCTCGGCGATTGCACTGGCGGCTTGCCTGTTCCACATTTTCAATCACGCCGTCTTCAAGTCCCTTCTTTTCCTTAGCGCTGGTGCCGTGGTACACGCAACGGAAACACGTAATATGGAGCGCATGGGAGGGCTCATTCGCCGCATGCCACTGACGGCGTTGTGTTTTCTGGTGGGAGCTATCGCGATATCCGGCCTGCCGCCCCTCAACGGTTTCGTGAGTGAATGGCTGAGTTACCAGGCTCTGTTGGGCGGTTTTGGGAGCACCCTGAGCTTGACGCGAATCGTCTTCCCCATTGCCGGCTCACTACTGGCGCTGACCGGCGCGCTTGCGGCCGCATGCTTTGTGCGCGCCTTCGGAATTGGGTTCCTTGCTCTGCCACGCAGTTCCCAGGCAACTCATGCACACGAGGCTCATCCCTCTATGTTGGCAGGCATGGGTGCCTTAGCCGCGCTGTGCATCGCTCTTGGACTTGGAGCGACGTTGTGGCTACCTATCTTGGACCCACTGGTCTTCCAACTCGTGGACACTAAAGTGAGCGGCAACCTTGTGCTGGCAGGCGGCCTGGTACTTTCCTCAGGCGCCCCCAAGGGCGGAACGGTAGCCCCGGCGGCGCTTGCGGGCTTCCTTGTCTTACTCGGGCTGCTGCCGGGGATTTTGTTGGTAGCTTGGCGGCGGCGCAGGCGCACAGTTTCCGGTCCGACCTGGGATTGTGGATTGCCGGGGTTGACGGAAGATAACGAGTACACGGCGACCGCCTTCTCAAAACCGTTACGAATGATATTTGCGGCGTTCTATCAACCGCGCCGCGAGATCCAGACCGAGTTTGAAGTGTCGGCCTACTATCCGACCTCCATTCGGTTTGAAAGTGGGGTCGAGCCCGCTTTTGAGACTCATGTGTATACTCCGCTCAAAGACAGAATCCTCGCTCGCGCCGGTCGCCTTCGAACGATTCAAGCGGGCAGCATTCACGCCTACTTGACGTACATCTTTATCACTCTGGTCGTGCTCCTGCTCTTTGGAGTGCGCTCATGATTGAGGTTCTGGTCAAGTCAGTTATTCAACTGGTCCTCCTACTACTGGTTGCTCCTCTCATTACCGGCATCATCAGAACTCTCAAAGCCAGGCTCCAGACCCGCCGCGGCCCTGACGTCGTGCAGCCCTACCGTGACCTCTTCAAATTGCTGCGCAAAGGAATGGTGATCCCGAACACTGCCTCGTGGATTTTCTCGGCGACGCCCTTCATCGTTTTCGGGACGGCCGCTCTTGTCGGACTGATGATCCCCATGACAGCTACCGACGCGCCCCTTAGCCTCTTCGGCGGTGTTCTGGCCGTGGTCTATTTGTTGGCGCTGGGACGCTTCTTTCTGGCCCTAGGCGGCCTCGACACAGGGAGTTCCTTCGGAGGCCTCGGCAGCAGCCGGGAAATGACGATTTCCGCGATCGCGGAGCCGGCCATGATGCTTGCGATCTTCACTGTGGCCCTGAGCGCCAATTCCACAAACCTGAGCGAGATGGCCAGGTCCGCAGTGCGTCAAAGCTGGATGTTCTTGGCCCCCTCGCAGATGCTCGCCTTTTCGGGGCTGTTCATTGTGCTAATCGCGGAAACAGGCCGCATCCCTGTCGACAATCCGGCCACTCACCTTGAGTTGACGATGATTCACGAAGCCATGCTCCTGGAGTATTCAGGGCCGTATCTGGCGTTGATTGAATGGGGCGCGTCGATTAAGCAGCTCGTCCTGATGACGCTACTGGTCAACACTTTCTTCCCGTTCGGATTGAGTTCCAGCTGGATGGTTTCCGGTCTCAGTCTGGGTCTTGTTTTTTACCTTTTGAAACTGTTTCTGCTGGCAGGTTGCATCGTTCTGGTTGAGACGACAAATGCCAAACTGCGCCTGTTCCGGGTGCCGGAACTGCTTGCAGTCGCGTTCATCCTGGGAGCGCTTGCACTGATTTCAACATTCCTATTCTGAGGTCCGCATGTCATTTGCTCACGATCCACAATTCGGCGACAGAATGATCACGCTGATGGCGGCGCTGGTCTTGGTGCTGCAAATCGCCATGGTGGGTCAGAGATGGCTGATCACGAACATTCGTTTGTTTGGGCTGCAATCGTTTCTGCTGGCTGCGATCGCCGGCACCATCGCCTTCTTCAATCATTCGAATCACATCTATATCGCGGCGGCGCTGACCCTTGTTCTCAAAACGTTAGTGCTTCCCATTCTCCTGGAACGTATCGTGGCGAGAATCGGGATCCAGCAGGAAATCGAGCCCCTCATCAACGTCCCACTATCGGTTCTCATCTCAGGCGGATTGACGCTGGTGGGCTACATCGTCGCTGAGTCTTTTTACCATCCCGAGGAAACGTCCGCTTCAGCGGCGCTTGGGCACAACACTCTGGCTATCGCGATCGCTCTGTTCCTGATCGGTTTCTTTATGATGTTGAACCGCCGTAAAGCGCTGACTCAGGTCCTGGGGCTGCTCTCCATGGAGAATGGCCTCTTTCTGGCGGCCATCTCGTTAACCTACGGGATGCCTTTGGTCGTGGAAATCGGCATTTTCTTCGATGTCCTAGTGGCCGCCATGGTTCTGGGCATTCTGGTCTACAGGATCGGCGAGACCTTCGACTCCATGGACGTCAGTAAGCTGCGGAGGCTACGCGGCTAGGCATGGTCCTCCTGTGGCTTCTTCTCATCCCTCTGGTGGCAGGCCCCGTGGCTTTCTTCTTACGAAAACGGCCTGCGATGGAGGCGACGAATGTAGCCGCGTTTACGGTTGTACTGGGACTCGCAGCCACGCTCGTAGGGCAGGTGCTGCGAAGCGGACCGGTTTCCTACTGGGACGGATTCCTGTATGCGGACGCTCTCAGTTCGTTGATCGTTTTGCTAACGGCCTTCGTGGCATTCGCGTGCTCCATCTATGCTGTCGGATATTTCCGTCACGACGAACAAAACACCGTCTTTGTCGAGGCCGAAGATGTGTTGGGTGAGATGGCGGCTTACAAATTGCGGAAGTACTACTCCCTGACTCCGCTGTTTGTTTTTTCGATGCTTCTCGTCGCGCTCGCAAACAACCTCGGAGTACTTTGGGTCGCCATCGAAGGAACAACGTTGGCGTCCGTATTTCTCGTCACGTTTTACGGACGCGAAACTTCTCTCGAAGCCGCATGGAAGTATGCCATCATCGGGGGCGTTGGTCTCTCGATGGCCCTGTTCGGGACGATTCTGACGTACTACGCCGCTCATCAGATCATGGGAACCGACACGCTTGCCGGCCTGAACTGGTCCGGCCTGGCCGTGAACGCTGCTCAGCTTGACAAACCCACGATGCGGCTGGCATTCATCCTGATTTTGCTTGGCTTCGGAACGAAAGCGGGGATTGCTCCCATGCACACGTGGAAGCCTGACGCCTACAGTGAAGCGCCGGTTCCAGTAGCTGCGATGCTCGCGGCTGGAGTCCTAAACTGCGCGCTCTACGGACTGGTGCGATTCTACATTCTGACTTCGAAGAGCCTGGGTCCCCAGTTCGCCTCTCAACTCCTGATTGTTTTCGGTCTGCTTTCGATGGGAGTCGCAGTTCCATTCATTCTCGTCCAGAGGAGCTTTCGGCGCCTCTTGGCATATTCGAGCATTGACCACAGCGGGATCATGGTGCTTGCACTCGGCTTCGGCGGACCCCTCGGCATCCTGGGGATGTTTCTGCACATGACCTTTCACGCGATTACCAAACCCTTGCTGTTCTTCTGTGCAGGCAACATCCAGCAACACCTGAATACAGATCTGTTCCGCAAGGCGAAGGGTGGACTGATCCACTCGATGCCCTGGAGCGGAGCCGCCTTTCTCATGGGGACTTTGGCGGTTACAGGGTCGCCTCCCTTCAGCCTGTTCCAGAGTGAATTCACAATCCTACGCGGAGCGTTCGGAGGCGGGTACGTTTTCTCATCGATTCTTTTCGTGGTCTTTCTGGTGGCAATTTTCTCGGGTTTTCTGGTGCACAGCGCCAATCTTGTTCTGGGCCCGAACCCGGGGCTTCCCAACGGTGAGAGCTGCCGTTGGAAGAAATACTCTGTTCTGAGTTTGGCTTTGGTGATTATTGTTATGGGCTTTTGGATACCCGCCCCGCTGTACCGGTTGATACAGGGCGCAGCTGGTATCGTGATGAGCGCGCAATGAATCTGGCTACCTTGTTCGAGACTCTTCAAACGAAGTTCGGTAAGCAGGTTGAATCGATGCATGCTGAACACGGAGATGAGGCGTATATTTTCTTGGACGATCCGAATATTCGACCGATCACGGAATACCTGCGAGGCGAGCTCCAAGCCAGGCTGGTTTCGGTGTTCGCCGAAGACAGACGTTCCGAAGAAGGCGTTTTCTTCAACTACTACGTTTTCGAACAGAAGGGCGATGCGCGATACCTGATCGTGAAGGCGCCGGTTCCCGCTGCTGACCCCCAGTTCCCATCTCTCTCGGCCGAACTCCCTGCGGTCAATTGGCAGGAACGTGAGATCCAGGATTGGTTTGGACTGACCGCCGCGGGACACCCGAATCCACGCAGAGTAGCCTTGCATGACAATTGGCCCAATGTGCATCCCTTGTGTAAAGACTTTCCGCTTGACACGGTAATGCCGCCCTTCGAGGGTGAGCGTCACATTTACCGGCCTGCTTTAGGAGAGGGTGTCCTCCAGGTTCCCGTGGGGCCGGTCCATGCGGGCATCATTGAGCCTGGCCATTTCAGCTTCGCTGTCGCCGGCGAGCCGATACTGTACCTGCAGCTCCGAATGTTCTACACCCATAAAGGCACCGAGAAGCTCTTTGAAAAACTGCCAATTCACAAGGCCGTATTCCTGGCCGAAAGCATATCCGGCGATTCAAGCTTTTCTCATGGCACTGCTTTCTGTCAGGCCATCGAACGAGCGGCTGAGATCGAAGTTCCATCCGATGCGCTGATCATGCGCACTGTTCTCCTGGAGCTAGAACGACTCTGTAACCACGTTGCCGATATTGGCGCGATCGCCACAGATGTCGGATTCGTGGTGGCAAATGCGCATGCCAGCCGCCTGAAAGAGATGCTACTTGCCGCCAACGAACAGCTGGCTGGGAATCGTCTCTTGAGAGGAATGGTTTGTATAGGAGGCGTCCGAAGGGCTTGGGGCGCTTGGCAAGTCGAACTGTTACGCGTCGCAATCGAGGCGTTCACACGGGAATTTCGAGATCTGGTGGCTTTGATTAATTCCTCCGAATCCACCCGCGATCGTCTGGAACACACTGGGATACTCAAACCTGAAATCGCCAGGGACTTGGGCATCGTGGGTGTGGGCGGACGCGCTTCGGGGATCGATTTGGACGTGCGGCGCGACCATCCCTATGCGGCTTATCGCCACCTCTCATTCAAGGTCCCGGTTTATCAGGCCGGCGACGTCTGGCACCGCATGCAGGTGCGTATCGATGAAGTACAGGAATCGATCAGCATGATCCGAGAGGCTTCTAGTCGTAATCTGAGCGGACAGTTTCGTGTTCCCGTTCCGCCAATTCCCCCGAACCGCTGCGCGCTGAGCGCCATCGAGGGATGGCGCGGCGAGATTATCCATTGGATTCGCACGGGTTCCGACAATCATCTGGAACGTTGCAAGATCAAAGATCCTTCGCTTAATAACTGGCCCGCGCTAGTCGAGGCCGTTCAGGGAAACATCATTGCCGACTTCCCTGTCATCAACAAGAGCTTCAACCTTTCCTACTCGGGAACGGACCGGTAAACATGTTCAAGATTCTCCAGAAGACGATTCGTACTGGCATCGTCACGACAACCTACCCCAGTAAGCCGGCCCGCATCTCCGACCATTTTCGCGGTCGCCCCAGCTTCGATTTCGAAAAGTGGCAGGATGCGCGTCCCGCGGCTGACGAGTGTCCAACTGGGGCGATCTCTTGTCGCGATACGGACGATTCGCGGACAGTCACCATCGATTATGGTCTGTGCGTCTTTTGCGGATTGTGCGCAGAAGCGTCGCCCGATCAAGCGGTGACAATCACGAAGGAATTCGAGCTGGCGACTGGGGACCGAGGCAGCCTCGTCCTCACAGCGGAATACACTCTAAATGCGGATGGCACTCATCGAGACTTGAGCGCCGTATCTCACGGAATCGTGAATGCCGAAGCGGATGTCGAAAGCGTTGGAGCGAAGGCGCGTGAAACAATCCAGAAACTTCTCGGTAGATCCCTTTCGATCCGCGAGGTGGATGCAGGGTCGTGCAACGGATGTGAGCTGGAGATTGTTGCCCTAAACAATCCCATCTATGACATTGAGCGCTTCGGAATTCACTTCGTCGCCTCTCCTCGCCACGCCGACATGCTCCTGGTGACCGGCCCAGTGACCCGGAATATGGAGCTCGCCCTACTGAAGACGTATCGAGCCATGCCGGAACCGAAGTTAGTCGTCGCGGTCGGCGCGTGCGGCATCAGCGGGGGGATTTTTGGTGAGAACTATGCCTCTCTAGGAGGCGTTGACAAGGTCTTGCCCGTAGACGTTTACATTCCGGGATGCCCACCCCGGCCACAAGCCTTGCTCCAAGGAATTCTACTCGCCGTGGGACGGCTTCGCGAAAGACGGTATGACGAGCACCCCGGTACGGAACCCTAACACCCCTGCGAATGGAGTCCCAACGGAGTCACGGATTGATCCGTCGCGAACAAGTCAGATCAACGGAACGTGCGACGGGAACAGAAGCGTCTTGCGGAACACTTGGAAGGGGCGTGGTGCGGCCTGGCCATCAGTTGTCAGATGCATGTAGATCTCCGTCAGCACGCTCTCGTTGCTGCCGTCATTAATCTTAGGCCCAGGCGGCTACCGCGTTTCGAGCCAGCAGAGTTGTGGATCACTTGTTATCGCGTGGGGATATTAGAAAAATTAGGAGACACTTCATGTCAGCCGGGTCAGGCAACGTCGCGGGGCGGCTCGGACCCAGCCGGGAAAAACTCTAGGGAGGCGGAATTCAGACAGTAGCGTTGGCGGGTGGGTGGCGGTCCGTCGGGGAACACGTGTCCCAGGTGGCCATCGCACCGTTTGCAGCGAATCTCGGTGCGAATCATTCCGTGGCTTACGTCCTGAATGCTACGGATATGATCCGGGTCGAAGGGTTCAAAAAAACTCGGCCATCCGGTACCGGATTCGAATTTGGCGCTGGATCGGAACAGGGGTAGGCCGCACAGGCGGCAGCCGTATACACCGTCCACTTTGTTGTCGAGAAGTCCGCCGCAAAAGGGCGGCTCGGTCCCGTGGTCGAGCAGGATCCGGCGTTCCTCGGAGGTGAGTCTCTTGGCGAGAACCTGGATCTCGCCTGGGCTGGGTGGATCAAGCTTATAGCCGGAATGCGAAAACGTGGACTTGGCGGTTGTTTGGGGTTCCATGCGTTCCTCGGAAGGGCGGGAAGACTGGTGGACGGCGTGGGACTTGAACCCACGACCCCCGCATTGCGAACGCGGTGCTCTCCCAACTGAGCTAGCCGCCCACTTGATCTACAGGCTCAGGATAACACGACATCATTATTGAACTGCGGTGTATAGAACCTGTTCTCCAGTGGTGGGGCCCACCGAAAAAGTCAAAGGAACGGCATCCCCGGGAGTGGTATCCGGAACCACTACATTGAACTGGTACAAACCAATCATGCCGGGTGCCAGGCCGGCATAACTCACGGTGGCAGGCATTCCGCCGAAGTACACCTGGAACGGAAGAATTAAATTGTTATTGTTCGCCACGATGTTGCCCGCGCCTGGATCCGGAGTCACCGTACCAAACCCGACGCCGTAAAGAACGATGGTCTCGCCGGGATGGGGAGCTCGAGCCGGGGCGCTACCCTGCATCGCGCCCGACATGGCTACGGCTGGCAGTGCCAGGGTACTGCCGTCCGCAAAAACAGCTTCGGTGTATTGCTTGTCGCCGATCTTAAGTGCGGAGGGGGCCAACAAGCCCGGCTGGACTGCATTCACGACCACTGCCTGCGGATCACTGGCACCCGCCGGCGTGCTCACGCGCACGTCCTGAAGGCCCAGCCCCACGCCCGAGGGAATCTGCGCGACGATTTGATTCGGGCTGATATAGGAGAGAAACGCAGTTTGGCCGCCGATCGTGACCGTGGTTCCATCGAGCGAGGTGGGAGCTTGGGCGCCATGGAAATCCGCAACCGTCCAGGAACGCGCATTACTTGCCAGGTTGGAGCCATGAATCTCAATCCAGGATCCAGGCGCGACCGCGGAAAATCCGCCGAATTGTGGGTCGCTCACCACTCCAGAGAGAGCGATTTTGGGTGCCGCGCTGGGTGCAACCGATACCACGGGTGGAACCGGCGTCAATAAACGGATGACGCTGTTTTCATCGTCCGCCACGTATACTTTTCCGGAACCGTCGACAGCAAGTCCCCAGGGGAATCGAAGAGCGGCGTCGGTGGCGGGCCCTCCATCTCCGTAGTAGTCGTATTGGCCGTTTCCAGCCACGGTGTAAATATTGCCGTCAGACGTCACTACGCGAATTCGGCTGTTGAGCCAATCCGCGATGTAGAGATTCCCGGAAGAAGCATCTATAGCTATCCCTTTCGGGTAGTAGAGACTGGCCTTGGTGGCTGGACCGCCATCTCCTCCAAACCCGCCACTTCCATTTCCGGCGACGGTGGTAATCGTGCCGTCAGGGGCGATTTTCCGGACCCGGTGGCCGGCCGAGTCCGCGATGTAAATGTTACCAGCCTTGTCTATGGCGAGCCCTTCTGGACCATTCAATGCCGCGTTGCTGGCTGGCCCGCCATCGCCAGTCGACGCGGCGTTCCCTGTGCCGGCAAAGGAGCTAATATTGCCATCGAGTCCCACCTTGCGGATGCGATGGTTGTTGGTATCGGCGATATAAAGGTTGCCGGCGGAGTCCAATATGACGGCTGTGGGCGTATCGAGGAGAGCGCCCGTGGCGCCGCCTCCGTCTCCCCCAAAACCTCGCACGGTTCCCGCAATCGTGCTCACGATGCTGCCGGACGCGGTCACTTTCCGAATCGCGTCGTTATAGGTGTCGGCAATGTACATGCTCCCGGCTTTATCTACGGCCAGGGCGTAAGGACGGTTCAAGCCAGCCTTGGTTGCCACGCCCGTGTCCCCAAAGTCGCCGAAATCACCCGTTCCCGCAAATGTGGAGATGTTTCCGCTGGTATCTATCTTGCGAACGCGGCTGTTAGCAGTGTCCCCAATGTAGAGGTTCCCAGAACTGTCAAAGACTATCCCGGCGGGGAACTTGAGATTCGCCGCCGTCGCCGGCCCTCCGTCTCCTGCAAAACCGGCTGTACCGTTGCCGGCCACCGTGGTGATTGTAAATTTCGGGGCTTGCCCGAAACAGACGCCGATCAGGATGAAGCTCGCCAACGCGGACAAACTACGACGTAACACAGTCATCTCCTAGATTGTCGCAGGACGGGGTCTTGGCCGTCGTCCCGTGCAGTGTTAACCGAATGTTAATTTTAGGTCGCAACCCGTTATTCCGCGAAACCATTTTTCTCTTGCCCCCGAGGCCAAATCGGTAGACACTGAAGTTTCATGTCGTCTTCTCCAAGATTTACGGACAGCCCAGTTCGCGAGCCGGCCGATCGATGGACCACTGCGGAAGCCGCAGAACTCTACGACGTCGCCAGTTGGGGAAAGGGGTACTTCTCAGTCGGCAAGAACGGCAACCTGCTGGTCCACCCAGAGAAGGATACCAGCCGCGCCATTGACCTGAAGGAACTGGTGGACAATCTCCAGCTTCGGGGCATCTCCCTGCCAATCCTGATCCGCTTCGGCGAGATCCTGAAGCATCGCCTGGGCGAGATGCACCAGGCATTCCAGAACGCCATCGCCGAGCACAACTATAAGAACAACTACTGCTGCGTATATCCGATCAAAGTCAACCAGCAGCGCCAAGTGGTGGAAGAGGTCTTCGAGTACGGCCGTCCCTACAAGTTCGGTCTCGAGGCCGGCTCGAAACCCGAGCTGCTGGCGGTGCTGGCAATCGCCGACAACCAGACCCCTATCATCTGCAACGGCTTCAAAGACGACGAGTACATCGAGATGGTCATGCTGGCCAAAAAAATTGGCCGCAACATCATTCCGGTAGTCGAGAAATACACCGAGCTCGATCTGATCCTGAAACATTCGCAACGCGTGGGCGTACGGCCGGTGATCGGGCTGCGCGTGAAACTCGCCAGCCGCGGATCGGGACGCTGGAAGTCGTCGGGCGGCTACCGGTCCAAGTTTGGCCTGACGATTACGGAAGCGCTGCGCGCTCTGGACCAGCTCAAAGCCGTCCACATGGAAGATTGCCTGCAACTGCTGCATTTCCACCTGGGCAGCCAGATCACCAACATCCGCCAGATCAAGGGCGCGGTGATGGAAGCAGCGCGCGTGTTCGTGGAACTGCATCGTGCCGGCGCCGGCTTGACCTTTATGGACGTCGGCGGCGGACTGGGTATCGACTACGACGGTTCGCAGACGGATTTCGAATCGAGCGTCAACTACACGCTGCAGGAATACGCCAACGACGTGGTGTACCACATCCAGAGCATCTGCGACGAAGCCGAGGTGCCGCATCCGGTGATCGTTTCGGAAAGCGGCCGGGCGGTGGTCGCGTATCACAGCATGCTGGTGTTCAACGTCCTGGGGGTCACTGGGTTTAGCGATAGCGACAACCTTCCTGAAATCCCGGAGGATGTGGAGCAGCCGCTGATCGATCTCAAAGAAACGTTGCGTGGGCTGTCGAACAAGAACATGCTCGAAAGCTTTCACGATGCCCAGCAGGCCCTGGATTCCGCGC